>Ga0247831_1005740_pt1 | contig 15239 bp, 18 predicted proteins | sample LaCruzMarch2015__9_FD_192406 | JGI IMG/M metagenome (GOLD analysis project Ga0247831, IMG submission 192406) | Freshwater microbial communities from meromictic Lake La Cruz, Castile-La Mancha, Spain - LaCruzMarch2015_1m | ecosystem: Environmental > Aquatic > Freshwater > Lake | place: Spain... | reverse complement strand
GCCTGGGTGTGGCAGCCGAGGCGATCGAGGTCGTCCCCGAGCTCGATCTGTACCAGCTCGCGCTGCAGCACTGGCCGCTGCACTACCTCGTCTGTGACGAGGCGCAGTTCTACACCGCCGAGCAGTGCGACCAGCTCGCTCGAGTGGTCGACGATCTCGGTGTCGACGTCTTCGCATTCGGTCTCATCACCGACTTCCGAGGGCTGCTGTTCGACGGGACGAAGCGTTTGCTCGAGGTCGCCGACGAGCGCGTGCCGATGCAGGTCGAGGCGCGGTGCTGGTGCGGGTGCCGGGCCACGCACAACGCCCGCGTCGTCAACGGCGAGCTCACCTACGAGGGCGAGACGATCGTGGTCGGCGACACCGAGGCGGTCGATCCCGGCGCCACGCCGCTCTTCGGTGACACCGTGCGGTACGAGCTGTTGTGCCGCCGTCACTACGGCAGTGGCGAGATCGGGAGCTGACCGGCGACCCGGCCGTCCGGCCGTCCGACGACGAGGTGCCGGATGACACAGTGTACCTGAGCAGGTGTTTCGCGACTTCGTGCCCTCCAGCAGACCGATGACAGGCCGTGAGGCGTGCCAGTTGCGGTCCTTTCCGGACAGTCACGCACGTGTCCGTGCTCTCTCACCGCGAGCCTCGCCGGCGATCAGTGGCATGGGCGGTGCTGCTGACCGCCGTGGCAGCCGGTGTCATGCCGGTGAGCTCGCTCGGCTCCCCGGTGGCCGCTGCAGACCGGGTCGAGGTCATCGCTCGGCACATCCCGGTCGTGCCGGTCACGTCGGGTCGGTCCGAGCGCGCCGGCGGCTGGCTGCGGCCGGCGACGAAGGTCCGCCGGATCGTGCTCGTGGGTGACTCCCTCGCCAAGGAGATGGCGCCGTTCCTTCAGTTTCTCACCTACCCGAGGGACCTCACGGAGCGCGTCTGGGGTGGTACGGCACCGTGCGACTGGACGTCGTCGCCGCTCGGGGCCGACCGCGCCACGCTGGTCATCGTGTCGTTCACGGGCAACTCGCTCACGCAATGCATGACGGCTCCGGACGGGAGCCTGCTGCAGGGGGAGCAGGTCGTCGAGCAGTACCGGTACGACGTCGGCCAGATCATCGACTCCGCCCGCCGGACCGGTGCCCGCGTCCTGCTCGTCGGTCAGCCGCTGCCCATGGCGGTCCTGGGTGTCGATGCCGTGGTCGACGGCATCAACCAGATGTACCGCACCTACGCGGCGAAGTACCCGTTCGTGGCCTACGTCGATGCGGGTGCGGCAGTCGAATCACCCGACGGCGCGTACACCGATCGGCTGCCGTGCACACAGTTCGATCCGGACTGCGGGCCCGACGGCACCACGATCGTGCGAGGCGATGGGGTGCACTTCTGCCCCGCGCTCGAGCGTGACCCGTGCTTGGTCTGGTCGAGCGGCGCGTTCCGTTTCGGCATGGCGGTGGCGGTGGCCGCGAACAGCTACCGGCGCTACGAGTAGCAGCGCCCGGGGTCCGACGTCAGTGCGTGCGGATCAGGCCCACGAGCACGGCAGGTGCTTGATGCCGTTGATGAAGTTGCTCTGCAGGTAGTCGGGCTCACCGGTGGTGCGCATCTTGGGGAGCCGACGGCGGATCTCGTCGAACGCCACGGCGATCTCGCGGCGGGCGAGGTTGGCGCCGAGGCAGAAGTGCGGGCCGCCGGCGCCGAAGCCGGCCTGCTGTGGCTGCAGCGAGCGGCGGACGTCGAACTCGTGGGGGTTCGCCCACACCGTCTCGTCGCGGTTGGCCGAGTTGTACCACATGACGACCTTCTGCCCCGCGGCGACCTTGGTGTTGCCGATCATGGTGTCCTCGGTGCAGGTGCGACGGAAGTGGATGACCGGCGCCGCCCAGCGGACGATCTCATCGACGGCGGTGCGGGTGTTGCCCTCGAAGTCGGCGAACCAGATGTCGCGCTGCTCGGGGTAGTTGGTGAGGGCGTGCAGGCCATGGCTGATCGCGTTGCGGGTGGTCTCGTTGCCGGCCACCACGAGCAGGATGAAGAACGAGCCGAACTCCTGCGCCGTCAGGCGCTCGCCGTCGACGACGGCGTGCATCATGACGCTGGTGAGGTCTTCGGTGGGGTTCGTCAACCGGTCTTCGCCGAGCGCCTGTGCGTACGAGAACATGCCGATGGCGGCGTGCATGAGGGCGTCCATGCTGCCGCCGAATTCGGGGTCACCTGCGCCGAGGATCGTGTTGGTCCAGTTGAAGACCTGCGCCTCGTCGGCGGGGGGAACGCCCATCATCTCGCAGATGATCTGCAGCGGCAGGGGAGCGGCGAGTTCGGTGACGAAGTCGCACTCGCCCTCGGGGAAGCGCTCGAGCAGGCTGTCGACGAGGGTGCGAGCCTTCTCGTGCACGTATCCCTCGATGCGGCTGACCTCCTTGGGGCCGAACCCCTTCGACACGATCGACCGGAGCCGGAAGTGGCGAGGGTCGTCCATGGCGATCATCGAGCCGAAGAACTCGGCCATCTCGACCGGCAGGTCGGGAATGTTGCTGCCCTGGCCGCTGATGAACAGCTGCGGGTTGCGGCTGACGTGCCACACGTCCTCGTAGCGGGTGAGCGCGAAGTAGCCGGGACCGCGGGGGAACGGGCTGTCGATGAACTCCCACTCGGCGTAGTACGGCAGCTCGGGTTGCTGACGGAGCGCATGGAACGCACCTTCCCGGAACGGGCGGGGCTTCAGCCAGAACTCCGGGTCGGAGAGGTCGAAGTCACCGACCCGCACGCTGGTGTCGACAAGAGCAGGGTTCGGATCCGACATGCGACGATGCTACAGCTACCGTCTTTCTCGTGGCCGAGTTCACCTTCTTCGTCGATGCCGAGCTCTACGGGTTCGGCGCGGGTGAGCTCGCCGCCGACGAGGCCGACCTCCACGAGGCAGGCGTGCGATCGATCGACATCCCCGTGCAGTACGGCGCCGATCTCGGTGAGCGGATCCCCGTGCGTGTCGTCGGCACGCCGAAGGGACTGCGGTTCTACGCGAAGTTGCTGCACGTCCGCGACGCGATCCAGCTCGAGGAGCTCGAGCGGGTGCTGGCCGCGGCCGATGCGCGGGGCGAGTTCCTCGACGACCTCTGAGGCCTGGCGCTCTAGGAGACTGCTGAGCAAATCTCGTTGAGGTGCTCGCGTTGAGGGCTGGGATCGAAAAGAATGGTGGGCGTGCAGGGCTCATCGGATCCGAATCGGGAACTCCTCGACGCGCAAGCGTTGGTCGGTCATCTGGTGCCGGCCGGGACGGTGTACGCGTTCCTGGCTGAGCATCGGCAACGCCTGTTCCCGGATGAGTTGTTCGCTGATCTGTTCGGTTCGGGGCGTGGGCGTCCGTCGGTGCCGGCAGAGGTGATCGCCACGGTCCTCGTGTTGCAGTCGCTCGAGGTCTGTCGGATCGTGAAGCGCTCCAGGCAGTGCGCACCGATCTGCGATGGAAGGCCGCTGCAGGTCGGACCTTGGACGACGAAGGGTTCCATCCGACCGTGTTGACGTTGTGGCGCAACAAGCTCCGTGGCTCTGATCAGCCCGAGCGGATCTTCGACGCGGTGCGCGCTGTCGTGACAGCGACCGGTGTGCTCAAAACGGATGCGCCTGCACGGCATGGCTGGCCGGTGCATCCGCCGTCGGGTGCGGACCACGTTCCCCGGCCCGGACGGGTTCACGATCCCCGATCTGGTCGGCCGCAGGTTCACCCCGGGCGCACCGGACGTCGCGTGGGGCCAGGACATCACCTACATCCCAACCGGTGAGGGCTGGGGCTACCTCGCATCCGTGCTCGATCTCGGCTCGCGCCGACTGCTCGGCTACTCGATGGCCGGCCACATGCGCACCGAGCTCGTCACCGACGCCCTCGAGATGGCGATCGCTGACCGCGGTCGCAAGGTCGCGGGTGTGATCGCACATGCCGATCGCGGGTCGCAGTACACCTCGAACGACTACCTCGACTTCTGTCAACGCCACCAGCTCCGACCGTCCGTCGGGCGAGTCGCGACCTGCTTCGACAACGCCGTCGCCGAGTCGTTCTGGGCAGCACTCAAGCGCGAGTGCCTCCAAGGCCGCGTGTTCGCCACCCACGCCGAAGCCCGCCGGAAGATCTTCACCTGGATCAACTGGTAAAGCACCCGCCGACTGCACTCCAGCCTCGACCACGTCCCACCCGCCACCTGGGAACAGCAGTACCTTCAAGCGTCATAACCACCGTCCGCCCGACGGGGAGATGCCCAGTCCTCGCAGGCCAATCACCAGCCGCACTCTTCGACGCCCTACTACGCTTCGCGAGGTAGTCCGTGTTGCGACGTTGACTGGAAACCGCCCCGGCAACACCGCGCAGTTTTCGACCGTCACCGACAGCTGCACGCCGAACGACCGATCGTTGAATCTCGCCGTCGCCTCTTCGACGGAGGTACCTTGCGGGAGACGATCGACAAGTCGACGCGACGCATCAGTCTGATGCGCCAGTGAGGGTCATTCGCATCCCAGGAGCGGGTCAGTGTACGGCTTCGTCTAGATCGTCATCTTCTCTGCCGTCGCACACGGGGTGCACCGCCGAGTCCAACGGCAAGTCCCGCAAGCGTCAAATCGATACGATTCGGTACTGATCGCGATTATTGCTTGACACACCCAGTGGAACGTGATCACGATTCGGCGGGGCACGGACAGGAGGAAGCTATATGGATGACGCTCCACCGTCGGAGACGATGCAGGACCTCGAACCACTGTCGAGACGACGATTTCTGAGCTTTGCCGCGTACTCGAGTACCGCAGTCGTTGGTGTTGGACTTCTCGGGATCCCGGCGGTGGCGGCCTCCGCAGACGAGCAACCGCCATTCCGAACGGATCCGGAGACGGGCTATCCAATATTCGCTACACCCGTCCCGCCGAAGGGCTACGTCCGCAGTGCTTTGCCGTGCGCGTCGAACGAGTATATCGATGTTCCTGCAGCCGCCGTGAAGCCGCCCCCCGCACCGTATGAACTTATTGTCCCTCCGTATCGGCTGGCGCCGGTGGGTTCCCAAGACGATCACGAGCACTGAGGAGCGAAATGAGCCACTGGAGCAACGCAGCACGGAAGAGCTACATCGCGCTTCACCACGCAGGAGCCGCGTACACACAATTCAATGACCCTGCGCCGTACGCAGCGCCGTATACCGGGTGCGCGACGGCGGCGAACAAGTACGACTTTGCGGTCAACGGCAATGGGGCGATCGCTGTTGGCGCGCGCTACACCAATCCGAACGGGTGCCACGCCACCACGTGCAACTGCGAAGCTACCGGTATCGTTATGCTCGGGTGCTTCGGCGGGTGCAGCACCGGACCTGTCGACACCGCTACTGCCGCACAGAAGTGTGGCGTCGCCTACATCTGGCAGCACACCGGCATCACCATTAATGCCGGAAAGCTGAAGCCACACCGCTACTGCGACGTTGTGAATCCCTGCAACGGGACACGCCTAGGTACGGTCTGCTGCGGCACGCGCTACACCACGAGTTCGAATGCCAACGACTACTGGAGCACCGAGGGTGTGTCGCTCCGCAACGAGATTGTGAGTCTTGCAACCAATGGGTGCCTCGCGTAGTCCTCGTCGTGGCGCCCTGATCGACGCCTGGACGGACGAGCATGGCTCGGTTGTGCTTCACGCCAGTTGGATTGCGCCGCGGAGGCTGGCTCGGTTGCGCTCCGTGCAGCGCTCTTCCGGCGAAGTTCGGATCAAGCAGTGCGTGATCGTCGGCAACTCCATCGTTGTGCAGCCCGGCGGAGCCGTTCACGCGGCGTGGTTTGGCTGGCGGCACCGCAAGGACAAAGCGTATGTTGCTTGAGCTCCTTGCAACGCAGGCGTCGATGCTCTTCGTTGTCGGCGGGGGCGAGAAGCTGCTTCGCCCAGACCCGTTCGCGCGCTGGTCGCACTCAGCCGGGCTTCCGGTGAGGGTTTGGGGAACAAGAGCACTCGCAACTGTCGAAGTGGTGATTGGCGTCTTGGTCTTGCAGCCGGTCGGTCGAGCCCTGGCGGCAGTGTTTCTGCTCATCGTGACCCCGATTGGCGCCGTCATGGTGCGGCGAACTGGTGCGTGCGCCTGTCGCGGGGTCGTGAAGGCCCAATCAGGGCGGGCGTTGGTCCTTCGCAACAGTGGGCTCGCTGGAGCGCTGCTTCTGCTGAGCCTCAGCAGTGGCTCGGTCGGTACGGGGCCGGCTGCTCTTGGTTCCGGCGCCTACGTCCTGCTCTTCGAGATCGCGTCGCGCGTAAGGTGCGTAACTGGCCGAAGCCCGTCCGAGTTGCGCGGGCTTAGGTTCTCATGATCTCCGGACTGATAGTTGCCGCGGCCGCGTTAGTCGGGCTTGCGTTGCGTCCGATGTTGATCCGCTGTGAACGGAACTGGATCCTCAAACTCGCCGGCCCGTTTGCCGCTACGGAGCGCAGCACCTCCGCTGTCGACTCGACGCATGGCTCGATGGTGCTGCCCGAGGATCTCAGAAGGCTCTGTCCACCACCGCCATTCACCGCCTTCGTCTTTCATCCGACGTGTTCCTCCTGCCGAACGCTGTGGCGTGAGCTACAGAATGAAGGCTGGGCAGAGTCGCTCGTGCTCGCTTACGAGGGTGGCAAGGAGAGCGTCCTGATGCGCCTCGGCGCACTGCGGGAGCCGTCTATCGCGCTACCCCAGGCGCTGAGTGATGACCTGCCGTCGGGACTGGTGATCACGATTAATCGCAACTGGAGTATCGTCGACGCCGTCATCGCTGGCGCGGTCGACGAAGTCAAGGCGGCCGTTGCTCGATCACGTGAGTTGTCTCAGGGATGACTTCTTCTCGAGACGATGCCCCTTCGCTGCGTCGTCTTGAGACGCCACTCGTAGCAGGACCGTGGAAGCTCCATCCAGTTCAAGCGGCCGACGTGCCACTGCTTTACAACTGGATAATGCATCCCGACGTATGTCATCGCTGGACGACCCGAGGTTTGGTCGTGCCATTCGAGACATTCGAACGGCGCGTTTGGGAAGATGTATTGGCAAGCTTTTTCGTAAGCCGCACGGGCGCACCGGTCGCATGGGTCACGCTGACATCTGCCGACTTGCATAGCGGGCACTGCAGCGGAAGTGTGGTCGTGCGCCCCTCTCTTATTGGGTCCGGTGTGGGATACCGGGCCGCGCTCTTGGTCGTGCGTTATGGGTTCGCGGTGTATCCATTTCGGAAGATTTACTTCGAGTCAGTCGAGTATGCGGCGGCGGAGTATGCGAGCGCATTCTCGTCGCTTCTTCGAGTTGAGGCGGTCCTTGAGGAGCACCTCTACTTCGACGGCCGGTATTGGCCGCGCATCATCTCGAGCATCACCCGGTCTCGATGGGACGAGGTTGGTCGTCCGCTCTTCGACCGGCTGTTTCGAGACCAATTCGGCGAACTGACCGGCGCGCGTGACCAGGACGGCTGAGTCCGCTTCCAAGAGCGTGGCTAAGGACAGCCTTCGCTCACGCCGGTCCGCGATTGTTTCGGCGCCATGCAACAGAGTAAGCCGCTCACGACTCTCTACCTGTGTGAGGTCGAACCGATGCTAGGCGCCGCCGACGTTGGTACGTTCGAAGGCTTCTTCGCTGCCCGGTACGACGGTGCGCTGAGGCTTGCGTACGGCCTCACCGGTGACCGCGGCCTTGCCGAGGAAGTTGTTCAGGAGGCATTCGTCGCTCTGGCCGCGCGGTTCAGCGGCGTCCGGGAGCCAGGCGCATATCTGCGTGTCTGTATCGTCAACGGCGTGCGCGCAGCGGCACGGCGGCGCATTCGTGAGGGTGCAGTAATAGCACGCTCTGAGGAAGTTTGGACGCCACCGCACCTCGTTGAGTTCGTAAGTGTTCTTCGGCGGCTGCCGGCTAGACAGCGCGCGGCGCTCGTACTCCGTTTCTACGAGGAGCTCGACGATCGTCAGATCGCCGAGCTCCTGCGCTGTCGGCGATCGACAGTGCGAAGTCTCATCCACCGCGGGCTAACAACACTTCGAGAGGAGCTCAGCAATGACCTTTGATGAGAAGCACGTCAAAGAGCTCGTGTGTGAATGGCTGGATGCGGTAACCGTTCAGCCCGCAGCTCCTCCTGCTTACACCGAACGGAAGGTAACGCGCCCGATTCGGCCCGTCGCCGTCGCACTGGTGGGCGCGACGGTGGTGTTGTTGGCGACAATGGTCATAGTGCGTGCTCCCGTCAACGACACCCCTCCGGCGGCCTCGCCGAGGTCGTCCGCAGCTGCGGAGACGTCGCCTACTGGCGGCGGGCTGATGCTCAACGGCGCTGATACTTCAACCTCCAGTGCTGTGGTTCAGTCCTCGGCTCCGGCGGAACCGCACGCCACTAGTACGCCGGCAGCCGTCGTCACGTCCGGGCCATCGGCCGCGACGACGGAGAACACCGACGGCGTCCTCGATCCGTGCCAACGTGAGGAGATAGCGCCGCCCTCGCTAATAGGTGGGTCGCCGTCAGGCGAGGTCACGGAACGCATAGAACTAAATGTGGACAATCGACTCGGCACGGCAGTTGCGTGGGGAGCGGGACCAGCCCGGGTAACGCAGCTACTGGGGTCGTCACCGGTAGTGGATCCCAACGAGTATGCCCCGGGGAGCGTTGGCCGTGTGGATGCGTCGGACGGGTCTACGTATGGCGTAGTCGTACCGATCGGCGACCCGCCCGTCAGCGAGATCGTGCTGTTGTTGCCTCACAACGGATGCTTCGTGCAATACGCGGTTGGACCCGGGGTGGAGCTGCAAGCTGCGTACGCTCTATTGGCCGCGTGGCTGGCCTAAGCTTGCGATGTGAGGCGCCTCACGAACCGCGCCGGATCCGTGGGGATCCCGTCGGCCTGGGTTTGCCTCCATAGAGGACGCGGCAAAGAGCTTCCTTCGCCTACGTCACATCGAACGTGCCGCCGTCGGTGCGCCGATGCCTCCCGATGACCGCGACCTCGCGCGGTTCTACCGATGCCGCAACGACGACGACAACTTCAATCGGCACCTCGACCACACGCTCTGACTTCGCCGGGCGCACACCGTCGGCCACCGCCGCCAGGGAACCTGAGACCGGGCTGATCACTGCGTGTGATCTCACACCGGCCAACGGTGCTGACGGTGTTCACGGCATCGCTCTTCTCGATGGTGAACCGGCCGGGCTCGACGTGCTCGCCGACTCCGCGTATGGCACCGGGCCCGCCAGAGCTGCGCTCGAAACAGCAGGACACACCGCAATCATCAAGCCATGGCCACTCGCCCGGAACCCGGCCCTCGGCGACGATCAACTCCACCGCGACGAGTTCCACATCGACTACATCAACCGGACCGTCACATGCCCGAACGGGATCACCGTCACGATCGCAACCAAGGGCACAGCAAGCTTCGGGCAACGCTGCACCGGCTGCCCACTCCGCACCCGATGCACCGCCAACCGCAGCGGCAAGACCTTCACCATCACCGAACACGATCAACTCCTCGCCGCCGCCCGCCAGCAATGGCGTGACCGTGAACGCCCGGCCAGTGCTCCCAGCGAGTCCAACGCCGACAGAACCGCCAGCATCAACGACCAAACAACACCGCCCGCCTTCGCCGAACACCCACCAACCGCCACGAACAAGCTGATTGCTGGCTCTACGCGGCGAACGCTGGTTGGCGGCCTCGGATTCTGCGTGTTGGGACGGTAGTCCATTGAGTGCCGCAGCCGAGGAGTAGGCGGCGTCGGTAGTTGTCGAAGTTGCGGTAGCCGTGGCCGATGCGGCGGATCTTCTCGATGAGGAGGTTGATGGCTTCGGTCGGCCCGTTCGAGGCACCTGCGGTCTGGTGGTAGGCGAGGACCTCGTCACGCCAGCGGTCGATGGTGCGGGCGAGGCGGGTGAGCTCGGGGACGTCCGCGTCGGCTGCGTGTTGGAAGAACACCACGAGCCGTCGTCGTGCGGCGGGAAGGTCGGGTGCGGCGTAGACCTCGGAGAGCAGCTCGCGAGCGAGCCAGACGGCGGCGATCTCGCCGTCACGGTCGCCGGCGGCGAGCCCGCTGCGGAGGCGTTCCCAGCTGCGGTCGTTCAGGTTCTTCCAGGTCATCAGCAGCAGTCGGCGGATTCCGTAGAGCGGATCGCCCTTGCGGCCCCGATGGCCGGTGGTGTCTTGTTGCACCCGGCGACGGACGTCGTTCACGGCTTCGGAAGCGAGGCGGATCGCGTGGAAGTGCTCGACGACGAGTCGGGCGTCGGGGAGGGTGTCGCGGATCGCCGACGCGTACCCGGCGAACGCGTCGATCGTCGCGACCTGGATCTGATCGGCCCACCAGCACGGCTGGGCACGGACCCAGCTGCGCACGACCTCACCGGAACGGCCCGGCACAGCGTCCAACAGGCGTCCGCGGTCGATGTCGACGAACGTCGTGACCATCTGCGTGCGGCGGGTCGCGTTGGCGTGCTGAAACGTGTGCTCATCCACACCCAACGCGGTGACGTGCTCGAGACGACCGTCGACGCCGATCAGCGCGTCGCCGTGATCGACGACGGCCTGATGCGCCGTGGCCCAGCCGACGCCGAACTCGCGGGCGACTTCGGCGACGGTGTCCAAGTCATGACCGACACGACGGCAGATCTCCCGTCGGGCGCGTTCGGTCAGCGACGCACGCACGCCGATCTCGTCGCATGTCTCGGACCACGAGCTGCGCTCGCACAACGTCTCACAGCAACGCCAGGCGCGCTTGGCCCACACCAGCACCACCGGCACACCAGCGATCGGCAGGTCACGCACCAGCACCCGCCGTCGGCCGTTGCCGACCCCGAACACACCACACGACCTGCACGCCGCCCGGCCGGCGTCGGTGTCGACGGCGAGCCACCACTCGCCCTCCACCATCGTCTGCGCGTGAACCCTGAACCCGCGCAGGTTGAACAACACCGACGCGTCCGCGTCGCCACTACCGTTCCTCACGCCGGAGGCCTCCCGTCTGCAGATGTCGCAATCCACAGAATGGCCGAGGCCTCCGGCACCACTGGCGGACCTAACCGATCACACCCCCGCCAGAACACCCCCAGCGTTCAACGCGTAGAGCCTGATTGCTCAGCAGTCTCCTAGGCTCGGTCCATGCTGCAGCCGTCCGAGATCGAGCGTGCGCTCGTCATCACCGCTCACCCCGACGACGTCGACTTCGGCTCGGCCGGCACCGTCGGGGTGCTCACCGATGCCGGCGTCGAGGTGACGTACTGCCTGGTCACTGATGGTGATGCCGGTGGGTTCGACCACAGCATCCCCCGAGGCGACATGGCGTCGCTGCGCCGTGCCGAGCAGACGCGAGCGGCCAAGGAGGTCGGCGTCGAGTCGCTGGTGTTCCTCGGCCACGGCGACGGCCGGGTGGTGGCCGACCTCACGCTGCGACGCGACCTGTCGCGCGTCATCCGGCAGGTGCGGCCGAACCTCGTGATCACGCAGTCGTCCGAGCGCAACCTCGACCGCATCTATGCGAGCCACCCCGACCACCTCGCCGCGGGCGAGGCCGCCCTGTGCGCCGTGTATCCCGACGCGCGCAACCCGTTCGCCTACCCCGATCTGGCCGAGGAGGGCCTCGAGGCGTGGACCGTGCGCGAGGTCTGGGTGATGGGCGGACCGAAGCCGAACGGCCACGTCGACGTGACGGAGCAGCTCGACCGCAAGATCCGGGCGCTGCTGTGCCACGAGACGCAGCACCAGGACCCGTCCGGCGTCGAGCAGCGGGTGCGCGACTGGATGGCCGCCACGGGCGAGGCGATGGGCCTGCCCGCAGGTCGCCTGGCCGAGGCATTCCGGGTGGTCGACACCCGCTAACGTGCCTCTCACGCTCTTGACCCGTGGGTCAAGAGCGGTCGCACTCACGTCACGAGGGGAACCCAGCCATGACCGAAGCCGTCATCGTCGCCACCGCACGCAGCCCGATCGGACGGGCCAACAAGGGGTCGCTCGTCGACCTCCGGCCTGACGACATGAGCGCCCAGATCCTGAAGGCGCTCATGGCCAAGGCGCCGCAGGTGCAGGCGTCCGACGTCAACGACGTGATGTGGGGCATCGGTCAGCCGGCCGGCGAGGGCGGCTTCAACATCGCCCGCGTCATCAGCACGCTCGCCGGCTACGACGACATCCCCGGCGTCACCGTCAACCGCTACTGCTCGTCGAGCCTGCAGACCATCCGCATGGCGTTCCATGCCATCAAGGCCGGCGAGGGCGACTGCTTCGTCGCCGGCGGCGTCGAGACCGTCAGCCGCTATGCCAGCGGCGCCAGCGACCTCGCCCCGAACCCGATCTTCAAGGGTCCGGGCGAGCGCACGAAGGCCCGCTCGCAGGGTGGTCAGGGCGCGTGGACGCCGCCCGAGGGCCTGCCCGACATGTACATCGCGATGGGCCAGACCGCCGAGAACGTGGTCGAGCTCGAGGGCATCAGCCGCGAAGAGCAGGACCGCTTCGGCGTCCGCAGCCAGAACCTCGCCGTGGCCCATGTGGAGAACGGCTTCTACGAGCGTGAGATCACGCCGCTCACCCTGCCGGACGGCACGGTCGTCTCCAAGGACGACGGCCCGCGCCCCGGCACCACGTACGAGGGCGTCAGCCAGCTGAAGCCGGTGTTCCGGCCCGACGGCACGGTCACCGCCGGCAACGCGTGCCCGCTGAACGACGGCGCCGCCGCGGTGCTCGTCATGAGTGACACCAAGGCCAAGCAGCTCGGCCTCACGCCGCTGGCGCGCATCGTGTCGTCGGGCGTGTCGGGTCTGAACCCGGAGATCATGGGCCTCGGCCCGATCGAGGCGATCCGCAAGGCGCTCGCGCTCGCCGGCAAGACGATCGACGAGATCGACCTGGTCGAGATCAACGAGGCGTTCGCCGTGCAGGTGATCGGCTCGGCCAAGCACCTCGGCATCGACATCGACCGTCAGCTCAACGTGCACGGCGGCGCGATCGCGCTCGGCCACCCGTTCGGCATGACCGGCGCCCGCATCATGACCACGCTCATCAACGGCCTCCAGTTCGAGGACAAGACCTGGGGCGTCGAGAGCATGTGCGTCGGCGGTGGCCAGGGCATGGCCATGGTCGTCGAGCGCCTCAGCTGACCCCGACCCTGCGTGTGACGAGCGATGAGTGGCTGTCGGCCACTCATCGCTCCGTCGCTCGCCTCAGCTGCTGATCACGGTGACGGGGGCCGGCGCGCCCCCTCGTTGCAGCACCACGGCGGCTGCCGTGGCCACGGCGACGATCGCCCCGGCGATCGAGAACGCCGCCACCGGGCCCCACGCTTCGTAGATCGCGGGCGCGCTGAAGGCCGACACGGCGGCACCCAACAGGTTCATCGCGCCGGCGACGCCCTGTGCCGCCGCCGCCCGCCCGACCGGAGCCGCCTGTGCGACCACCGACTGCGCGGCGGGCACGCCGAGCGCCTGCACCGACCCTTCGATCGCGAACACGAGCAGCATCACCGCCGGCACCGTGATGACGCCGTAGATCGCCGTCAGCGGCACCACCAGCACCAGCGCGGCGACGCTCACCCGGAATGCGCCGCGCCGGTCAGCGAGGCGGCCGCCGAGCGAGGCGAGCAGTGCGAACGGGATGCCGTACATCAGGAACCCGATGCCGATCATGACGTTCGACGCACCCCGGTCGGTCATGTACCGGTCGAGGATCGCGTCGTACATCCCGACGGGGAAGAACAGCGCGACGTTCAGCAGGACACCGACCTGCATGGGTCGGAGCCTGAGCAGATCGATGCTGAGGCGCTGGGTCCCCTGACTGATGGGCGGGGCGGGCAGTGGCCGCGGCGCCAGGGCGATCAGCGCCGCCAGCGCCGCCATGCCGCACACCAGGAACGGCCACCGCACCCCGAGTGGCCCGACGAGCACAGCGCCGATGATCGGGCCGGTCACGAAGCCGGCGAGCTCGACCCCGCCGAGCCGTCCGAGGCGCTCGGCCACGCCGTCGGGCGACATGCAGGCAGCGATCGCCCGGGCGGCCGGCAGGAACAGTGCGTTCGACATCCCCACCACGGCCCGGGCGATGACGAGCCCGATCAGGGTCGACGACGCAGCGAACAGGAGGCTGCCGGCGACTGCGGCGCCGAGACCCCACAGCAGCAGCCGCTTCGAGTGGCCTCGATCGGCGAGCGGCGCGAACAGCAGCTGCCCGACGAACCCGACCACCATGCCCACGCCGGCGATGAGCCCGAGCGAGATGTCGCGGAAGCCGTATTGGTCCTGCAGGTCGGACAGGAGGGAGAAGACGACCGAGTTGGCGATGCCGACGGCGGCGGTGGCAGCGAGGAGTGCGGTCCAGCCCGGTGCCGTCGGTGGCTTCAGGCGTCCCATCGGTTGGGGCGATCGGCGCGGACACGGACGATGTCGGGCTCGTTCGGGAGGTGGAACGCCCGGACGACGTACTGCTCGCCGCCGGCCACCAATTCGGCCAGTGCCCACGAGTCGCTCGAGTCGCGCAGGCCGTCGCCGAGGGGGTGGAGCGAGTCGACGTCGAGCCCGGCCTGCTCTGCCTCGGCGTGCCACAGCGCGACGAGGCCGCGGCGCAGCGACGGGTCGGTCATCAGGTCGTCGCCGCCGAGCTGGAGCTCGACGTTGGTGACGCTGACGGGCTGCACGTGGCAGAGGTCGATGACATCGCCGCCGAGCTCGCCGTCGAGCATGACGACCACCGGGCCGTCGGCGCCGGTGACGCCACCGACGAAGCCGTACTTCACCACCGGGAACCCGTCGTCGCCGATGGTCTCGACGCGCACACGGTCACCGGGGTGGAGACGCATCAGCCGACGACCTCGCGTGATGTCTCGGCCAGTACGGCCTCGCTGAGGGAGGGCCAGAGCCGGAGCGCCTCGTGTGCCCAGTCGTCGAACGGGCGGTCGGTGAGCGCGATGCACGCGACGGTCCGGTCGTCGAAAGCCCCCGCATCCACCCACAGGAGGGTACCTGCGCCACCGAAGTGACCGAACGTCCTCGGCGAATTGCTCGGACCGGTCCAGTGCGGGGCCTTGTCGCCCTTGATCTCGAGGCCGAGGCCCCAGGTGCAGCGGGCGTAACGCCCGACGCCGGGCACGACGCCCGACAGGTCGGGGAACACCGCGCTGGTCGCCTCGAGCGCCGTCGCTGCGCTGACGAGTCGCGGTTCGATCAGTTCGCTGCCGAAGCGCACCAGATCGTCGACGGTGCTCCAGATGGCGTGCGCCGGCGAGCCGCGCAGCGACGTCGCGCTCATCGACAGCGGCTC
>Ga0247831_1005739_pt1 | contig 15240 bp, 13 predicted proteins | sample LaCruzMarch2015__9_FD_192406 | JGI IMG/M metagenome (GOLD analysis project Ga0247831, IMG submission 192406) | Freshwater microbial communities from meromictic Lake La Cruz, Castile-La Mancha, Spain - LaCruzMarch2015_1m | ecosystem: Environmental > Aquatic > Freshwater > Lake | place: Spain... | reverse complement strand
GACTTCGACCAGCTCCTTCAGCATTTCCCGGGTGCGGCCGGGCTTCTGTCGGCTGCGCCGGCAGCCGGATCTGCGGGGTCTGCAGGCGGCCTGCTCGGCGGGCTTCTCGGGAAAGCTGGCGGCCTGCTCGGCGGAAACCTGAGCGGGGCGGCCGAGGCGATCGGCGCCCTCCAGCAAGCGGGCGTTCCGATGGACAAGGCCGTGCCGCTGCTGAGTGAATTTTTCTCTCAGGCCCGCACGGTGGCAGGGCCGGAAGCGATCGATACGATCCTCAGCAAAGTTCCCGCCCTCCAGGCCCTGCTGGGCACCAGCAAATAGTTCCCGGCTAAGGAAGCTGGCTGGATCCCATCAGGAACCGGTCGACCTCGCGGGCGGCGCCTCGGCCTTCGTTGATCGCCCAGACGACGAGCGACTGGCCGCGGCGGCAGTCGCCAGCGGCGAAGACGTTCGCGACATTCGTCGTGTACTTCTCGTGTTCGGCCTTGGCATTGCTGCGGGCGTCGCGCTCGACATTCAGGGCGGTGAGGACCGGGTCTTCCGGCCCGAGGAAGCCCATCGCGAGGAGAACGAGCTCGGCCGGGATCACCCGGAGCGTCCCTTCGATATCGCGGGGGGCAAACCGGCCCTGGGCGTCTTTTTCCCAGCGAATGTTGACGATCTCAACGCCGGCGAGATTGCCGTCCGGTCCGGTGATAAATTTTTTTGCGGTGACCTCGTACTGGCGCGGGTCCTGCCCCTGCTTGGCAGCGGCCTCCTCCTGGCCGTAGTCCATCTTGTAAACTTTCGGCCACTCCGGCCAGGGGTTGTCCTTCGCGCGCTCGAGCGGAGGCTTGGGAAGGATCTCGAGCTGGGTCACGGATGCGCAGCCGTGGCGGAGCGAGGTGCCGACACAATCGGTGCCGGTGTCGCCGCCGCCGATGACGACGACATTTTTTCCCGCCGCATCGATGGGCGGACGGATCCCGTTCGGAGCCCCGTGGTCGAGAAGGAACCTCGTATTTTCGGTGAGGAACTCCATGGCGAAGTGGACGCCGGGGATCTCGCGCCCCGGGATCGGGAGGTCGCGCGGCTTGGTCGCTCCGGTGCAGAGAACGACCGCAGCGAAGTCGGCGAGGAGCCGTTCGGCATCAAGGTTTGCGCCGACGTTCACGCCGGTTTTGAACGTGATTCCTTCGGCCTCCATGAGGCGGACGCGGCGCTCGACGACCTCGCTCTTGTCGAGCTTCATGTTCGGGATCCCGTAGAGCAGGAGCCCGCCGATGCGGTCGGCGCGCTCGAAGACGGTGACCGTGTGCCCGGCCTTGTTCAGCTGGTCGGCGCAGGCGAGCCCGGCCGGCCCGGAGCCGACGACGGCGACATGTTTGCCCGTGCGGACCTCCGGAGGATTCGGCTTGATCCAGCCCTCCTCCCAGCCCTTGTCCACGATCGCACATTCGATGGTCTTGATCGCGACTGGCGGCTCGATGATTCCGAGCGTGCACGAGCCCTCGCAGGGAGCCGGGCAGACTCGGCCGGTGAACTCCGGGAAGTTGTTCGTCTTGTGCAAACGGTCCAGCGCCTCGCGCCAGAGCCCGCGGTAAACGAGATCGTTCCACTCCGGGATCAGGTTGTTCACCGGGCACCCGCTCGCCATCCCGCTGATCAGCTTGCCGGTGTGGCAGAACGGGATCCCGCAGTCCATGCAGCGGGCCCCCTGCGTGCGCAGGCGTTCCTCCGGCATATGCAGGTGGAACTCGTTCCAGTTTGCGATCCGCTCGGTTGGCGCCGCGTCGGCAGCCACCTCGCGATGGTAATCCATAAATCCGCTCGGTTTTCCCATAATCAGTTTCCTCCCACACGCGACGTGTCGCGCGCATTGGCTTCGAACGCCGCGTTGATCGCCTCCTCGCCGGTCAGCCCGGCGGCCTCGGCCTTCGCCAGCGCCTCCAGGACGCGCTTGTAATCTTTCGGCATCACCTTGACGAATTTTTTGAGCGCGTTATCCCAGTCGGCCAGGACGTTTTTTGCGCGGGCGCTTCCGGTGAGTTCGGCATGCCGCGCGATGAACGTGCGGAGGTCTTCGGCCTCGGCGGCATCCGTGACCCCGCTGAGCCCGACCATCGCCTTGTTGCATCGCTTTTCGCCGAAGTCGCCGGCCTCATCGAGGATGTACGCCACCCCGCCGGACATGCCGGCAGCAAAGTTGCGGCCGGTCGGGCCGAGGATGACGACGCGCCCGCCGGTCATGTATTCGCAACCGTGGTCGCCGATCGCCTCGACGACCGTGTGGACGCCGGAGTTGCGGACGCCGAAGCGTTCCCCCGCCATGCCGCGGATGAAGACCTCGCCCTTCGTCGCGCCGTAGAGGGCGACGTTGCCGGCGATGATGTTGTCCTCCGCCGGGAACGTGGAGCCTGCGGGAGGATAGACGATGATCCGCCCTCCGCTGAGACCCTTGCCGAGGTAGTCGTTGGTGTCGCCCTCCAGCTCGAGCGTCATCCCGGGCGGGACAAAGGCTCCGAAGCTCTGGCCCGAGCTGCCGGTGAAATGGAGGTGGATGGTGTCGTCCGGAAGCCCGGCCGCGCCATATTTGCGGGTGACCTCGTTGCCGACGATCGTGCCCGCCACGCGGTTGATATTTTTGATCGGGACCGTCGCGCGGACCTTCTCGCCCTTTTCGATCGCCGGCTGGCAGAGGTCGAGGAGGACGCTGACATCGAGCGATTTGGCGAGGCCGTGGTCCTGCTCCAACTGGCAGTAGCGGCCGACCTCGGGGCCGACCGGCGGCTGGTAGAGCATTGGCGAGAGGTCGAGGCCGCTCGCCTTGTAGTGGTCAGCCGCCTTGCGGGCCTCCAGCTTGTCGGTGCGGCCGACCATCTCGGCGATGGTGCGGAACCCGAGCTCGGCCATGATCTCGCGGACCTCCTGCGCGATGAAACGCATGAAGTTGACCGTGTGCGCCGGATCGCCGGTGAAGTTTTTCCGGAGCTCCGGGTCCTGGGTAGCCACGCCGACCGGGCATGTGTTTTTATGGCAGACGCGCATCATGATGCACCCGAGGGTGACCAGGGGAGCGGTCGCAAAGCCGAACTCCTCGGCCCCGAGCAGCGCCGCCACGGCGACGTCGCGACCGGTTTTCAGCTGCCCGTCGGTCTCGACCGCGATCCGGCTGCGGAGGTTGTTCAAAACAAGCGTCTGGTGGGTTTCGGCCAGGCCGAGCTCCCACGGCATCCCGGCATGCTTGATGCTCGAGAGCGGCGATGCTCCGGTGCCGCCGTCAAACCCGCTGATAAGGACGACGTCCGCATGCGCCTTCGCGACGCCGGCGGCGATCGTGCCGACCCCGACTTCGGAAACCAGCTTCACCGAAATGCGCGCGCGGCGGTTCGCATTTTTCAGGTCGTGGATCAGCTCGGCAAGGTCCTCGATCGAGTAGATGTCGTGGTGCGGAGGCGGCGAGATGAGCCCGACGCCGGGCGTCGTGCCGCGGGTCTTTGCAACCCAGGGATAGACCTTGGTGCCGGGCAGCTCGCCGCCCTCGCCGGGCTTCGCGCCCTGCGCCATCTTGATCTGGATCTCGCGCGCGTTGGTCAGGTAGTGCGCGGTCACGCCAAACCGCCCGGATGCCACCTGCTTGATCGCGGAGTTTTTGGAGTCCCCGTTTTCATTCGTCCAGGTGAAGCGCTCGGCATCTTCGCCGCCCTCGCCGGTATTCGACTTTCCGCCGACCCGGTTCATGGCGATCGCGAGCGCCTCGTGGGCTTCCAGCGAGATCGACCCGTAGCTCATCGCCCCGGTCTTGAAGCGCTTCATGATCTCCTCGACCGAATCGACCTCGTCGATCGGGATCGGGGATGTGTTCGCAAACTCCAGAAGCCCGCGCAGGGTGAAGTGCTTGCGGTCCTGGTCGTTGACGAGCGCGGCGTACTTTTTGAACGTCGCGTAGTCGCCGGTGCGGACCGCCTTCTGCAGCGAGTGGATCGTCTCCGGGTTGAAGAGGTGCTCCTCGCCCTCGTTCCGCCACTGGTATTCGCCGCCGGCGTCGAGGGTCGGATGGATTTCTCCGCGCGGGTCAAACGCGCGCTCGTGGCGGCGCATGAGCTCGAGCCCGATCGCGTGCAGGCTCGCGCCTTCGACGCGGGATGGGGTCCAGCAGAAATATTTGTCGATGACCGAGTGGTGGAGGCCGACGGCCTCGAAGATCTGGGCGCCGCGGTAGCTCTGGATCGTCGAGATCCCCATCTTCGCCATCGTCTTGACAACCCCCTTCAGGGCCGCCTTCACGAAGTTTTTGACCGCCGTCTTGTGGTCGATCCCGGGCAGCATCTGCTGGCGGATCATGTCATCGAGCGACTCGAATGCGAGGTACGGGTTGACCGCGCTCGCGCCGTAGCCGATGAGCAGGGCGAAGTGGTGGACCTCCCTCGGCTCGCCGGATTCCAGGACGAGGCTGACCTTCGTGCGGGCGCCGGTGCGGATCAGGTGGTGGTGGAGTCCGGAGACGGCCAGGAGCGCAGGGATCGCAACGTGGGTGGCATCGACGCCGCGGTCGCTGAGGATCAGGATGTTCTGGCCCTCGGCGATGGCCGCGTCAGCGGCCGCGCAGAGGCGGTCCATCGCCGGCGCGAGCCCGTCGGCTCCGTCGGCCGCAGGAAAGAGGATCGGCAGCGTGACGGGATGGAACCCGTCGCGCTCGACATGCCGGATCTGCTCGAGCTCGGCGTTGTTGATGATCGGGCCGTCCAGCTTGATCATCCGGCAGCTTTCCGGCTTCGGCTCGAGAAGGTTCCCCTCGGAGCCGAGCATCGTGACCGTCGCGGTGACGATCTCCTCGCGGATCGGGTCGATCGGCGGGTTGGTCACCTGCGCAAAGAGCTGCTTGAAATAGTTGTAGAGGAGGACCGGCCGGTCGGAGAGGACGGCCAGCGGAGTGTCGGTCCCCATCGATCCCAGCGGCTGCACGCCGTCGCGGGCCATCGGCCCGAGGATGACGCGCTGGTCCTCAAACGTGTATCCGAATGCGAGCTGGCGGTGCAGGATCGTATCGTGCTCGGGCAGCCGCTCGTGCGGGGGCTCGGGCAGGTCGGTGAGGAGGACGTGGTTCGCCTCCAGCCACTCGCGGTACGGATGCTGGCGGATGATCTGGCCCTTGATCTCCTCATCGGAGACGATGCGGCCCTCCTCGGTGTTGACGAGGAACATCCGGCCTGGCTGCAGGCGGCCCTTTTCCTCGACCCGCTCGGGGGCGATCGGAAGGACGCCGGCCTCGGAGGCCATGATCACGAGGCCGTCCTTCGTGACCCAATAGCGGGACGGGCGCAGCCCGTTGCGGTCGAGGATGGCCCCGATGACGGCGCCGTCGGTGAAGGCGATCGACGCCGGGCCATCCCACGGCTCCATGAGGCAGGAATGGAACTCGTAAAACGCGCGTTTGTCGTCGGGCATCGTCTCATGAAGCTCCCACGGCTCGGGGATCATCATCATGATGGCATGCGGGAGCGAGCGCCCGGAGAGGGTCAGCAGCTCGAGGCAGTTGTCAAACATCGCGGAGTCCGACCCGTCGCTATTGATCACCGGGAACGACTCGGCCAGCTTGTCGCCGAAGAGCTTGCTGGAGAGCAGCGACTGGCGGGCATGCATCCAGTTGATGTTGCCCCGCAGGGTGTTGATCTCGCCGTTGTGCGCGATGTAGCGGTACGGGTGCGAGCGGTCCCAGCTCGGGAACGTGTTCGTGGAAAACCGCGAGTGCACGAGCGCAAGCGCGGACTCGACGTCCGGGTCCATCAGGTCGCAGAAATAAGCGTCGACCTGCTCGGGCATGAGCATCCCCTTATAAACGATCGTCCGGCTCGAAAGGCTGGCGACGAACCAGAGCGGGTCCTGGCCGGAGGTGCGGATCGCATTGCTCGCGCGCTTGCGCACGATGTAGAGCTGGCGCTCGAACTCCAAGACGTCCGTGCAGCCGGGCTTGCGCTCGATGAAGACCTGGCGCATCCGGGGCTCGCTGGCGCACGCGGTCGCCCCGAGCGAGGAGTTGTCGGTCGGCAGCTCGCGCCATCCGAGCACGGCAAGCCCCTGGCCGGCGGCCAGCTTCTCAAACGTCTCCTGAGCGGCGTCCGCCTCGGACTCGTCGGGCGAGGTGAAAACAATCCCGACCCCGTATTGGCCGAACTCGGGCAGCCGGATCCCGGCCTCCCCGCAGGCGCGGCGCAGGAATTTGTCGGGGATCTGGATGAGGATGCCGGCACCGTCGCCGGTGTTCGGCTCGCTGCCGACCGCGCCACGGTGGTCGAGATTGCGAAGGATCGTGAGCGCATCGCTGACGATCGCATGCGATTTCTCCCCGCGGATGTTCACGATGAACCCGACGCCACACGCGTCGTGCTCGAAGGCCGGGTCGTAGAGTCCTTGCTTCGGAGGTGGTCCGGTGAGGCGGGTCGTTTTAGTCTGCATGCTTGTTTATACGTTTGCTGGATCTTCTGGTATTCCGGGAACTTTCCGCGCGACCCCGGGGCGGACCGCATCTTCTATCTTCCAGATGCCGGTGGGCACAACAAATTTATGAGCAGAAATGATGCCGAAATCGAAAAAAAACTCCCTCTGGCGCGGAATCGCAGGACCTGCTCTATTACCTGCTGCCTATGACGGATTGGAAATCACAGACATTGACGCTCGGGCATTCCCCGGACCCGGACGACGCCTTCATGTTTTACGCGATGGCGACCGGGCAGATCGACCAGCGCGGGTACCGGTTTGAGCATATCCTTCAGGACATCCAGACGCTGAACGAGCGGGCGACGCGCGGGGAGCTCCACATCACGGCGGTGTCGATCCACGCGCTGGCCTACCTGCTCGACAAGTATGCTCCGCTTCCCAGCGGGGCCAGCATGGGCGACGGGTACGGGCCGATGTTCATCACGCTCGACGAGACCGCCCGGGCGCTGCCGGACGACGATGCCCGCCGGGAATGGCTCCGGGCGCGGCGAATTGCGATCCCCGGAAAAATGACGAGCGCGTACTTGGCGGCCCAGATTTATCTCGGGAAGGACTTCTCTTACGAGGTCGTCCCGTTCGACCAGATTTTTGATGCAGTCCGGGACGGCCGCGTCGATGTCGGCCTGATCATCCATGAGGGGCAGCTGACGTATGCGCGGGACGGATTCCACCTCGTGCGCGACCTCGGGGCCTGGTGGAAATCCGACACCGGGCTGCCGCTGCCGCTCGGGGGGAACATCGTCCGAAAAGATATTCCGGCCGCCGTCCGCAGCGAGCTCTCCGACATCCTGCGCGAAAGCATCCGGCACGGGCTGGAGCACCGCCGGGCTGCGGTGACGCACAGCATGGCGCACGCACGTGGCATGGACATCCCGCTGGCCGATGAATTCATCGGGATGTATGTCAACGACTACACGCTCGACTACGGCGAGACCGGACGCGAGGCGATCCGGAAATTCCTCGGCACCGCAGCCGCCCTCGGGCTCATCCCGCCGGTCGCGGAGATCGAGTTCGTCGAGTAACAAAACTTCGGGTGAAAAAAGTTTGCGCCGACGAGGGTCGCGCGGATAGTTGAAAAATAAAGTCCTGCTAGGAATCTGCCTGACATGAAGACGACGTATTTCAAAATAATTTCCTATTTGGCCGCTCTGTTCGCCGGAAGTGCGGGGGTCATGCGTGCGCAAGCTCCAGCGTTGAACCCTTTTACCGGCTATACCGGCTTCCAAGAACAGTACTACATACAATATTCCGACAGTCCGAATTACGGTACGGCTTCACCATTGGAATCGATGCTTGACCTCAACATCACGGACACGACTCAATCCATCGATTTGGGAACGCACCAAATCATCTTGGATACCGGTTCCCGGGGAATGTATGTCAGCGCAAACATGTTGCCCTCGGACTACACGCCCACTGGCTTCGGGGGGCAACTCTACCTTAGTAGCAGCAATCGCCTTTTCCAAGGCACATGGGCGGATTTGACGGTTCGTTTTACGCAGGCGACCGCTTATGGGGGGGTGACGGGACCAGCTCAGTCCACCCTTCCCGTTCTGGTGGCGCGATCGATCACGGCCCAGGGATCGAGCGCTCATTTCTCCACAACGGTTGCTTCCGGCAACGTGACGCTTACCGACAACTCCATCGTCGCATTCTCCAACCACACGCTCACCCTTCAACCCGGCCAAGTGGCGACATATGCCGACAACCCCGGCATTTTGGAAACCGCGTCTAATTTTGGTGTGGGCATCGACCCCTCCGGCACCAGCACGTCCCCGAACAACACCAACCAATACAACCAGCAGTTTAACGCGTTTCTTAACGTTGACCAAATGAAGGCCGGGACCATGCGAGCAGGCTACACGCTCGGTCAATCCGGGGTGCACGTGGGATTGACGGCGAGCACGACAGGCTTTGCCTACACCAACCTGATCCCGACCGGCCTGGCAGAGGTTCCCGGCAGCCCGCCCGACTGGCAAATCCCCACCGGAACGGTGGTCTACGAAGGCAACACCTCGGCCACCGGCCGGATCCTGGTGGATGTCGGTATCGGCCAAGCCTACTTGACGCTCCCGGAAAAGGGCCCGGGGGAGGTGACCGGAAACTACACCGTCAATTTGCTGAATTCGAACGGGGCGGTCAGTTTCGAAGTCAATAGCCACCCGGATAATCTCTTCAGACCCTCCCCCGATCCCGAAACAACGTACCGCACGCAGTGGTCGGCTTTCAGCCCGGGGCTATTCAGTGAAAGCCAATCGCCATACGGCGAGCAATTCTTGAACACCGGCCGCAATGTCATTAACGGATTCGATTTGGTTTACGACGGTGAGGGAGGCCTGTTCGGTTTGAAGCAGAATTCCTCGGTGCCGAACTCAAACATGACGTTCACCCCAGGCTACTATCCTTCTCCCATCCCCGAACCGTCCACCGGAATACTGACCGCATTGGCTGCGATGATTCTGCTCGGGTGGTGGCTGATCCATAGGCAACCGCTGGCTGGATCTTTGCCGGCGCGGCCGTCCTCCCGGCTCCTGGCAACCGGCAGCCAGGAGCAGCCATAAATCTTCCTCCCCGTCGTGGAGCAAGTCCGGTCTGGACAGACCACAGTTGCATCGGGGTGGAAAATCAGCGTTCTTTATTTACATACTCCCGGGCGGGCACGATCTTGGACGGCTCTGCGCGTCCGGTCTTCGTATATACTTCCATGATCATCTTCCTTCGCGTCTTCTTCCTCGGCATTCTCGCCGCCATGCTTTGGGTGACGACCCGTGCGAGCATGGAGACGGCGATCTGGGCTCTCCCGGCCGCGCTGACCGGCGACCTCTGGTTCCAGGCCACGCTGGCGGATGCCTATTTCGGCTTTCTGACCTTCTTCGTCTGGGTTGCCTACAAGGAAACCGGCTGGCTTGCCCGCGTGGTTTGGCTGGTCGCGATTCTTCTGCTCGGGAATATCGCGATGGCCGCCTATTGCCTCATCCAGCTGTTCCGGGTGCCGGCTACAGCGGATCTGCGGGATGTTCTCCTGAGGAGGGAAACCGCATGAAGGGCGGTAAAACCCTTTCGCGCCGGGGGCGCAGGCCTGAAAACGGGGGCAGAGGCCCGCGAATCACGCGAATTCCCGCGAATGGGAAAAACTTGCCGCAGGACAAAGGGCGCTGCCATTTTCTCCTGTCCGTTTTTTCCTCATTTTATTCGCGTTCATTGACTTTATTCGCGGGCACAATCCGAATCCGCCTCCAGAGGACCTTCCTGGTGCTCATCGCGCTAAGCCTCCCGCTGGCCGCCTGGGCACAATCCGCCAGTGATCTGGTGAGCGCGGGCGACGCGCTCGACGCGAAGCACCGAAACCAGGAGGCGGTCGATTTTTACTTGAAGGCGGATGCCATCAAGCCGAACGACGCCGAGATCCTCCGGCGCATCGCGAAGCAGTACTCCCAGCAAGTGGTGAGCGAGTCGCGCACACCGGAGAACCGCGAGCTCGCCCGCAGGTCGCTCGAGTACGCCCAGCTTGCGGTGAAAAGCGATCCGAACAATGCGGATGCCCGCCTCTCGCTGGCGATCTGCTATGGCAAGTCCGCCTTCCTTGAGGGCGCCCGCAAACGCATCGAGATGTCCCGCCTGATCCGAGAGGAAGCCGAGGCCGCGATCCGCCTCAACCCCAAGAGCGACTACGCGTGGCACGTGCTCGGACGCTGGAACTACGAGCTGGCAAACCTAAACGCCGCGCTGCGCTTCGTCGCCGAGGCGATCTACGGAAAGATGCCCGATGCCTCGAACGAGCGGGCCGCAGAGTGCTTTGAAAAGGCGATCGCCCTCCGGCCGGACCGCGTGATCCACCATGTCGAACTGGGCCGCACCTACGCGGCCCTCGGGCGGAAGCCGGAAGCCCTTGCCGAGCTCAAAAAAGGCCTGGGCCTTCCCTCCCGCGAAAAAGATGACGGCGAAAGCAAGGACCGCGCCCGGAAGGCGATGGCGGCTTTGCAGTAAATGGCCTCCCGCGCGCAAGCGCGCCAGGCTAACGAACCCCACATGGGCAGGATGGCTGGTTTGGGAAGTGCGGGAAACATCTCTGGAACAACTCATTGTGAAAGTCACGGGCATGGAAGGCGAGTAGATTCATGCAGGATTTCATGCAGCGAGGTTTTGACACCGGCCCTCGGCGTATGAAGCCGAGAAATACAGTGGTGAGTGTGGGCCGGGAGCTGGCGGAAATCAAGATCTACACGCTGCGGAGCCGTGGGGGCTACCGATCCTTCCAATGCTGCTGGTATGAATTGGGCAAGCGGCAGGCGAAGACGTTCGGGCACCTGCGGGCGGCAAAGCTCTTCGCCCAGCAGAAGACGGTCGCCCTGGCCAACGGGCTGACGGAGATCAACGAATCCACGCTGCGGGATGTGGAGGTGTTCAAGGACTGCGAAAACCGGATCGCGAAATTCGGACTCTCAATTCCATCCGTGATCCAGGAATGGATCGCGCTCAAGGAATCCCTGCCAAACGTTCCGCTCTCTGAGGCGGTGCAGTATTACCGCCGCCATCAGGGCGCCATCAAGCGCATGACGGTCGCCGAGGCCATTGCCCTATTTTTGGAATCCAAGAAAGGGGCCGGATTGTCCGATGTCTATTTGTCGGGCTGCAAGGTGCAGTTTGAAAAGGTGACAAAAGGATTGGGCGCATACCAGCTCGGCGAGGTGGCGCAATCTCAGATCGACCAGTTTTTGCGGGGGTTGCCCGGCGGGCCGGTTTACAAGAACAACTTCCGCCGAGTGCTGGTGACGTTGTTCAACTGGGCGCGCAAGCAGGGATACTTGGAGGCGGATCGGAAAACCGCCGCCGACCGGGCGATGAACTTCTCTCTGCCGGATACGGCCCCCGCCATCTGGACGTGCGAGGAAATGCGAAAGATCCTATCGGCGGCTCCGGCGAGGTTGATTCCGCTGCTGGCCATCGGGGCCTTCTCGGGGATTCGGTCGGCGGAGATCGCGCGTCTGGAGTGGCAGGATGTGCTTTGGGATCGTGGCTACATCGAAGTGAAGGCGCGGAAGGCGAAAACCAAATCGCGGCGGCTGGTTCCGTTGAAGGATAACCTCAAGCGCTGGCTGGAACCATTTCGGAAAGAGTCCGGGCAGATCAGCGAAGTCGAATGTTCTTCAGCCGGGCTCAATAGCCTGGGAGATGCCGTTGGTTTCAAATGGCGGCAGAACGCGCTGCGGCACAGTTATGCGAGCTACCGACTGGCCGAGATTCAGAGCGCGGCGCAGGTCGCGCTGGAACTCGGCAACAGCCCGGAGAAGCTCTTCGCGCACTACCGCGAACTGGTCACACCCGAAGCGGCCAGCGAATGGTTCCAGATTTTTCCGCACGAGGGATGGGAGCCGAAGAAAGAAGTCCCGCGTCGGCGCAGGCTCCGGCCGTTGTGAAAGCCTACCCCCTGGCTTCAACCCCGAACTTGCCGGTGATCGCCTGCCTGACCGCCTCGGCATCGAAGAGGTGGAGTCGCGGGCTCGGGGCGATGTAGGGGATCACGCGGTCACCGACCCAGTTGTCGATGGTGCGGGGGCTGACTCCCAGGAGCGCGGCGATTTCTTTTTTCTTGAGGAGTCTGCGGACGGTGGCGGCGGGTTCGATATTCATGCACCGTTTGCGATGTCAACGCAGAGAGTCGCATTTTTGCGGAAATGTCGTTACGTAACGACATTTGCCGTGCTGCCTGACGGCAATGTCAGCTTGCCCGCCACTTGGGAGAGAGTTGGCTATCCTCCGGACCTGGCTTCTTATATCGTCCAGCGGCAAACTTGCGATGAGTTCGGCGGGATCTCCGCATGGCGGATTCGGGATGGTGCCATATGTGAACCACAATCGCTCGGGAGGGGGTTGTCAGGTTTTGCGATGTGAACTATTGTCGTTCCCATGCAAATGCAAGCACCCCATGAACGCCTCGCCGGCCACGCCATGCACCCGAGGGAGTCGGACGGGGCGATCATCTGAGGCTCGGGGAAAACGCGCCATGCCAGCCAGAAAGCCCAAACGCAAACGTTCGCCCCGCCTGCGGGACATGCAGTCCGCTGCCCAGGGAGGCGGATGGCTTTGGATCGAGAAGGAAGCTATTGACCGGATCCTGATCAAGGCCACGGGGTTGGAGTCCGGCCTCATGGTTGCGGTCTACGCGAGCCTGTGCCGCCTTTCCAGCGACCGTGGCAACTCGACGATGGTGAGCGCGGGAACAGCCTTGATCAGCAAACTCTCCGGTTGCTCGCGAAGCACCGTTCTGCGGGCGGTCGCCGCCTTGGAGCGCGTAAATCTCATCTCAGTCCGGCGCATCCGCCGCGGAAAAACCAATGACGAGAACGCGTATTTTTTACTCGCGTGCAACCTCCGGAAATCCGCTCAGACACTAGTGTCAGAAAGAGACGACCCTGGTTCCTGTGAGACACCAGGGGTAGTGTCTGAAAATGGCCTGTTTTCAGACACTGAGCTTAAAGAAAGGAACTCAAAGAGTTCCCTTTCTAAAAAAGCAAAGTCGCCTACGGCTGCTGCTGCTGCTGACGCGCAGCGCGCCGGGCGATTTGCCAGCAAAGACGGCCTCCAGATCCAAGGTCTTGATGGCTGGTGAAACAAGTCTATGCAAAACCATACCACAGCAAGTATCGCAGGGATGACCACCAGCCAGACGGAGGAGGATATCCGGGATCGCAAATTCCACGAGCACTGCCCGCTGGCCTACTCCTACCTCCGCAAGGCGCAGACGGGAACACCCGTCCGGTCGGAGCAGCACGGGCTGGTTATGCGATGGCCCATGTTCGATTGCATCGAAGAGCTTCAAGCCGAGCACTGGGAGTTTGGCGGGTCGACGCTGTTGCCGGGTCTTTTGCTCCACGGTGCAAGCGGCACCGGGAAGACGACCTCGGCCTACCTTGCGATCAGAAAATCCTTGGAGTGCTGGAGATCATTTCAAAAGGGAATCCCGGACGTGATCGCCGTGCGGGCCGTGGAGATGGGGCGCAACATCAGCGAACTCTCCCGCACCGGCGGCGATGAGTTCGAGGATTTTCTGACCGGGCTGGCCTGCACCGGGCTTCTCTTCATCGATGACCTGGACAAGGCGAGGTTCACTCCGCGGGTCGAAAGCGAGATTTTCGACCTGCTGGAATACCGGGAGAAGCAGGAGCTGGCGGTGGTTGTGACAACCAATCTCAAAGGCCGGGAGCTGGAGAAGATGTTCTCCCGCCACATCGGATCGGCCATCGTCAACCGGCTGCGACGGATGTGTGTGCCGATCGACTTCGACCACGCAGGGTTTGACCAGGCGGCAGCTCTTGCGGCCATTCAGGAGAAGATCCGGCATGATTTCTTGACGGAGGCAAATGCCAATCGCGCGTGGCATTTGGGCCAGGCCGACACAGCCTCACCTTAGCTGGCTTCCGCCCGCTTCCTCCGGAGTTCAATGACGCGCATGAGGTCCGCCATTGCCTCGGCGGTGCTGCGGTGCTTTGTCGGATGGGAGTCGGGGATTATCCGGATCAGGTCCGCATTTTTGTCCTCCGGCAAACTTCCATCGGCGTTGAGTTTGACGGGATCCCAACTGGTGGTGTTGCCGTTGCGCAAAGCGATATGTCCGCCGAGCTTCTCGAAGCATTGGGAGGAGTTGAAAGCCAGCAGATCGCACGGGTCCTTGACGTTGTAGAGCTTGAAAAGTTCTCTGGTGAGCTCCGCGAACTTGTGCAGGGCAAAAGGCAGGCTGCCGTGGACTGAGGCGGCTTCGCAGGCGGTGAGGCACCTGGCAAAAAAAACGTCGACGCACACGAAAACATCCGGCCCCATTCCAAGCTTCCTCCAGTAGCGCCGCCGTTCATAAGCCGCCTTGGAAAACGGCCCTCCCTCGTCGCTGGCCGGCTTGGCGAGCTCCCCGAGAAGCCACCGGGGGGATGCGCCGGTTTCGACGGCGATTTTTTCCGCGACCTCTTTCGTCATGTGGCGGATGCCGCAGGACGCCTTCTTCACGAAGGAGACGGAAAGGCCGATCGTCTTGGCGAAGTTTTTTTCCTGGCCGTATACCGGCCCGATGATCGCGCGGAGTTTGGCCAGAGGGGTGCAGCTTTGGGATAGTGCCATGTGTGAACCATAATCGTTCCTGAGGGGGTTGTCAAGTTTTGCGATGTGAACTATTGTCGTTCTCATGCAAATGCAAGCACCCCATGAACCCGCTGCCTTCACCCGGCAGGAAACCGCGCAGATCCTGCGCATGAGCCTGCGGACGCTCGACAACGCGAAAGCGCGGGGAGCCATCGGATATGTTCAGGCGGGAGGAAAAATCCTGTTCCGCAACTGCGACATCGAGAGCTACCTCGCCCGCCACGCCATCCCTCCGAGAGAGTCGAGTTGGGCGATCAATTGAGATCACGGCGTGCCATGCAAAACCATCCGGCAAACAACCGAGACAGTTGCGGGGAAGCAGTCATCGCGAACGCGGATCGTGCGCGGCCGCAGGAATCCTGGGAGGCGAGCGACACGGAGATTCGATGCAACGTGCGCGCGGCACTGGAAGATATGCGGGAGTCCGTTGCGGCGTGCGGCTACCGGTGGGATGGCACGGGAAGATTTCTGGCGATCATCGACGAGGTGATCAAGCACAGCGAGAATCCCGGGTTTGAAACAACGCCTGTCTAAAAAAAACTGTGGGTGAAACTGGGTTCCGGTAATTTTCCAAGAGCATGATAAAGAGCGACTTCGCGAGCGTTTTCCGTGCGGAAGCCATAACTGCGTTTCAGC
>Ga0247831_1005734_pt1 | contig 15253 bp, 12 predicted proteins | sample LaCruzMarch2015__9_FD_192406 | JGI IMG/M metagenome (GOLD analysis project Ga0247831, IMG submission 192406) | Freshwater microbial communities from meromictic Lake La Cruz, Castile-La Mancha, Spain - LaCruzMarch2015_1m | ecosystem: Environmental > Aquatic > Freshwater > Lake | place: Spain... | reverse complement strand
ACCCCCTGATCACCCCCGAGCGCTGGATGAAAGACTTCGAGGTGGCAGGGTTCAAGCCCGAGGTCATGCCCGGTATCTTGAAAGACAACGCGGTTCGCTTGTTGGGTCTGAGCTGACAAACTCGGTCCAAAAGCAGGGGCAACCCTGACAGGGGAATCACCAAGAGGCAAACAATTTTTTATTCCTATTATTCAAAAGTTGCAGCTCGACACTGAACTTGAGGAATAAACATGGTTGTTCTCGCTTGGCTCTTTGGCATCGTTGTGTTTGTGGTGGTGATCGCGGTTTTGGTCACCTTTCTGAATCACTTTTACCGGAAATCCAGCCGAGACATCGCCATCATCCGCACGGGTTTTGGTGGCCAAAAAACACTGATTTCAGGCGGCTGTCTCTCGTTGCCGTTTTTGCACAAGATCGATGAAATCAACCTGCGCACCATCCGTGTTGAAGTTCGTCGGATTGCAGAAAAATCTCTCATCACCGAAGACCGGATGCGGGTGGATGCAGAACTGGAGTTTTATGTCCGGGTTCAACCCACGACCGAGGGTGTGGCCACTGCTGCCCAGTCGCTGGGTTCCAAGGCATTCAACCCCGAAGGCATGCGCAATTTGCTCGAAGGCCGTTTCATCGATGCGGTGCAAGCCGTTGCAGCCAGTCGCACCATGGATCAAATCCATGAAAAACGTTCTCAGTTTGTCGCCGACATATCTGCTTTGCTCAAGGGCAACCTGGCTGAAAACGGTGTGGTGCTCGACTCGGTGTCTTTGACCCGCTTAGACCAAACCTCATTTTCTGCGCTGGATGAAAACAATGCCTTCAATTCAGTGGGTATGCGTCGTTTGGCAGAGATCATTGCAGTCAACCGTAAAAAGCGGGTGCAAATTGAATCCGAAGCAGACATCTCTGTTCGGCAAACCCAACTCGATGCCACCAAGCAGCGCTTGTTATTGAATCAACAAGAGGAAGAGGCCCAAATCAGCCAACGGTTGGAGCTGGAAAAAATCAAGGCGCAAAGCGATGCTGAAACGGCGAAATCGCGCGAAGAATCACAAGCCGCCACCGAGGCAGCCCGCATCGCCCGTGAGCAAGACACCCGCATGCGTGAGATTGAAAAGCAGCGTGAGCTGCGCAAGTCCGAAATTGAATCACAGCTCAATTCAGAGGTTCGGAAAATCGAAAGCGCAATCACCCTGTCCGCCAAGCAAGCCGAAGAGGCACATGCGCAGGCCGCAGCAGAGCTGGCTCGCACCGAAGTGATTTTGGCGCAAGAAAAAGTCCAAACAGACCGCGAGCGCGCCATCGCTGACCGCTCGCTTGAAATGGCCGTCAAGCGTGTCAAAGAAGCTGGTGAAGTGGCCGAGGCCAATGCAGCCACTGAGGTTACCGTGCTGCTCAGGCGCGCCAAAGCGGAAGCTGAAGCCACCCACACCAAAGCCACTGCAGACAAAGCGCGCATGCTCGCTGAGTCTGAAGGCTCGCGTGCGTTGATCGATGCCGAAAATGCCCTCAGCACGCCGGTCTTGCACATGAAGCTTGAGCAGTACCGACTCGATCGCTTGCCTGAAATCATGTCGCACATGATGCGTCCCATCGAAAAAATCGACAGCATTCGAATCAACCATGTGAGTGGCTTTGGGGCGACCAACGGGGCTGGCCAAAGCGCGTCTGGCGGCGCATCCGGCGATGGCGGTGCTGGCAAGCCCCCGGTCACCCAAGTCATGGACAGCATCTTGGGCATGGCATTGCAATTGCCAGCCCTGAAAAGCATCGGCGACCAAATTGGGGTCGATTTATCCGGCTCAATCGATGCCGCATCGGGCAAAGCTGGCAAAGGTGACAAACCTTGATGATTGGCTGGCTTGTCATTTCCATTTTCGTTTCACCAACCCATGAGCACATCGCTCTACATTCAGGAGTAGCAGTATGAGTTTTTCTCGCCGTCGGTTTTTAGCGGGTACAGGTTCAGCCGGTTTGACTGTGCTGGGTGCAAGCATCCCATTTGAAATGGTTTTGGCCCAAGGTTCGCCCATCAAATTGGGCTCGATTTTGGACAATTCCGGCAACCTGGATGCCTATGGCAAGCCCATGGTCATGGCTACCACCCTGGCGGCTGAAGAGATCAATGCAACCGGTGGTTTGTTGGGCCGCAAAATCCAAGTCGTTCAATACGACTCTCAGTCTGACATCGCGCTCTACACCAAGTACGCCCAGCAGTTGACGCGCGATGACAAAGTGGATGTGACCCATGGTGGCATCACCTCCGCTTCACGCGAGGCGATTCGCCAGACCTTCCACCGCGCCAACTCACTGTATTTCTATAACGTCTTGTATGAAGGCGGTGTGTGTGATCGCAACGTTGTCTGCACCGGCACAACCCCAGCCCAGGCGGTCGAGCCGATTGTCGAAGTGGCCCTCAAGCAGTGGGGCAAAACCGCTTATGTGTTGGCGGCTGATTACAACTACGGCCAAATCACTTCCAAGTGGCTGACCCACTACATCAACAAGGGTGGCGGCAAAGTACTGCAAAGCAGCTTCTTCCCCCTGGATGTCTCCGACTTTGGATCCACCATCGCCAAAATTCAGCAAGAAAAACCCAAGTTTGTGGTGGCTGCATTGGTCGGTGGTGCCCACATGTCCTTCTTCCGTCAATGGGCAGCCTCTGGCATGAACAAGAAAATCCCGTTGTGCTCCACCACCTTTGGTGTGGGCAACGAACACTTGGCCTTGTCTGCCGCTGAGGGCGATGGCATTTTGATCGCGGGTAACTACAGCCAAGAAAACACCAATGCAGCCAACAAAGACTTTTTGGCCAAATGGGCCAAGCGTTTTGGCAACACCAAGTTGGTGCACGAAATCGCGGTTTCTCAGTACCAAGGCATCATGCTGTGGGCGGCTTGTGTCAAGAAAGCCGGTTCGCTCGACCGTGAAAAAATGTTGGCCGCCATTGAATCTGGCATCAGCATCCAGGGCCCAGGCGGTACGGTCACGCTTGACCCCAAAACCCACCACGCGATCTTGGATATCAATGTGATGGAAGTGAAAAACCAAAAGCTGACGATCAAGCAGCAGTTCAAAGCACGTCCACCATCAGACACGCTGCAATTTTGCGACTTGCAAAAAAATCCGAAAGAAAACAAACAGTACGAAGTCAAAATCTAATGTCGGATGGCGTCCATGTCCTGGCGGGCATGGACGCTCACGTTTGAGAAAGTTGCAATGGATTACGCCGCGGTCGTTTTCTTAGAAATCATTTACATGATTGCTTTTTTGGTGCTGACCAGTGCCGGACTTGCGGTCGTTTTTGGCATGATGCGGGTGATCAACCTGGCGCATGGAGAGTTCGTGATGGTTGGCGGCTACACCACGATCGCGTGTGCCAAAGCCGGCGTCAATATTTACCTCGCCATGCTCGTGATTGCCCCTTTGGTGGTTGGCATTCTGGGCTTGCTGGTTGAACGCTTGGTGGTTCGACAGCTCTACGGTCGCATGATCGACACCATGTTGGCTACCTGGGGCCTGTCTTTGCTGATCGTTGGCATAGTCACCTTCATCTTTGGCAACACGGCCGTCAGTGTGCCTGCCCCTATCCCCGGCTATGAGTTGGGTGAGTTTCAAATGGGTGGGTACAACCTGTTCATCATCGGCATTGCCACCTTGTTGATCATCTGTATGTGGTTGGTGATGCGTTTCACCCGTTTTGGTTTGGTGGCCCGCGGTGCCATGCAGAGTGCCGATGTCGCATCCTCCCTCGGTTATGACCCGAAACGTGTTTACATGTGGACCTTCACGGTGGGTGCAGCCTTGTCTGGCCTGGCCGGTGGTGTGTTGGCACCCCTCACGGGACTGCTGCCGTCCTCCGGCGGGGCATACATTGCCAAGGCCTTCATCACGGTGATCACGGGCGGCGCTGCCATCATCACTGGCACGCTGTCCAGTTCGGTTATTTTTGGCACCATCAACCAGGTGGTCTCATTTGGCTCTACCCCTGTCATTGGAGAAATCGCCATGTTGGCATTCGCGGTGGTGCTGTTGCGTCTGATGCCCCAAGGAATCACGGGCCGCTTTTTCCGTAACGCGCCATGATCGGAGATGCCGCCAATTTCACCAGCGCCGGCCGCACCCATTGGGGTTGGGTCATTGCCATCTTCATCTTGCTGCTGCTGTTGCCTGCCGGGTTTGATACCAACACCCCTACCTTGCTGGGTATCTGGGCGTTGTTCGCTTTGTCCCTCGGTTTGATGTGGGGCTATGCCGGTATCTTGAGTTTTGGGCATGCGGCTTATTTCGGGCTCGGTGCTTACACCTATGCGATCACTTCCATGAACCTGGGGGAGAGCACTGCTGCCTGGATTTTTGCGATCGTGTTGCCCGCGTTTGTGGCCGCGTTGATTGGTGCCATGATGTTTTATGGTCGCATCAGCGATGTCTACATGGGTGTGATCACCTTGGTCTTCTCGTTGATTTTGGCCAAGTTCATGGGTGCCACAGCCGGTGACGCTTACAGCATTGGCAACGCACGCTTGGGCGGTTTCAATGGCATTCCCGCGTTCCCCATCTTGAATGTCCCAGGCGACCCCTCTACCCCGATTTTCGGCACCGCGCTCTATTACGTGGTGCTGTGTTGTCTGGTGTTGTGCTACCTGGTCTCACGCTGGGTTTTATCCAGCGCATTTGGACGGATTTTGTTGGGCATCCGCGAAAACGAGGCGCGCATCGAACTCCTGGGTTACAACGCGCCTGCTTACAAAACCGCGATTTTTTCTTTGTCGGCTGCCATGGCTGGCATGGCGGGTTGTCTGTTTGCCAGTTGGGCTGAAATTGTCACCCCGGCCCTGTTTGGTCTGGGCCAATCGGTTGAGGTCATCATTTGGGTCATTGCCGGTGGTTTGGGCACATTGATGGGTCCTGTGATCGGCGCGGTATTGCTGGGCACCATGAAGTTGTTGCTGGGTGAGCAAACCTTCATCGACAACTCTTTGGTCATTGGTGGGATTTTGGTGTTGGTGGTGTTGCTGCTGCCCCGTGGTTTGTTGCCCACTGTGATGGGCTGGCGCAAACAGCACGGACAGCGCAGTGTCAGCCGTGCCCGCTCCAACAGCATGCGCCGCCGTGGCGGTGAGCGCAGGCAGCTCGGTGCGGGTGTCGAACACGGCAAAGCGGGACAAAACCATGAGTGAAATGATTGTGGAGACCCGCGACCTGTCGATGCGTTTCGGCGGGGTTCTGGCGGTCAATAACGTCAATTTCAGTTTGCGTGAACGTGAACTGCGTTGTCTGATTGGTCCCAACGGCGCGGGCAAAAGTACTTTTTTCAAATGCCTGACTGGTCAGTACCAAATCAATCACAGCCACGGCAGGGTTTTCATTCGTGGTCAAGATGTCACTGGCTGGCGTCCACACGAAATTGTGCAACTCGGTGTGGGCATCAAAACCCAAGTTCCATCGGTCATGAATGGCTTGACTGTCTGGGAAAACCTGTGGCTGTCTGCGCGGCGCATTCATGGCAAAAAAGGGGCTTCCGCCGAAGTCGATCGCATCATTGTCGAGTTGGGCTTGCAGACCCAAATGCGTCGCATGGTGGGAGAACTCGCACATGGCCAGCGGCAGATTGTTGAAATTGGCTTGGTGCTTTGTCAGCAACCCAAACTGGTGTTGCTCGATGAGCCTGCTGCTGGCATCACAGGCGCGGAAGCCGATCGCTTGGTGTCTTTGATTCACGGCATCAATCAGCAATCAGCGGTGGTGGTGGTTGACCACGACATGAATTTCGTTCGCATGCTGGGTGGGTCGGTCACGGTGCTGCACCAGGGTGCCGTGTTGATGGAGGGGGCCACCGATGCGGTCATGAACAACGCGAAGGTGCGTGAGGTTTACATAGGCAACCGGGCAAAATGAGCATGGCTGAGTCACACAACCCCATTGCAGGCCATTTCGAGCGCGCTGATGTCGTGCTGCAGGTGGCTGATCTGCGAGCCGGATATGGCCGTGTCCCGGTTTTGCATGGTGTAAATCTGCAGATCCATGAGGGAGAAGCCGTGGGCATCGTCGGCCACAACGGCATGGGCAAAACCACCTTGCTCAAAGTCATCATGGGTCTGATGCCCTCTACCGGTGGCCGCATTGAGCTCGATGGCACTGACGCAACCGGCTCACCTGCACACCTTCGCTCACAGATGGGCATGGGCTACGTCCCCCAAGGGCGAGGTATCTTGCCCGGCTTGTCTGCCCTGGAAAATCTGCGAATGGCCTGGCGCGAGGACATTGGTGAAACCGAAGAACAATCGGTGGAGCGGGTGGTTGACCAATTCCCCCGTCTGCGTGTCTTGCTGGACCGAAAAGGCGGATCCCTTTCGGGGGGTGAGCAGCAGATATTGGCCTTGGCCAGAGCCTTGGTGCCCAAACCCTGGTTGCTGCTGCTGGATGAGCCGAGTGAAGGCATCCAACCGTCTATCGTTCAAGAGATTGGCACGACCTTGGCAAGGTTGCGCGATGAGTTTGGCTTGGCCTTGATCATTGTTGAACAAAATTTGGATTTGGTGCTGGATGTGGCGCACCGCGTGGCGGTGTTTGAGCGCGGCACCATCCTCAAAGAACTGCACGCCCATGAGTTGCGCGGTGGCGGCCTGAGTGAATTGCTGGGCATGGGTTCCGCGCGGATGACGCACAGCCCACCTTCAGCCTCATCTCATGCCGGCGCGCTTCCTGCGCAGGCTGCCAAAGCTTATCCATCGCCGGTGACACAGGTTTCCAACCCGTCACCAACGGTGGCAGTGTCTTCGTTTTCAAGCGAACGCTCATCTGCCAAATCCACATCAACCAACAAGCGGTCTCATGTTGCCGCAGCAGATTCAATGGCCGCAGGCCCCGGGGGAATCATGTCAACTGTTAAACGTCCTACTGTCGATCAGATGCACGCCATCGTCGAGTCATTGCACATGAACATGTCTTCTCGTGAAGTGGCTGAGTACTTGGAGATCATGGAGGGCACATTCCAGTCTTATGACCGACTCACGCAGTTGCCTGACAACCTTCCACCGGTGCGTTACCCCCGCACACCAGGCATCAAGCCCAGCCAAGCTGATAACCCCTTGAACGCCTGGGCTGTCAAGAGTGAGGTGCGCGGCGCGGCCCATGGCCCATTGTCTGGCAAGCGTGTGGTGCTCAAAGACAATGTTTGCTTGGCGGGCGTTCCCATGATGAACGGCTCGTCTTCGCTGGAAGGCTATGTGCCTGATGTGGATGCCACCTTGGTGACGCGCATCTTGGATGCAGGCGGCACGATTGCGGGAAAGGCCCATTGCGAATATTTCTGTTTGTCTGGCGGCAGCCACACCTGTGCAGCCGGTCCGGTCCACAACCCTTACCGTTATGGCTATTCAGCAGGTGGTTCGTCTTCTGGTTCGGCTGCCTTGGTGGGTGCCGGCGAAATTGAAATGGCCATTGGTGGAGACCAAGGTGGTTCGATTCGCATGCCGGCCTCCTGGTGTGGCATCTATGGCATGAAACCGACCCACGGTTTGGTGCCTTACACCGGTGTCATGCCGATCGAAGCCACGATTGACCACGCTGGCCCCATGACGGCCAACGTTGCTGACAACGCTTTGTTGTTGGAGGTGATTGCGGGTGCAGACGGTTTGGATCCCCGCCAATACAGCCCCCGTGTCGACCGTTACACCGCCGCTTTGGGCCGTGGCGTATCCGGTTTGCGCATCGGTGTGTTGCTCGAAGGCTTCAACCGCGCTGACAGCGAATCGGATGTAGACCACAAAGTTCGCCAGGCCGCCGATCGCTTGCGTGCCATGGGTGCGATTGTGGAAGATGTGTCAGTGCCGATGCACATGGATGGCCCTGCGATTTGGACTGCGATTGCGGTGGAAGGTCTGCAAGCGCAGATGATGAATGGCAACGGCATGGGCTTTAACTGGAAGGGCCTTTACACCACCAGCTTGTTGGACGCGCATTCGGCTTGGCGTGCCCGTGCCGATGAACTTTCTCCATCCCTCAAGGTTTCCATGATGGCGGGTGAATATTTCATCAAAAACTACCGTGGCCATTTTTATGCCAAGGCCCAAAACCTGAGTCGTGTGCTGGCCAAGGCCTATGACACTGCATTAGCGCGTTATGACCTGTTGTTGCTGCCCACCTTGCCGATGAAATCCACACCGCTGCCGCCAGCCAACGCCTCACTCAAGCTGTATGTGCAACGTGCCCTGGAAATGCTGGGCAACACTTCGCCGCTGGATGTCACCGGCCACCCCGCCATGAGCGTGCCATGCGGCATGTCCAATGGTTTACCGATTGGCATGCAGTTGATCGGCAAGCATTGGGACGAGTCCACCATTTACCGCGCTGCCCATGCGTTTGAGCAGTCCGGCGACTGGCGCAACTTCTGATCACGCTCTCCAACTTCTGGCAGCGAGAAGCAGGCTAACGTGTCGAACAATCCTTTTTTGTCCGAGTGGGTCAAAGGCGGTGCCAACACTGCCGGGCGTCCGCACGGGACCTTGTCCTTTGTGGCGGGTTCGACAGAAGCCGCGCTGCATTTCGCCACATTACCCGAATTGCTGGACCGCACAGTCGCCCGCCATGGTTCCCGTGATGCGGCAGTCTTTGTGGCGCAGAACCAGCGACTGAGCTGGTACGACTTGCAAAAGCAAACCGATGAGATGGCTGCAGCCATGTTGGCCTTGGGCATACGCCGAGGCAACCGAGTTGGCATTTGGTCGCCCAACCGTTTGGAATGGCTGCTGACCTTGTTTGCCACTGCGCGCATCGGCGCGGTGTTGGTCAGCATCCCTGGTGACTGCCAGGGGAGTGAGCTTGAACATGCCTTGAACACGGTGCGTTGCCGCATGTTGGTGATGGCCCCCGGCAGCGAGGCCAAAGATCACCTTGACACTTTGCGCGAATTGGCACCAGAGATAGACCGGCCGGGGCCTGTAGGTGATTTGACATCGTTGCGCCTTGAGCACCTCAAGCATGTGGTGGTTTTGGATGATTTGTCGCTGACGCCAATCCAGGCAGCCAAGCAGCCTGTGCCTGTTCGCGCGCTGCGTTTCAAAGAGTTTTTGAACCAGTCTGGGCCAGCGCAGCACGCGCGGCTCAAGGCATTGACCGCCTCGCTCGACCCGGATGATGTGATCCATGTTCAGTTCACTCGGCGCAACCACGCTGACCCCAGCGCATCCAAGGCGGTCACGCTGTCGCATTTCAGCCTGGTGAACAACGCTTGCTTTGCCGCCAAGTCCATGGCATTGACCCATGAAGACCGTCTGTGCCTACCGATTGCCCTGAACCATCGCTTTGGCATGGTGCTGGGCGCATTGACGGCCACTGCCGTGGGTGCCGCCATGGTTTTTCCGGGCGCCAGTTTTGATGCTGCTGCGACTCTTCGCGCGGTTCATCAACTCCGTTGTACCGCTTTGCATGGTGAGCCAGAGATGTTTGCGTCCATGCTCGCAGACCCTTCGGTGAAGCAATGGGATGTGAGCTGTTTGCGCACCGGCATCATGGCGGGTGCTCCTTGCCCACCGGACACCATGCATGCGGTGATTCGGACACTGCACATGCAGCAGGTCACAGTAGGCTTTGGCATGGCTGAAACCACTGCCATGGCGTTTCAAACCCACGCATCCGATGCTGTTGAGCGACGCACAAGCACGGTCGGGCGCGTCCACCCCCATGTGCAGGCCAAGGTGGTTGATCAGCAGGGGCGCATCGTGCCTGTCGGTACCCGGGGACAACTGTGTCTTCGGGGTTACCTGTTGATGCGTGCATATTGGGAGGAACCAGAGCAAACCCAATTAGCGATTGACGATGCGGGTTGGATGCACACCGGCCATGTGGCGACCATCGATGCCCAAGGCTACTGCCATATTGAGCGCGGGTGATCACAAAGTGACAGACGACCAACTTGCATTCCTAGACGCCCATGCTCTGGCGAGTTTGCTGCACAGCAAGAAACTGTCACCAGTCGAGCTCACGGAAATGATGCTCGCGCGCATCGCGCGTGTGGATCAGCATTTGTTGTCGTATGCAACCGTGTCCCATGAGGTTGCCTTGCAGCAGGCCAGACAGGCTGAGGCCATGATCATGCGCCGGCAGATCCTCAGTCCCTTGCATGGCGTGCCAATTGCGTTGAAAGACCTTTGCTACACAAGCAACATCGTCACAGCAGCTGGTATGCCGATGATGCGGGACTTCATGCCGACCTATGACGGCACGGTGGTCAAACGTTTACGGGAAGCAGGCACGGTTTTACTGGGCAAGTTGACCATGACCGAAGCCGCGTTTGCCGACCACCATCCCCAAGTGCCGCCCCCAGTGAACCCCTGGCACGAAGACCATTGGTCGGGTGCATCTTCCAGTGGCTCGGGCGTGGCGGTTGCTGCTGGCTTGTGTTTCGCCGCCATCGGCACGGATACCGGTGGCTCGATCCGTTTTCCATCGGCAGCCAATGGCGTGACTGGTCTCAAACCCACATGGGCCAGGGTGTCTGTGCATGGTGCGTTTGAATTGGCTGCATCCCTGGATCACATTGGTCCCATGGCGCGAACCGCCATGGATTGCGGTCACATGCTGGGCCTGATCGCCGGTGCTGACCCACTCGACAGCGTTGCTTTGCATGCACCGGTCCCGGACTACGTGTCAGGCAATGCATCCCATTTGCAGGGATTGCGTATTGGTTTTGACGAAGACTATTGCTCGGGACTGGATGCGGACATGCAAACCGCGGTGGAATCTGCATTCAAGGTCTTGCAATCGCTGGGCGCAGACATGCGCCGTGTTCGGTTTCCGGATGTCAGCGATGCGGTCGCCGATTGGGGCACCGCCTGTGCCGTGGAAACCGCTGTGGCGCACGAGCCATGGCATCCCCAAAACAAGCAACTGTATGGCCCAGGCTTGGATGGCTTGATCGAGTTTGGGCGCACGGTCTCTTCATCAGAGATTCAAAAAATCGGGTTGCGTCGTCGAGCACTCACCGGTGCTGTTCGGGGGTTTTTCGAACATTGCGATTTGCTGCTCATACCTGCGCAGCCCATGGCGTCTCCCACCCATCAAGAAATGGCGGTGATTGGCACCGTTCCTTCCGAATTGGCCAGACTGATCAAATACACCGCGCCGTTTGACATGACCGGCAATCCCACGATCACATTGCCGGCTGGTTTCACTGGCAAACGCACGCCGGTGGCCATCCAGTTGGTTGCGGGTCATTTGGATGAAGCCACCTTGGTTCGGGCTGGCAGTGCGTTCCAGCGGGTCACAGACTGGCACAGTCGGATGCCACCTCGGCTATGAACATTGCATTGCCTTTTTTAAGCCGCGCACGAAGCCATCCCCTTTTACCCGCCGTGACTTGCACAGGTCACACCATCACCTACGCGGCTCTGGCCCAGCGGGTGCGCGCATTGGCTGGGGCCATGCAGCAGCAATGGGGTTTGCAGCAAGGGCAGCGGGTCATTGTGTGCATGGAAAACAGGCAAGCTTTTTTTGAAACCCTGTTTGCTTGTTGGGTAGCCGGCTTGTGTCCGGTTCCTGTGAATGCCAAATTGCACCCCAAGGAAGTCAGGCACATTGCCAACGACTCGGGCGCCCATGCCTTGTTTTGCAGTGACAAACTGCATGAAGGTTTGCGCGTGTCCATGGCAGACCTGTTGAACACCATGGTCATGTTGTCAGTCGATGACGATGATTACCAGCAGTTGCTTGGTCATGCGCCCGCCGAGGTGGCTGACTTCGAGCCAGATGATGTCGCGTGGATTTTTTACACCAGTGGCACAACCGGCGTGCCCAAAGGCGCGATGCTGTCTCACCGAAATTTGTTGCAAATGTGTTTGCAATACGGGGCAGACATTGAGCAGGTGCAGGCTGGTGACACCCATTTGCATGTCGCTCCTTTGTCGCATGGCTCCGGTTTGTACAGCTTGCCGCACTTGTTCAATGGAGGGCATCAGGTGGTTCAAGCTGCCTTCGACCCCGAATGGGTGTTTGAGGCGTTGCAGCGTTACCCTCGCGTGACTTTTTTTGCTGCACCCACCATGCTGACCCGCATGTTGCGCTGCAGCCCTGGCTTGACCAATCCAGCGGGTCATTTGCAAACCATCACGTATGGTGGCGGGCCGATGTATGTCGCCGATCTGCTGGCCTGCTTGAAGGTGTTTGGCCCACGCATGGTGCAAATTTATGGCCAAGGCGAAAGTCCCATGACGATCACCTGCTTGTCAAAGCAAGACCATGAAGGCAACCAAGATGCGGCGCATCTTGCACGTTTGGCCTCCTGTGGCACTGCCCGCACAGGCATTGAAGTGCGGGTGGTTGACCCCAACGGGCGAGACCTGCCTTGGGGAGAGCCTGGCGAAGTCGTGACCCGCAGCGATACCCGCATGCGGGGCTATTGGAACAACCCGGCCGCCACCAGCGCTGCGATCCGCGATGGTTGGTTATGGACTGGCGACATTGGCTCGCTTGATGAATCGGGTTATTTGACATTGCGAGACCGCTCCAAAGACTTGATCATCCGTGGAGGCAGCAATATTTACCCTCGCGAGATTGAAGAGGTGCTGATGCGGCACCCGGCGGTGGCTGAGGTCTCCGTGGTTGGGGCGGCCAGCGCCGATTTGGGAGAAGAACCCGTGGCTTTTGTGGTTTGCAAGCCGGGCGTGCATGTGGATGCGAATGCACTCGACACCCTGTGCCTGGATAACCTTGCCAGGTTCAAGCGTCCGCGTGACTACCACTTTGTCACAGACTTGCCCAAGAACAATTACGGCAAAATTTTGAAAACCACGTTGCGTGCGCAACTCAGCCAAGGTGGTTCATGATGCGTGATGTTTATGTGGCAGGCACGGGCTCGACCTACTTTGGCAAGCATGTCCTGCCGATTGAAGCTTTGGCGGTAGACGCCGGTGCGCAGGCCCTGGTGCAATCTGGCATTGACCGAGACCGCATTGGTGCAGTGTATTTGGGCAATTTCATCAGCGGTCCTTTGAACGGCAAGGAAGTTTTGGCGGGGCTGGTGGCAGAGCAACTCGGCTTGACCGGCGTACCTTGTACCAAGGTCGAGGGTGCCTGTGCTTCCGGCGGTATTGCCTTTCGCCACGCTTGCTTGATGGTTGCCAGCGGCATGTGTGATGCCGTGCTGGTGGTGGGTGTTGAAACCATGACCCATGCCAGTACCACCGAAATGACCACCGCGCTCAATTGCGCCATGGACAATGAATACGATGGCATGAGCGGCTTGACCTTTCCCGGTTTGTTTGGGTTGGCTTGGCGATCACATGCACGTCAACATGGCACCACGCGTGAAGACATCGCAGCGGTTGTCATCAAAAACAAAGCCCACGGCTTGAAAAACCCATTGGCTCAAATGGGCGCCGACCTGTCTTTGGCGCAGGTGTGTGCATCCGCCATGATTGCCGATCCTTTGCAATTGTTCGATTGCTGTCCGCCCAGCGATGGCGCGGCCGCCGTGGTGGTCTGTGCCAAGGAAATGCTTGCCAGTCCGCAACAACAAGCCCGCGTCAGGGTGATGGCCAGCGCGCAAACCAGTGGCTCTGCCAGGGTTTCGCAACACCCTGATTTGTGCACCTTTGAAGCGACGGTGTTGGCGGCCAAGCAAGCCTATCAGCAGTCTGGTTTGCAACCCGCCAACATTGACCTGGTGGAGCTGCATGATTGTTTTTCAATCGCCGAAATCATTGACAGCGAAGACCTCGGCCTGGTGCCGCGCGGTGAAGGTGGGCGCTGGGCGGCGCAAGGCCGCACTGGCATGCAAGGCGATGTCGTGATCAATCCCAGTGGCGGCTTGTTGGCCAAGGGTCATCCCGTGGGTGCCACGGGTGTGGGGCAAATTGTGGAAGTGGCGCTGCAATTACGCGGAGAGCACAGCAACCAAGTCAAAGATGCCGCGATTGGCATGACCCACAATTTGGGCGGCACGGGTGTGGCCTGCACAGTTCATATTTTGGAGCGCGAGGCATGACAACGCATGACCTGTTGCCCAGTTTGACGGCATACCAATGCCAGGATTGCCAGACCTTGACACAGCGTTCACCGATGGTTTGTGCCCACTGTTTGGGGCGCCGTTTTTCAGCCATTGCCGTGACTGCCAGTGGCACCTTGGCGAGTTGGACCACGATCCGTAAGCCCCCTTTGCGCTTCAAAGGCGAGGGCATCTACCACGTCGGCGTGGTTGACTTGGACAATGGCATGCGTATTTCCGCTCGATTGTTGCACCAAGCGACAGATCAAACTGGGGACCGCGTGCAAGCGGTCGCGCCATCCGAATCTGCATCTGATATTCCTGTTTTCAAGGTGACCGCCCATGACTGATATTTCCTATGACAAGCACGGTGGTGTGCGATTGATCACCATCCGTCGCCCCGACAAAATGAATTCACTGGATTTCACCGCCAATGATGAACTGATTGACATGTGGCGTACCTTTGACCAAGACGATGACGCCAGGGTTGCTGTCATCACGGGCGAAGGTGACAAGGCGTTTTGTGCAGGCGCAGATTTAAAAACTTACACCTTGCCTTTTGCCCAATCAGCTGCGCCCGAGTTTCGCCGTCAGTACACCAATGGCCCAGGCTTTGGCGGCATCACCCGCAACTTGGACATTGACAAACCCCTATTGGCTGCGGTCAACGGGTTTGCCATTTCTGGTGGGTTTGAATTGGCCTTGGCCTGTGATTTACGCTTTTGTTCACCCAACGCCGAGTTTGCGCTGCAAGACGCCAAATGGGGCTTTCACGCTTGTGATGGCGGCTTGATTCGATTGCCTCAGATTGTCGGCATGGGCCACGCCATGGAAATCATTTTGTCGGGTGAACGTGTGGATGCAGACCATGCCTATCGCATCGGTTTGGTCAACCGCATTTATCCGTCAACTGACTTGTTGTCGAAAACCATGGATTACGCCCAAATGCTTGCATCACGTGCACCTCTTTCACATCGTTTTGCCAAGGAAGTGGTGCGACGCTCAGTGGGCATGCACATGGGCGAGGCTTTGCAATGGGAGTCGCGTTCATTCCGCGATGTGGCCTTCACCCATGACCTGCAAGAAGGCCTGGCTTCTTTCAAGGAGCGCAGGCCAGCTCAGTTCAAAGGCAACTGAGACGGCCAGCCAGTTGCGCAGCCGTCTGCTGCACCCTTCAGAGGTTTCCCCAGACCTCTTGCGCGGTTTCCACCACCAAACGCAGTTTGTTGCGCTGGTCTTCCACCGCGATGTTGTTGCCATGCACCGTGCTGG
>Ga0247831_1005731_pt1 | contig 15257 bp, 13 predicted proteins | sample LaCruzMarch2015__9_FD_192406 | JGI IMG/M metagenome (GOLD analysis project Ga0247831, IMG submission 192406) | Freshwater microbial communities from meromictic Lake La Cruz, Castile-La Mancha, Spain - LaCruzMarch2015_1m | ecosystem: Environmental > Aquatic > Freshwater > Lake | place: Spain... | reverse complement strand
GATTGAATTGAATATTGATAATAACTTGCCGTTGATTGTTTCGTATGAAGTGGCGACCCTGGGGATTATACGGTTAGTATTGGCGAACCTTCCTCCTATGTAGGCACCCACCCCGCCCCCTACCGAGCCACCTCCGTCCCCCCTCCGTCCTACTACCGCCGTTTGTCGTGTTTTTTACTCCACTCATACAATACCCGTAAAATAATAAAGACCCCCACTATATTTGCTGACCAACACCACAAAGAACTAAATGTATCATATTGGTAATACGTGACAAAACTATAAAAATGTGCCGTAAATATAATAATGAATGCAATATATTCTTTTTCAATAATTAATACAATGAAAAAGAATATATAAAGATAGTAAAAAACTTCATAGGTGTCTACCCAGTTCCAAGAAAGGTGTCCATTCTCTGCAACACTGACGGAATAGTCTATTTCCCCCATTTTACTAAAGTGGGTATAAATAAGCAACCCTAAATAGATTATATATAATCCCATAAACCACCCCCGCAAAATAGGATTGGATATAATTAGGGTGAATGCAAACGGGTGAATTGCCAATACCGAAAAGGCCAATATAGAAAATATACGGTTCCAGTAATCATCATACAAGTTTTTCCAAAGAAAATATTCCACTAGCTGCATTACAATAAACCAAAAATACAAAAATAATAGTTTTGGTTCAAACCCGAATGCATAGGCAAAAATAAAAACATCGAAAGAAAATAGAAATGTATTTAAAGAAACTTCTGCACTCCAGCACATATAATAAAAGGGTATATATTGTAGGGAAGTAGGGAACCTACGGTTCCCCTACGACCCCTCCCTTTTGTAAAGCGGGTTGAAAGACACGAAAGAGCATACCGATGTAGTATTGTAGGGGAACATACGACCCCTCCCTTTTGTAAAGCAACTGTAATGAAAGGAGCTTGTAAGGAAAATTGATGAACCTTTATGAAAGATTGTAATACCATTATATTACAATCTTTTTACGGTCTATACAAACAATTTTATTTTTCGGAAAGCGACCATAGGAAGCTTGTAGAAAAATTGAAATGCAATATATAACTTTTGTAAACAATACCCCTTTTCCAGTAATGGTGGAAACCTGGAAAAGCAATGGAATATATGGATTAAGTGAACTAACGGGAATTACTGTAAATGAATATCAAGAGGTTAAATGTATATATTTACCAGACCCCTGTTTATATCCTATGATTGTGACCACCACCGTGAACCCTGAAGAAAGTACTTTATATAGTATAACTGGAGAATGGTATATAAATTCCCTTTTTACAGACCCAAACATTTCCGCCCGTTGGAAAACACACAAATTACCTCAAACAGAAATCGCCAAATTTCGAACCTCCCCGTGTGCCAGCGGCGAGTATTTTTGGATGAATATTGAAAACCATTTCAATATGTATTATAATAAAACGGAAAAAAAACTCTACTTCTTTCTTGTTCCAAAAGTAATGAAAGAACAAGAAAGCCATACCCCCTAATCGGTTAGGATAGAAAAAAAAGGAGGGTATTTTTAGAAAATGTATGTAAGTGGTGATGTGAGGTAATAATTAAATATTATATTTTTATAAAATATTTAACACTGTATATAGTATGTTTTTTATCCCAGTACAAATATACTATATAATCATTACAATACTATCTCGCCCACATCAACCCGCTTTACAAAAGGGAGGGGTCGTAGGTTCCCTACTTCCCTACAATACTATTTTTTAAACCGCTTTACAAAAGGGAGGGGTCGTAGGGGAACCGTAGGTTCCCTACAGTACTACCTCGCCCACATCATTCCACAGTTTCCACTCATAAACGAAAGAATATTATACCTTTCTTCAAAGATCGTCAAATTATAATTATATTGAAACAACTGCCAAGCCTGTTTTGCACTTACTGAAATAGGTTGCCCATCCGTGTCACATATCACACTGAAATTTGCCCCTTCTGGATCAATTTCCGGCACATACGTAGTAAATTCCAGTTCAATGTTTTTGAATTTACTCATATTTATGGCCCCCGACGGCTGATAATCAAAAGGGGATGTATTTAAACAAAAATTATAACAATAAATACCTTCTTTGGCAAATCCATTGGTACGAACATATTTTTCAATATAATCATATACCCCTCTTTCAATGAGGTTTTCACGGTATTCTCCTTCCAATACAATCCCCATTGAATTGAGTATTTCCCTACGATTATAAGGCGAAAGATTGCCACTGATGTAAAAACCTGTATTACTATTATTCGGGTTTCTCGAGGGCCCCCCTGTAAAGTCTATTTCACTACCATCGCTATTTTGAATTGTAATATTAACATTATCCGGCAAGGATCTCGGCGGGTCTACCACATTCGAAGGCAAATTCGCATACGGCCAGTTTGTATAATTCGACCATTCATTCCGCATATTTACATCATTTCTTTGGAAAAAAAACATCCAACTACACACCATCGACGACGAATTCAATAAACGGACTTTTGAATTCCCCGCAACATTTTCAAAGAAATATTGATATACATCCTTTACCAAATATACCTGGTCTTCCATTGCGAATTTGCGTGATTCTTCATTGGAAAGAAAACAATAGGTGGAAATCAAATGTACGTCGGCATTCCACGTTTTCGTCGTATTTCGGTAGGCGGCCTGGTCAATTACGGGGGACGGGGGAGTCTGTAAAAAACGATACATTTGAAACTGTTCCTGGGTAAAATCCGGTTGTATGTAAGGAACATTGTAATCCCGGTCAAATATATCACGGACTTGAAAGAGTTCTTGGATAGGGCGGAGGGTTACGTTGATGGTGAGTTCATTATATTGAAGACATATTAATGGAAATGCACATTGATTATTCAATGTAAACCACGTATTAATGGGTATATATAACTTCCTACCACGTATTGAGGGTTCCGCCCCCACCGAATTCTCCGTATAATAGGCGGAAGGGTATACATTTGTACGTCCATACGAATTCGCCGGGTCATTCAGTTCACCTATATTCCCGGTCATTTGGTTAAAAAGCCCCTTTTTTTCACTCGTAAAATCACGTTCCACCATCGACATTAAATACTCCCCACTGTATTTTTGAATAAGAACCGACCCGCAATTGATTTCTACGGAACGAATCATTTGCATACCTAGGTTGTCAATCCAACGGAAATGGTACGGTGCCCACTGGTTACTCGTTTGTTGACACGGGTGATATATAGGGCTCCAAATATCCGGGATGGTTACCACAATATACGTATCCATCAACAAGTCCGCATATCTTTTTATTTTAAATTGAAATACTGAATCTTCCGTTAGCCGTAACACACGACTCCCCTCGTAGTCCAGTCGAAACTTTTGAAGTCCAAAATTGGTATATTTAGAATAGGCCACTTTGAAAAACGTTTTGGTAGGGTTTCCGGTTAATATGACATTTGCATTTCCAACGCTTACTAAATTGAATAAACCGCCTGCCATCCAATTATTATATAATAATTGTTATTATATATTACTTATATATAGGTATGGAAACGACGACGATGCCAATGACAACAACCCTAGACTGGACGAAAAAGGTCGCCATTGTTTTTATTATTATTATTATTAGTTATTTACTATTTCAATATTTATATAACCAAAAACACTTGTATGATTTCGAAGCACACCCCCTTTCGAATATTGGAGTTTTTAACGTGGGTGGCTACAAAGAAGGTATGGAAGATGATACGGATAAACCAACGGATATTAAATTTATGACGATGAGTGACACGGGGTCGGATACTCAAACCGTCAAGCCGGAAGATTATCCCGGTATGACACTGAAGGATTTCGTGGTGAAGGCGTCCTATAATACGGCTTATATTGGCTCCAAAATGTCTTTGACGGCGATTTCATACGCCCTTGAACGGGGGTATAGATACCTCGATTTTGAAGTATATCATATTGACGGGTTGCCTTGTGTAGGATATTGTGAAAAACCAAAAGCCACCCCCATTCTTTTAACCTCTACCAATTCGCTCCCACTAGGACAAGTGCTATATACGATTGCGACGGGGGCATTCTCCCCACCTGTGAAAAATACGGAGGATCCGTTATTTATTAACTTGCGGATTTATACTAAAGACGCTACTTTTTATGAAATGGTGGCAAAGATGGTTGATAAAAATATTAAAAATCGTATGTATAATTTTAAAGTAGATGCCGATACGGAACTGGAAGATATTATGGGTAAGATAGTGGTATTTATAGATATTATGGCAGCCCCCGATTATGATTCTTTACCTAATTGTTCCGTTTTAATCGGGGAGGAGGAAAATAATTGTTTCAACTTGTCGAGATTTATCAATACGGAGAGCGGGGGGAAATCGTTGAAGTTGGTGACATATGATAGTTTGATGAGTCAAAGTACTAGACCGCCGGCAATTGACCCGGCAACCAAAGGGACGAATTTGAACGTATTGACGGTGGCCTATCCGGACGTGGTGTATAATTTGAGTAATCCGGTTTTGAAACCGTTTGTGGTAGAGTATGGGGTTCAGTTTACAACTGTTAGATTGAATATATTTGATACGAATTTGAAAGAATATGAAACGTTTTTTACAAATAGCAAATCCGCTATTGTTCCTATTTCCAAGGCGTTTGAACAATTCAAGTAATAATGCACCCTCCCCCAACCTCACCCCCAACCCTGCACCCGCCCTTTTTCAATTTTCATACAAGCTTCATACGGTCTCTAGGTTCCCTACAATACTATTTTTTAACCTGCTTTACAAAAGGAAGGGGGTGTAGGTTCCCTACAATACTATTTTTTAACCTGCTTTACAAAAGGAAGGGGGTGTAGGTTCCCTACAATAATATTTTTCAATCCGCTTTACAAAAGGGAGGGGTCGTAGGGGAACCGTAGGTTCCCTACACCGGAGGTTCCCTACACCGGAGGTTCCCTACTTCCCTACAACTAGTTTAAAATAAAAAAATAAAAGATTTGGCAAAGATATAATGGACGACTATTTAATCCCGAATTTGAACGACTCCCGTAATGAGTGGTGTGAAAGACTTATATATATTCTACTTCCTCATATTAATGAAGGAATAAAATCCATATTTAACGAGGCCTATAAAATGTGTGTGGAAAATAACGAACACGTAAAATACCTATTAACCTTTCAAAACCTTCTTTCCAAAATTCCCCAATGGAATTCTGTTATTATTCAAGAAGAAGTTCAAAGAATTATAAACAAGAGTGGTTGTAACTATATCAGCGATTTAATCACCTGTGTCCATATTATTCAGTTGAAAGTTCTTACTTGTATCCGGGTGGGGAATAAACAGAAGAAAATAGATTTATCGATCCCTAAACTGGAACATTTCATTCATAGTATATATATACACGTTGCCCGTAAAATATATGCAAATGTTTACTTGTATGAACGAGGGGCTACTATTACTTCTTTGAAAATACAACAATATAATCGTGAAATAGAATTAATCATCCGTGAATGTATTATGACAACCATACGGGAAAGTATTCCTACGGAACAAATCGTCCGTGCTTATTTAGACGAATCAGTAGAACACGAGGAAGAAGTTTTTATAGAAAATATGGAAAACCCGGCGATTCATAAAAACGGGAATGGAAACGGGAATGGCGAGGGGGAGGGGTTTCAAAGAAATACTAATAATGTGGAAACGGAGGAGGGGGAGAAACCCATAAGTATGGAAACGGAACCCCCGAGTGTTGTCCCCACTATAAGCAATATAAATGACAATGAAGAACCGACTACCACTTTGAAGTTTAATGATATAGATTATATGATTGATGAAAAGGGGCTAGAAAGTCAAGAACACGCCCCTAAAAATTTAGACCGGTTGGAAGAAATTAGTATGTCCAACTCAATAAAACGTAAATTGGAGGAGGAGGAGGAAGAAAATGAGGAGGAAGGTGAAAATAGCCGATTAAAAATTCACGAGGACAATGTTTATTTAGGAAATATAGATGTATTTGACGTTAATAATAATAAAGAAACAGTGGTGCCTTCCAAAAACGGGTTTAATGACCCGGTTTTACTAACGGGGATAGAAGAACTTATATAATGTAGGGAACCTACGGTTCCCCTACGACCCCTCCCTTCCATAAGTTTTCTTTAATTTACCAGAAAACGACCGTTGGAAAAAATACTGACGAGCATAGCAAGGTAGTATTGTAGGGAACCTACGGTTCCCCTACAGTTTGTAGGTAAATGGGGAACCGTTAGTTTTATATAATTATTTTTTTAATAATTGTATAAAGTTTATTATTTAAATGCCTTTTAATTTAAATTCAACCAATGTATTGATTATTCCGGTTGTTACAAGTGTTTTGTTTTTTGCAAGCAAGTTTGCCGAAATGAAGTTTATTGACAAAGAAGACAAGCCACTAAAAGTGATTTTTCGTGATACTTTGATTGTTTTTATTGCTTCTTTGACAGCTACCTATATCCTATTTAATTTTAGTGAATATATCGAAGAGTTTATGAATGTAGTGACTGATGCCAAAATGACCCCGGCTTCAATGTTTGGCGGGGGCGGCGGTGGTGGAGGGGAAGGAGGAACTAGCACGGAAATATTTACCGACACGCCTAATTTTTAAAGAATACAATTAATCATTGGAAATGTAGGAGTGTACAAAGATAGGAATATAGGAGTGTACAAAGATAGGTATATTGAAATATACAACCGTATGGGTGGGAATGGAGTGGGTGAGGGTGAAATATTCCCTTTTACTGGTCAGTTTTCATACGATCCATTGCTGTTTTTTTACGGTGACAGTTTGGACAAAGACTAACCAAGTTTGTCAAATCGTTACTCCCCCCCTTGTAAAGTGGAATAATATGATCTACTTCATAAGTGGAACTTAACTGTTGTTGGCAATGTCCACACTTCCAACCTTGTTGAGCACTAATGTATTTCTTTTTTGTTTCCGATACACATCGTTTTACGGTACTGGTATTACTATGGGTTTTTTTCAACGCCTGAACTTCAATAATAGGGTTATTGCCCCCGCCCCCGATGTAGTTACCACTGTTACTTGTCCAATTTGTTTTACAGCTAAAGTCTAATATTGGGCTTATCATATTAACCGTCCCCTTATCCAAAGGTAGATATTTCACATACTCATTTGACGTAGTAAGTATTTGCTGGGCAGATAAGGGGTTTTTTTTTATTAAATAGTAAACCATAAAGAAGGCGAATAAAACACCCGCCATTTGCAAATACTTTTTTTTAGAACTGATATATCTTACTATTTTCCCTTCATAGTAAATATTTGCAATGACTAGTGCCGCAATAAAAAATAAAACGATTTCTATCCTCATTTATATATATTTCATTTTTAGTAGGGAACCTCCGGTGTAGGGAACCTACGGTTCCCCTACGACCCCTCCCTTTTATACGGCGGTGTATGGAACCTCCCTTTTATACGGCGGTGTGTGAAAACTACTTTAGGGGCGATGTGTGATTTGGTATTTTAGTATGTTGTGTGATGTTCTTTGGTATTGTATTATGCATTTTTAATATAAAAGCACACTGTATTTTCAAACAATTGTTGGACAGTAGTTGTCCGTGTTGGGTAGTCGTAAAAATTATATACTCTACCTTGCTCCGCCAATTCAGTCCCTCCTTGGATTAGACTGTAATGTTCAATATTGTATTTTTCTTTGAAAATCCTTGAAATATCCGCAATGAATTTACATAAAACCGTATTGGTTGAAAATTGCAAAGTAACTTCTTCCCCCGTTTCGATTCGCTTGAATGTAAATGACTTTAGTGTTTCAAAATCCATATTTGATATAGGTTATTATTAACGAGTATTATTATTAACGAGTATTATTAATATTGAAATAATCAATTTTCCGTAGGGAACCTACGGTTCCCATTTACCTACAAACTCCATTTACCTACAAGCTCCTTACAGTCGCTTGTAGGTAAATAAAAGAAATAATACAAGCTCCTTGCACTCGCTTTTCGTATCTTTCCCTACGACTCCTCCCTTTTGTGAAGCGGATTAAAAACACATTTGAGAAAACATTGAAAAAGGGAGGGGTCGTAGGGGAACCGTAGGTTCCCTGCACCGGAGGGAACCTACAAACTCCCTCGCTAAACTCGGATTTACAATATTTTATATATAAATAAATGTCAAACCCGTTTTGTAAATACAAGTATCTTTTTGGAATTCCAAACCAAGGTATTCATCAAACCAGGTTTTTAGGCTTGGCCGTGGCCGATTTTGTACAAACCGCCATCGGCGCATTTTTTATTTCGTGGTTCTTTCAAATCGCCTTTTGGAAATGTTTTATCGGTCTATTTGTTTTGGGTGAAATATTACATCTCGTTTTTTGTATCGATACACAATTTATTATATGGATGAAAAATATATTTAGATAATCCATTATTTACCAAAAAGCGGCCAGAAGGAGGTGGTAGCGAAGGTAGCGGCGGGGGTAGGAAGCTTGTAAATTTCGTGTGTCTTCCATAAATTCATCCAATATCCTGTTTTGGAATATTCCATTTGTTCAATACGATAATCCAAATAGTGGCAAAGAATGTCCTTTTCATTCCGGGTATCTTTGATAAATCCCTGTTTATAATATTTTTCCCGCTTTTCCTTTTCTTCTTCTTTCAAAAAATAATCGTCATAATAAAAAAGAACCGCCCGTTTTTTGTCCGCCTCTTCAATCAATCCTCCAAACAATTCCGGGCCGGTTGGAGCCATCGGCGAGTTTCCATAAAATTCGTGTTTCACATTCTCCACGATTCGCCGTATACATTCGGTGTAAAGAGGGTTTTTCGGCGGCGTCATTAATAATCCGGTATAAACATACAGGGGGCTGGTTTCCACCACCATTGGAATCGGGTATTTTTCTTTGTCAAAGAGGTCAATTAAACGGAAATACGGGGTCTTTGTGCCTTCCGTCTCGGTATGTTCGATACCCTCCTCCTCCGGCGGCGGGGGCAATAGCATATATTTAATATCTAAATAAATACCCCCATTTACATAAAGAACACAATACCGCCAAAGGTCGGCTTTGAATGCCCCCGGTAAAAGTGTGTCGTACGCATTTAATACTTCCCCCTCAAAATGCGTTTCAATAAACTTGCGGGATTCATTGTCGTCAAATAAGATATATTGAAACTCGGGATTGTCCTCTTTGAATTTTTCGTGTGTTTCTTTCATTAACGGGGGGAGTGAATGTGTATTCCACGTTTGATATACTACTTTTGGTATTTCGTTATAACCGGTATTATCCAATGAAGGGGGGATATATGGATATTTCAAGTTTGTAGGGGTGGGGAGGATAATTTTGGAGGTTATGTATTTTTTAAGATATAAATCGTATATTTTATAAAGTAGAAATGCAACAATAGTTACCAAACAAATGATTGTAATGACTATAATTATATCTCGCATAGCAAATATATAACAAAAATAGTATTATTTTATATAGATTATTGTAGGGAACCTCCGGTGTAGGGAACCTCCGGTGTAGGGAACCTACGGTTCCCCTACGACCCCTCCCTTTTACAACCCACTTTACACCCCTGTAGGGAACCTACTGTTTCACTACACCCCCTCCCTTTTACAATGAGCTTTATAACGTGCTTTACAATCCGCTTTACAAGATGCTTTCAAAAGGGAGGGGTCGTAGGGGAACCGTAGGTTCCCTACAATTAGTTGTATATATTATGATTTCCCCAAAGAACACTATAGTGTTGATTAATTTGAAAAGTCTGTCTTTCTACTTTATACTTGGCGTAATTTTTCAAAATAGGTTTATTATCTTCATTAATTATATATAAATCATTACCACTCACTTTCAAATAAAGCCGGTTAAGATTACGTTTTTCATTTGGTGTAAAAAACTTGATCATCATTTTCGGGCCCGTCACTTCTAACGGAGAAGTCCCATAATATTCCAGTTCTACATTTTGAACAATCTGTTTAATACTATTTAATAGTATATGGTTATGTGGTTTACATATCATTACTGCATTATACACCGCCAAATCATTCCCGTAATCACGTACAAAGTATTCGTCGTTTGTCAGGGTAATGAACTTAAACCCGTTTACACAAGAAAATTTAATATCTAAATATATTCCACCGTAAACGTACAAAATACAACACCGCCATAAATCCGCTTTAAATGCACCCGGTTTGAGTTTATCGAATGCATTCAACACGGCAATACTAAAATGGTTTTTAATAAACTCACGGCAGTCATTATCGTCAAAAATATAATATTCGAATTCCGGATTGGATTTTTTCAAAGAAAAAACACATTTTTTCATTTCGGGGGGTAAGTTCTTTGAATGCCACGTTTGGAAAATCTTGAGCGGTATAATTGGCGGGTCTTTGAGGTTGGGAATAAAATAATTAATATAGTTGTTGCTTTTTTCTATGAGTAACGTGTTGGATATATTCATTTCATCAATGTCATATGGTTCATTAACATTGTGCTGGTTTTTAACTTTATAGTAATATATCGTTATTATTATTGTAATCGCAATGACAAGTATTAAATAAAAATGTGTAGGTAACATTGACGATTATATATAACACTACTATTTGAAAAATACCGGAAAGTCACTATTTTGAGGTTCTAGTTAAATAAAGTATTTTTTCTATCACCGGAGGTTCAACCTGATAAGGTGGTTGGGAGGGGGGATGGGGTCTGTCTCGGGCGGTGAAAGGAATGAGAGCGTGCGTTCTTCAATGATTTTAGTTTTAGTATTTCATATATATCATAATAGAATGGCTTCCTTTGTCAAAGATGTCAATACCGAATTATCTACAATAGTAAATTACTATAAAACAAAACCAATTGATATAAACAGTTTAGTAAAAAGTTGGGAAAATGACGACACTATAAAAAAACACTCTTTTTATGAACCGTTTAAAATCGACCAATTACAGCAATATAATCCTATTTATTCCGTCTTCTTTGAACTAAATGAAAAAAACTACAATTCTATAACCTTTAATCATAAATACCGTATTCAAACATTGAAAGAAATCGTGGACTTGAAAACGGGGGAGGTTGTTTCCAAAGACGTATTTGTCAAATTTTCACCCCTGATAGATTCACTACGATATATGAGCGGTAAATATGTTTCATTGGATTTAACAAAACCGGATTCTTTGAAATTGCCTCAATTGAAAGACACCGAGGTGGGATATGAACCAAAGACGGTGGAAAATAAACTGTTTTCTATCCATAACGCTTCTTATATTGACTGTTTTTTCTATTATCTTTCAAGTATTCTATTAAATAAATATAATATTGTACACGGGATCGATTTTTATGGTTCCTATTTGGGAATCCAGGAATTCTTCAAAGTCAATATTGAAGAAGATACGGAATATTTGGAAAACTTTGCGTTTTTTAATGCGAATATAGATAAGCTATTTCACTTGGAAAATTGGAAAGGTCATAGTGAAAACCATACGGGGCAATCGCATAAAAATAAGAAAAAAATACAAATATTGGAAACTACGGAGGGGTGTAGCGAGGTGGAATTTTGCAGTTTACCGGAAAACGGTCATATCGGGGGAATAAATACTTCCACCTCCCCGTTAGAGTTGATTGGTGGAGTGGATGATGGTATCATTGGTGGAATGGATGAACTGGTCGAAATGTATACCAAACCAATAAATGAAAATACAAGTGATAGTAGTATGGATGGGGAAAGTACCGAAGACGACGATAGTAGTAGTAGTGATGGTAGCGACAAAGAAAGCACGGAGGACGTGGAGGAGAAGGCGGGAGAAGAGAAGGATGAGGAGGACGAGGAGGAAGAAGAAGAAAAGGATGAGGATGATGATGAGGAGGAAAAAGAAGATGATGAGGATGAAAAAGAAGATGATGAGGACGAGGAGGAAAAAAAGGATGAGGATGAAAAAGAAGATGATGAGGACGAGGAGGACAATGATAGTACTGAATGGGAAGATGAGGACGGCAATAGTGACAAGAGCGGTAGCGACGGCAGCAACGACAGCGACAATATTGAAAACGAAACCTATTCCTATATTAAAAATTTCCCCGTTCAAATGATTTGTATGGAAAAATGCGACGGCACATTAGACGAACTCTTTATGAACGATTTCATCGATGAAGTCACGGGTATTTCCGCAATGTTTCAAATAATAATGACCCTTATTATTTATCAAGAAGTCTTTGATTTTACTCATAATGATCTCCATACAAATAATATAGCCTATGTGAATACAGAAGAAACACATTTATATTACCAATACAAAGGACTCGTTTACCGTGTTCCAACCTATGGACGTATCTATAAAATAATCGACTTTGGAAGAGCCATATATAAGTTTCAAAATAAAACGTTTTGTAGCGACAGTTTTTCTTCCCACGGGGATGCATCTACTCAATATAATTTCCCCCCGTTTTATAACCCTAAAAAACCACTTGTATTACCAAACTATAGTTTCGATCTTTGTCGTCTTGGTTGTAGTATTTACGATTTTGTCATTGAAGAAAATACCCCTACTCCGGTATTGAAAAATATGGATAGATTTCAAAGATTGATATATGAATGGTGTTTGGACGACAAAGGCAAAAATATTCTTTATAAAAAGACAGGCCAAGAACGTTTTTCCGGATTTAAACTATATAAGGCTATTTCGCATAAGGTGACACGGCATACTCCTCAAAACCAGTTACAAAACCCCGTATTTCGTAAATTTGTAGTTAGTAATAAAAATATTATGAATAAAATAAATAAAATGAATAATACGAATAAAATGAATAATACGAATAATAAAAAACCACCTACGGGAGGGATTATTAATATAGATGCTATTGTAGGGAACCTCCACCCCTCCCTTTTGTAAAACAAGCTTATAGTATTTCTTTTATTTTCTGGAAAACACTTGTAAGACGGTATGAAACCAAACTAGATAAAAAATAATGTATATAAATTATTTTATATTTATATATATGAATTACCTCACACGTGTTTATACGATGATGTGTGGCAAAGAAACGGATAATGTAGAAGAAAAGGAGGAGGAAGAGGAAAATGATATGAATGTACAAAAGCAAGACGGGAAAGAAAAGGAATACGGGGACGGAAAAGAAAAGGAATACGGGGACGGAAAAGAAAAGGAATATGTGGACGGGGAAGAAAAGGAAGAGGATATATTAGGTTGCGGATGTTTTTCATTTTTGACAAGCCGTAAAAAAACATTTGCGTATAAAAAAAACAAACCAGTCATTTGCTCAAATGAAATAAATAAAAGGAAGCAATTACGAAAATATATACGTTCCTTACCGGAGGAATTAAAGTTATATATATTATCTTATACCCGCCAACCACAACCACCGGCTCTTTTGAAAGATATAGGAAACTTTCATTTGACTTATCGTTTTCTATTTAATGTGATTTGTAAAAAAAACCCTCGTAAAATAATCAATAGAATATTAACGTTTTATGATTCATCCATTCTTTATAATAATATATCCCCGATTGTTGCAAGAAAAATACAAATATGGCAATTGAACCATCGAGTTACAAAAGTCATTGATGATTTTATAATTATTGAATATCCAAATATATTAAAGCTATTCAACAAAGACAATAAATATATTCTCTTGTGGGGGATTTTACCGGCATTTTTCCGTAATAAATACCTTAATTTTTTGTATTCGGTTATGGATATAGAAACCGATGAGGAAGAGCAGGGCGGTGATGCCCCACCCGCATTTGACCCGGACAATAATTCAAATACTACCCCCACACCCGTCCCGAATAGCGAAATGGATACCGATACTAATCCTGATACAGACCCGGATGCCGACCCCGATGCCAACCCCGCCCCCGATACCGATACAGACTTTGATACCGCCCCTGATACGGATGACTCACCAGACACCGCCCCTGATACGGATGACTCCCCCGACACCGATGCCGCCCCTCGATGCCCGGTTTATTTTGCATAAAAAATAAAGAAAAACAGTATTATAAAAACGACGATAAAAAATACATTCTTCTTTGTATTCACCCAACTGTAAATAGATTGTATGGTATTTTCAAAGAACGTTTTTGTCGTGGGTTTGTATGCATCTAACATATGGTCCATTGATTCATAGAGGGTTATTTCTTCCTTTTCTAAAAAACGGTTCATTTTATTATGAATAAACCAACACCAGTAAATAAAAGACTCCCGTTTGTCTAAATAAGGGGTAACGGGATATTTATCGAGAAATGTAGCAAACCGATCCCCCATTTCTTGGTCTGGAATAAAAAGGGGGAAATTAATCACCAAGTCGTAATATTTGCGTTTTGTTACCGCCGTGGGGTGCTCTGGATAGGCATAGGCGACCGTATGAAGAAAAAACCAGTAATGTTTTCCCCATACATTTGCGTCTAATTTTTTAGGTGTTTCTACAAAACTCATTTGACCGGGAGTATTGTTTTTACTATGTAAAATGATATAAAAAAATTCCGTATATTTATCTAATCCACTTGTTGTTTTGAGTGTGTGTTTTGTTTCACCTTCCCTCCTTTTTTATAAAAAAATGAAATCACAAACAAGTTATTTATATAGTGGTGTCGGTGGTGTCGGTGGAGTGGCCACCGGGAATGGATTCGGTAGTAATAATACAGTTTATAAAAACCATACGTGGAGTAGAAATATGAATAGCAACTTTTTCCCATCATCTTCCACCGACGAACCGTGTGAAATGGAACTATACTATTTACCCGAAAGCGACCGTAGGGAGCTTATGGAAGGGTACACCGAAAATGGTTGTATGACAAAATATCAAGAAAAAAATACACAAAAAAGAACCAATCAAGAAAGAACCAACCAAGAAAGAACCAATCAAGAAAGAACCAATCAAGAAAGAACCAACCAAGGAGGATTATATAATTCCAATTATTCAAAACCATATTTAGCAAGTTATGGCGGAATGCCTACTCCCGCCTCTATCCCTCCTCCGCCCCCGCCCCCAACATCCCAATCCTTCTATAGCAATCCTTCCAAATATTCCGTGTTTAAAAATAATAAATGGGACGAAAATTATAAATATAATAAACGTTCCGCCTTTTTTTTATGTAGTCAACCATCAACCAATGAGCGTGGTGAGCGTGGTGACTACTATTTACCGGAAAGGGACCATAAAATATCCTCTTCTCCCCACCCCACCACCTCACACCACCCCACCACCCCCCGTACTCCATTTTCGTCCCCC
>Ga0247831_1005729_pt1 | contig 15261 bp, 12 predicted proteins | sample LaCruzMarch2015__9_FD_192406 | JGI IMG/M metagenome (GOLD analysis project Ga0247831, IMG submission 192406) | Freshwater microbial communities from meromictic Lake La Cruz, Castile-La Mancha, Spain - LaCruzMarch2015_1m | ecosystem: Environmental > Aquatic > Freshwater > Lake | place: Spain... | reverse complement strand
TTGGTACAAGTTGGACACGACCAGCGAGTCGCACCCCTTCTACACCGGCACACAAAAGTCAGTCGACAACATGGGCGGCCGTGTTGAGAAATTTCGCAACCGTTTCGGCAAGACCACCGTCATCGCCAAGTAATTCGCGCATTGGTGTCCTCAAAAGGGCAGCCCGGGCAACCGGCCTGCCCTTTTTGCATGGGCCCGCGCCTGAGCACTCGACTTTTCTAAAATACGTAATCAAGCATCTCAGCCTTTGCCCCACACCTGATTTTCCTTGCCCCCGTGAACCTGCCCACCCCCGCTATCGTTGCCCAAAGTGCTGTGCGCAGACTGCCGCGCCCAGCACTGCTTTTGCTTTGTGTGGTCTATGTTTTGGCTGGTTTTTGGGATCGTGCGCCCTGGAAGTCGCAAGACCTGGAAGCCTTGGGCTACATGATGCAACTGGCCCAGCCTGCACTGGGGGAAACAGCCAATTGGTTCAGGCCCAGCTTGCTGGGCCAGCACGACCCGCAACTGGCTTTGCTGCCCTTTTGGCTAGGGGCCGGCTTCGTTCAATGGGCACCGGCAGGGTGGGAAGTCACGTTCTCCCGACTGCCCTTTATCGCAATGCTGGGCCTGACATTGGCCGCCACTTGGTACGCCGTGTATGCCCTGGCACGTCACCCCGCAGCTCAGCCAGTGGCTTTTGCCTTTGGTGGCGAGGCCAAACCAGGCGACTATGCCCGCGCACTGGCGGACGGCGGGCTGCTGGCTTTGCTTGCCTGTCTGGGCTTGGCTCGGCTGGCGCATGAAGCCACCCCAGCGCTCAGCCAACTGTGCTTTGCATCACTGATTTTTGTGGGCCTGTCCACCTTGCCGCGCTGGCGCTTGCACAGTGGACTGGCCGTGGTTGTGGGCATGGTGGGCCTGACGTTGTCAGGGGCGCCCAGTGTGGCCCTGTGGCTGGGTGTGGGTGGCTCGCTGATTCGTGCCGTGGCGCCCATCGACCCCGCACAAGGCCGCATGCGCATGCTCGACTTGGGGCTGCTGGCTTTGCTGTGTTTGCTGTGCATCGCCACTGCAGACACACTCGATGTGTGGCGCTGGCGCGTGGTGCCTCACACCCTGCTGGATGTGCACATCCTGGCCAAGCTCATGCTGTGGTTCACATGGCCTGCCTGGCCTTTGGCGCTGTGGTCCTTGTGGCGCTGGCGGGGCCAGCTGTCGCAAGTTTGGCGCTTCCCGCACTTGGCTTTGCCGTTGTGGTTCGTGACCGTCACGGTGGGAGCCACCTGGTTCACCGGATTTTCTGACCGGGCCCTGCTCTTGGCTCTGCCCGGTATAGCCGCGCTGGCCGCTTTTGCGCTGCCCACTTTGCGGCGCAGCCTCGGGGCTTTGATCGACTGGTTCACCCTGCTTTTTTTCAGCATTTGCGCACTCACCATCTGGGTGGTCTGGTTCGCCATGCAAACAGGCTTTCCGGCCCAACCTGCGGCCAACGTGACCAAATTAGCCCCCGGCTTTTTACCGGAGTTTTCGGCCCCGGCATTTGTCCTGGCCTTGTTGGCTACCTTGGCCTGGGCCGGCTTGGTCAAGTGGCGCATTGGCCACCACCGCGCTGCCATCTGGAAAAGCATGGTCTTGCCTGCCTCTGGCGCCGTGCTGTGCTGGCTGCTGCTCATGAGCCTGTGGCTGCCCTTGCTCAACTTTGCCCGCAGCTACGGCCCCACGGTGCAAAAAGTGCAAGTCGTCACTGGCACCGCCCGTTGTTTGCAATACGCGGGCATCAGCCAAGCGCAAGGTGCGGCCCTGTTGTTTCACGCCCAAGTGCGACTGCAAGCGGCCACCCAACCCAGTGCCGAGTGCCCCTGGCTGGTCATGGACGAAAAAAACCTGCCCTTGCTGAACGATCGTCTCCAAGACTTGGGCTGGACACCCGAAGCCACTGCGGCACGGCTGGGTGATCGCAGCGATCGACTGTTGATCTTCCGCCCCTCACAGCCACACCCAAACGATACGCCCACCCAGCCAGACGCGGCCAGCCACTGAGCCATGTCCGAGCTGCGCACCATCTCCCGCCATGCGGGCACTGTGCTGGTCGGGCAGCTGGCCGTCATGGCCTTTGGCGTGGCCGACACGGTGATTGCCGGGCGCTACAGCCCGCATGCGCTGGCCGTGTTGTCGCTGGCATCGGCGATCTACATCAGTATTTATGTGGCCCTCAACGGCATGCTGCAAGCGCTGTTGCCGGTCTGGGCCGAGCTGCATGGTGCAGACCGACGCGCTGAGATCGGGCGCTCGGTGCGCCAAGCGCTTTACATCTCGGCGATCGCGGCAGCGCTGGGCATCACCGGTTTGTGGTTTCCCGACCCTTGGCTGTCATGGACCCAAGTGCCCACCGAGCTGTGGCCCGATGTACGGGCCTATTTGCGTGTGCTGGCGGTGGCTTTGGTGCCTTCCTTGTTGTTTCGCATGTACAGCACACTCAACCAAAGCCTGGGCTACCCGCGCCTGGTGACCTGGCTGCAAGCGGGCGCTTTGCTGGTCAAGATTCCTTTGTCGGTGCTGCTGACCTTTGGCGCTGGCGATGTGCCGGGCATGGGCGTGGTGGGCTGCGCCTGGGCCACACTGGTGGTGAACAGTCTGATGATGCTCACTGGGCTATGGCTCTTGCGCACGCAAGACATTTACCGCCCCTACCAGCTGTGGCGTCTGCCTGAAAAACCCCAATGGCCCGTGCTGCGGCACTTTTTACGCCTGGGCGTACCCGCCGGGCTGTCCATCATGGTGGAGGTGACGTCCTTTACCCTGATGGCCCTGTTCATCGCGCGCCTGGGCTCAGTGGCCTCGGCCAGTCACCAAATCGCAGCCAATTTAGCCTCGGTGTTTTACATGGTGCCGCTGGCTCTGGGCATCGCCAGCAGCGCCCGCACCGGTTACTGGTTGGGCGCAGGTAACCCCCAGCGCGCCCGGCAAGCAGCGGGCTTGGGCATTGGCCTGGCCATCGGCGCGGCGGTGTTGTGCGCTGCGGCCTTATTGCTGGGCCGAGAAACGATTGCCCATGCTTTCACCAACGACCCTTTGGTGGCACAAACCGCCATGGTCTGGCTGATTTGGGTGGCCATTTACCACCTGGCCGATGCAGTACAGGCAGTCTGCGCATTTTTGCTGCGCTGCTACCGCATCACCATCGCCCCACTGATGATCTACACCGCCTTTTTGTGGGGCTTTGGCTTGTATGGCGGCTACCTGTTGGCCTACGAAGATTCAGCATTGAACGGCTGGCTGCAGTGGACCGACCGCCCGGCCGTGGACACCTTCTGGATCAGCAGCAGCCTGGCCCTTGCTGCTGTGTCGGTGCTGTTTGCGGCGCTGGTGTGGCGTGTGTCGCGGGTGCATACAGCTCAGGCGGACAAATAACGCTGCCGCCAGAACACCCAAGCCAAAACAACCGCAACAGCCAACATGAACAATTCAGTGAGCCACAGTCCGCTTTCTGCATGCAGCGCTGGAAAGTGTTCAAAATTCATCCCAAAAAAACCAGTCACCAAATTCAAGGGCAAGAAGATCGCGGTCAACACCGTCAAAGTGCGCATCACTTCGTTGGTCCGGTTACTTTGTGCGTTGAAATGCATCTGAACAGCTGTTTCAGCACTTTGCTCCAAGCGCCCCACATGGTGCACCACCCGCTCAATGTGCTCGAGCACGTCGCGACTTCTGATTTTGAGCATCTCCAGGCTCTGTGCCGTGTACAGGTCAGACACTGACCAAGTTGCCAATGCCGCATGCCATTCATAAACTGCTGAACGCTGATCTTCACAAATGTCATCCAAATGGTGCAGGGTCATTCGGGCATTGAGAAGTGCCGACCAATCATTGAACCGTGTGCGGGGATCAAGTAACTTAGCTTGCCAATGGTCTAACTCGCGTGTCATTTCCCGACGCAAATCAAGGTACCCATCCACCACATGACTGACCATGCGCAACATCAAATCAGCAGGGTTGGCGGGAACCCGATGTACGGCTTGGGCTGGCGGTAATTGCGTGGCCATCAGCAACCGAGAAGCAAAGTGATCTCTGATCACACAATCGGCGGGGTGTACCGATATAACCAAGCGATCCATCACCAAAAAAGCCACAGGACTGGTGTCGATCTTTCGCAAGATACCAACTGTTTCTTGTCGATTTTCTTGGGGCAAAAGTTGACCAGGCCTGGCCACATCCGTTTCGGTACGTCCACGCGCCAAGCGCCTGAAAACCAGCAAATCGTAATCTGCGGTGTAGTCGTAATGAGACGGCAATTGGTTGTTCAACAAATCCTGGACATGCAATTCATTCAAGCCAATACCCAAGTGTTCCTGGACGAAGAGTTGAACCGTTTGCTGCAACAACTCAAACTCCCTCCTCGAAAATGCCATCCAAACAAACCCGTTAGAGGACAGGCCCTTCGGCAATTCACCGGACTCTTGCACCTGATGTGCAGTGATGCTGAAAACGCGCATGAATTCTTTCGTGCAACAGCCACCTGTTACTCTTCAATCAGTCTGCCGCCTTGTCATGAAATCGTCATGACAGGCACCCGACAGCCTGTCATCAAAACTTCATGTTGATAGAACACAATATTTTATTTGTCTGAAAAACTCACTATGTCATCCACCGAAACCATCACCGAGGCGCAAATGCGCCAGCTGCGCGAAGACCTGCTGGACAGCATGGACGAAGAGCTTGAGCTGGAGCTCGACGACCGCTGGGGCGCTGAAGCAGCGGCCACCGATGGCCAAGTGGGTGACCGCATCCGTTATTTCCGTGAACTTTTACGCCTGCAGTCCGAGCTGGTGATGCTGCAAGACTGGGTGGTCAAAACCGGCCACCGCATGGTCATCTTGTTTGAGGGCCGTGACGCAGCCGGCAAAGGCGGCGTGATCAAACGTATCACGCAGCGCCTGAACCCCCGCGTGTGCCGCGTGGCCGCCCTGCCCGCGCCCAACGACCGCGAAAAAACCCAATGGTACTTTCAGCGCTACATCTCGCACCTGCCCGCAGCGGGTGAAATTGTGCTCTTTGACCGCAGCTGGTACAACCGCGCTGGCGTTGAGAAAGTCATGGGTTTTTGCAACGACGAAGAATATGAAGAGTTCTTCCGCTCGGTGCCCGAATTCGAAAAAATGCTGGTGCGCAGCGGCATTCAGCTGGTGAAGTACTGGTTCTCCATCACAGATGACGAACAACACGCCCGCTTTTTGGGCCGCATTCATGACCCGCTCAAGCAGTGGAAACTCAGCCCCATGGACCTGGAAAGCCGCCGCCGTTGGGAAGACTACACCCACGCCAAAGAAATCATGATCGAGCGAACCCACATACCCGAAGCACCTTGGTGGGTGGTGCAGGCTGTGGACAAGAAAAGAGCGCGACTCAACTGCATTGACCACCTGCTCAACCAAGTGCCTTACCACGAGGTCGAGCACCCGCAAATCGAGCTGCCAGGGCGTGTACGCAACCCCGACTACATCCGTCACCCGGTGCCGGCTGAAATGATTGTTCCGGAAAAATACTGAGCGGCCCAATCGGGCTCAGGCCTGACGATTGCCCAGCGGATCCCAGCCCTCCAACCACTGAACGAACTGTCCTAGCCCCTCTTGCAGAGGGGTGTCGGGCCAGGCCTCCACCAGGCTCAAAAGGCGTGACTCACTGGCACAGGTCAAGGCCACATCTGCGGTTTGCATGGGCGCGTGTTCAATGAGGGGACTGGTCTTCAAAAGATCTGACAGCACTTGGACAAAATCGATCACGCGAATCGGCCGCTGGTGGCCCACATTCACCACTGACGCGCCCTGCCAGCGGGCCTCGTGCTGGGCCAAGGCGGTGACTGCCGAGACGGTGTCATCCACATAGGTGAAGTCGCGCATCAGTTCCCCACCGGCAAACAGCGTCACCGGCTGTTGTCGCCGTATGGCTTGAGCAAAAAGATAGGGGGCCATGTCGGGCCGCCCCCAAGGTCCGTAGACGGTGAAAAATCTCATGCCTAGGCTTTGCAGGCCGTATTGGGCATGAAAGGAAAACGCCATGGCTTCATTGGCCTGTTTGGTGGCCGCATAAAAAGACTGGGGCCGGTCGGTCCTGTCGGCTTCCTCAAAAGGTGCCTCCGATCGCATTCCGTAAACACTCGACGAGCTGGCGTACAGCAAACGCGCAACCTGGTGCCGGTGACAGGCCAACAAAACGTTGGCAAAGCCAACCAAATTGGATGCCACAAAATCCTGTGGCGCCTGCATGGAGTGCCGAACACCGGCCTGAGCGGCCAAATGGATGACCCGCTCGGGGCGAACACTGCCCATCCAATCCAGCAGCTGGCTGGGATGCGCCACGTCGAGCCGTTGCCACTGAACGCCTGGAGCTTGTCGCACTGTAGCCATGCGGGCCGCACGCAGCCGTGAAGCCGTGCTGTTAGGGTCAGGATCCAAAGGGGTGCACCCAGAGTCGTCAGCCCAATCGCAGGCGTGCACGATGTGGCCCTTTTGGGCCAGATGCAAGGCCAGCCTTGAGCCAATGAAGCCGGCCGCACCCGTGACCATCCATGGAACTGTCATAAAAATATGTTTTGATTGTTTTCATAGGATTCTGAAATGCAAATATGACAGTAGTTCGAGAAAACCCCGACTCACTGGCAGTTTATTCACCGTCGGTGACCCAGACCGCTTGGCTGACTGCACTGATTTGCATCGCTTGTGGTGTTGGGCTGCACCATTCGTCCCTCAACCAAGAGTGGCTCATCCAGGGACACCAAAAGACTTGGCTGCCCGAGCAGTTTTGGCTGTTTGTGACCCAGTGGGGTGACGCAGGTCAATGTTTGTTATTGATGTTGATCCTCTTTGCCCGAGACAGTGGCAAGCTGGCCTTGGTCTTGAAAACCTGGCTCTTGGGGATCCCGGTTTCGATGGTGCTCAAGCACACGTTCAACATCCCGCGCCCCTTGAATTTGATCGACGCCCAGTGGCTGCAAGTGATTGGCCATCCTCCCCTGTTGGGCCACTCCATGCCTTCTGGCCATTCGATGGCCGCCGGCTCTGCCGCCGCGCTGTTGTTTTTATTCATGCGGTCTGATCGGCCTCGGCTTCTTTGGGTGGGTCTTTTCCTGTGCGCCTTGGTCGCGATCTCGCGGCTGTCGGTCGGCGCGCATTGGCCGGCCGATGTGGTCACGGGTTTCGGTCTGGGCGGGCTGCTGGTGATCTTGGCCTGCCATTGGGAAAAATTGCAACCCTGGGTGCTGAACCCCGACGCGCTGTGGACCCGTTTTGGGCTTGTTGCTTTACAAGCCCTTGTCCTTTACTTGGTGTGGCTTCCGCCCGTGGAAGGCTTCGGCATGGCCTTGGCTCGCTGGGCCATTTCGGCAGGCGTGCTGGTGGGGCTACTGAGCTCATGGCCGCGTGCCCGAGTCTGAGGCCATCCGTGTTCAAGAAACACCCTCGGTTCCTGAAATTCATGGCCTTGCTCTTGGGTCTGGCGCTGGCAGCGCACCTGTTTTTCTGGGCATGGCAAAAGCTTGACCGGCCGGATTTGGCCCATTGGTGGCGCACCGTGCCCATGTGGGTTTGGGCAAGCGCAGCCGCGGTCTGGGCATGCACCTTCATGTTGCGCGCCATCAGGCTGCGCCAAGAGTGGCAATGGAAAAGACACATCAGCCTGCGAACCGCCTTGCATGTGGTGTTGCTGCACAACTCGGCGGCCTTGCTGATGCCGCTGCGATCGGGTGAATTGGGCTACCCGCTTCTGGTGCGAAAAGTGTTTGACGCCAGCTGGCCAGAGTCGCTGCGCAGTCTGCTGTGGTTGAGGTTCCAGGACGCAGTGGTGCTCGGTCTCCTGGCCCTGTTGTTTTGGCCGTTCGCTCCCCCTCTCGCGGCTGCCTTGATTGCTGCACCTGTGCTCATTGCCCTGCTGGCTTCTCGCCAGCATTTGGAAAAGCTCGTGCTCGCCTGCCGCGGCCGCGTGGAGTGGTTTGGTTTTTTATGGCACGGCCGCGACCGCCCCGGAGGTTGGCTGCTGAGCCTGGGCAACTGGTTGCTGAAGATCGCGGTGGTCGCCGTGCTGTTGCAGGTCATCTTGCAGGAATCGATCCGTCTTGGCCCTCAAGCGAGCGTGTCCGCGGCTTTGGGAGGCGAAATCGCGGCCTTGCTGCCGATTCAAGGCCCCGCCAGCTTGGGCACTTACGAAACAGGGGTCTGGCTGTTTTCCGGCCTGTCGCTTGAACAGGCTCCCATGTTGGGGCTGGCGGCTTTGCTGGTCCACCTGTTTTGCCTGGGCGTTTCCTTGTTGCTGGCCTTGCTGATGGCGGCTGTGGACGGACCCGCCTTCTGGCGTGCGCCCAATGAGAAAAACCGGATCGATCCGATTCAAAACTGATTATTTATGATGCTTCAAACTCCCCCTCACCGTCTGTCTGTGGTGGTCCCCATGTTCAACGAGGAGGAACTGGCACACGACCTGATTGATGCCGTCCAAGCGGCCCTGATCCACTACCCGCACCCTTGGGAGCTTTTGGTGGTCGACGATGGGAGCACTGACGAAACCTGGAAACGCCTACGCCAGCGTGCCCAGCAAGTGGGCCCACACATTCGAATCATTCGTTTACTGCGCAACTTTCGTCAGACCGCGGCAATGCAGGCGGGCATCGACATGGCCCGGGGCGATGTGATCGTCACCATGGATGGGGATTTGCAAAATGACCCCCAAGACATCCCCCAGTTGGTCGATAAATTGCTGCGCGAAGACTTGGACTTGGTGGCCGGCTGGCGACAAAATCGGCAAGATGGTCTGCTGTTGCGCAAGATCCCCTCCAGACTGGCCAATCGCCTCATCAGGCGCGTCAGCGGGCTGGAATTCCAAGACTTGGGCTGCAGCCTGAAAGCCTTTCGCACCAGCGTGTTGCGCAAGATCAGGCTGTATGGCGAGATGCACCGCTTCATTCCCGCCTGGATGGCCACCGTCACCTCCCCCGATCGCATGGCCGAGTTGGCCGTGAGCCACCGCCCTCGAACCAAAGGCCAATCCAAATACGGCATCTCCAGAACCATCCGGGTCTTGGTCGACTTGCTGTCGATCCATTTCTTTTTGAACTTTGGCACACGCCCGGGACACTTCTTTGGCGGGCTTGGCTTGTTGGTCAGTGGAGTCGGCACGCTGATCCTGGCTTACCTGGCAGCCATCAAATGGATGGGTGAAGACATCGGCACCCGGCCCCTGATGTTTGTGGGTTTTTTCTGCATCGTCTCTGGTCTGCAATTCATCACCACGGGGGTGTTGTCGGAAATGTTGATGCGCACTTATTTTGACGGGGGGCAGTCGCTGGCTTACCACACCCGGGATTTGACCACCTTGGACGACGACGCAGGATGGCATGCCACACCTTGATTCCACGCCAAGCTTGACTGCCAAGCCTCCCATCTGGGCCATCCCTTTGGCCTTGGGTTTGCTGGTGTTCCTGCTGCTGGGGCTGGGCCAGCCCCCTTTGTTCGATGTCGACGAAGGGGCTTTCTCCGAAGCAACCCGGGGCCTGTTGTCGTCAGGTGATTGGGGCCACACCACGCTCAATGGTTTGGACCGCTTTGACAAACCGATTGGTGTCTATTGGCTGCAAGCCCTCAGTGGGGTCCTGTTGGGGCCGACCGAGCTGGCCATGCGACTGCCCTCGGCTTTGGCAACCTGGTTGAGCGCACTGGCCCTGTGGAGATTCGTCGCTGGCCAATGGGGTTTAAGGACTGGCGCTTGGGCAGCCATCATCCATGTCACCAGTTTTGGCAGCTGGGCCATGGCGCACGCGGCCACGGCGGATGCGGTGCTGGGCATGTTCCTGATGCTCAGCGCCATCGACCTGTGGCGATACCTCCAAACCGAAGACATGAAAGCATTGCGCCGGCTGGCCTTGTGGGTGGGCGCGGGGCTGCTGGTCAAAGGGCCCGTCGCCCTCTTGATCCCAGCGGCCAGCCTGCTCATCCACTGCCTTGTGTCTGGTCAATGGGCTGTTTGCCGCAAAGCGCTGCTCGATGTGCGCGCCTGGCTTTACATGCTGGCCATGGCCTTGCCGTGGTACGCCTACGCCGTGTGGCGTCACGGCGAGAATTTCGTGCAAGGCTTCATTTTGAAGCACAACGTCGAGCGTTTCACCGCCCCAATGGAAGGGCATGACGGTCATTGGCTTTACTTCGTGATCGTGGCACCCATTTTGTGGATGCCTTGGACGCCGCTGTTGCTGGCCTGGTGGGGCCGCTGGCAAGCACTGTGGGGCCATGCACTGACCCGCCAAGCCTTGATCTGGACTGTTTTTGTGCTGGTTTTTTTCAGTTTTTCCGGCACCAAGCTGCCTCACTACGGCATCTATGCCGCACCCGGAGTTGTGCTGTTGCTGACAGTCGCTTTGGAGCGCATGCAAACGTGGCATGCCGTGCTGTGCGCCGTTGTGTTGCTGGCCTGGCAAGCCCTGTTGGTTGGACTGCCCTGGTTCTGGATGACTTTTCCTGAGCAGGTTCCGCAGGCGCTGATGCCTATTTTTCGGCATGGCCTGGACACTTTGCCGCTGGTCACGATTGCCACCCTATGGGGCCTGCTGGCGCTGACCTTGTTGATCTGTCGCGCCCGCATGCCCCGCTTGGGCATGGCAGAAACCCTCTCTGCCATGGCTGTGGTCCACGGCACGGTCTTGGCCTTGGTGGTCTGGCCTTGGTGGGCCAACGCCCTGCAGGGTCCCATCAAAGCCTTGGGACTGGAAGCGAGAAATTGGCCATCCACCGTGGGGCAAATCGGAGGCAACTGGCCATCTTTTGCCTTTTACCGTCAACAAGCCCTGCTCCCCAAAGGCCATCCAGCAAGCTTGTACCTGGCCCCTGAGTCTCAAGTCCCGCCCGGGGCTCGGGTGTGGGCCAAGGACAAGGGCATGGTTTTGTTCCAACCTGAAACGGCTACCCGGCCATGAACACATCCACATCCAGATGGGGGGCAGCCCAGCGGCGCAGCATTTTCCTCTTTGTGGCCGCTTTGGTGGCCGGGTCCGGGTTCTGGAGGCTTACAGCCTCGTGGTGGAGCGGGGCCGGACTTTTTGTGGATGAAGCCCAATACTGGGACTGGTCACGCGATCTGGCTTGGGGCTATTTTTCCAAGCCCCCAGTTTTGCCCTCACTCATGCGGCTGTCCACATGGATCGGCGGCGACAGCCTGACCGGCGTGCGCTGGCTGGTCGTTTTCGTCTGGACGCTGACCCCTTTGGTGATCTGGCGGTTGACGCGGAATATGCTGCGCGACAGCACCTATTTGGACCTACACACACGCTTGATCGCGGGTGCCTGGGCCGCCGCGCTGTGCAGCGCCATGCTGGCCTTTGCGCTGCTGGGGCAGGTGAGCACGACCGATGGCCCCCTTCTTTTTTTCTGGTCCCTGGTCATGTGGTCCTTCTGGCGCGCGCAACAATCGCCGGAGCAGATGGCAGCTTGGGTCCTTGTGGGCCTGTTCCTGGCCTTGGCCATCCTGTCCAAGTACACCGCCATGGCCGCTGGCGCCAGCCTTTTGTGGCTGGCATGGCATCTGCGCCAGCGCTTGATCTGGCGGGGCTTGTTGCTGGCCTTCATGGTTTGCGCCGTTGTATTGAGCCCTCATTTGGCCTGGAACCACCGCAATGCTTGGCCCACTCTCAGGCACACCACCGAACTGCTGGGTTCAGGCCAGGGCGCCGAAGCTGCATCGTCTTGGACCTCGGCCTTTTTTTACATCCTCAGCCAAGGTTTGCTCATCGGGCCCGTCGTGCTCGTGGTTGCCCTGCTCTGGCTAATCCTGTACTGGCGCAAAAGCCTGGCACCACCCATGACGACACGCGGACCTGCAGGTCGCCTGTCCTTAATGGATTGGAGCTGGTCTTGGGCGTGGCCGATATGGCTGGCGGGCTTGCTCCAGTCTCTTTGGGGGAAATCCCAAATGAACTGGCCTGCACCGGCTTTGCTTGCACTGGCCATGATGATGGCCTTTTGGCGCGTCAGACGCCCGGCTTTGACATGGTCCGGGCCTTGGCTTGTGTGGATTGCGGGCACCTTGGTGGGTGCCACCATCTCTCTGGCCGGTGACTGGCGGCAGCATCTGATGCCTGGCAGCACGGGTCCGCGCTGGGACCTGTGGTCAAGGGCCAAGGGCTGGGACAGCGCCTTGCTCGCCATGAACCCCTACATAGCCAACTTTCCGACCTTGCAGATCGTCTCCTCGGACCGTGCGCTCATCGCGCATGCTGCCTACGCATGGCGAGACCAGAACCGCCGCGTCCAAGCGTGGACACCCGCCGTGTCCCCTGCGCACCACTACGAAATGGTCAACCCCTACGACCCCAAGCACCCCCAGAATGCCGGGGCCTCAGTGCTGATGATCTCCAACGAGGAAGAACCTTGGGGCCACCCCTGGCTTGAGTTTTTCCCTCACCGGCATCTGCTTTATCGGCACACCGAGGCGGGCAGAACTGTTTTCCTTTGGAAACTGGATCCCCATTGAAACCCCGATATCGCTCTTGGCTCGCATGGACAGCCCTGTTGCTGGCCTCATGCTTAATGGTCCTGCTCTGGCCCGAATTAGACCTCTGGGTGGCCCAACAGTTCTATGAAGAAAGAGGTACCTTCCCTGCTGGCGATTGGGTGTGGGTCCATGCCACTTACGTCTGGGCACCCCGCATGGGCATGGCCATAACGCTGTGCGCCTTGGTCGTGATTGCGGCTCGCTGGATCCAACCCATCCGTGTTCTCAGGGGCGTCTGGCGAAAATCTCTGGCTTGGCTCTTGGTGGTTGTGCTTGGCGTGGGCTTACTGGTCCATGAGGGGCTGAAAAATCAAGTCGGTCGTCCCCGCCCTGCCCACACCATCAGCATGGGTGGAGATGCTCCTTTCATTCCCGCACTGCAAAGCAGTCATTTGTGCCAACGCAACTGTTCGTTCGTCAGTGGTCATGCTGCCATCGGCTTTTGCATCATGACCTTGGGACTGTGGTCAGCGCCCGCAGCACGCAGGCGTTGGTGGATTCTCGGGACGCTGGCCGGCACCTTGATTGGTCTGGGAAGGATCATGCAGGGAGGGCACTACCTGAGCGATGTGGTTTTTTCCTTGGTGGCCATTTGGGGCACCAATTTGTTGATCCGCCAAGTTTGGCTCCATTGGCGTCTTCACCAGCTGAAACGCACAAGAAATTTCGTCACTCTAATTGCGCCAGCACGCCACCGATAGAACGTCTCAGAGTTTGCTGAGCAAGGCTTGCCCCATTTGGATGCGCTGCCCAAGCAAGATGCCTGGCGCCAAGGCAAAGCCTTTGGGCACAAACACCAAAATGGTGGAGCCGTGCTCGAACCAGCCCATTTCCTGGCCCTTGGTATAGGCCGCATCACAGGGCATTTCGTTCGGGCCTTTGTAGCGAAGGTTGAGCAACACATCGACCGCATGAAAGCGCATGCTGGCCACCAACACAGCCGCCACGGGCACGATCAAGAACGGCACGCCCTCTTGCGTTTGCATGTGCAAAACCGCACGTTCGTTTTTGCAAAACAACTCTTGTACACGCGCCAGTGCCACCGGGTTCACGTTCCAGGTGTCACCCGAGATGTAAGTCACATGCTGGAGGCGAACATCGTGCGGCGCATGGAAACGGTGGTACATGCTGCTGGTCAGGCGCAACGTGATGTAAGTGCCTCCTTCCAGCGCAGCTGGCCAGTGCTGGCAGTGCGCGGATGTGCCCAGCAAAGTTTCCAACTGGTAAGGGAAGCCTTTGGCCTGAAACACCTGGCCCTGCGTGATGGTGCCGCAAGCACCCACGATGGCATCACAAGGCGAGGTCATGAGCGCGGGGTCCGGGTTGACCACCCGAGCCCCGGGCTTGAGTTCACGCGTGAAGCACGCATGCAAGCTGTCAAATTGCGTGTGCTTGGCGTCACTCAAGTCCAGGTCACTGAACAAGCGCCAAACCGCCATGGACGACTTGACCACCCAAGGATGTCGGATCTGGCTCCACCAGCCCATGAACCGGGTCAGGGTGATGCGCGGGATGCGGTTGGTGAGCAAGAAGTTCAGGTCTTCTTGCAGCATCCACTTTTGAAAAAATCGTCGAATCTTCATCATGTTGTCACTCAATTTGAATAAAAAGAAATTTCATTGACACAAGGAAACTGCTGTGAACCCCACTTGGATCAGTTTGGGCGTACTGGCCGCATTGGCCCCAAGCCTGCATCGGCGCATACAACTTTCGCGTGCCAAGCACCGCTCGCTGGCCGGGCACTCGCGCATGGCCAAACGGCTGGCACGCTGGTTGCCCGGTTACGGCTTCGGTGAGGCTGAATTTTTCGGCTGCGACGGCGCCCCCGCAGACATTCAAGCGCAACGCCGCGCGGCCTTTTTTGCCTTGGGCCAAACGCTGCAAACGCGCCACCGCCTGAGCATCGAGGCCACTGCGGCGGCACGCGAGAACATCTCTGACATGCAATTCATCGCGGCCTACCGCGTGCCCTTCCAGTTCAGCCCGGTGGTGCGCGAGCACCTGAAGGTCGGCTCGTTCTTGCAATCGGCCCATGGCGTGCACGTCACCGATCTGGACGGTCAGGTTTTTTACGATCTGACAGGCTCTTATGGCGTGAACGTGTTTGGCGCTGACTTTTACAAACGCACCATGGCTGAGGGCATGGCCCGCACCCAAGCGTTGGGCCCAGTGCTGGGTTCTTACCACCCGGTGGTGGCCGACAACGCCGAGCGCCTCAAAGCCATTTCCGGCCTGGACGAGGTGTCGTTTCACATGTCGGGCACCGAAGCCGTGATGCAAGCCGTGCGCCTGGCCCGCTACCACACGCGTCGCAAAAACATCGTGCGTTTTTGCGGGGCTTACCACGGCTGGTGGGAGGACGTGCAGCCCGGCCCGGGCAACCCGATGCCACCGCGCGAAACCTACACCCTGAGCGACATGAACGAGCGCAGCTTGCAAGTCTTGCGCACCCGCAAGGACATCGCTTGCGTGCTGATCAACCCCCTGCAGGCGCTGCACACCAACGTGAACGCGCCCGGCGACTCGACCCTGGTGGACAGCAGCCGGCGCGCCGCTTATGACCGCGAGGCTTACACCGCTTGGCTCAAGGCCTTGCGACAGGTCTGCACAGAAAAGTGCATTGCTTTGATATTTGACGAGGTTTTCTTGGGCTTCCGATTGGCCGCCGGGGGCGCGCAAGCCTACTTTGGCGTGCAGGCTGACATGGTCACTTATGGCAAGACCCTGGGCGGTGGATTTCCCGTCGGTGTG
>Ga0247831_1005725_pt1 | contig 15266 bp, 15 predicted proteins | sample LaCruzMarch2015__9_FD_192406 | JGI IMG/M metagenome (GOLD analysis project Ga0247831, IMG submission 192406) | Freshwater microbial communities from meromictic Lake La Cruz, Castile-La Mancha, Spain - LaCruzMarch2015_1m | ecosystem: Environmental > Aquatic > Freshwater > Lake | place: Spain... | reverse complement strand
TCTACGAGGAGATCGATGGCTGGGTGGGGACCACCGCCGGCGCGCGCTCGTGGGCCGATCTGCCCGCCCAGGCGATCAAGTATATCCAGCGGGTGCAGGAGCTGATCGAAACACCAGTGGCGCTGATCAGCACATCGCCGGAACGCGAGGACACCATTTTGGTGCGCGATCCTTTCGTCGATTGACGACTGCATCGCTTCCGAGGATCAAAATACCATATACTTTGAATAAGTTGTGGGCGATTGTGCGTGCAGCGAGAATCACCATCGATCCAAAATCGAGACATTGCCGCTTGACGCGGCCCTGTTTTGTTCCACACTTGTCAATATAAGTGCAAATACGGAGTACCGGGGTGATGGGACAGGCTGCCTCGCATTACAATTATGGCCAGAGTGACGACCGTCACGCTGGCGCGCCTGATGGCGGCGGCCGGGTTCAGGATCGCGGCCGATCGGGCATGAGTGTCTCGATTTTTGCGGATCGCGGGTATCTGCGGGCCGAAATGGCGGAAGATGCCGCCGCCGCTGGCTTGCGCATAGAGCATGCCAGCGATCTCGGGCGGCTGTCAGACCAGCCGGAGGCTGCATCGCTTGGTGATCTCGTGCTCGTTGATTGCCCGGTCATCGACGGGGCCGAACTTGCCACGCTGGCGCAGCTTGATATGCGCGTGGCCAAGGCCGGATCGCAATTGGTCGTTTCGACCAGCATGGGTTCGCTCGACGATGTGTTTGGCTGTCTGGACCAGTCAGAGCCGCAGATTCTCGTCGCGCCGAGCGGGTGATTGCGCTGGGCCGGGTGCTCGCCCGCGCCGGAAATCGGGTGCGAGAGCTTTCGGAGGATGATCGTCTGGCCCTGCTGCGGCTGACCGAGCAGGTCGGCCAGATCGCGCAAAAGCTGGAGCAGCTCTCATCGACAACAATGCCGCTGAGCGCCGATCAGGGTTCAGCGTCCGCGTTTCGCTTTGAAGGAAGCGATTATGGCGGCAAATTGGAAACCAAGCACGATGCGCGCGGCGAGGACAATAGCGAACGGTTGGTGCGCGCGTCGCGGCCGCCGCTTCCCGATCCCCGGCTTGTGCGCAAGATCATCCGCCAACGCCAATTACGCGCGCGGTTTTTTGAAGGCGATATCTTCGCCGATCCGGCGTGGGACATGCTGCTCGATCTGACCGCGGCGCGGGCTGAACATGTCCGGGTTTCCGTAACATCGCTGTGCATTGCCTCGGGCGTGCCGCCCACGACGGCCTTGCGCTGGATTGGCCAGATGACCGACGTTGCCCTGATGCAGCGGGTCGACGATGAAACCGACCGTCGCCGCGCGTTTATCGCGCTGACCGATAAAGCCGCCGATGCGATGGCGCGCTATTTCGCCGAACTGGGGGCGGGCAGCGCCACCCTGATCTGATCGGCGCGCCGGTTCATGTCAGCAAGATTGCGGGCCGCGGTCTCGTTATGGCGACGCTATCGTCCCTTGGGGATCTGCCCGGTCCGCTTGGCTGCGGAGCGGGCGGGGCCGCAGTTGCGCGATCAGCTGCTCAAGCTGGGGCCCTTGCGCCTGCGCAGAAAGCGAGGCTTGCAAGGCACGGTAACTGGCAAGAACGGCAATTCCCGCTTCGGTGAGCCGAGCGCCGCTGCTCTGCGCCCGGCCCGGCGATGTTTCGACCAGCGGTTCGCGCCAGCAGCGGTTCATGAGATCGACCAACTGCCAGGCCCGGCGATAGCTCATCTCCATGGCGCGTGCCGCGCCGGAAATGGAGCCGGCGGCACCGATCGCATCGAGCAGATCCGCCTTGCCCGGGCCGAGCGCAACCGCATCCCCGCACATCAGCTGAATTTTGATCTTGAGCTCGCTTGCCGGGGTCATCGACTTACAGGTTACGCGGCAATTGCATTGCGCTCAAGCCGCGCAGCGCAGCGGTTTCGCCCGGACGGGCAGGCGACATGCGGGCTACTGCGAACTTGCGTCGGTCAGGGTCGCAGTATCCAGCATGCGTGCTGCGAGCGTTTGTCCCGAAATCCAGGCGCATTCTACCCGCGGTCCCAGCAACCAGTCGCCGCACGCGCCGATCCCGATATCCGCGTTCCACAGGTTGCCGATCCCGGTCCCGGCTGACAACGCATAGCGCCAACGGTGGATCGAACTGGCCAGCAGCGGGGGCAAAGCCTGGCCATTGGCATCTGCCAGCGCCGCCAAAAGGTGGGGTGCAACAACATCGGGAGCATGCTCAAGGTTGGCCGTCGACCACGCAGGGGCGGCTTGAACCACCCAGCTTTCGGGACCATCGCGTCCCGGCTTGGCGCTGTTTCGCGCTGCCCAGGTTATGAGACCTGCGTCACGCAAGATGTGGTGTTCAAGCGCCAATGGCTCTGCGAACGCGAACATGCCTGTCCAGCAGGGCTGCGATCGCGCAAACAGCGCGGCCCGCGCGAGTTCGAAATCGTGCAGTGTCATGATCGGGGCGGTCTGCTCAGCCGGAAGCGCCAGCACGATCTTGTCGAATTGGTCTGCGACCGGATGATTGCCGAGCAAGCGCCATTTGCCCTCGGCCCGCGCCAGCCCATGGACGTGATGGCCCAGGCGCAAATCGTGATGGCTTGCCAGGTTGCGGAGCACCGCGTTCATCGTCGGCACGCCAATCCACGCATCGTCGCGCGCATCGGGCCAACGCGAGGCAAGGCCCAGATCGGCCCAAACCGCTACCTGCCGGGCAAAGCCGGGATCGCGCACCGTGAAGTATTGCGCGCCGAAATCGAACGATGCCGTACCGTGCGAGGTTTCCAGTCTTCGCGTGGCCATGCGCCCTCCGGCACCGCGACTTTTTTCGAAGATGGTAACGTTCCAGCCGGCCTCACTCAGGGTTCCAGCGCAAGCCAGCCCGGACATTCCTGCGCCGATGATCGCAACGCTCGGCTTTGTTGCAACAATTGTCACCCTCGGCCCATCAGTGCGAGCACTTCCTTGCGGCTGCAGGGGTTGTCGAGGAAGCAGCCGAGCAGGCGGCTGGTGATCATGCCCACTCCCGGCGTACGCACGCCGCGCCCGGTCATGCAGCCGTGGTGCGCCTCGATGACCACCGCGACGCCGTGAGGTTGAAGATTGGTCCAGATGCACTGGGCCACTTCAGACGTCAGCCGTTCCTGAATCTGCAGCCGCCGGGCAAAGCCATGCAGCACGCGCGCCAGCTTTGAAATGCCGACGACGCGGTTGCGCGGCAGATAAGCGATCGAGGCGGTGCCAGTGATTGGGGCGAGATGATGCTCGCAGTGCGACTGAAACGGAATATCGCGCAGCAACACGACCTCATCATAGCCCGCGACTTCGCTGAACGTGCGTTCGAGGTGGTGGCCGGGATCCTCATCATAGCCCGCGCAGTACTCGCGCCAAGCACGGGCGACGCGCGCGGGCGTATCGGTCAGCCCTTCGCGCTCCGGGTTGTCGCCCGACCAGCGGATCAAAGTCCGAATTGCGTCCTGCACCTCGTCTGGCACAGTCAGCTTTGCCCCTTCGTCACATGGATCGAAGTCGTGGCTCATAGAATTCAAGGCCGTCTCCATGCCGCCTATCAGCGGCCAGTGTTGCGTAATCGTTTGTCAGGGGGGCAAGGCCCGGATATCACGTGTCAGCGTCGTCCCCGGAGGGGCAATTACCTTCGCTGCTTGGCGCAAATCGTCCGGCAATCTGATGCTCCATCGATCAACAAACGACGGAAATTTAGAAACATGGACCTAAGGGCAATTGCACTTTCAACCCGGGAGTCGAAGGGAGCGGGAATGCCAATCAATATGATGATCGATAATAGCCTGGTTGCAGCAGTCGTGAGCAATCCCCGGCTCCCAGACAATCCGATTGTTGCGTGCAACAAAGCGTTCATGGACCTGACTGGGTATGCCGAGCATGAAATCATCGGGCGCAATTGCCGTTTTCTGCGCGGAGAGGGCACTGAGCCTGAACTGACCAAGGAATTGCGTGTTGGGATCGCGGCGAAAGTGCCGGTCATGGTTGAACTGCTCAATTACAAAAAGGACGGTACGCCGTTTCGCAACGCAGTGATGATCGCGCCAATCTTCGATCCGGAAGGCGAGCTGGAGTATTTTCTGGGCTCGCAAGTCGAAGTTCCCGGAGCGGCGCAAAAGACTGCGGACAGCCGTGCCGCCGAAGCGCGCGAGAAGGTCGCCACGTTATCGCGGCGGCAACGCGAGATTCTGCAATGCATTGCGGCGGGAAGGCTCAACAAGCAGATCGCGTTCGAGCTGGGGCTCAGCGAGCGGACGATCAAGCTGCACCGCGCAGCAGTGCTGCGGGCGCTGGGCGTGCGCACCAGTGCCGACGCCATTCGCATGGCAATCGAAGCCGGGCTGTAATTCCCCCCGGCATCGCCGAGCGGCCCCATCTTCTGGTCTGTCCCCGGCAGCATCCATGACACAGATCTGAAGTCGAGGAAGTTCTGTTCTTTGCCCGCCGCTATTCCTTTATTTGCGGTCGCTGGTGTCTTTTGACGCTCGCGCCTCTCGCTTGATAATGTCGCGTCCCGCAGGATCGACAATCTCACCATAGATCACGCGGTTGTTGGCATGGCCGAAATGATGCAGGTTGAAAGCGGACTGGATTGCGGTCCAAATGCCTTGTGCATCGAGCGATTGATTGACGCTCATCTTCGCCATCTTCAGCCCGATCATCGGGCGCGAGGCGATCTTTTCCGCCATCGCCAGCGTAAAGCTCTCCAGCTCTCCGCGAGGCACGACTTCATTGACCATGCCCAGCGTCTTGGCCTCGGCAGCACCGATCGGCTCGCCGGTAAACAGCATCTGCTTGGCCTTGCGGTTACCCACTTCAAAGGCATGGACGAAATATTCGTGCCCGTTCATTCCGAAGGCAACGACCGGATCGGAAAACTCGGCATCGTCGCTGGCGATAATGATGTCGAATGGCCAGATCAGCATGAGCCCCCCGGCAATGGCTTTGCCCTGAACCTGCACGATGATCGGCTTGGGCAAGTTGCGCCAGCGCCAGCAAAAGCCGAGGTAGATTTCCTGTTCCTTGACCATGTATCCCTGCGGACCGGAATGGCCATATCCGCCAAAGCCCATGATCGGCGGACGAACTTCGCCAAGGTTCGATTGATCCGAAATGTCGTGGCCGGATGAGAAGTTCTTGCCATCTGCGGCAATGATCACGGCATGGACATCATCATCGTACATCGCGAGATCGAGGGCGTCGTTGATCTCGTAAAGCATCTTCGGTGTCTGGCCGTTGTGCTTCTCCGGCCTCGCCAGGGTTATCCGCGCCACTCGCTCGGATGGCTTGTCATAGCGGATTTCGTCAAACGGATGCGGCTGTTCCATAGTCAAGATCGAATACCTTCAAGGCCGCCCGAAGCGGCGGCGCGGCGCTTACGCGAATATGGCGGCAATTGCCCAGGCTTGGCTATTATCCAGATCATTAGGCGATCAACCAGGCGATGCACCGCCTCAGCAATTCCTGAAACGCCGCATCATCCCAAGGCCCCCGCACGACCGGCGCTTCATCCATCAACTGGAGGGCATCATAGCGTCCACAAGCATGGCCGAGCGGACTGTAGGCCACTTCGCCAAGTCCGTGGCTGCGGACATAAAGCTGCGGGCGCGGCGGGTCGTCATCCCATTGGCCCAGCAGGTAACCGGGCGCTTCGCCCTTGTAACGCGCCGAAAGCAGCGTGCGATATTCGGCCAAGGGCGACGCGATGTAAGGCTCATCGGTGACGGTGAAATCTTCGAGCCCGGCGGTGATCGGGTGATCGGCGTCTTCGACGTGAATATGCATCGGCTGCCCCGCCAGATGCGCCACGAACCGGCTGCCGAGCAAGCGCATGAAGCCGGGCGCGGCCGTTTCAGCGGTCGGCTTCACCAGACCCGGAATCCGCACGCCACTGGTCACAATTTCCGGTCCGTCGGTGAACTCCAGCCCGGCATTCGCACCGTGAAGCGCGAGCAAACGGCCACCATTTGCGACAAAAGACTCAAGCGCGGCGGCTGCGTCGTCTCCCGGCAAAAGATCGCAGGTATAGAGCACGATCGCCCGGTATCCCCCCAATGCCGAGCACTCGCTGAAATCGCTCGCGCAAGTCGCGCGGATGCGCTCATCCTCTGCCATGAGATTGAGCAGGACAAGCCGCGCAAGATCAAAGTCATGATACTTGCCGCCGGTGATCAGCAGTATCTTCGCTGGTCCGCTCATGACGCTAAGTCCTCAGCGCCGGGTAGCTGGCGAAGCAGGGGGCCAGAACCTTCCCATCCCTGCGCCGCGTCTGCTGCAAGATCGAAGAATGCGCGCGTGTCGGCGCAATCTGTCACCAGCTCGATATGCATGCCAAGCGCGCTCCGGCAATCGTAGAAGCGCAGACCAGCGGCAGCGCTGATCGATGCAGTCACCACCGGATCGCCAGCATCGAGATGCGCCGCAGCCTTGTCCAGATCATCGACCAGAAAGGCATAGTGATGCGGCCGACATTCGCCGGGCGCCAAAGGATGATCCCCGAACACATTGGGCCAAGGTCCCACCGGCTCGACCAGTTCGAGCAGCTTGTCTCCCATCTGGGCGAATGCAAAGTTGAGAATGAGCGGTTGCGGCGCACCCTGAAAGGTCCACCCTTCAAACGCCACGACGGGCATATGAAAGAACGGCCCGGCTCCAGTGCTGCGCGACCAGTGCGCAGCGCTGAGCGCCAGGTCGCCGACCACATAGCCCAGTTGCATGATCGGTCCGTGCATGGTGGCCCTTTCGCTGGAATTCGTCTCAGTCAAGCGAGGAGGGCGTTCCATGCCAAGCATGCGGCCGCGCCTTCATCCGTTGGAAGAAATCTTTGAGCCACAGCGCTTCATCCGGGATCGGTTGGCCGTGGTTCTCGCCGAACTGCAAGAAGCAATAGAGGTAGATATCGGCCAGAGTGTAGCGATCTCCGCAGACGAACTGGCGGCCCTGCATCACGTTATCGAGCCAGATCATTTTGGAACGCGACTTGGCCTTGAGGATCGCTGCTGCCTCCAGCGGCAGCAGGCTCTTGGCCAAGACGCCGTCGAGGTCATGGTCACTGGTGAAGAAGGCCCGGCCCTCTTCGGTGGTAAAGCCTTCGCCCATCGGCCATGCGACGTTCTGATCGATCCGGCGCACCCACATGCGCGTCTCCGCTTTCTCTTCCGGTGTGCTGCCGACCAGGGGCGGGTCTGGCTGGATGTCCTCGAAGTATTCGCAGATCGCGGTCACTTCGGAGATGGCGGTGCCGTCGTCCAACTGTAGCGCGGGCAATTCGCCCAGCGGATTGACCGCGCTGATGAAGGGTTCCCGGCGGTTTTCGCGCGTGAACAGATCAAGCACCTGCCGCTCGAGCACGATGCCTTTTTCCTGAGCGAAGATCCAAGCGATCCACGGGTTGGGCGCAAACATAGCAAAATCATAGAAAATCATGGATGCTCTCCGCAAAAGATCAGGCTCAGCAGCTTAGAAGCGCCCTTCTAGAGATATCCCGATAGTGCGCGGATAGACGATCTGGTTCTGCCCGCCCGGCCGATTGAGCGGACCGACCGTGTTGCCAATGTTGTCTGTGAAGATGCCGGCTTCCCAGCGATCTGTCCCGATGCTGGCCCGCGCATAACCGATCCCGTTGAAGGGCGCGTAGACCCCATTAAAGATGCTCTGCTGACGCGAGCGGTAGCTGTAGCGGGCGTTCAGCCGCAGTTCGAGGCCGTTGCTGCCGATCGGCGTCTGGTAGGAACCGCCAAGATTGAAGGTTGTCTTGGCTGTGCCCGGCAGTTGATTGCCATCCCGCAGCTGGGGGATCCTGGCGACGATCGGCGCCGCCACGTTGTGGATGGTAGTAGAGTTGAAGTTACCGTTGAAATTGAGCGTCAACCCCCGCAGCGGCGTGCGCCATGTGATCGAAGGCTCGATGCCATAGCCGCGAACATCGCCGACCTGCGCCACAATGGTCTGAAGCGCGGGGGACAGCTCGATCTGCGCGCGCGGCCAATCGACATAGTACCCCGCCAGCTCGAACTGCACGGTGTTGTCAAACAAGCTCCATTTCATGCCCGCTTCGTAATTCCACAATGTATCAGGCGGGGAGATGTTGGACAGGTTGACACCGAGGACCGCATTGGACGCGCCGACAATGGAAGCCGATGAAATCGCGCCACTGCGGAAGCCCTTGGCCGCTTCGACATAAAGCAGCCCGCTCTGCCCCGCATGATAGGCAACGTTGAAACGCGGGTTGAAAGTGCTGCTGCTGGACCGAGTGGTGCTCTGGTTCGGAATGACGCTGCCGGCGATCTCTAGCTGACTGTTCTCGACGAAGCGGCGCCTTTCCTGATAATAGCGACCGCCAACTGTGAGATCGAGCTTACGATCAAAAACCGAGTAGGTAGCTTGTCCGTAAACCGCCCAACCCGTGCTGAATAGCTGGTTGCGATCGTTGACGGTGTTGAAGCCATTTACACCGGGAGCAACTACGAAGTCTGGGAGTTGCACTGTCTGGCCGCCGAAGGTGTCGCCATTTTGGTAAAAGAAGCCAAAGATGTATTGCAACGGACCCGAACCGTTCGAGGTCAGGCGGATATCTTCGTTGAAATTATGCGTGGTGAGCGGCCACAGTGAGACGAAATTGCCGATGCCGGGGATGAAGCCGCCATTGTTCGAGATCACGCTGTTCTTGATATGGCCGGTCGAGCTTTGGAGCGTGGCGAAGCCCAGATCATACTCGATGTCGCCGCTAAACAGCCAGTAATCCGAGAGCGCCTCGCCGAATTGCTGGTCGATGCTGGCTGGATCGGCGAACGTGATGCGGTCCGACCAGCGCTGTTTGGTATTGTTGCGCCATGCCGAAAGCCGGATGGTCAGGTCTTCTGTGGGTTTGGCCAGAAGCTTAAGGCGGCCGGTGAACGTAGTGGCCGGGTTGTCGTTCCTCACCCCGGTGGGAATGATATCGGCATAGCCACCTACGCGTTTGTAGCTCAGCACCCCGCGCAGCGCGAGCTTGTCATTGATGATTGGCAAGTTGAGCATGACGTCGCCGGAAAAGCCCGGCTTGCCGCCGGTTACAAGATTTCCAGAGGCGCGGACCGATCCGCCGGTGCGATCAAGCTCGGGATCTTTGGTCAGCACCTTAATAGTGCCGCCGATCGAGCCAAGGCCATACAGCGTACCCGAAGGCCCGCGCAGAACTTCGACACGCTGCAGGTCGTAAAATGTCGCGACCGGCGCATAGGGCCGTCCTGGCATCGTGAAGGCAAAGTTGTCGAGATAATAGCCGACAGCCGGATCGCCGTCTGTTTCAGACGCGGCAATGGCGCGGATCTGGTAAGTCGTGCTGCCCGCACCAATGGTTGCACCGGTGGTCGCGCTCGGCACCAGCGAGATTGCCTGCGCGATATCGGTAACACCATTGCGAAGCAGGGACTCACCACTCAGGCCCTGCACGGCTTGCGGCACCGACATCAACGCCTGCTCGCGGCGTTGCGCGGTGACGATGATCGTGCCGTCGTCCGTCGTCTCGCTTGAGCCAGGCGGAGTGTTTTGCGCCAGAGCGGCCTGCGAGACGAACATGAATGCCAGTGTCGCGGACGACATGGCAATTCGGGCGGCGCTGCGAAGGGCCAGCGTCCTAGCTTTGGTGGCTTTCATTGTTTCTCTCCCCTTTTTTTGTTGGCGGGTCTTAAGTCATTCGCTTGGGGCCTCACCTCATTTGCGGTGAAGCCACGGGTAGTCGCCCATCAGGCAGCGATCGATCTGCTGGTGAAAATGGCGGATGCGCACTTCCTGATCGCCCAGAATCATGCCGCGAAAGCCAAGCGAGCCGGTGCCTTGCTGCATCGTCGGCATGTTCGATCCGTCCTGCTTGAGCACATTGGCAAGGAATGGATCGAAAGTGCCGTGAAAGGCGGCGGCATAGTCGTCCAACTCGCCATGACGGTATGTTCGATGATTGACCACCGGCGGCACGCTGCCGGGCGCGCGGCGCTCGGTGATCAGAAAGTCATAGTAGCAAATCGCAGGGTCGCTTGGGTGCGGCCGATAGCGAAACAGGATCGAGCTTTCCGGCGTTTGGGTCAGCGTGGTGCCCGGAAAGAACGTGTAGTGATACTGGTGAACAAGCTGCTCGTCGTTCATCCGGCGATAGGGCAAGTAGGTCTCGTCTTGAATCGCGCGCTTGGCCTTGATCACCTCAAGATGGATGTCCCGCAGGCTACCTTTGTAGTCGTGAGGAACAAGCGTCCCCACGCCGAGGAATTGTTCGCGAAGCGGTGTCATCTCTTCGGCGTTGCCCAGCAGTTCGCTGACCGTCAGATTGAAGTTGATCATCCGGCTGTGCATGCCGAGCAGTTCGATCGGCACGTCGTAGCCCTCGGTGATGTTCATGAAGTCCGAGTGGAGCGACTCGAAGTGATAGCTCTCGTTGAAGGCGTCGTGGGCGTGCTTCCAGTTGCCGTTCCATTCGAACGTTGCGTGATCGATCAACTGATAGTTCTCGAGCTCATATGTCTCGAGATGCGAACCGGCCTCGCCGAGGTAGTCGCGCAGGCTGATCGCGTGCGGATCAAGGTTGAACCAGACCCAGCCGCCCCAGACATCTGTGCGGATCGAGGCAAGATCGAGCTCACCCTTGGGCACACCTGCGCTGAACTGGGCAAAAAGTTCGGGCCGCGCAATATGATGCAGCGTGCCGTCGTTGTTCCATTTCCAGCCATGGTAAGGGCACGTGAAGCGCTCTAACGAGCCCGAAGCCACTTGGCAGAGCAGATTGCCACGGTGCTGGCAGACATTGAAAAAGCCGCGAATCTCGCCATCGTTCGATCGCACGAACAAAAGCGATTCCTTGCCCAAGGTGTGGAGCCTGAAATCACCCGGTTCGGCCAGCTCGGAGACATGGCAGCCGATGTTCCAGATACGGGTCCAAACGTGATCCCATTCCTGCTGCATAAAGTCGCGCGATTGAAAGCGCGCGCCATCGATCCGTTGATAACCCAGCTGCGGGATCGGTTTGCGCGGCACAAATGCTGGTGCCTGCGTGTCTTTGGCCGATGGGCCAAGTGCCTCGATCAAACGGTCTTCGATCTTCGCCATTACCGAACCATCCTTGTTGCGGATGTCTTGGCGGATACGCTTTTGAGGAGATTTGCGCGGGCGCAGACGCCCGTTCGACAGAAGCAGGAAATTCCCGTATTTCTGCCGCTTTTTACTCTCCCAAAGGCGCTGCCACACTAAAACATGCAGATCTGCTTTTTTTGTAAACTACACGCGGCGAGGTGTCTGTCAATAAACAAGCTGCATGGCTGTTTTTTCTAATAGGGAATATGTGCAAGCTTGACTCGCGCCTGCGAATGGCGAGACGAGAGAATCTATGACGACGCAATTGAACCTGAAGACGCGCGCCACAAACGACGACCACGACGCAAGCGCACCCGGTAACTCATTTCCCAGCAAAGCGGCCCGCCCGTCGCCGCCCGCACGTCAACGGCGCGGCGAAGGCCCTTCTCCCCGCCAGATCGCTAAGAGTGAGGCTATGCGCTTCAAGGTGCTCGAAGCGACGGTCGATTGCCTGCTTGAAGGCGTGGCGCACGAACTTTCCTACGCGACGATTGCAGACCGCGCAGGCATTTCGCGCGGGGGAGTGCAATATCACTTCGCCACGCGCCGCGACTTGTTGTGCGCCGTGCTCGAGCACATCAATGCGCGGCGGCTGCGCCAGTTTCGAGATGATCTCGCTTGCATCGGGCCAGATGAGGATCTGGCTGCCCGGATCATTGACGCGCATTGGAAACATCTTAGCGAGCGCGATTTCCTCGCCTATCAGGAATTGGTCCTGTTAGCCCGCAGCGACCCCGAATTGACCCCCGCCTTCGCGCCGCTTTATCGGGCGTTTCTGGCCAATTGGTATGAAACCGCGCATCAGGCCTTTGGCTGGAGCTACCGCGACCACGAGGTGATGCAGGCAGGCAACATCGCGCACTATGTCTTGGAAGGCATGGCCTATGGCCAGCTTGCCGGCCAGCTTTCGCCCGACGTGGTCAACGACCTGCTCGATCATGCCAAATCTATCATGCGCGCCGCTCTCCAGAGGAAGAACGCCTCCGAATAAGGCCAATTTCTTCACCAGCAACGACCCACGCAACCAAAGGGAACGCATCATGGACAGCCGATTTGCAGGTAAAGTGATGCTCGTAACCGGCGCTGCTTCCGGCATTGGCCGCAGGACCTCGGAGCGGCTCATAGCCGAAGGCGCAGTGGTTCATGGTGCTGATCTCGCCGAGGTGCGGATTGACGGCGTGCTCGGACACAAGCTTGACGTAACCAGTGAGAGCGCTTGGCAGACCCTGATCATGTCCATCGCCGAGCAACACGGACGTCTTGACGGACTGGTCAACGCGGCGGGTGTCATTCGCATGGGCTCGACGATGGAGACGACGATCGAGGATTTCAGGCTGGTTATGGCGGTGAACGTTGAAGGCACATTTCTGGGCTGCAAACATGCCATGCGCGTGATGCAGCGGCATGGCGCGGGTTCGATCGTCAACTTATCATCGACCGCCGGGCTATGCGGCTCCCCCGGAGCAGCGGCCTATACTGCCAGCAAGGGCGCGGTCCGCCTGCTTACCAAAACCAGCGCGCTAGAGGCCATCGCAATGCCAAGCCGCATCCGGGTCAATTCGGTCCACCCCGCGTTGACCAATACCCCTATGGCCGACGCGATCGTGGAACAGTTGGGCGGATCAAATGAAATTCGTCAGGCTTTAAGCGACCTCATGCCATCAGGCCGCCTTGCAGAGCCGGATGAAATTGCCAGCGCCATCCTTTTTCTCCTTTCGGACGAAGCAAGCTATATGAATGGATCGGAGCTTGTGATCGATAACGGCTTCACCGCGCAATGAGCAGTAGCTGACATGGTCCTTTGATGTGGCCTTTGCCTTCGATATGTCCCGCAGCAGCATAGCATTGGTAGCTGTGGTTCTACCGCCAGCAACACGCACGCAAGTTTGAGGTTGCGGAAAATGGCGGGCGGGGCAGCAAGGAAGACCAACCCCATCAGACGCCAGACCTTCGCCATTAGCGCTGATGGGGTAAAGACCTCAACTGGCTACTTTCTCGAACTCAAGCTCAGGGAAGCCTGAATCTGCCGAGAGATCCAGCGCGTCGTAGTACGCGCCAGCACCGCCAAAATAGATCAGCACACGCGGGGCCTTGTCCTCGCGATTGGCGCCCATCATCCATGAATTGACCTTGTCGCCATTGGCCATCAGCGTTTGCCCATGAATATCGGCGGTTTGCGCCGTCCACGCCCGCTCTGCTTCCAAGCGCGGCTTGAAGATGGCGAAACCCTCGCGCTCCATCTTCTCGATGCATCGCGTGATCCAGATGACATTCTGTTCGATCGAGGTGGGTAGGTTGGCAAAGGGCGCTTGCGGTCCGGTGACCACGAACATGTTGGGGAAGTCGGCAACGCAGACACCCATGATGCTCTCGGAGGCTGTTTGCCATTTTTCCCGAAGCGTCTGACCGCTGGCGCCGTGGATGGGAAAGGCTTCCAGCGCGCCGGTATAAGCCTTGAAACCGGTCGCCAGCACGATGATGTCGAATTCAAGGTGGCGCTCTGTGGTCCGCACGCCCGTTTCCGTAATCTCGACCAGAGGTTCCCTGTGCTTGATATCGACCAGATGGACGTTGTCCCGATTGAACGCTTCCATGTAGCCATGGTCGAGCGGGGGGCGCTTGGCGAACAAGGGGTAGTCTTCGAATTTGGGGGCGAGCAACTCGGCGAGCTCGGGATCGTTGACCCGTTCCTTCATCTTGCTTGTGATGAATTCGCCCGCCATTTTGTTGGCCTCGGGATTGACGAGCAGGTCGTCGAACGTTTCGAAAACCCAGCGAAAGCTGCCCGTCCAGTTCTCTTCGAAGATCTTCTGGCGCTCCTCAGGCGGAGTGTCGACCGCGTTCCGCCCGACTGGACTGTCAAAGGCCATGCCGAACACGTGGTTGCGGCACTTGGCCACGATCGCGTCATAATTGTCCTTGATCTCCTTCTCCCATTCGGGGGTCATCGGCTGCTGCATGGCGGGCAGGATGTAGTTGGGCGTGCGCTGGAACACCGTGACGTTGGCCGCTGTCTCCGCCACCACCGGAACCATCTGAACCGTGGTCGCGCCGGCACCGATGATGCCGACCCGCTTGCCAGCGTAATCCAGTCCCTCCGCGGGCCAGCGCGACGAGTGGAAAATCGGGCCCTGAAAACGATCCATGCCAGCGATGGTGGGAATCACTGGCTCAGAAATCATGCCCATGCCGCTGATGAAGTACTTGCAGGTGAAGGTTTTACCGTCACCCGTCGTTATCTGCCAGATCCCGCGATCATTCAAATAGCGTGCTTCGACGATCTCGGTGTTGAGCTGGATGTGCGGCCACATGTCGCATTTGTCGGCGACGAAGCGCATGTAGCTTTGCGTCTCTGCCCGGCCTGGATAGCGCTGCGACCATGACCATTCCTGCAGCAGTGCCTTTGAAAAGGTGAGGCAATAGTAATAACTTTCGCTGTCGGTGGCCGCGCCGGGATAGCGATTCCAGCTCCAGGTTCCGCCGACGTCGGTTGCCCGGTCGAAAATCCGCACGGAGAGTCCAGCGCCGCGCAGGTAATGGATGAGGGCAAGTCCCGCGAAACCTGCACCAATGCCGATCGCATCATAATCGACCTCGGGTGAGGAGCCGCTTAGGGTTACGGGCGCGTCGCTAACAGCGGTGTTCGTCGTGGTCATCAGTCGCACTCCCATGCAAAGTTATTGTTTTGTTTCTGCGTTTCGGACTCGAAATTGAATAAATATAATAAAATCAATACAGTACGTCCATCGTCGCACGCGAGTATGGCAGAAGCTCGCTCACGGCATTGGTGCGAACCTTCATCAGCCAATTGGGGTCAGCCAGAAGCGCCCTGCCTACGGCAACCAGATCAAAATCGCCGCGATCAAACCGTCTCGCCAACTCATCCAGCGATTTCAGCGTCGGCACTGATTCCCCGGCGACGAAATCTTCCATGAGGTCGCGGTCCAGTCCGATCGAGCCGACCGTGATGGTGGGCTTGCCGGTGATCTTCTTGGTCCAGCCAGCAAGGTTCAGATCACCCTCGTCCGGGAAAGCGGATTCCCAGAAGCGCCGTTCGGAGCAGTGGAAGATGTCCACACCGGCTTCCGCCAGCGGCACAAGCCATTCTGCCAGTTCGGCCGGGCTGGTCGCGATTTTCGCTTCGTAGAGGT
>Ga0247831_1005724_pt1 | contig 15270 bp, 36 predicted proteins | sample LaCruzMarch2015__9_FD_192406 | JGI IMG/M metagenome (GOLD analysis project Ga0247831, IMG submission 192406) | Freshwater microbial communities from meromictic Lake La Cruz, Castile-La Mancha, Spain - LaCruzMarch2015_1m | ecosystem: Environmental > Aquatic > Freshwater > Lake | place: Spain... | reverse complement strand
TACGATTATTTCTACGATATACGGCGTGTCGCCTTGACTTTGTCGGTGGTGGGGTATAGTGTATAACTATACAAAGAAACCAAGAGTAAAGGAAAACAAAATGTTCGAATTCGCACTCGTAGTAATCATCGCTTCAGTAGTCTTCATCGTTGCCACAGTGGTCTGGGCCTTCAAGGCCTGGTAGCGTGTCAGTGGTACCCGATAGACTTATAACAACAACGAAAGGTAAACTAATGCAAGTAACAGTAACCGACAACAACATGGAAACCCTTACCTATGGCTATGACCCTGAGCACTATGGCTCACTGGTCGAGTACTACTCTGACTTAGTACAGGCTGGAAAAATCTACACCTATACAATTAGGATGTAACGGCGTGTCGAGTTGACATACCCCCAAAAATGGGGCCGGCCCAACCTGAGAGTTTCCTGTGTTTAAGAAGCAATTTATGGTTTCTCGGCGTGTCGGCTTGACTTTTTGACTAAGGTGTGATTGGATATAGGTATACAGACAAAAACAAAGGATAGAAAATATGTACAAGTCAGATTGCTTAAGATGCTCCAAGTCAGTTCAGGTCAGTGAGTTCATTGGCAAGAACCCTAGTTGGTTCGAGGTCTTCTGTGAGCCATGCGAGGTGGCACTAGGCCTCTAGTGTCAGTGGTCTGTGATAGTTTTAGATAACAAAAAGAAAAGGATAGAAAATATGTATCAAGCAAAAGTATTCAGCCGTCAGACTGGTGATGTCATCATGGAGTCTGATGTCTTTAGCACTATGTCTGAGGCTGACGAAATGGTTAGTCGTGTTGGTAGTGGTGAAGGCTACTACTCTATCGTGTTCAAGTTGGATGCGGTTTGGTCTGACTTAGTACCCGCTTAACGGCGTGTCGACTTGACATACCCCTAGAAATAGGGCCGGCTGCCTGTGGATAAGATGTGGATAAGTATTTTACGTGTTTACGGCGTGTCGCCTTGACTTTTTGGCTAGAGTGTGATTGGATATAGTTATATAAGAAAGGAAAACTAATGAACACTTACCCTCTATCCTACGGCAAGGTCTATGCCGATTGTTTCTTCTGTGACAAGTATTTTGTCGTGGATAAGTACACCGACAGTTTCTGTAACTACTGTCGTGGAAGCCTTAGCAAAAGGTAACAGATTTGTAACAGACGGCGTGTCGTCTTGACTTTTGACCGATAGTGTGATTGGATATAACTATACAAATAAACAGAGATTCTAAACGAGCCTAGCAAATAAATCTAGGGTGAGCCTCTAAGTGATTAGAGCAAATAAACCTAGAGTGAGCCTAGCAAATAAGTTAGAGTCCAAACCTAAACGAAAGGAAAACTAATGGCTGAAAGATTTTGTCGCTGGTGCAAGGAAATTGTGCGCGGTGGTCAGTGCCACTGCGTCTAGTTTCTGAGACTCTCAGGAAACTCACAGGAAAGGGGCCGGCTTATTTATTAAACAATATTTACGAAGTAGTTTACGATCCCCCCGAAATTTTTCCAAATATTTTTACACTTATCGGCGTGTCGTCTTGACAATGTCAGTAGTCAGTGGTAGTGTTGGGGCATACCCCAACGTAAGGAGCCATAATGGATTGTATTTTCTGCGACGTGCCTCGTGACAGGCACACCCCTGTCCAACTGGCCGAGTGCCAGGACAACGGTGCCCAGCAGGGCTGGATTGGCCTTAGCCAGTTCTAGCCCCAAATGGGGCCGGCCCAACCTGAGAGTTTGCTGTATTTACGAACTATTTTTTAGGTTTACGGCGTGTCGGTTTGTCCGTGTCGGTGGTTCGTGGTAGTGTTAGTTATATAAGGAAAGGAAAACTAAAATGGAATTACACGAAATGACTACCCTCATCAGAACGGTATGGTCTGACTCTATGTCTGATAGCGGTGCTATCTGGGCTAAGTCTAACGCTATCCTCAAGCAGGCTAGGGCTGACTACCCCGAACTATACATCGAGGCTCTGGAGTGGCTCTACTCTAACAAGGTAGGCCTCTAATGCTGAAGACTTTTGTGGGCATTATCTTGTTAGGTGTTGTGTTGTCTTTTCACAATACCCTGTGGCCTTGGGCTGCCCTACCCCTGCTAGTTGCTGGCGGTATGCTGGCGGTAGGTCTAATGCTAGAAAGAAAATGGAAAGACTAACAGCGTGTCGAGTTGACAGGATCTAAAAAAAGGAGCCGGTCCCCTGTGGATAAGTTGTGGAAACTATTTTTTTAGTTTACGGCGTGTCGGCTTGACACGCTCTCCCAAATAGGATAGTCTGTAAGTATACCAAATGAAAGGACAACTAATGTCAGCAGTACTCCCCTTCTCCCCTATCCCTAGCACTGAGCAGTTCTGTGAGACTTGCGAAGAAGACACCTTGCACGTGTCCTATATCACCGCGCTCAACACTAACCCTCTGGCTAGGTACTACTCCCTAGAGTGTGAGCCTTGTATGCTCTCACGCGACTGGCACTAGTGTCGGTGGTCGGTGCTAGAATAAAATCAAACGAAAGGAAAACTAAAATGTATCAAGTAAAAGTCTTTGACAGGCAGACCCACGAGGTCATCATGGAATCAGATATCTACAAAACCCTTAGAGAGTCTGACGAAATGTTGTTTAGAATTGGTCAGGGTGAGGGCTATTACAGCATAGTCTTTAAACTAGACGCTGTCTGGTCTGACCTAGTCCCAGCATAGGGGGGTCAGCATATTCTAGAAATGGAATATAGGGCCCGGGCCATTTTTTAAACCAGATCCCTTTACGAAAGAGTTTAAGAAGATCCCGAAAAATTTCCCGAATGGTATTTTGGTAGTGTATAAAGTGGTATTTTGGTAGTGTAGGGAAATGACCAAATGTAATATATAACAGAATGATAACATACGGCGTGTCGGTTTGGTTGTGTCAGTGGTTCGTGGTAGTCTGTAGGTATAACGAAAGGAAAACTGATGAAAATCCAAATGACTAAAGATGTGACTCTCGCTTATTGCGAAATCTGTGAGGCTATGACTCCAGAGATTGAGGTTTTGTGTTCAGATGTCGTCAATGACGAGTCTTGGACAGAGGGGCAATGTGAATATTGCTTCAAGTCTAGTCTAGAGTGGGAAGAACTCTACGGTTAGAGTGTCAGTGGTTAGTGCTAAAATAAAATCAACAACGAAAGGTAAACTAATGAATATCCAAGCCCAAGAATACGGCTACAACCCTACGGTGACGGAACTACGCCAAGCCTATGAAGTTGCTTATGGCGAATATGGGGCATACCACCTGGTAGGTGCCATGTTCGCTACCATGAGCGAATCCGCTATCGAGAGAGTCTACGAAGCGGCTCTCAACACAATCAAAGAAGACCTAGCAGAAAAGGGAATTATCTAATGATGACCAGAAAAGACTATGTTGCCGTTTCTAGTATTCTAAAGGAATACCGCCAAAGTCTGCCAGCCGAGGAATATCTAGAGCTGGTGTGGGACTTTGCCTCATATATGAAAATGGACAACGAGAGATTTGACAACTCTCGCTTTCTAGAGGCTTGTGGTATTCCAAAAGTGGAATACCCCAGCCCAAAACCTGCTAGCCAACACTTCAGTCTCGCATAACCGTATGCCCTTCGGGGCATGCGGGGCCGGGGGGCGCAATTTAAAAAGATTTAAGAAGATCTATAAAAATTTTCCAAAAAGTTTTGCCGTTTACGGCGTGTCGATTTGTTAGTGTCAGTGGTGTATGTTATGTTTATCTTATGAACAAATTAGATGAAATCCAAACCCAGGTCTTTTGCTCGCAGTGTAACTTTGTTACCTCTAACTTCATTGAGTGGGCAGGTGAGTTCTACTGCGAGGTGGAGTGCGTTGCCTATCTTCCCACCTTCGAGTCTATGGAGGAGCAGGAATCAGGCGACCCTGACCACGACTGGCTAGTCTCTGCTGGTTGGGGAGACGACGAGGACTACGGCTACTTCGGAGAGTAGGCGCCCGGGCGCCTGTGGATAACTCTATGGATAAGTTGTGGAAACTATTTTTTTAGTTTACGGCGTGTCGGTTTGGTTGTGTCGGTGGTCAATGATATGTTTATCTTATGAACAAATTATCTACTGGAGGTGGAAGAAAATGAATGATATGAAAGAGCGATACCGAATCCTGTCCATGTTGCGGGCTTTCGTAAGCGATGAAGGGTTCACGGACTCTGACGGCGACACAATGTTTCCTGCGGTTGGGGAGACTGCTGGTGTTTACAGGGCGATTGAACTGATAGAAATGGAGGAACAATGATGCCTAGAGCAAGGAATACAGACCCAGTGGAAAAGAACGACTACTACAACAACTTTCTGCCCCTCGTTTTGGAAGCCACTTTCGGACAAGTAGAGCAAGCCTCTGTCTGGTATTGTGACGCTGAAAAGGTAGCCTTAGAGGTTGCTCGCAATCTTGACACTACCCTAGAAATTGGTGCCAGTGTTGTTTCTGCTTTCTCTCCTCGTGAGCGGTGGACAAGCAATGTTGCTAAGGCTATTGCTTTCTCTCTAGGCGAAAAGGTAACGGGCTTGTCTAACAACCTCAAAATGGCTCAGGCTAGTTTGATTCTAGGTTATGACGCTCTGAAGGGCGCAAAGACTAACGCTTTCGCTAGGGCAATCGCTGGTGATGAAAATGCTGTCGTGGTAGATGTGTGGATGATGAGAGCGGCAGGGTGTGAAAACGATAGCCCGAACAAAAAACAGTATGTCGAAGTTAGTCAGGCTATCTGCGACATTGCTCAAAGATTTGGAATGACTCCTAGGGCTTGTCAGGCTTTGATTTGGATTCTGGTTAGGGGTAGTGCCTTATAGGGGCTACCCCCACCAGGGGCCGGCAGCTTTACTAAACTGTTATAATTAAGTTTACGAAACACCGAAAAAATCCCCTGGAATGTCAGTGGTTAGTGATAGGTTGTAGTTATGAACAAGCACAAGGGCAACGAGAACAAGCCTTACATAGAGGCTATGCGTGAGATACGCAGGTCTAACAAGGCTGGCACTCACGAGGACAGACGCACCAAGCGTTGTCGCACCCGTAGTGCCAAACTAAAGAAAGCAATAGAGGAGAGCAAATAATGGGAAGATTACAAGCAGAGGCTATGGCAGAGGCTAACCTTAGTCTAGAGGCACAGTTGGATTGGCACTTGACTAGCAATCACTACCCGCCAGTACCTAGCATTATGATACCAGTTTGTATCGAAGCCATTGACAATGCAAATGAGGGTGAGTGGGATAAACTTGTTGCGCTACCCGAAAATGTTTCGTGGAAAGGCTTGACAGAAGTACCAACACACGCTATTGTAGAGCAACACCACTTGGAGTTTTGGATTATCGAAAGCGAGTTATACTAATGACTTATCTTATTGACACCTGGTATGTCGAATACCCCGAAGGCGGGCTAGAGCCTTGCCAAAACCTTGCCACTGCTAAATATCTTGTAGTGTCAGGGGTGGCTGATAGGATTGTGGATATCACAAGAGAGGTAATGGCAAAATGAAAGACGGAACATATATTGTTAGGCTAGACGACGACGGCATTCCAATGTTGGCTAACCAAATCAATATGACTTATGGGTATTGGGTATCAGATGACACTGGTGTATCCGTTCACGGAGAACTAGAATATAACGCTATTCTTGATGCCCTTGACCTAATGGATATCCAAGACGGTGAGATTGTCGGGGTATGGCAAGACAAAGGCATTAGTTATATAGATAGGTCTTATCACATTAGGCAAAAGGATACCGCTCTAAAAATGGCAAAGACTTTTGACCAAAAGGCTATCTGGGATTGCGTTAATAGTTTGGAGGTATTGGCCTAATACCTTCAAAGTAAAGACTAGTCGTGGGCCGCCGGCCCGCACCCTCAAAATCACCTTTACGAAGCCTATAAAAAATTTCCCGGAACTGTTATCAATCCGTTACCACAAATATGCCATTTGGACTTGACACCGTTGGTAATCAATGCCATACTAGGTATATCAACAAATAGTTGGCTCACTAAACAAAGGAAGCAAAATGGAAAACACAATCGCACCACCCAAAATCGGAGAACAGTTCACTACTCAGCGTGCTGGTTTCGTTGGTACGGTAAAAGAGGTTATCCTCAACAAGACTGGAACCTATCGGGTTCGTCTAGAAGTTGATGGACAAGACCGCTGGACTACCGTAAAGTAGTTTAGTCTTGTGGGGGGTGGAGTTACCCTACTTTCTTCCACCCCTCACAGCCACCCTATGTCGGTGGTTGCTGTTATAGTTATATAAACACCCCCTAAAAGAAAGAAAACAAAATGGCAAGAAGCATTAGTGTCAAAGTTCCTACCTCTCTCCTTATCGCACAGATTGAGGAGCGTATTGCTCAGATTGACAAAGAGATTGAGGAATACCCCGCAAAGCGTGAGCAGTTCGACAAGGACACCGAAGCATATAAGGCAAAGTTGGCAAAATTTACTGCTGGCTATGTTAGTGAAAATCTCGACAAGATTGGTTTTAGTTATGACGACATTATTCGTATTAGCACAAACTATTCTTCTAGGGTTGAGTTGATTTTCAAAACTGACGCTATTGTTGGTTTCCCAAAACGACCAGAAGCACCCTTAGAACCAAATCAGAAAGAGTCGTTTGGTCGTGACTATATGACTCGCAAGGAGTTGCTGGAGAAAAACCTCCGTATCCTGAAGATGACCTCGCAAGAGGAAGTCAATGCCTCTACCTATGGGGCAATAATGGAAATCATCTAACTAAATAAAGTGCTGGGTATCACTCTAAACTACCCCCACGCGGGGGCATAGCGTGGCTAAACAAAAGCCCCTACGCGAGAGGTGACGCAACTCGCTGAAGAGAGTCCGACCTAGGTAGAAGGACGGTAGTCGCTAAACTGCCTAACAAAAACCCTCTGTTTCGACAGGGGGTTTTTGGTTTGGGCCGGGGCCAATATAACAGATCTATAACCTTTACGAACAGTATTAAAAAAGTGCCGAAATAGCTTGCCAATGTCAGTGGTAGGTGATAACCTAGAACTATACCCCAAAGAAAGGAATATCATGGCAAAATACAATGTAACAGTTCCCCTATCAGAAATTGACGGTAACGCATTTTCTATCATGTCTCATGTTCACATAGCACTCGCACGAGCAGGAGCAGACAAAAAGATTCTAGATGAGTATTTTGAGGAAGCAACATCTGGTGATTATAACCACCTGTTGGCAACTACTATGGAATGGGTTGAGGTATCCTAATGTCACCACTATACGAAATCTCTGGAGAGTATACGCAGTATACGACCGCTATCATTGAGGCTACCGACGCACAAACAGCTAGGGAAATCTGGTATCAAAACTATGAAAAGCTAGGACACAATGACGTCAGTGTTGAGTGTAACATTGAGGATGAGTTTGCCGAGGGTATCGACCCTGACTTTACTATGGATGACTATGACAAGGACGGATTCAAAATAGCATGACTAAGAAATTGAAAGAGTATGAAATCATTGAAGCTAAGGCATATATTGTACATGCATTCGATGAGGCTCACGCACTACGTAAATTCGGAAACTATGACTATGTCTCTGAGGGAGATACCTGGCCAGAAATACGTGAGATAGGTAACGTCAACATGAGCGGTACAGGACCAGCGGACTAGGTTTCTCTGGGGGGAGAAAGACCTGAGCATGTCATCTAAACTGCTCATCCCAAAGCCGGCCCGCGCTATGTAACAATCCAATTACGAAGCCCTAAAAAATAGCCCCAGAACTTGACAGTGTCAGTGGTTGCTAGTATAGTTAGTAGTAAGAACAAACCCCTAACTAGAAAGATACAATATGGCACATGAACTAGAAATCAACGGCGACCAGGCTACCTTTGCCTCATTCCGCGAACCTGCTTGGCACCAACTTGGCACTGTGTTCACTGAAGAAGTTTCCACCTCTGAGATGTTGGAGTTGGCTCATCTTCAGGATTGGAGTGTTCGCTTGGAAGAAGTAGAACTCCCGAAAGGTTTTGTCTCTGACAAGACCAATTATTTCGTTGCTCGCACTAACCCATTCGACTCTAAGCAAACTGATGTCTTAGGCGTTGTCGGTGAGCGTTACCGTATTCTTCAGAACGAAGAATTGTTTGACTTTGGTGACGCTCTACTTGACGGTGGTGGTCGTTGGGAAACCGCTGGCTCTATCAAGGGTGGTCGTCAGGTATTTGGCTCTCTCGCTTTGGAGCGTGATGTTGTCATTGACGAAAGTGGTGTTAGTGACAAAATCAATTCTTACCTCTTGGTAAACACATCCCATGACGGCTCTATCGCTATTCAGGCTAGCGTTACACCTGTGCGCGTTGTGTGTGCTAACACTCTCAACCTAGCACTTGGCACTGGTGTTGGTCGTAACCGTACCACGAAGCAGTCTTACAAAATCCGTCACACCCAGACTGCTCAGGGTAAAGTTCAGGCTGCTCGTGAGGCTTTGGGATTGGCTAATGCCTACCTTGACCAATTCTCTATCATGGCTAATGAACTTATCCAGCGTGAGATTACTCAGGACAAGTTTCAGGAAATTATCAACCTTGCTTACCCTGCCCCAGACAAGGACAGCAAGCAGATTGCTATGACCAAGTGGGCTAACAAAATCAACACCATTGAGGAAATCTATGTTGGTGACACCAATCACATGATTGCTGGTACCGCTTGGGGTGCGCTCAATGCTTTGACTGAGCGACTTGACTGGTATCGCTCTGCTCGTGGTGGCAACACTGAAGCCATGTACGCTAGCGCTTCAGGCTTTGACCCAATGATGAACAGCGAGAAAAACCGCTTGCTCTCCATTGTGTCTACACTGACTACAGTGTAGGCCGTTACTCCTAGGCAAGAGTCTAAACTGCCTACCCTTCGGGGAATCGGGCCGGGCCACCTCTTATATAATAGTCTTATTATTAATAAATAAAACTTTACGAAGATTGTAAAAAATTCGCAGAAATTTTTGTTATTTGCGGCGTGTCGAGTTGTCAGTGTCAGTGGTGGGGTATATAGTTAGAGTATGGAAAAACACGAAGTAGTAAATGAAATACTCGAATACCTCGACCAGAAGCGTACACAGTTGTCTAATGAGATGGCTAGTGTTGGCTATGGCTCTAAAGACTACAATGAGTTTGATTGTATGTATGAAGTCTATGACCACCTTATTGCTAAGTTGGAGGATGACTACCGATGATATGTAAACTATGTGCTTTGATAAAAGATAGATTTAGTTTTGAAAGATACTGCACAGATTGTTGGGAAGGAATGACTAATGCCAGGTAGAGAGTCAGAGTATGAACGTGGATTTATTCGTGGGGTATCTGCCATGATGAATCTTATCAGTTCTGATACCGTCAAAAGACTTGACAAAACCAATGTTCTACAGTATGCTAGAGAGTTAGTAGAAACCCAAAAAGAGAAAGATGATACCAATGGAAGATAATCTTATTAGTTGGAGAGAGTGGGAAGAGAAGTATAAGCCTACTACTGATGTGATGATTGATATTTATCAAAAGATTGGGAATTCCCTACCCTCGCCATATCACCTATGGACGGTTGTAGATAATAATCCTAACAGTAAATACTTAGATATCTTGCCTGGTCACAGAGTATTCAATAGGCTAGGTTGGTATGTTACCGAAGTGCCTTGGGAAGATGACAAGATGTTGGTGAGCAATGACCCAAGTTACAAATAAAACTAATATGGAGCCAGAGCCAAAACACATTTGGGATGCTTGGCAAGAGTGGGAAGACGGTCATGACTCTAAACTCTATGATGATGGATATAAAGATGGTCTTATTAAGGCTAGTGAGATTCTGTTTAGTGTAAGGGAACAGCCGCAAGTAAATAGACTACCCTCGTCACTTACCCTGTCGGTGGTGCTTGGTACAATTAGAGAAATACTGAAAGGTAACTAATGAGAAAAGCAAGAGGCGTAATCGCATTTGAGTATGACATTGCCGAACACCCCGAAGCCGAAGGGCTTGACAAAGATGAGTTAGTATCTTATTTCTTAGACACTATGGTAGATGACCTTATTGATTTGAGGTTTAGTGACATTCGCCCCGCTATCGAAATGGAGATTATCTAATGGAGAGTTTTTGGAATAGCGGCTATCCAATCGGAATAGCAATACTTATTGTTGGTTTTATTGTTAGTAAGATGTGGAGGGGTAACAGATGGTGAATGATAAGTTCAGTGATAAAGAATATTGGCAGGGCGTATTAGAAACCTGTGAATACTTTAGAGATGAATTAGGTATTGAAGACGCAATGAATACAACCCTAGCGGCACAAGCACAACAAGAGTTGGGGTTAGTATGACACCGTGCGACTATTGCAGCACACCAATCGATTCTGATATCTATGAAGAAGAGATGGGCATGTGCTTACCTTGTTCCAATGCTTATTGGAGCCATAACGATGAGTACCTAGACAGCGTAATTGCAGAAGTTTATGTCAGTGGTAACTGATAAGGTAGAACTATGAATGAATTCGAAAAAGCAATGCAGGATGTACTCGACTATGGTATGAAAGCCATAGATAACCTTACCGCCGAAGATTTGGCAAAAATTCAAATGATATTCGAAGGAGTAGAATAATGGGTGACCGTGCCATATCTATGCTATAATAGAGTATGGAAAGATTCTGGTCAAAAGTAAACAGGGGAGATGACTGCTGGATATATACTGGCTCATCTAATATATGGGGCTATGGACAATTTTGGTACAATCCAGCCAATAGGTCAATAGGTGCCCATAGAATGGCATATATGCTAGAGTATGGGGATATACCAGAAGGACACGACGTTCATCATTTATGTAGGAACAGAATGTGTGTCAATCCCAGCCACCTAGAAACACTAACTAAACAAGAACATAATCAGCAATGGCGTGACCTATCCAAAGCAATAGAAGCAACTAAACAAAGATATGCAGATAGAACTCATTGCTCAAGTGGTCACGAACTAACAGAAAAAAACACAAGGGAATACATAAACAAAAATGGCTACACCGAAAGAAGGTGTCGGTCATGTCACAATATCCGAGAAGAAAAAAGACGAAAGGAACGAAAACTTGGGGGATAGGGCAAACATTGGAATCAAAACAAGTAATAACAACACTATCTTTATTTATCTTCATTGGGGGGGTAGTGATAGGCACCAGATTCTAGCCAAAGCTATTTCACACGCAATGGTTAGGGATGGCGATGAATCATACTTTACTCGTATCTTTACCTCACGTATCGTTGACACCGATTGGGACAAAGAAACTGGGGTAGGTATGGCAATCAACGAACTACCCACAGGTGGTGACGGATATGATGTGCCAGTCTATAACTATGTAGATAAAACTATTAGTATCTATACAGAGGATTGGAATACCCCAAGCGGTATTGCTAATGAGCCTGATAAGGTGTATGATAGAGATGAGTACCTTGCCGAATTCGCAATCAGAGGAGTTGGAGCACATGTCTAAAACTAGAATGACCACAAACTACGACCTAAACATTTGGGATAGGCGTGCCTACGAAACAGAGGGTAGGGAAACTGGTGGTTGGGAAATCAATCTCTATCAATATCCTGGTATTGGTTATCCCTATGGTAGTGGTGTCTTTCTAGAAGATAGGACTATTACCCTTACCCCCGAAGAAGCCACAAGGCTCACACTTGGCTGGGGTACTGACCTAGGTGGAGACTATTCAGAAGATACTGATTTCTGGTTAGACAAACAAACATTCTTAGAAACCTATACTGACATTCCTGAGAGGGTAGTCAATCTACTAAACGGTTTACCAGAATATGAGCAATCACTAGACATGGAACACCTGAAGGTAGTATAATGAGGAGAGATGACAACAAGAGCAAGCAGAGAAGAAACGGTAGCACGAAAAGTATTCGACCTTCTTGCTGATATCAGACTAAGCCCATACTACATTGGTTACTATCTGGCTCACCCACCACACCCAGGAATATATGATATGCTAAAAGGTGTAGTAGAAGCAATGGAACGAACAGAAGAAGAACGCAGACAAGAGATAAAGGAAATGATAGTGGGAGATAAAACAATGACAACCTTTGAGCAAAAGTGTCATATACTTTCTAGTGTGTGGCTAAAAGATAAAGACGAACTTTCTACCATTGGCAAAGAGTTCTATGAAACAAATGAGGTAGGTCTATCCTTAGCATTTGGCGTTGTTCACAATCTAATTGTAGAGTTATCCGAGGAAGGGAAATCTTGGGTAGAGGATTGTTTTGATAACATGACTTCAGAATATCAAATCACAGAAGATGAGTTGGCAGACTCTGATGTGGAAGATGTGCTTTCTCTAATTCAGTAACGACACAGGACCCCTCTTCGGAGGGGGCCTGGGCCGGCACCACACTAACAACTAAATAATCTTAAATACCTTTACGAAGAAGCATAAAAAATCCCAGAACTTTATTACGAAGGGTATTGAAATATCCTGGAATATATGATAAGATCCAAAAGGAGATATATATGGATACAATTGCTGCAGCTATAGTGTTATTGTTTACTATATTAACATTAGTTATACTTGTTATTGATACCCCGGCCACTCGTAACAAATAATAGTTTTAAAATAACATTACGAAGCGATCAAAAAAATCGCCAGAAGTTTTGAGGGTATATCACAACATCTATAATCTTATACACTATATTCATAGTAGTATTTACCTATTGGTTATATATAAAGGGCCAAGGATAGTCTTCAATACCCCGCTAAAATAGGGCATTTATATTTAGTACACTTTAAGTGCGATAATTACAGCTTTTTGTTTATTTTAATATATTTATAGCTATTTTTGCTATGTTTTCTGTTATTTTTCAGGGGTATCAAATCTGCTTGGACACACATATTATACACTAAATACCCCTATATACATACAATAAAGGGCATAATATGTACGATCATACACATTACGAAGGAGTTAAAATATCGCTGGATGGTTGGCATACAAGATAAAAGATTATTACGATGGGCATAATGGCGGGTTCAAATACCCTATTCTCCACTATCCTCCACTTCTATCCACTCTGAATCAATAATCTAGTAAGATTATATCTTATAATATCCAAGAAAAAGGCTTGATATCTTATATGTCCAAGGCTATAATTCCGAGGGTATAGTCTCATTTTCTATAGTCGTATACACTCTTATAGGTTATATGGTTATATAGGGGATAATGGGTTATCTTTAGATTCCCGCCAATTTTTCATCCACTCCAGATACTCTTCTTTGGTGAAATAGCGTTCATCTCCATAGATAGTAAGTCTAATGGCAGGTTCTATTTGGTCATCTTCTAAAGCAGACATTGCCTAATTATACCAGGGTATTGTCAAACACAAATAGTGTATCATTATACCTATGAATGACTACAAGTTACTTCTGTATTTTATATATACTTTGGATATTGTTATTTGGTTATTTGTAATTGGGATTATAGCCTAATACCCCCGCAGAAAAGAAAAGAAATCTTCTTATAGATATAGTGTGCTACACAATTAGCTTTGTGTCAAGCAGATGCACCCATTATTTAGACATTGCCTGCATATAGATTTAGATACTGACATCAATGAGAATATCCAGCAGGTACAGTTGTCTATAGAGTGTTTCATCTCTTATTTACCGCCTGACTTGCGCCGAGCTTTCAAAATCTTTCGCTCCCTTAATAATATTACATAATGCATGAGAGGGTCTAACATTATCTAAGCTATCTTTACCACCTCTTGCAATAGCAATAAGATGATCAATATGTAAACCATTTTCCCAGTTTCCAAAACCAACTCTTCTAGAAGCAAACATATCTATTTCAAATCCACAGATATGACATATCGTACCATATTTTTTAATTACTTCCTGCTCTGTATATTTTTCAAAACCATTTTTAGCTATTGTGGCACGCTTCCTACGTTTCTTGCTTCTGTCTATTTCTTTTCCTTTTTCAGAATTAGAATAAGCCCGTTGAACGGCACGGACAGTTTCTGGGTCATCGGCACGTCTCTGACGTTGTTTTCGATTTATCTCATCTCCGTGCCTAGAATGTCTTTCTCTTTGCCTTTCGGCATCACAGGGTTTGCAGTAAGACTTACTCTTACTGTTTATTTCATTTACTTTGCATCTAATACAAATCTTATTCAATGATGATTCTTTGCCACTGCCTGTCTGCAAGATTGTCTTAAACGTCACGGGTGTCACCTTTATAAAAATTATTGACAATGTTTTTGAATTCAGTGTCGGTTATCTTGTTGTGCCTGTATTCGATCTCTGCATTTAAAACTACAATGTATGCAATCAGTGCAACTTGTGATTCAGCACTCAACTCTTTTGAAAACTTATCTAAATCATTGTTTACAATGTTTATTGTGTTCTGCATTGCACTGATTTCTTTCTGAAATCTATTGTCCATAAATTATTCTCTCTTGTATGGTTTAAGAATTGCATTTAAGTCTTTGTATGACTTTGTGATTCTTGGGATTGCTCCCCCCGTGTCATCGCCGTAAGCTTCGTGAATACGTAAGTGATCAATCATTCTTTGTGGGGTAGATGCATTAAAAAACCAAAGTACCCCGCCATTAAAACTCTCTAGCCTGCAGCCACAACACTCTATACCGCCACCGCTGTGTTCAAATACATATACATCAGAACTAAGAAATCTTTCAAAACTCATTCGTTCTCTACCTCGACAAGTGTAATAAGCCTAAGAACTTCTTCGCTTCTTGCCTTGCAATCACACACTCCGTCGTGAGATAACAATTCTGATGCCTCAACCCTTAACAGTTCAAGTATTCTTCGACGTTCTTTGCTAGTGCCAACAATAATGCCAATGTAATATTCAGTCTTCATTATCTCATCCATAAGCTCATCATCGCTTATGTCAATATCTTTTTCATTACCCACGATTTTTCCTTTCTTAATTTTTTTTATAAGTTGCCCTGCGAAAATTTCTAGGCTTGTGACTAAGAATAAGCCAAAACCAAATAGCAGTTAGTGGAGCAAACACTACAAAAAGTGAAATAAGAAAAGCAAAACTAAAATCAATCATTTAAAAAGTCTCATCCTCGTATTGTTTTATATCCAACTTAATGTCAGCAAGTCCTTGGTTATATTCATTCTCAAACATTTCCCTCAAAATAAAAAGAGTAGAGTTAGCAAAGGATAGTTTTGCCTTGTGCTCTTCACTAGACTTGTTTAGCATACCGCCCTGATCGTGGATCATCCATACGTTATCAAGACTATTT
>Ga0247831_1005719_pt1 | contig 15293 bp, 18 predicted proteins | sample LaCruzMarch2015__9_FD_192406 | JGI IMG/M metagenome (GOLD analysis project Ga0247831, IMG submission 192406) | Freshwater microbial communities from meromictic Lake La Cruz, Castile-La Mancha, Spain - LaCruzMarch2015_1m | ecosystem: Environmental > Aquatic > Freshwater > Lake | place: Spain... | reverse complement strand
CGAACCATGATTGTCGATGACGAGGCCCCCGCACGCGAATTCTTGGGCGACCTGCTTTCCGCCCACCCGCACGTAAAAATTGTCGGGGAAGCCAATTCCGTAGGCACTGCGGCATCACTGTATGCTGACCTCCGCCCGGACTTGATTTTTCTGGATGTCCAAATGCCCGATGGTGACGGATTTTCTCTTTTACCCAAACTCGACCCCCTGCCCTCCATTATCTTTGTCACGGCATTCAACGCCTTTGCAATTAGGGCCTTCGATGTGAATGCCATCGATTACCTTCTCAAACCAGTCCGGCCGGATCGACTTGCTACTGCCTTGGAGCGCATAGTTCACAAGCCGCCGCCAACGAACCCGCAGCAGCTTCGTGAGGACGACAAGATTTTGATGAAATCCGACTCCCGGATGAATGTGGTATTCGTATCACAGATCAGCGGGATTGAGGCGCAAGAGAACTACACCCGCGTCACCCTGGCTGACGGGTCAACGGAGTTTATTCGCCGCAGCATGAGTGAGTGGGAAAGAATTCTCCCAAAATCTCTGTTTATCCGAGTTCATCGCTCTTTGATAGCGAACCTCAATCATGTTCGAAAAATCCTTGCCAATGATCGCAATGAGTCTGTGGTGGAGATGAGAGGATTTCCGAAACCGATTTTGCTTGGACGAAAGCCTGCCACCCGGCTGCGAACAGCACTTCGAGTCCGGAATCAGGTGTGACGAAGGGCTATAAAAGCCCGCTTCGTCACCGGTTTTGACTGGTTCGTCACAGGCTCCCTGAACGCGTGAAATGCTCCAGCATGGTCTCAGGCCATGAAGCATTTTAATGTCATTGGTCCCCAGGTTCGCAGGCTCCGCAATCAGCGGGAATGGTCGCAAAACGACTTCGCCATCAAGCTCCAACTTCTCGGGATGGAAAATGCCACCCGTGCAAAGGTTTCAAAAATCGAATCCCGTCTGGTCTGGATATCGGACGATGATCTGATCTTCCTCTCTCGTGCTCTCGGCGTCTCGATGGAGGAACTTTATCCGGACTTCATTCGCAGCGCGAAGCGGCTCTACGAGGCCATCAGCATGTCGAAAGCCTCACGTTATGGGTCCTTCATTTTCGGGTTTTTAAGTTGCTCCCAACTGGGAGCAGGGGTTCTCGATTTTGCGGTAAGGATGGCTGCCGTATGAAAACATTACTCCTCGCTCAAGCATCACTGGACGGCGCACTTTCCGAAGGTCTCGGAATCATTGCAAAGTTCCTCTTCATCATCGCGGTGGTCGTCATCGCACATGGCGGATGGCAGGTCCGCTCTGGCAACGCGGATATGGGTAAGATGTCGATTGTCGGAGGACTTCTCCTCGGGCTCGCCGTCCTCATCGCCGAAGCCCTCTTCAACGCAGGCGGAATGCCAACCATCAGCGTTTCACGGTGATGATTCCGACCCACGCCGGAGACGACAGCGATGGCAAAATCTGGGGGATTGAGGGCGTGAACATCTTGTTTATGCTCGCGGGACTGCTCCTCAGCATCGGGCTTGTCATGATGCTCACGCGGCATCATCCGCCCGCAATCAGCCTCGGCGTGGGCGTCATGCCCTTTGCCCTGATCACCGGATACGTCTTCACCCTCCGTCAGGGCAAACCGAAGTCCTTCGATACGGATTTGCTCGAAACCCTTGCCAACGGCTCCGGATGGATGCCGCCCGCCCAACAACCCCGCAATCCACTACCCCATGCAAGCACCTAACGGCTGGTTTTCTCACGACCTCATCATCTGGAACGACCTCGATAAACGCGGATTCGTCACCAAGGGCTTCGTGCTCGACATGCCGGATCTCCGTCATGCAAGCGAACAGGCACTCGATGCGTTTTATGCCTCGGTCAGGCAATTCCTCCACACCTTGGACGAATCCACCCGCGCTCAAATTCGCTGGTCGGTCGATTCCAATTACCGGGATGAATTAACGGCATACAAAACCGTCACTGATGAGCGGTGTGAACCGAAATCGTGGGCGGCGATAAGCCGCAACGAGCGGTTCAACCGCTATTGGAAGGCCATGCAATCCGGGCAGCTTCGCCGGGAGAAACTCGTGCTTTTTCTGTCAAAGCGTATCGCAGCCAATCCACCTTCTGGCGCGAGCAAGGCGGTCTTGGATGAACATCACCGGCGTGTTCTCGCTCAATACAACGAAGGGTTTGAACAGCATGGTCGCGTCATTTCCTCATTGCTCGAACCGCACGGTTGCCGGGTCACGGGCATGTCCACGGCGGATTTGTTCCGCTACTACGCGACGTTCTTCAATCCGTCCTATCTCCGGCGCGACAATTACGATCCCATCGGCCAGTTCCGGGAAGAGGAAACCATTCATCAGAATTGTTGGCACCAAGGGGTGCAGGCGGGGAAGACGTTCGGATTCTTTGCTGATGGCTTCTACCACAACCTGATCATCCTGAAACGCCGTCCGCAGCGGACACGGCGAGGGATTTTCTGGGCACTCACGTCACTGCCTTTTTTGGACTATGCGATCACGGTCAATCTGTATCCGCAGAACATCCGCAAGGAAATTAGTCGAGCGGAGCGCTCGCTGGAACGGGTGCGCGGTGATTATGCCGCAGAGGGCAAGCATTCGCTCCTCACCTCGAAGGAGGTCAAGGAACAGCGCATCAAGAATCTCGCACAGGGTGCAGTGGTTCCGCTCCTTTACGATTACGTCGTTCACGTGTGGGACTCGTCCGAGGACGGACTCATTTCCAAGACCCGGCAAATCGAAACCGCCTTTGGGCAGATGGAGGACGCTCAATGCTGGACGAGCAATGTTTCCTCGGCGGCAACGACCAAGAATATCTGGTTCCAGACATGGCCAGGGTGGGTCTGGGGGCAATACACCCACCATGCCGACAGCGGGCTGGATGAGTGGCTGGCGGATATGCTGCCATTTTCTTCCACATTCACCGGGCATCTCGATGGGGCTGAGGCCCTCTACGATGGCAGCAACCGGAATTTGATCGGTGTTCGGAATTTCCTTTCCGGCACGCCGCAGCTCGCGGTTCTGCTCGGCATGACGCGAGCCGGCAAATCTGCATTCATGTCAGACCTGCTCTCGCAGACCGGCCCGTATTACGACTTCACCCTGATCGTCGAGGAGGGACTTTCGTATGGCATCTGGTCCCAAGCACTGGGGGCCACGCCGATTGTCATCCAGCCGGACGGTGATCTTTGCCTAAATTACCTCGATACCCAAGGCGCTCCGCTGACGAACCTGCAAATTACCACAGCTGCCGCGCTGGTAGCGAAAATGGCGGGGCATCCCGCCGACGAGGACCGGCGCAATTTGCGTTTGGCTCAAATCACGCAATACATCGAGCAGCTCTACGCGGATCGATTCGAAGAGTGGATTTCGGAGGATTCCAGCCGGATGGAATTTGCTGCCCGCCATGCCATGGCCGCTTTGGCTTACAAAAAAGCGCATTTACCGGTTTCATCCACTTTTCTCGAGGCATGGACGGAACTGCGCCACGCAGCCAGCGAAGACGAACGCCAAACCCTGATCGGCGCTCCGAGTTCGGAGGATGTCTCCCGGTTCATCAAATCCCCGGACACGGAGCGATATGTCCGCAATGCGGCGTTCGCGTTTTTCCAACCCACGGATTACCCGACCCACGACATGCTGCAGCAGATGATGCTGGTCGCTCCGTTCCCGGAACACGACCGCAACGAAATCAATCATCTGGCAACCTTGCTCGCCCCTTGGAACGAGCAGCGGCTCGTGTGTGGGCATTCCACCTTGTCTCTAACTGGCAAGCTGGCCCATTTTGACCTGACCTACATCCCGGAGTCGAATCGGCAATTGAAGGAATTGGCGGGGTTCCTGATCGCGAACTACGGAAGGCAGCACATCATCACCCTTCCAAGAGGCGCACGGAAACGAGTCATCTTCGAGGAGGTGGCCAGAACTCTGGATATTGCTGGCGGCGAGCAACTCGTCTCGGAGTTTTACGCGCAACTGTCGAAATTCTCGACCTGGATCATTTCGATTGTCCAGCAATACAGCCGGTTTCAACGCTCGGGCATTCGCCCCATCGTCTTTGGGAACGCCAAGCAGTTCTTTTTTACCCGGATGAATGACCGCCGGGATATTGAAGATGTCGCGAAGGACATTGATTTGTCCGAGACAACGAAGGAGGCGATTTCGCGGTATCCGCTTCCAGAGCATTTACCGGACAACAACAAATACGCCGCGTTGACGTATTACCACCTCGACGCCCAGCAGCCCCGGTGCGGGACAATTCATAACCGGGTTTCTCCCGAAATGCTCTTCTGTTCCTCTTCGACGGGGGAGGATTTCGATCAAAGAAGCCGCGTGCTTCGCAACCATCAAGACATCGTCAGCGGGATTCTTTCTGAGTCTGCCGCTCTTCCTTCCAACAAAACCAAATAACCCATGAAATCAAACCCCAGTAGGAAAATGAAATCCGTGTGTGCGGTGCTTCTCGTGACATGCCTTCTCCCCGCGTGTGCGTCTCGCAGCCCCTATCAAAAAGGCTACGAGCGTGGCGCGTCCGATACCGTGAAGCGGCAGTATTGGATTTTGCAGGACATGCAGAAGCGTGACGAAAAGAAGCCGCGCCTTTCCCTCTATCGAATGCCGGTGAACCCCGATCCGAACGCCACGGTGAAGACGGTTCCCTACGAAATCACCATTCCTATTTACGAGTAACCCCAGCCACCCAAATCAGTCCCCATGAAAAAATCCATTCTCATCACCGCGGCCGTCACGGCGGCCAGTTTACCCACCAGCCACGCTCAATTTGTTGTCACCGCTCCCGGCGTCGAGGTCCGACAGGATCAGAAAAACATTTTTGATGCCCTCAAATATGCGTGGGAGCAGGCAAAATGGGCGGAAAAGCTCGCCACTCTCCATAGCACTCTGACCACCGTTCAAGAGCACCTGCAGACTGCCAACCAGGTCAAGCAGGCCATCGGGGATCCGGTCGCCGCCATCGGCTTGATCGATAACGGGCTCTTTTCTGGCTATCTGGAGGATTCCGGGATTGCGGATACTCTCGGCGAGTTAGCCGGCATCGCCCAGCAGGGGGCGGAACTTTCCGCGACGGTCAGCGAGTTGTTTGAGCCGATCAACCTGGATTCGTGGAAAAACCTGTCATCTGGCACGGTTCAGAGTTTTGAAGGGATCGCCTCGTTCCGGGATTCCAGCGATCCTCTGAAACGCTTCCGGGCGGTGGACAATGCGTTCTCCCGCTTCGAGATCCTCCTCGGTCGAGCCCAGAACAAACGCAAAATTCTCAATCGGCAAATCGCCCGCCTCAACACGCAGTTGAAAAATGCGCAGGACGATGCCGAAGTTCAAAAGCTGGTGGGTTCTCTCTCCACCGCGCAAACCGCCCTCAATGATCTTGATGACATAGTGGACACCGCTCGCGGCCAGGTTCAATCGCTCCACATGCTGAACCAAAACCGGAAGGAAGCCGAGGAAGTCGCCGCCGATGAAATCAGCCGCGAGCGAAATCGCGAACTCGCCAGACTATCGGCCGAGGCAGAAGCGGAATTGCCCGACTTCACCGAAGACAACACCGACCTCCCTCCAGGCTTCTGAGGCTCCCGACACCCTTTATCGCACCACCATATGATGTCCTCACTTTCCAATCTCTACCAAGCCGCCTTCGAGATCCGCACACTTCTCATGCCATTTGCCTTTGTCCTCTGCGTCATGGGCATCGGTGAAATGGGCTGGCGGGCCGGGTCGGATACCCGTGCCATCTTAGGCGCACTGATAAAGACCATCCTCGTTGTCGGGTTGCTCGCGGGCTACCCGACAGCCATGGAGGGTGGCCAGAAGGCTTTCGTTGAAATGCGCACCAAATTCACGAATGCCCGTGATGCCAAGTTCGTCCAACTCCTTCGCTCCCGGATCGAAAACCAACCGTCAGATTCACTGACTGACATCGGGAAAATCGTTCCCGCCGCCATCGGAATGTTCTTCCAAGGCATCGGACGGTTCATGTTGCTCGTCCTGCGGTTTTTTCAGGAATTCGCCATCGCCGGCCTGATTGCCGTCTCGCCTCTTTTACTGGGGTTTCTGTTCCTTTCCTTCACTCAGTCTTTCGGCATCCAGTTTTGTGTCACCTCTCTGACCGTTCTGCTCTGGCATGTGGCGATCTGCCTGGTGGACATCGTAATCGTTGCCATCAGCGAAACGTTATTTCTCCCCATCACAACAGGGGGCCTCATCCAGACCGCACAAAACCTGATCGTTGTCCAAAACTGGCTGATGTTTCCGTTCATCATGGCCTTCGCCGCCCTGATCACGGTGTTCTTCTATCTGTCCGTTCCGTTCGTGGCCGGGGCCATCATGAAGGGGGCCAGCGGAACCACTTCCGCCCTCCAGGCCGGAATCCAAGGCACCATGCAAGCCGCCGGGCTTGCCGTGGGAGCGGGGGTCACGGCCGCAGGCGCCGCCGCCACATTCGGCGGATCGGCTGCCGTCCAGGGCGCTCTGGCCGGAACCCAGGCAGCAGCTGGAGCAGCAAGCACCGCCGGGCGCATTGCTGGCGATATCGCCGGTTCCATGGGCGGATCAACCGACGTTCCACCCCCGCCGCCTGTTCCGCCATCCTCATCCGAAAGCAGCTCCGTTTCCAACCCCGACAATCCGGCCATGACAGCTCATCAAACCGCAAGCAAAGCGTTCGCCGTCGTGGACAACGACCGGGGCACGGTTTCCCACCACAAGGGCAGCATCGCCACTCCCCACACCGCCCAGGCCGCTTTCAATTCCCACGCGTCCAAGGCCCAACCGTTACCCCCGGATTCTCCACTCTCAACCCGTAAATCCTGATTCCCATGAAACTATCTGCCATCACCTCCATCACCAACAACCTCATCGCCGCCCGCTTCTGGATGGGGCTCGCCATTCTCGCCACCGGGTTCGCTGTGGCTGCCCCCTACCTGACCATTCAGGCCATGAAGCAGCAGGAAAAAGTCGTCATTCTCGATCCGGGTGGAACGTTGATTTACGCCCCACTTCTCGGATTCGAGGACGCCGGAAATCTCCACGCCTACCACGTCCGGCTCGCCTGCCTGGCCTTGCTGCAACGCAATCCCATCGGCCCAGATCTCCCAGACCTGATGAAACGTCTTTACCTTGAGGAACCCGCCCGGAAAAAAGCCGCCGCCCTCTACAAAGCCCAAAACCCCGAATTTAAAGAAAAGCAGATCCACCAGAAAGCCGAGGTCACAAAAATCGACATCCTCGACACCCGCAAAATCAGCGACGGCTCAGGAAAATCGTACGAAGCGGTGAGCGTTCGGGCCGAAGGCAACCTCGTCCGCACCGGCACCGTCAACAACCTCGAATTCCGGGAGCCAGTAAAATTCCAGACGGAATTCCTCTTCATCCGCAACCCTGACCTGCTCGGCAATGGGCGTCTCCCGCTAGTCGTTCAGGACTTCAAATACACTGAGCAGCCGCTTTGAAACACCTCACCATTCGTCGGTGATGCTCAAAATGGGGGTCGCTTTTGGTCCTGGTTAGCTGGCAAGACCTTTGCCACTGGAGTGCTTCCGCAATCCCATCGGAACATAATAGCCACGGACCGGGGACGACGTTGCAGCTTCCATGACTCTATCGGCGAAGGCTTTGATAGAGGTCTTCGGTGAGATGCCGCCGCTCCGTCGGGTTCTGACGGCTTTGGCTGACTCGGTCTGCTTGGTAGCGATCATCGAGGATAGAGTAGGCTTTTTGGATCAGGGGGTCAACTGTTGATGTCTCCGACACAAGGACATCTTCGATCTCGCCCATGGCAAAAGGTTCGCCGATGCCCTGAAAAACGGCGACCCGGATCGCAAAATCCGCCCGATGCCCAAAGCGTCGGGAAATCGTTTTCAACGTCTTGACTGCCCCGAAATGTTTGGCGGACACCACGGACATAGGCACGACCCGCAAAGAAATTGGAGAAAGTGCCCTGTCGATCACGCCCTCAATGGCGCGCTGGAAATTGCAATGTACGTAAAAGACGACAACCTCTTTCCCGACGTCTAAAGCGGCGTCAATAAATGTGATCGCACGTTCCGTGTCAGACAGCGTGCCATCCACTGTCACCGCCGCTTCGGACAGAATTTTCTCGATGTTAGGCTGTGCCGAAAAAGTCGATTTGCCCGATCCCGGTCCTCCGGCCAGAAGTACAACCGCAACACGGGAAACCTGCTCCCTCAGAAAACGGTGAAAAAGATGGTCAGCGAGCCGTGCGGCAGGAGCATAAACGGCCGAGGCCCAGTGCATGCGTGTTTGCTCCGTTGCCGCAAACATCGGGAACAGTTCCTTGATGCGATCCGCGTCAATGATGCGGCCATAAATCCTTTCGTAGTCTTCAGCAAGATTTTCGAAGTTTTCTTCGAGAAACCGGAACGCTTCTTCCTCCACCTTCATTTCTTCGTCAGTCAGAGTGCGAATCGTAGCGGCCACTCTTCGGCTAGTAACGAAAATCGCCGCTCCGGGCAAGGCGCATATTCGAGCCAACAATGTTGCTCCCAACCGGGAGCAGGGGGTGAGTTTTTCTGTGCCAAAGTGGGCGCATGAAACATCCCATAGCCACCATTGCAGCAATGGCACTGCTTTCAGTGCCGACCATACACGCCGGGCCGATTACACAAAAGCCACTCGATGAATTTGTCATCTACGAGATTCCGGTGGCGTCGAAATCGGGGACGACCACCGTCATGTTTCCGTCAGAAATTTCCGGGCTCTTTGCGAAGTCGGTCGCTGCGCAGGAGCAGGAAAACGCAGGATTCCTGATTTCGTTCACACCGGGGAATTTCTATTTCAGCATCCGGGCGCTGAAGCCCGACGCGGAGGATCATCTGACGGTCATTTTCAACCGCAAGGCCTACGTCCTGCACTTGAAGGCATCGGATCAGCCTTTCTACAACGTGACGTTCTACCAGGACGAACGGAGGGGCAAGGATGGCGGGCGCGCAGCCATTGTGCCAGAGCGACTGCTTTCCCTGATGGACAAAGCCAAGGCATACCCGCTGTTTGCGGTGAATCGCCCAGATGCCTTGGCCGGGGTTCTCCACGCAGCACCGGGTATCACGAATTTCTACGAGGATTTTACGGTGCGTATTCGCGACGTATGGAGATTCGAGCAGGACGACACGCTGATTTTTCGGGTGGAGTTGGAGAACACATCCGATCAGCCCATTTTTTACAAGCCGCAGGATTTGGCCATCCGGCTGGAAGACCGGATCTATACGCAATCGCTCGCGGATGCGTCCGGCATCATGCCGCCGAAGTCGGTCACCCCGGCATTCTTCGCCATCACCGGCAACGGGGAGGGCGGACGCAACAATCTCGATCCCGACAACAAATGGAACGTGCTCGTCGTGCGTGCCGAAACCTCCACCTCTGACTTCAAATGAACATCCGAAAACTCTGGACTGAACTCTTTCAAAAGCCCGCTGGTCGGTTGATCCTGTTCCTACTGGCAGGCGCCTTGGTCTTCGCTTTTCTCTTCTCGGGGAAAGGCAACCGCTCGACTGCGGATATCAATCCCACTGTTCCCGCCCAGGCAACGACGGCGAAGGGGTATTCCTTCACGGAGGAAATCCCAGTTACGCCACCCGCAAGGCAACCGGACCCGGCTCCGAAAACGGCAGACAGTTCCATCGCGCCGCCATCGTCGACACCGAAACCACCGCCGCCAATTCCCCTGGCCATCTTCGCTACGCGGGAGGTTGCCCGCAGCGAATCGTATCTTCCCTTCGGGCGGCTTCTCCGGTGCGAACTGGTCAACACGGTGGATTCCACCAACATCGAGACCCCAATTATCGGGCTCATTACCGAGGAGGTCTGGCATGACGGTCGCATGGTCATTCCGGCAGGAGCGGAGGTTCATGGTATTGCCCAAAAGGCAGCCGCCCGTGAACGGATTGGCTCCGAGAGGAAATGGGTTCTCGTCTTCCAAGACGGTCGGGAGTTGCCGCTCTCAGGCACGGTTCTCGATTATGCGCCCGATGCGGCGAAGCCTGGAGGCTGGAGCGAAACCGATGGTTCCGCCGGTCTTCGCGGTTACATGATCGCTTCCGACAAATTTGCCGAAGCGAAGGCGGTCCTTGCTTCCATGATTTCCGCGGGGGCGGGGGCGTTTCCTGAAACGACGAACTTGATTTCTCCCCTGACCGGCGGAGCCACCCAGATCCAGAACGGTGGATTCACCGATGCGATTTCCGCAGGCATCCAAGCCGGCGGGCAAATTTATTCCCAGCGCCTCTTGGAGAGCCTGAAAAACGATCCGTATTACGTCCGCGTTCCCGCCGGGACGCTCTTCTACCTCTACGTCACTCAAACCTTGGACCTGCAAAAGGCCACATCCGGACTTTCCGCATCCACCCCAACAAACCCATGAAATACCTCATCGCCATCCTTACCCTCTGCATGTGCTCGGCCTGCGCCACGCGCAAGCCGGTCAAAATCCCATCCAACTCCGCCGCTGAAGGCATTTCCCGAAACGATATGCCAAGCGTGCGAGTCCCGGAAACCGTGAAAGCCTATCCGGTGGGCCGTTACACCGACCCCAACTTCCCAGACCAAATGCATGAACGGCACACCGTCTATCGCCGGGAACAATCAGCCGATTGGAATTACCGACCATCGGAACACTACGCACTGCCACTCGGGCCGACTGTGGCAAAATCCAACCCCTCGCCGGGCTTTTATCAAGTGGCGGATGAGGAGCAGCGGAACGCCCAGCAGAAAGCCTATGCAGAGGCACTCCTCGAACAAAACCGCGCCATGAAAAAGCGACTGGAGGATTTGCAGCAAGAAGCCGCCAAGGTGCCAGAACTCCAGCAGGAGGTGGAACGCCTCAAAAGCCAACCTGATTTCAGTCCGTCGCCGTCTCCGAGTCCCGCCGAATTCTCGAACGACGATGCCTTCTCCTTCGTTGAGCCGCCGCTCCCGGAGGAGGAGGGGATTTCTGACCCGTGCGAGATCGTCCTCTTTGCTGAAGATGATGAAGACAACCAAGCCTTCCTCATTTCCCAGATGCGCCTGAATGACGAATTCGCCGCCGAACTCGAATCCTTGGAGCGGCGCCGAAGGGAATCGCTTTTCCCCGCACCACTCCTCCGCCGCAAGCAATACGCATTTCTCACCAAAGACACTCTATGAAAACCACCAAACCAGCCAACGTCACAGTCACCCTCGATGAGGACACCTTTGCCACCTTCACGGAGGCATCAGAAATCGTCGAGAGAGCCGGGATCCGAGTCCCCACCAGTCAGCTTGTCCAGACCATGCTGAACGCGGAGATCCATCGCCTCAGCGCCCGAAAAATCGCTCAGCGCTTCCTGAAATCCGTCATCCAGCAAATCGGCGGGTTGCAGAACGGATCCCTCGACGACGAGGACGAGGAAACCATCCCGCAGGTCCGGGCAACCAAAGCCTGAATTTCGACAACCGAAACCGTCCAACCGCCGGGCTACGGGGCCAGAAGGTCGAAACGTCCGGCACAACCAAACATGTCAAAATGGCAATCGCATCACCAAAAAAGAAAGAAGAGCTGGCACAACAGTTCAAAATCAACCCCGAAGTAAATACCCGACTGGACGCCTTCATGAAGGCAGAACCCGGCCTGGTCGAATACGTCAAGGAACTCCCCCGCGAGCAGTTGGAGCGGAAGTTCCTCCTGCGCAAAATGCAGGATCAGGAGCAAAAACAGAACTACACCGCGAAGGTCAAAACCTGGCTCGAAAGGCCGGAGCAGGCCGACCTAGTAAAGAGCATCAAGGCCACCATCAGTCCCAACATGACCGCTGAAAAACAGGACCAAGTCATCGTCACCCAGGCGAAAAACTTCATCCGCAACACCGGAATCAAACTCGGCTGAAACATCCCCGCCGTGTGCCGGGTTCCAGCCCCGGCGCACGGTGTTTGAAACCCATCACGAAACTTTTCCCATGTCCCTCAAATCATGCCGCAGAACACAAAAAAAACCGTATCTGAAAACGCAGAATTCATTCAAATCCGTGAGGCAGCCGATTGGTTGGGGGTGCCGTTTTCCTCTCTGCGTCAGTATGTTTCCCGAGGAATGCTGCCTTCATATAAACTCGGTCGGCACCGCCTCTTCCGAAAGCACGAACTCCTTGAAGCGATCCGCGAAACCACAAAAGCGACGCTTGACGAAATCTTGAGGTGAACTTCGAGGCGAGGGCCTCACCCTAACTTATCTTTTCAGCAAGTTTCTCGTCATCAACTCTCGGCATGAGGCTCTTTCAATTCCAAACATTCTGAAACGATCTGCCGGGCTTCGCTGAACGAGATGCCGAGCCCGCATTCTTTCGCCAGAACGCTGAAGGGAATTTTCCAAGATTCGGTGGGCTCGGGAACCGCACCGGGAATCGGATGGGTTCCCCGCAGTTTGAAGGTGGCTTCAATGGCTTGTTTGAGGACGCCCTTGTCCATCGCCTTCATGTGAATAAGAAGGATCATGTCCACCAAGTCTTTCACCCGCGTGTTGGTGACATCAGTTCGGGGCAGGGTGTAGGCGTGGAACTTTTCGGCGAATTGCTGTTCCTTGGAAATCGCCATGAATTGCGGCCTGGCGATTCCAGCGAATCCCAGCCAGTCACGAGCCTCGATTAGTTCCGTTGGCGGGGTCACTGCATCTCCAATGCCGACATCGAGATGAAATTTCGTGAACGTCCGGCCCGCAAGGGAAGCCGTCACAGGATAGCGTGCGCCTCCCTCCGGCGCGGCTTTCAAGTCCATTTGAGGTGCCGCAATGGTAAATGTAAAAAAGTCAGCCAAGTCCGCTCCGGCTTGATCCTGTAGTCCTGCAAGAATGTTTCCTCCAAACCCCGTCACTGCATCCGAGGGCAGCGAAATGTCGATGTCTTTTGTCGTTCGTGCGGCGTGGAGTCGCAATTCCATCGCGTAGCCACCTTTTAGGAGCCAAGGAGCATTCTGTTCCGCGAAGAAGCGGGCCAAGAGCCGGTCGAATGAAACTTGCCGTCGAAGGCGTTGCAAGTCGGTGCCTTCGGCTGTCGAAATCGCTTTGAGCCGTGTTTCGAGTGCTACGCGGAATGCCGCAGCGGTTGCATATTGGCGGGGAGCTTCGTTCATGCAGTTTGAAGTGCTCGTCTGTGAGGAAAAAGAAATGCGGGCAGTTTATCGCGGTATTGCGTCACATCCTTTTCGGTGATGAGTCCTCGGGTTCTTCCTTCTGAAAATGCCTCGATGAGGATTTCTGGAGCCACATCACGGCTGACATCCACGACGGTCCGAATCGGGCGTGTGATCTGATACCCCTCGCGCTCCTCAATTTCGCTCGAAGGGAGGTCTGCAAAATGTAGCTCCAGAATAGCCGGAGTGTCCGCCATCCGTCGGAATTTTGTCGGCACCGTCATGTGAAGTTTCGACGGCATCAGATCGGTGAGGTCGTAGAGACTCAGCGCCGTTTGATGCGAATAAGCGCCTTCTGGCACACCCTCACGATTCCGGGACCAGAGGGACCAAAGGATGAGGTCCGGACGCTCTGGCATTGGGTATTGCGCCAGCCGGAAGATGCCACGGTGCTCCCGTTGCCAGTTTCCTGCCCCCACGTGGTAAGCATGATGCGTCCGGTCGAATCCGGCTTCCTCCGCTTGCTTGGCGGTAAAAAACCCTCCTTGACCTTCCGCAATGGCGAAAAGGTTTGCTTGGGATTCTTTGGATGATCGCTTCACGAGGATTCAGCCTATCATCTATAGACGGGGCTTCAACATAAATAGCGCATTTATTGCGCTTTTTATGCTATTTAGACCGTTTCACCTTTACCGGTGCGAGAGCAAACCATTCCTTGGCCTCCGCCTCAGTTACCAGTTCCCGGTAGTGTTCAAACAACATTTTTGGGCTATTTCCGGCCTCTAGAGCAACTTGGGCCGCACTCTTTGCCACAGCAAGGCGATACGAGCAGAACGAGTGCCGCAGGCCATTGTGGACCAATTTCAACCTGGGCTTGCCCTTACTATCGTTGAGCATGTGATTGGCGGCCCGAAGCAGTTTCCCGAAATGGACTGCATCACGAATGCCCGGCAGAACCAAGCCGTCCTTCTTGGCATAGGGCTTGAGCCATTCTTCCAAGGCCGGGCAGATCGGAGCCAACCGCCGCGTGGCCGTCTTCGATTTGTCCCGTCCTACCTCAATGTAGCCCTTGTGAAACCAAACGTCTTTCCATTCCAGACGAAGAATTTCAATGCTTCTCAGGCCAGCGAAACCACCAAGGACAACGAAGGGCAAAAACCGCTCGTCCACGTATTTTAACAAGGTCGCGAATTCTTTTGGGGTATAAATGCCAATGACGCCCTCCCTTTTGTCGTCATACCGGGTGACGAATTCCGCTTCGGTTTGCTCACCACGCGGCAGGTGGTTTTTGTCGCGGGCGTAAGAGAACAGCGTGACCATGACCATCCGGTAATTGTTTCTCGTCCGATTTTTGGTGTTCTCCATTCCGGAGATCCATTTGTCTATGTCGTCGGCTCTGATGTCTCGTATTTCTGAGGTGAATGCCTTGGCCGCCCGCTTGAGCCTCGATGTCATGTCTTCAAGGTAACGCTTCGATTTCTTGCCCTTAATGGATAGAAGGTATTTCGTCACCAGATCGGGAAATGTGATCGGTTGCAATGCGCCCCGACGTTTTTCCTGATCCCGGTGCTTGGCGTAAAAGTCCACAGCTTGGAGAATGGAAACATCCTCCAGAATCCGCCGAGCTTCCGCGTATTGTCGGGCAACATCCGTTAGACCGACATTGAATGGCTGGATAATTTCCAAGGCATCCATGATCGCCGCCGTCTGCTTGAGCGTAAATGCCGTGACATGCACTTTGCCCGCCGCAAGCTCATCAATGAGAACTTTTGCCCGACGCCGGGCGTCCTCGATGCTGGCCACCCGTTCCATCTTTCGCCGGCCTTCCTTGTAATAGGCGAGGAGGAAACTTTCTTCCCCACGCCGCAGCGCAAGGTAGATTGGAATCTTGATGCCTTTACCTTCGATTATTTCCAGCGGGCCGCGCTCGCTCTTGCTGTCCTTGGGGATGATTGTTGCCATTGGAGAACCTTAATTGTTACCCAAATGTTACCCAATGGCATGATTTTGTCAATCACCTAGGTAAAACATACGTTTTCGAGCCCCGTAGACTCCGCTCCCCCAAAAATGGGGGTTTGCTCAGGGGGTGTAAGGTTTCTATGGCGAATTTCACGTTGTAGATTAAGCGAGGTTCTGCATGTAGCTGCACCAAAGCGAAAATAA
>Ga0247831_1005717_pt1 | contig 15299 bp, 15 predicted proteins | sample LaCruzMarch2015__9_FD_192406 | JGI IMG/M metagenome (GOLD analysis project Ga0247831, IMG submission 192406) | Freshwater microbial communities from meromictic Lake La Cruz, Castile-La Mancha, Spain - LaCruzMarch2015_1m | ecosystem: Environmental > Aquatic > Freshwater > Lake | place: Spain... | reverse complement strand
CTCACTCTACTTAGTGGTATATGCACTTAGAAAAACTGAGAAAATTCATTCATTTAGTGGAGCGCATGCAAACGGGAAAACCTGCTGATGTTGCAAAGATATTAGGCGTTTCGGAGCGAATGATTTACAATTACACCAAGTTTATTCGCAAAGAGTTGAATGCTCCCATTGTGTGGAATAACTTCAAGCAAACCTATTTGTTTGCTGAAAGTGGCATTTTGATTTGGAAATACAATAAAAATCATTCTATTGAACAAACAGATGCTGTATTTAACAACAAACAACTGGCAACCTTGAACCGCATTTATTTGGGAATTAAACAAAGCAATATCGTTTCTGCTGCTCAGTTTGCAAAGCAACTTGAAATTTCTGAACGCAGTTTTTTTAATTATTTGAATGTGCTTAAAAACGAATTTCAGTGCCCTTTAATTTTTGACAAAAGCAGCAACAGTTACCAATTCAAACAAGCTGGAAACCTGAATTTTAAATGGCAAGCAAAATAATTTTTAGACTGCAAAATGATTGCAGTTGTTTGATTTAAAATTGCAAAACCAAAACAGACTTACTGCTGATTTTCAGTAAGAGCGGAGTCCGAAAAGCTGGAGAGTAGGGGAATTAAAAATTATCATTTATGTTTATATTATGTTATAAATCTGGTTGTTGGCTTGATTATTCAGATTATTTATCATATTTAATCGGCTTTTTAATTTCTGCTTTTTGGGCATTAATACTGTTTAAATTAAGATCTAATTTATCAATTGAGAATATTTGTATTGATGAAAACAGAAGAAAAATTAAGGCACAAATTCGAAATAATGGATATTCAGATGCCATAAATCTTCAAATCGAAATTTGCGCAATTAACAAAGAAACGAATGAAACAATTCATTTAAATCTCAATCAAAATAATTTTATCATCCTTCCTAGAAAAAATGATAACTCAAAAGTTTTTAAAACTGATCCTATAGAACAAGTACTTTTTGACAGTATTAATTCTCCTCGTTACTACATAAGAGTCAGGGTGTATTCTGCGCATAGCTTTAGTGGCTTTGGAAAAGCAATTGAAAAAACAAACAAATAATCAAAATCAATAATTATGAAAAAAAAGCTACTAACCTTATTTATATCTGTAATTGGATATTTTACTTTTGCCCAATCTTGTCAAGATTACGGAAATCAAAACATAAGTTCCACACATACAATTCAATTACCTTATTGTCCAGCAACAGCAGATGGAAGCGTTTCTGTAAGTTTAACATTTCCACCCACCAATCAACCAATTCAACCTATATCAGATCCAAGCATTTTTAGAAATTTATTTATTTCTGAATATTATTCCGGCACAGGATTAAATAAAGTTGTTGAAATTTATAATAATTCCGATTCCCCTGTTACTTTTGATCAAGGTTCAGATATCTTCTTTTCAATTAAGAATGAAACTGGAGGGCAGTATATAATCTCTTCTGGGACAATACCTCCTTACGGTACTATCCTTATATCAAACCCCGAATCTTCTTTTTTAACACCTTTAACTTCCAATGTAATAGATGGCTCCGCTTTAAGATTAGTTATTACAGTTGTATCAGGGAATACTCAAGAAGCAATATATGATTTTGCAGTGCCTGTTTCAGAAAAATCAATCATTAGAAAGTATAATGTTACATTCGGTGTCGCTTTTGCCGGTTCACCTACAGTATTTTATCCAAATGATTGGTTTGTTATACCTTTAGCACAAAACACGCTAGGATCACACAACATTCTCAATGATGCTTTTGAGGTACAATGGTCAAATGGTTTTATAGGTAATCCACTTTCTAATATAGCTCCTGGAACCTATTCTTATGATGTTATTGAAACTACAACTGGTTGTACAGTTTCTTCAGAAAATCAAATAGTTGTATCAGCTTCTTATAGTTACAATCCCACTTTTTCAAGTGCACAACAATTGTATACATTACCACCTTTTGCCGTACAATTCAATAATACTTCAGCTAACATTTCAAATTATTCATATACATGGGATTTTGGAGATGGTACAACTTTGGCATCTAACAATGCTTCTGTATTTCATCAGTACTTATATAACGGACAGTACACTGTTTCACTTATTGCCACCGAAAACACCACCGGCTGTACAGATACAACAACCCTTTCTGATTATATTTTCTGTACGGGAGGTTTGAGTTGTACACATTCTGCCACAATTAGTCAATCAAGCCCACAACAAGCGTGTCAAGGAGCGCCGCTATGGTTAACATGCAATAGCGATCCATCTTTTACTTATCAATGGAAAAGAAATGGTGGAACAATCTCAGGAAACAACAATGATAGTCTTTTAGTAACGCAATCAGGAACTTATTCGGTAACAATTTTGGTTAACAATTGCCCGGTTAATTCCAATAGTGTTTCTGTTAACATAAACGCATCACCTACTTCACCAGTTATCACCTCCAGCGGTACAATTCAGTCTTGTGTGGGAGGGTCGGTTACTTTATCTACGGGGAATAATACTTCCTATTTATGGTCAACAGGAGCAACCACACAAAGTATCAATGTTTCTAACTCAGGAAGCTATTCTGTTAGTGTAACAGGAGCAAATGGTTGTTCGGCTTCATCAGCACCATTCAATGTTAATGCTTCTTTTGTGGCACCACCCCAAGTTTGTATCGTTGGAATGGATTCTTTAACCAATGAAAATAGAATCGTTTGGGAAAAACCATTGACTTTGGGAATTGATTCATTCTATGTTTACAAAGAAAGCAATGTATCAAATGTTTACACAAAAATCGGCGCAAAAGATTACAATCAATTAGCAGTATTTTTGGATGTTAACTCAAATCCTGCTGTTCAAGCATATCGCTATAAAATTTCTGCTTTGGATACTTGTGGAACTGAATCAAATGTTGGAGATTTCCACAAAACCATACATTTAACCATCAACCAAGGAGTTGGGAATTCTTGGAATTTAATTTGGAGTCACTATGAAGGCTTAACTTTTGGAAGTTACAACATCTACAGAGGAACAAGTTTGTCAAATATGGCACTTTTAACAACGATTCAAAGTAATTTGAGTTCTTATACAGATTTAGCTCCACCAACAGGACCTTTGTTTTACCAAATTGAAGTTGTAAATCCAAACAATTGTGATCCAACTAAAATAATGAATTATGGTCTTTCAAAATCAAATATTGTGGATAATGGGGTTATAGGAATTGACGAACAATTATTATCAACAATAAATGTTTATCCTAACCCAACCAATGACAAGTTTACTTTGAATGTTTCAAACGATTTACTTGGAAAAAGTTATGTAATCACTGACTTTTCAGGAAGAATCATTTCTCAAGGAAAAATTAATTCGTTGATTCAAACTATTGATATTCAAAATATTTCTAAAGGTTCTTACCTTTTACAAATTGATAAATCAACTGCAAAAGCAATTAAGGTTATCAAACATTAAACAATTTTTATTATAAGTTAGTTTAAATCCCATCAGCTTCGGTTGGTGGGATTTTTTTTAATTGTTTTTTTGAGAAATTTCAGATTATTTCAAAAACCTAAACCCCAATCAAAAAACCATTTCAATTTCAATTATTTTATGGATAATGGTTAAAACCATTTTTTGTTCGTGTGGTTTCTCCTTAGGGTCGGATTTAAATCCGACCCTAAGGAGAAACACCAAAAATTCAATAACCATTTCAATGGTTTGAGGTTGTTAGAGTTGATATGAAATTATAAGAATAGTGTATATGTACGAATCCAATTTGTTTATAGATGATAATGATTTAGTCAAGAAATAAAATCATAAAAGGTAAACAGCTTTGTTTACTAAATAATAATTTATTACCTTTGATAAAAAACCAAGAATATGTTGCCTGAAATTTCAAAGATAAAAGGAATTCATCCTGGGGCTATTTTAAAAAGAGAACTCAAAAATCAAAGCCTGAAAAGTAGTGAATTAGCCAAATCAGTTAATGAACACAAGCAAACTATCAGTGCAATTCTCAATGAAAAAAGAAGTGTTAATCCTGGACTTTCAATCAAACTGGCAAAACATTTCGGAGTTGCAACGGATTATTTTATGCATATTCAAGCCAGTTACGATATTCAAATAGCATTACAAAAAGATGCTGAAAAAAGTACTCCAAACCTCAATAAGATAAGGAAAATAGTATTTTGGGATACTGATTTCAATTTGTTGGATTGGGAAAAACAAAAATCCGCCATTATCAAACGTATTTTCGAAAGGGGAAATGATACAGAGATTAAGGAGATTATTTCTTTCTATGGGCTTTCAACTGTGAAACAAACAATTGATGCTACTAAAAATAATTTTCTTCCAAGTTTCTATCAAAATGTAAATAAGTACTTATAAATAATACAGCATAAATTGATTGCACTTCACAAAAATACGGTTTCAGATAACCTTTGGGTTTCATTAAATAAACTCATGAAAATTGAAGAATTAAAGAGTTTTCGATTGGTTGGTGGTACTTCTTTAAGTTTGCAAATTGGACACAGAATGTCCGTAGATATTGATTTGTTTACTGATGCACCTTATGATTCTATCGATTTCGACCGAATTGATGAAGTGATATGTTCAACCTTTCCAACAGTTGAAATGGGGTATGGGGGAAATAATTCAATGGGTAAATCTTACTTTGTAGGGACATCGAAGGAAGACCTTGTTAAATTGGATATTTTTTATACAGATTCATTTGTCTTTCCGCAACTTATTGAGCAGGATATTCGATTTGCAAGATTAGAAGAAATTGCGGCAATGAAACTAGAAGTGATAGGTAACAATGGAAGAAAAAAAGACTTTTGGGACCTTCATGAATTAATGGATCATTTTTCTCTAAATCAAATGATTGAATTTTATGAGAAACGCTATCCGTATAGTCTTACGAAAAAAGAAATAATATCACAACTTACCTTTTTTGATAATGCAGACGAAGATTTTGATCCGATTTGCCTTCGTAATAAATATTGGGGGTTGATAAAATTAGATTTTGAGGAAAAATTCCGCAGGTAAAGTTGGTGGGATTTTTTGTTTCAAGTTGTGTCACTGCATGAATATTTCATTTTAATTACTTTCTTTTGTGATGTAGATGAAGAATATCAGGTATTTGATTTTATTGTTTTTCTTTTTAAATGTAACTACAACATTTGCCAATGTATCAAATACATTTTTTCAACAAAAAGAGCAGGAAATCTCCAATTTCATTTATGATGGATATTATAATAACGCCTTGGTAAAATGTGACCAATTATTAGCTCGCTCCTTAAATAAAGACCAACGTTATAAAATTCTAACCATTCAGTCGAAAATTCACTTTTGGTCAGAGAACATGTATGCCTATCGCCAAACAGCCGAAGAAGCATATTTACTAAAAGCAAAAGATTCCCCTATATACGAAGCATACTTTCATGCACAGATTGGATATTTCTATCATTATTCTTTTATTGGAGATTCTGCACTTAACCATGCAGATAAGGCAATGAAACTTTTGCACAATAATTATTCAGAACGTTCAAAAATAAGCGCACATTTCATATATCATATTTATGGCACATGTGAACTATATAGAGAAAGATACAAGGATGATTTTGGTAATGAAATTGAATCAAAACGTAAACGCATTGTTCCTATTATGTCTTACTTGGATTCTGCATTATTGATTTTTGATGAAACACCCTATTTTCCGCAAGAGAGAGCAATCATCCTTCGATCAAAAGGAAGTCGGATGTTTGATTTAGATGGCTATGATATTCGTTTAAAACCCTCTGATTTTCTTCATCCCAAATTTGAAAAGGAGGTACTTTCAAAAGTAATTTCCTACTACAAACAAGCAGAAAATTGTTTACAAAAAAAAGAATTGAGATTAAGGACAAATATCAAAGGTTTATTGTCAATGGCTTATTATTGCAACAATCAACCTGAAAAAGGGGATTCAATTTGTTTACCTTACATTGAGAAATTTAGGAAAAATCCAATTGGGGAAATTTTACCAAGTCTTTCAAATTCAATGTCTATATTGGATTATTTTAGTAAAAATGCCATTTTAAGAAATTCAAATAAAGAAAAACTACTCCAAATTTTGGAGATTAATAAACAGATTTTACCTTTTTGGAGGATGTATTTACAAAATGAAAACCTAAACTTTTACGACGCTTATTCATATTCACCTATTAGTCAAATATTTCAACTATATAATTTTTTAGGTAAAAAAAAGAGGTTAATAAACAATCGTAATTTGGCTGAATTTGCATTTGAACAATTTAGTTATTTTTCGAAAGTCGCAAAATTAAAAGTAGGAAAAAGAATCATCAAAAAGCTTGAATATCAAAGATTGCTTGCTAAAATTGAAATTAACCCTTACGATTTTATTTGCTTAAAAAAACTTCTGACTACCATAAATAAGATGGAGGAAATAATTGATATCAAACTAATTCAATCTAAATTAAAAAAAAATGAAGCAATTTTATTGGTTTTTGGTTTTTCCAACAATAAAACATTTCATATATGTATTTTAAAAAACACAATCAAAGTTTTTCGTTCCAGTTTTAAATTTAATATCATTAAAGATAATGATATTTACAACCCAGAATTACTAAAAAACCGGAGTAAAATAATCCTAAAGAATGCACCTCATATTTCTTACTTACTAAAAGAAAAAATAAAAAAACTTTATGTTGCACCAGACGTAATATTCCCTTTTGATTTGTTAGTTACTAATTCCAAAGGCAATGAATTTCACGAGTTGTCTTTCTTTAAAAAACAAATAAATGTAGTCAAAATGTATAACCCAATTGATTTTTTCACTGCTGAACAATCTGGTGGTTTGATTCATAGAAAAGTTAGAACTTTTTGGTTAAACAAAAAATCCGTTGGAAAACTACCTTTCACTGGTAAATTGATGAAAAAAAATACTAAAAGGCTTATTTTGTTCAATAAAGAAGATTTAAAAACAAAGGGAGTTTTACAGATTGTTGGTCATGGAGATTTAAAAAGGACTAAAATCCAATATTTTCAAAGTAGCAAATTAGAATATAATGAATTTAATAAAGTAAGAGATAAAAGGTTCGAAGTTAAAAGTGAACTTGTAGTTTTTAATGTCTGTTTTGCGGGAAAAATCAGAAATCTTAATCTTTTTGATATGAACCTCATCAACTTACTAATTTCTCGTGGAGCGAAGGCTGTTATTGCCTCTCCAAACCAAACAGTTGATCAAAGTTCTGCTTACATTTTTGAGCGATTTTACAAGTACTTATTCAAAGGAGAAACAGCAGAAGATGCATTACAACACGCAAAAATGGATTACTTAAAAGCCCACCGTGGAATCTGGGCGCATCCTATCTATTGGTCAACATATGAACTAACCTCCAACGTAAAAGACCTACGATTAGCCCTAGAACCAATACCAGATAAATCCTGGCAAGCGTATTTAGTGCTTTTAGTTTTGATTGCAATAGTGCTAAGGTTTTATTTGTTTTGGGTTGATTGATTTTTTTGAAACAATTAAATTATTAACTTTAGTGCATGATTACCTCACAGCAGTCAACTATTATCAAATCTGTCACTCAAAGAGTTAAACCAACATTGGTCGGTGTCTTTGGTTCATACGCTCGTGGAGAAGAAAATGAAAAAAGTGATATTGATATTTTAATTGATTTCGACATAAAGGTTGACCTTCTTGAATTAATTGGAATTGAGCAGGAGCTTTCTGAATTACTTGGCATCAAAGTAGACCTAATAACACTAAGATCATTAAATAATTCTCTAAAACCATACATTGAATCGGATTTAATTCGACTTGTATGAAAAAAGACCCAATAATTTATATTGAGCATATTAAAACATGTATCTCCAGAATTCAAGAATATACTCGAGAAATTGACGAGGGTGATTTTCTGAAAAACAATCTCATTCAAGATGCTGTCATTCGAAACTTTGAAATTATTGGTGAAGCAACTAAAAAATTAGATGACGATTTCCGCATAAAATATTCTGATATTGAATGGAAAAAAATCGCTGGTATGAGAGATAAATTGATTCACGATTACATCGGTGTTGACCTTTGGTCTGTTTGGGGTGTCGTAGAAAATATTATTCCAACTCTTGATACGCAAATTAAGGTTATCCTTAAGAAAGAGAGAAAGAACTGATTCTTATTAAACAAGGTTCGATTTTAAAATTGAAAATCAAAATTTTATGAACTTGAAGTGTTACTTAACCAATAAAGTAAGATTATTCAATATCCTTCAGATGAATTTTTACTGCTTTTTTTAGTGCTTCATCTGATGTTGAAGTAAGTTGAAGTAACTTTTTCTTTGCGTCTTCTCGCTTGTTTCGTTTCCAATCAATCATTGCTATGAAATACAGCGAACGGTCGTTGTATGTGCTTTGAATTTGACGGTTTTGCTTAAAATATTTTTCAGCTTTTTGTATTTGATTCGCGTTGAAAAAAACAAGACCACCAAAATAAAGAACCGTATCATTTTCAGGAGCTAATTTTTGAATTTTTTGCCATTCGGCAATGGCTTTTTCCGTGTTTTCTTTTTCAATAGCAAACATTAAATTTCCCCATTCAATTTTAGGATTTTCGCCCATAAAAATTGGAATTCCTGGTTCAACGAAAAGTTCTTTTTTATTAGCAGTTTTTGAAGTTAGATTATTTGCAGGAGTTGAATAGTAATAGAAATAGCCACCAAGTCCAATTAAGAAAGCAATTCCAGCAGCATATTTTAAAAACGGAAATGAAGTTGATTTTGCTTGCAGAGGCGCAAGAATTTGTGTTTCAGTTGAACTTAGATACTTCTTAATAGCTTTGCAATCTCCTTCAAAACTATCGTAAAGAACAATAAAACCTTTGCTTTCTTCAGAAACGTTAGTGTTTGAGCGAAGTATTTCTATTTCAACTTGGAGTTGAGTAGGATTATCTAAGAGCTTTTTTAATTCTTTTATCTCCATACGAAAGCAATTAGTAGAATCATTTGGTGCCACAATTTCCAAATAGACTTTCTTGTTAAACTCAGTTTGTTGCGAACTGTTTTTTCACTTAGATTCAACTTCAAAGAAATTTCATCGTTGCTATAACCCTGCAAATGTAACTCCACCAATTGTTTTTCATCGGGTTTTAATTCTTGAATACAAGTAGTCAAATGTGCAATCATATCTATCTTTTCAACGTCGCAGTTTGTTTCAACAAAAAGTTCATTGTTTATTCTCTCTCGATTTTGTGTAATTTTCAAGAAATCTAAACATTTATTTCTAACTATCGCCAATAATAAAGCTTGATGGCTTTCAATTTTATCCCAACGCGATAGTCTTTCTTCTTTGTCCAACTCCAATAAAGAGACGAATAAACTACTCACAATGTCCCGAGCGATTTCAGGTTTTTTGGTATAATAAATAGCTTTCAGAACTAAAGGCTCAAATAAATTCACGTATAATTTAGCGAGCGCATCATTGTCGCCATTCAGATAATTTTGCCAGTATTTTGTTTGATTACTCAATACAGTAAAGATATTGATTTAGATGAAAATCAAATTCAAATTGAATTACAAAAAGAATGAAAATAAATTATATTTTAACTTTTGCTTTAAGTTTATTTTATAGGTTATTTAGAAAACAAATCACCTTTTTAACAAAAAGTAAACTAAAAATGAAATTTTACTATTTACAAGCGTTCAATCCTTCCAACATAAATTCTTTTGAGATTAATATCTTTTTCCCCAAGGCCAACCGTTTCTACTCGATCACCGACACCATTGGTTAATTTTTGCGAACTTCTGTATTTTAATCCAATTATTTTTCCTTTACTGTCTTTTTCCCAGGCAAGAAAAACTACTGAATGTCCTGTTTTATTATTGCGCCAAAATTGAACAAAATCACCTGGTTGTGCTTCTTCTAGCGGTACATTTTTTCCAAGTTGAAATTTAGTTAACGCATATACACATTGAGTCTCGGCACCCACTTCCGTATTTCCATACCAATGACTTTGGAATTCTTTTAATTGATTTAACTCAAATGCATCCAATAGTTGATGTTCCTTTAAAGTATTAAAAACGATTGTGAAAGTAAAACCAGAGCAATGGGTACCAACTGCGCTTTTTGTCAATAAAGTTTGGTCTTTGTGAACGATGTCAATTGGACAACCAGAACCTTTCCAAACGTAGGTTCCGCCTTGAAATTTATTTGCTTCTTTCACCACAAAATCATTGTAAGATACTTGAGCATTGAAAAGAAAGCAATTAAATAGAAATAAAAAGAAAAGGCGCATACTTTATTTTACGATGAAACAGAAGACAAAAATAGTGCCTATTCTAATCAATCACAAAAACAAGTAACTTTAATTGAATATTCATTTCTGTTCCAGTATACATAACTAAACTTAAAATTATTTGATTGAGACTTTATTTAATTTTTACCTTTCTTTTTCCTTGATGAAAAAGAAACAAAAAATCAAGGCTCTGAATTTCTCTTTGTTCGCAAATCTTTGTCCTATAATTATTTACAACTCGTTGCGAACAATTTTAACTCCTTTCTGAAACTGAAATTTTTCAAAAATGTTCTTGCAGAAATTTTAAAAATTAGCAGTTTCAGTTCAGTTGCTAAAACCATGAAATTCAATGCCAATAATTGTTCGCTAATATTTATTAAATAGTTCTCACATCGATTAATATTTGTTTTTTAGGTTTAATATATTTTACTGGAATTGTTGGGAATACTGATTAATTTTAAATCCGAAAATGAAAATAATTCCACTTTTTAACTTGTTTCTTTTGCTTTCATTCGCTGGTTATAGTCAGTATCAAAAGAATGTTGAGCTGTTAGATCGTTGGTTTTCAGATACAATTCTTACTAATTCATCACAAGTTCGTTACAGTAGTTGCTGGGCTTTTGAACAAGACGGAAAAGAATATGGTGTAATTGGTTCAACAGAAGGTAGTCACTTTTTTGAATTAACTGCTGAAAATAAATTTCGATTCATTGATTTTGTTCCAGGAAGATATGTTTCTTCACAAGTAATCACTCGTGAATTTAAAAATTTCGGAAAATACCTTTACGCTTCTTGCGATGAAGGACCTAGTAGTTTACAAATCATAGATGTATCTTATTTGCCTGATTCAGTTCATGTTTTGGCAGATTATCGCAACGAATTTTTTGGTCGCATTCACAATCTTTTTATAGATACCACGAATGAATTATTATATGCTTGCTTAGTGACTCCTGTAATCAATAATGCCGAAATTTCCACAATTCCCTTGCGTGTTTTCTCCTTGGAAAATCCTATTGAACCCATTTTGGTTTGGGATGGACCTGAAGACATTTTGGAAGTTCACGATTTATTTGTGAGAAATAACCTTGCGATTTTAAATTGCGGTTATGACGGAATTCGGGTTTATGATTTTACGAGTCCTAGCTCACCTGTTTATTTAAATAATTTGCCCTTTTATCAGCAACAAGGCTACAATCACCAAGGTTGGTTGGCACCAAATAATGAAACGTATGTTTTTGCAGATGAAACAGCAGGTTTGAAAATTAAGAAAGCAAAATTAAACCCAGATTTCTCCATTCAAATCCAACAATTGTTTGGGACGGAAAATACTCCTTACGACAAAACGCCTCACAATATTCAGTGTACGAATGAATTTGCTTTTGTGGCTTATTATAACGACGGGTTGCGTATTTATGATTTGCGCTACAACCCACCAAAAGAAATTGCAGCATACGATACCTACCAAGACAATGAATTGACAAATGGCTTCTCAATGTGGGGAGCTTGGGGAATTCATTCGCTTTTGCCAAGTGGTCGTATCTTAGTTTCCGAAAGAAACAATGGTTTTTTTCTTTTTGATTTTGACCGTGATTTTTTCATAAACCAAGGCAATCCGGAGGAATTCTCAGTGTATCCAAATCCAAGTTCTAAATCCGAATCGTTTATTATTCGCGCTTTTGAAGATCAAATCATTGACTTTAAAGTAGGAATTTATGATGCACTTGGTCAACTTATTTTAGAGCAAACAGTAAGTAATCAATCCTTTCTAGAAGTCAATCAGCAATTAAGTGCAGGTTGTTATTTTTCAAAAATTGAATATGAAAATTATCTTGGTGAAAAAGTGCCTGAGTTTTTAAAAATTATTAAGGAATAAAAAAAGACTACCTCAATTGAAGTAGCCTTTTCCAACTATAATCTAAAGCAAACTAATTGATTGTAAACGTATATCCACTCACAGTTACAGTGAAACTATAATCACACGTCCCATCACCGTAATTGATTTGACGAACAGGTTTTCCGGTTGGAGTGATATCCAAAGTTCCGCTTACTGGGAATCCACAACCAACTTTGATATGTATAGGTGATGTTGTATTTCCTGAATAACCTTCTCCACTTGAAAATGAACCTTCACATGTTCCAGTGATGTCGTATTCATCGTCAAATCGATTTAAAAGCGTATTGAAACCAGTTGTCCAAGTTCTCACTCTAGTTGAGGTATAATCAACCACTTCGCCAGTTTCAAGTGTTGCAGTACCATCAATTTGAACGTTAAAATAGGGTTGACCATTTGCATTTGTACCCATATTTTGAACTGTTTTAGTTCCTTCGAATTTAACGTCATTCACATAATAATCAACTGGTGTGTGTGTAATGATTGTTCCCGGTGCGATGTATTGACCCGTGAAAGTTGTTATGATTTTTCCTCTTCTTGTTTTGCCATCGTTACATGTACAATTTGAAGAACCGTAATCAACAGTTACTGATTTTGGTGAACTTGTTGTATCAATTGTAATAATTACATTACAATCTGTTTTTTCCAACGCAATGTTTTGACCTGGTTTTGCAACGATGACTTGACCGCTTTTGTAATAAACCATATTTCCTGTAATAGCTTGATCGGAAATATTTGTCATTTCATCAAAAGCTGTTTCAATTTTGTAATTTGTTAAAGCTGATTGATCTTTTTTAAGTCTGTTTTTCAAACACGATGTTAAAGAAATCGCTACAAGGCTGATAATTAGAAGGTTTTTCATGATGTTAATTTTTTAAGATTAAAATTAATTAATTATTGTTCGAGTATCCAAATTTACTTGAAACGTTTTATTTCTTCTTTTTAATTTTATTTCGGCAATGTTGTCACAATTTTCGTTCCCAAAATCAATAATTACACCACGATTTGAATTTCCAACATCAATTCTTCCTGCTAATGGATAATTACATTTTCCCGGAGTAATGTGAATCGGTTCGATGATTGTGTGCGGAATCTCTTTTCCAAAACGATTGATTAGTGTTCCTGAACCAGTAATTAAAAATTCATCGTCTTGTGTGTCACAGGTATTGAAACCATTGGTCCACTCTCTGTAGCGCTCAAAAGTTCTACTTCTTGTGTAATCAGCATGTGTTGCCGTAATGTTTCCAGTTACTTTAATTACGACATTATCTGATTCATTCAAGCCCATGTTTTCCGCTCTTCTTGTTCCTGAAATTTGAACATCATTGATGAAGAAGTTTTCAAATGTTATTTCTCGAATTGTACCCGTTTCTTGAATTTCTCCAGTCAAATAAACAAAGACTTTACCTTTTTTTGTTCTTCCTTTTGCATCTACACAACCAGTTCCGTAATCAATTGTTACTGTTTTTGGAAAGGTTGTTGAGGATTCAGTAATTACTGCACAACTGGAGATAATTTGAGAAAGGTCTAGATTACATGGATTGGAAACATATAATTCCTCTGGAGTAAAGTCGTTTTCTTCCATATCCATACGCAACACATCTTCAGCGCTAGATGTATTTTCTGTAGCATCGTCTTTGCATTTGTCGCAAGAAGCTAAAACCAAAAGACCAAAAGCTAAAACTAAACTTGATTTCATAATTGGATTGATTGTTTTCATAAGATTAAAATTAATTGATTTACTAGATAGATGTTGATTGCTTTAAATTGGTTGGGTGGAAAAATTAAATTTTAATCTTTTACAAATTTCAACAAACTAGTTTCATTCTCAGAACTACTAAATTGAATGAAATATACTCCTTTTTATAAGTGAGAAACATCTAAAAAATCGTTTATTAAACTACCTTCTATCATTAGTTGACCTATTGAATTAGAAATTGAAAATGTAAGAGGTAAAATGTTTTCTGTTTCGATAATAAGTTTAGTACTGGTAGGATTAGGATATATATGAATTTTACTTTCAATTTGCTTGTATAGTATGCTTTTTACTCCAGATATGAACAGTATCTCCAGCTAAATAATTACCCGAACCATAGCCGTCAACAACATATAAAGTATAGGTTTGAGCATTTAATAAACTAAAGTGTATTGGAATTACAAGTGAAAGAAATGTTAAAAAACGTGCTTTCATTTTTTTGGTTTTTGATTTGCGCAAGGTAAAGTATATTTAATTCCAATTCCCAAAGTTAAATAAGACGATTTTAGTTTATAGTTTGTTCCTACATTTATTTTTGAGACTGGAATTGCAAGTTTAGATTCAAGAATTGCACTCCAGTTTTTATTTATTTTGTAGTCAAGACCAGCACTGACAATTTGTTGCATTGCAAAACGAATAGTATTATTTTGGAATTTTAAATCGTAATTTTTTAAAGTTCCATTCTTTTGTATATCGAGCGATATGGTTGGAGATTGATGAAAATCCAACGAAACAGCATAGCGAATAAATGGACTTAATTTATTTTGGTTGAAATTGTAAGTAAAACCAAATGGTAAACTGAAAAAAGATGAACTATAATTTGCTCTTAGTTTATACAAAACCGTATCTCCAGTTGCAATTTCCGTCACAATTTCTTCATTATCTAATGTTGCCTCACCATTTAACGTTTTCAATTCAACTGTTGTCTCACCATTTTCTAAATAAAATTGACGGTAAAACCACCTACTTTGAAACTCTGATTTTCCAAACTGAAAACCAGTATTAATGTCAAATTTTTCATTGATTTGATAATTGATTCCAAACTGATGTAGCCTTAATTTAGTAGGAATCTTTCTCTCACCAACAGTTTTTGACTTCATGCTTTGAGAATCAAATTGACCATCAATTGACCGAACATTTATACCTCGATTTTCCGCTAATTGAAGTGAAATCTTTGAAGTACAATCTTTCGACTTTGGAAAATCTAGCATTGTTTTAAGAGCAAGTATTGAACCAGAAATAATCGGTTTTAAATAGGGAAATCTGAATAATTGTGATTCTTGTCGATTTGAATCAATTGAAGAAAGTGGTTTGTTTTCAGCTACTATTTTTGTTTCAATTTTTTGATTTTCAGAAGAATTAATTG
>Ga0247831_1005716_pt1 | contig 15300 bp, 14 predicted proteins | sample LaCruzMarch2015__9_FD_192406 | JGI IMG/M metagenome (GOLD analysis project Ga0247831, IMG submission 192406) | Freshwater microbial communities from meromictic Lake La Cruz, Castile-La Mancha, Spain - LaCruzMarch2015_1m | ecosystem: Environmental > Aquatic > Freshwater > Lake | place: Spain... | reverse complement strand
AAGCGAGCGCGTGATCTTGCGCAGAGGTCAAGGTGGTGCTCCCGGGATTTTGTTGCTGTTAAGCTTGTGAGCGCGCAAGGTCAAATCAGGAAGGCAGCAAGGTCCATCGTGCGGTGCATGCGGGCCTTAGGGGTTTTCCTTGAGATGTTGGTCTCGTAAGACCCGCATTCGCTCTGACGGCGTGGCAGAGGTGGATGCTTCGAGAAGGGAGGCGCGCATGTTGGCGCGCTTTTCATGAATGGCGACCAGAATATTGCCCATAGGCACACCGGCTTCGACCAAAATGGCTTCCCCAACCTGCAGACTGGCTTCTAGGGTCTCCGGGACGGCTTCGCGCACGCCTAAGCTATACAAGTGGACCGCATGGGCAGCGTCACGGCTGCGCGCGACAATCGGCAGATCGGGCTGTTCCAAGTGGGCTGCGGTGACAACTTGGTCGACTGCGGAGCCCCCATCCATCGTGACGACGAGGGCACGAGCCCGCCCAATCCCGCAAGCGCGCAGAAACTCACTGCGTGAAGCATCGCCGAGATAGACGTTTTTCCCGGCCTTACGCGCGCGCCTTACCCGTTCAATATCAGAATCTACGGCGAGATAAGGGATTTTTTGCTCAGCCAGTAACTCGACGGCGACTGCGCCAACGCGACCATAACCGGCAACGATCACATGCGGGCTTTCTGTTTGGCTTGCCTGCTGGGCTAAGTCGAGTTCCTCTGCTTCGATCGGCATCTTGCTATTGCCACCCTGTATGCCATAGCGAGCCAGAAGTGGGATCAAGCACATGGTGATTGCCGCGACGAGGAGGGCAAAGTCCGCTTGTTCGGCTGGCAGGACTGATAGGCTGGTGGCCAAGCCTAGGACCACAAAAGCAAATTCGCCACCTGGGCCGAGAATAAGGCCCGCTTTCAACGCTGCAGGTCGCTTGATCCCAAAACTGGGGCCAAGTGCCGCCACCACAGCGGCCTTAACAGCGATGAGGCCGAGGATAGCACCCGCAATTTCAAGCGGTCGTTCTAAAACTTTGCCGATATCGACACTCATCCCAACCGAGACGAGAAACACTCCCAACAGAAGCCCTTTGAAAGGCTCGATCGTGGCTTCCACTTCGCGGCGGTATTCGGTTTCGGCCAAAAGTAGCCCCGCCAAGAATGCGCCAAGGGCCATGGATAAACCTGCCGCCGCACTGCCGAGAGCTGTGGCGATTACGACCAAAAGACAGGCTGCCATGAAGATTTCTGGGCTGCGGGTTCTGGCAGCTTGGCGGAACAAGGGGCGTAACACGATACGGCCAATAACGATGGTCAGTGCAACCGCCAAGACGGCCACTGCCAAGCTTTGCACCAGCGCACCGACGCCTAGACCCATTCTGTTGGGTGCCAACATGGAAACCGCAAATAACACAGGCACGACGGCTAAATCTTGGAACAGCAAGATGCCGAAAGCTCCGCGACCTGTTGGACTGGTCAGGCGCTTTTGTTCGGCCAGGGTTTGCAGGACAACCGCCGTTGAGGACAAAGAAAGGGCAAGACCGATCACGGCAGCGCCGGTCCCTGTAGTGCCCAGAAAGAAGTAGCAGACAGAAAAAATCGCAAGTGCAGAAAGGCCGAGTTGCAGAGATCCTAGACCAAATACCACTTTGCGCATCATGTTCAGGCGCTCAAACGAAAGTTCAAGGCCGATTGCAAATAGCAAAAATACGATGCCCATTTCCGCCATCATGGCGATGGAAGCGCGGTCTTGGATCGTAAAGGCGTTGAGCCAGGGATCTTGAATAGCGAGGCCGCCTAAGCCGGACGGGCCGAGTAAGATGCCGCACAGAATGAATCCGAGGACCGGGCTGATTTTAAACCGATGAAACAAGGGGACCACAATGGCTGCGGCTGTGAGAATGATGATCGGCTCTTTAAAGGCCGCCATGTCCACCATACCTGCCAAATCAAGTCCTCCTGCACCAATGCTAATGCAGCCCGGTTTGAATTGCCACGTTTCTTTAACGCGTTTCCTTGAAAATCGTATCCATGACTGATTCGTATCAAGACCTAAGTAGGCCCTCTTGCACCAATCTGGACGCGCAAACGGGTTCTGAAGAAACCCGACGCGCGCTTGTAAAGGCAAGTGTGGCCGCAAGCATTGGACTGGCTTCTGCAGCTGTTCTGAGCGCTACTGAAGCGCGGGCGGCGAAACCGGTTCCAAAAGGCGGCGGCAATGAAGCTGGCTTCCTTGGCTCGAACCAAATCACTGCCAGTATTATGCGGCAGTTTCGCTCGGTTGGAATCATGCAGATTGATATGGGTATTGTGGTGAGTGCGATGCCAAAGCGCGAGCGGGCACAAGCCGCCACCCCTGCCCTACGTGCTGCTTGGCGCGGCGTCGCGCAAGACTTTGTCAATAGCTTCTTCATACCGGGCCGCGTGCCCGATACCCAGATTTTGGGTCAGCGCATGCAGGCCGTGACCGACCGCGTGGTCGGCCCCGGCATTGCGCGTGTGGTTTTATTGTCTGTGATTGTCCGCTAGTTCAACGCCCTACATGGCGGAAATGCCACCATCGACTTTCAGTTCGGCGCCGGTCACAAACTTGCTTTCATCGCTGGCCAGATAAACGGCTGCATAAGCAATATCGTCAGGCTCGCCCAAGCGTCCCAATGGGACTTGCCGCGCCAATTTTGCATAAGCCTCTTCTTGTGAACCAACTAGGCCTGCCATCCCGTCAAGGATTGGCGTCTTGATAAAGGTTGGGTGGATCGAATTACAGCGGAAGCCGGGTACTTTGCGGGCACAATGTAAGGCGACCGACTTGGTCAGCAGCCAAACGGCGGCCTTGGCCGCATTATAGGCGGCGTAATTGGCCGAAGCGATCAAGCCGGCAATCGATGAAATATTGACGATAGCACCGGGGCCATAAGGCTTCATGACGCCAAGCGCATACTTACAGCCGAGGAAGACGGAATCGACATCGACCGCCATAACCTTCTTCCAGTTTTCAAAAGTTTCGCTTTCAACTGAGCCTAAGCTGCCAATGCCGGCGTTATTGACCAACACATTCAATCCGCCCATCGCGTCATGCGCCGCGTTCACGATCTCGATCCAGCGTGGCTCAGAACAAACGTCTTGTTGGAAAGCGGTAGCGTGGCCGGGATAAAGCGCGTTGATGGCCGCAGCCGTTGCATCTGCCCCTGCACCATTGATATCGGTTACCACGACTTTGGCACCTTCTTTGGCATACATGGTGGCAATGGCTGCGCCTAATCCTTGGGCGGCCCCTGTGATTAAGGCCATTTTTCCGGCCATACGTCCTGTCATGTTCGTCTCCCTGATTATATGCGACGTAGACCATCCCAAGCCGCTTGTTCGAGTTGTTTTAGACTTTCCACCGAACAGGCATGGTTGCGCAAGAGGGCAGACAGCGGTCCCCAGACGATTGCCGCCAATTCTTCGCCGCTTAAGGTTTTGAGTTCCCCTGTTGCAGCCCCATCACGTGCGAAGATTGCGCTGGCTTTGATGAAGGCGCTGTTAGGGCCCATGGGCTTTCTAGCCAGATATGCGGCAATGCCGGGTTCTTGGAGCGCAAAGTCAGCAAGCCGTGCCCACATTAAATGAAACCGCTGTTGAAGACTGAGGCGCGCAGGAAATGGCGCAAAGACATGGCGCTCAAAAAGGGCGCGAGCCCGCGAATCCAAGATTTCTGCTAGAACAGACTTAGATGGCGCGATGCGGTAGAGCGTGCCGACGGCGATTTGAGCGGCGGACGCCAGTTCCGGCATCGACACACTGTCGAGGGTGTCGCCTAACGCTACGGACGCCCGTAGGAGCCGTTCTTCAATGGCAGATATCGGCTCTGGGGAACGTCTCTTAGCCATGTCCACGCCTCAATGAAAGAACATTCAATGACGTGGTTTGCGGCCCCGATCAATGCACGATTCTGAGTAGCATGAGGGTGGCTATGCCGAGGAGTAGGATTCCGACCACAGCAGAGAAAAGGCGCGCAAATCGGGCTTGCGCAAATTGTCGTGCCATTAACCCCCCGGCCAAGGCAAACATTGACATGGTCAAGGTGTCAAACAAGATCGTTCCTGCGGCAAACATGGCAAGTTGCGGCACGTTGTCACGTTGTGGATCAATGAAGGGTGGCAAGACGGCGGTAAAGAAGAGTAAGGCTTTTGGATTGCTGATTTGCACCAGAAACCCATCTCTGAACGGATTGTTGCCTGCCGCTTGGCCGGCTAGCTGGAAGCCTTGTGTTTCTTTGGAGAGTGCTGCCCGCAGGGCCTTAAAGCCCAGCCATGCCAGATAAAGCCCGCCCAAAATAGCCAGCATCGAAAATGCCGACGGATAAAGCCGCATTAGGACGCCCAATCCCAAGGCGGCAAAGACAAACCATACTAATGAAGCAACGTTCATTCCGAACACGCCCCATAAGCCAGCGCGCGGGCCTTTTGCTAAGCCAGTTGCCAAGGCAAACAAGTTTGCAGGGCCGGGCGTTGCGGCCATGCCTGCCATGATCAGCAGGAAAGAGGCATAGGCGTGAGGGTCAACAGGCAAATGGTCTAGGTTCATCAGGTCTCAGTCCGGTCCCCGAATAAAGTGTCGAGGCGATTGGGTAGCGTATCTGCCAAGCCATCGAGCGGGCCGGAAGAGAGTAAGAGGACAACTTCGTCGCCCTTAAGATTGGCTGGCATCTGGTTGAGAAACGCCTGCGTGTCTTCAATGCCATGGGCTGAAACCCCTGCAGCACCCACCCGGTCGAGAATGTCTGACAAAGTCAATTGGCTCTGGCTTGCTGCACCAATTTGGGGCGGCGGCAGAATATGGACCTGATCACAGCCTTCAAAGACGTGATCATACCAGCTCAGCGCATCTTGATTGCGCCAAGAAAAAGTATGAGGTTCGAACACGACAACCAAGGGCCGGTTCGGGAAATGCAGGCGGATCGCGTCGATTGCCGAGCGGGCCTTTTCATACGACGAACCAAAGCCCTCATAGGCTGGGACGGTAGAGGTGCGGGTCTTCTTATCAAGCCGGCGCGCAACCCCTCGAAACGCGCGCACAGCGGCTTGGACTTGGGTCGGGGACATCAATCCGCGCTCCAGCACAAAGGCGCTGCCGCCGATGATGTTCTCAATGTTGTGGTGTCCCAATAGTTCCGTTTCCAGCGATATCCTAATGCCACCGGGGCAAACGAGGTCAAAGCACGTGACTTCGCCAATCGTGATGTTTTCTGCAAAATAGCCGGGATTTGGTTTCAGGCCGTACCAGACAGCGGGTCTGTCACCGATAAGGCGGCGGACCGGTTCATAGGTGTGACAGGCAATGAGAAGGCCTTCGGAGGGCAAAGCCGCGAACAGCTTTGCAAATGGGGCTTCATAGTTTTCCATCGATGGGAACATATTGATGTGGTCGTGCACGATGGAAGAAATCAGAATGTGGCTGGGGTTATAGAGCTCGAATTTGCTGCGCCGATCTTGAAGGCTGACGATATATTCGTCGCCCTCCATAATGAAGAGTGGGTCTGTGCCAGCGTGGCCGGTTTTGGGCAAGTCGAGCGGAATCGCACCGATGAACCAGCCCGGATCTTGGCCCGCGTGACGCAGCAAGAAGGCAACCAGTGCCGTCAACGAGCTTTTGCCAAAGCTTCCGGCCACGATCAGGTTTTCGCGGTCTTGTGTGAATTGGCCAAGATAAGTTGCGAAGTTATAGCAGGGCACGCCGCGCGCCTGTAGTTCAGCCAATTCCGGATTTGTTGCAGGGTCCATCTTGGCCGTCGTGCCCACGACAGCGACGTCGATTTTCTCTGGCAGATTAGCCACATCAAAGCGTTTAGCATAAACAATGCCGGCTTGGTCGAGATAGGTCGAAACAGGCGGGAATACCCCTTCGTCAGACCCGGTGACTTGATGGCCTTGCGACTGCAAAACGCTGGCTAAAGCGCTGACCCCAGCACCACCGATTCCTAGAAAATAAATGTTCATTTCGACCCTTTAGCGTGGCTTTTCGGGGCCGTCACGTCTGGGGTCGCAGCCGCGGTGGTCTGCTTTTGCAAACAATGCGCGGGCCGACTTCGCAGACGCGCGAAGCTGGGATAGAAGCACTCATGCCTTTTTCTGTCTCCGTCATCACCCTAACCCCAGAGGCTTGGCCCGGCGCTCTTGGCGCATCCTTGATTGGCAGCGGGCTTGAAAAATCCGTTTGGTCGCTGGAATTGATTGATTTGCGTGGCTTTGGCGACGGCAGGCATCGGCAAGTAGATGATACGCCGGCCGGAGGTGGCGCGGGTATGGTGATGAAGGCAGATGTTGCGGCGCGCGCAATCGATAGCGTGCCCCGTGATGGTCGCCCGCTGATTTATTTGACCCCGCGCGGCAAGCCTTTGACCCAAGGCCGGGTCCGCGAACTGGCTGCTGGGCCCGGCGTCATCCTGTTTTGCGGCCGCTTCGAGGGCTTGGATGAGCGCGCAATTTTAACCCGCGACATGGAAGAAATCGCGGTGGGCGACATCGTTCTAACGGGGGGGGATTTGCCCGCTCAAATGCTGGTGGAAGCCAGCGTGCGCTTGCTGCCCGGCCTTTTAGGCAATTCTGAAAGCCTAGGCGAAGAAAGTTTTGAAGCGGGACTTCTGGAGCACCCCCTCTACACGCGGCCGCGTAGCTTTGAGGGCCAAGAGATCCCGGCTGTTTTAATGTCTGGTGATCATGCGAAGATTGCCGCTTGGAAGAAACAACAATCTGAAGCAGTTACAGAGGCGCGCCGACCGGACCTTTGGGCAGTTTATAAGGGTGACAAAGCCTGATCATTCGTATAAACGCGCGTCTTCTTTCAACCTCAAAGTTCTCTTTGACAACAACAATGCCGCGGCCTGCTTGAGCTTTTGATCTGGTTTCAAAGTCTTGAGTTAGGAATCGTGCAAGGTGAGCTGACATGAATATCATCGAAACACTCGATGCCGAGGAAGTCGCACGCGTCTCCGAAGGCAAATCTATCCCAGAATTTTCGCCAGGTGACACCCTGCGCGTGAACGTGAAGATCAAAGAGGGCGAGCGCGAGCGCGTTCAGGCCTATGAAGGCGTTTGTATTGCCCGCTCAGGCGGCGGCATCAACGCCAACTTCACCGTTCGCAAAATCTCCTTCGGTGAAGGCGTAGAGCGGGTTTTCCCACTGTACTCCCCGAATGTGGAATCGGTTACGGTTGTGCGCAAAGGTAAAGTGCGTCGCGCTAAGTTGTACTATCTGCGGGATCGTCGCGGTAAGTCGGCCCGGATCGCTGAGCGCACCGACGGCCGTGGCTTCAGCGACTAAGCTAAGCTTTTGTAAAACAAATCAAAAGGCGGTCCCTCAGGGCCGCCTTTTTCGTTTGTGTTCTTAGGAGGCCGCTTCAATGGCCTCACTTAGCTCTATCCAAGCTGCTTCGGCTTTGGCGAGGGCTTGCGCATGCCATTCACGTTTTTTCGTGAGGTCAGCAAGTGCCTTGGCCCCTTCGGTATAGAGGCTGGGCGAGGCGAGACGTGCATCGATGGTGTCGAGTGCGTGCTGCTCTTTGGTGACAGCCTTTTCTGCGTCAGCTAAGCGGAAGCGCAAGGTGGAAAGCGATGGCCCCTTTTTGCCGCCGCCACTTTCGTTCTTCGCAAGGGCTTTAGGCGCGTTCTTGCCTGCTCCACCACCATCAGGGCGATCGGCGCTGAGCACCAAGCCGCGATAGTCGGTCAAGTCACCGTCATAGGCGCGGGCATGGCCATTATGGACCAACCAGAGCCGGTCGGCACATGCTTCTGCCAAATAGACATCGTGGGTGATCAACAGAACCGCGCCAGAATAATCGTTCAGGGCATGGATTAGGGCCTCACGACTATCGATATCCAAGTGGCTTGTCGGCTCGTCTAGGATCAAGACGTGGGGCTTGGCATAAGCCATTAAGCCCAGAAGCAGACGCACTTTCTCTCCGCCCGAGAGCTTTTCGACGTGGGTATCGATCTTTTCTTGGCCAAATCCCATCCGCGCCGCCAAGGAGCGGTGGCGCGAGGGTGGCCATTCGGGCTCTAGGTCACGGACGTGCTGCAACACGGTTTCGCCTGCGCGCAATTCGTCCAATTGATCTTGGCTGAAATAGCCGATTTTGACCGCTTTGGAGGCGCGCCGTTTCCCGTTCAGCAATTCAAGCCGAGCACCAATCGACTTGACCAACGTCGTCTTGCCTTGGCCGTTCGGGCCGATGATGACGATCCGGTCGTCATGATCGAGCCGAAAGTCCACCTGTCTCAAGACGGGTTTGCCTTCAATATAGCCGAGGTCAGCCTCATCCAGCTGGATCAAAGGTGATGCCAATTCGCTTGGCTCATCAAAGTGAAAGGGCATCGCCCGGTCCGCGATTGGCACGGAGATCTCTTGCATCTTTTCCAGCATTTTGATCCGGCTTTGAGCTTGACGCGCTTTGGAGGCGGTGGCGCGGAAGCGGTCGACAAAGGCCTGCAGATGCGCGCGTGCCGCATCTTGCTTGACCTTTTGGCCGGCAAGAAGCGCTGCACGCTCTGCCCGGCGACGCAGATAAGTGTCGTAGCCGCCGGCTTGGACTTCGAGTTTCGCATCTTCCAGCGCCATGATGTGGGTGACGGAACGATTGAGCATTTCCCGGTCGTGGCTGACCACCAAGACGGTATTGGGATATTTGCGCAAGAAGGCTTCGAGCCACGCGGCGCCCTCAAGGTCGAGATAATTGGTCGGCTCGTCGAGCACCAAGAGGTCTGGCATCGAAAATAGCACGCCCGCCAGCGCCGCCCGCATCCGCCAACCGCCGGAGAAGGACCCGGCCGGATTCATCAACTCTTCTTGCTTAAAGCCAAGACCGACAAGGATTTCACTGGCGCGCGCTTCTGCCGAATAAGCGTCAATGTCGGCCAAACGCGTGTGGATTTCGCCGATGCGATTGGGGTCGGTCGCGGTTTCGGCCTCTGCCATCAAGCTGGCGCGTTCGGTATCCGCCGCCAGCACCACGTCGAGCATCGGGTCAGGTGTGGCGGCGATTTCTTGGGCAACAAAGCCCATGCGCGCGCCGCGCTTGAGACGAACACTGCCATCACCTTTCAGCGCCTCATCTTGAATGAGCCGCAGAAGCGTGGATTTGCCCGAGCCATTCTTGCCAACCAAGCCCACTTTCCAGCCGTCAGATATGACAGCATTGGCCCCATCAAACAGCACGCGCCGCGCGAGGCGATAGGTTAGGTCTGTGATTTGTAACATGGGTTAGTTTTCTGACGACAGGTCTTAGGAGGAGGCTAGCAGGTGATGTGCTTTGGCAGGCGTCGTCTGATAGCGCTATTGGCGACGGGAGTCACGACTGTGGGTCAGGGTCTCGATTGGCATCAAGAATGGTGCGCAGTTTCATCAGGGTCGGCACAAGGTCGGCAAGCGGCGCGCCGTATCGAAATAAAGGATAATGCTGTCCTTATCCTCTAGGCTAACCAACCATGGCTGGCGGGTTGGCATGGCTGCCTCCATTAGTTTAGGGTTCAACCAATATGGTTTAACAATAAACTACCTGTCAGGCCTGAGGAGGATGCAGGGGACGCCGGGCTTAAACTGCCCACAATCCTTGACTCTGAGGCACCAATCCCGTTTAAGCGCGCCTTCCTGCTGGGTTGGCACTGCCTTCACTGGGGGAAAACATGGGTGATGGATTTCCGGCCATTGCAATCGCGACACATGGTGTGCCGCCCGGACCGTCAAAAACGTAAATGGACTAAACATGTCAAAGCGCATTGCTGCGAAGTATAAAATCGACCGTCGCCTCAGTGAGAACCTGTGGGGCCGTCCAAAAAGCCCAGTGAACAAGCGGACCTACAAGCCAGGTCAGCACGGCCCAACCGCCCGTCCAGCCAAAGTTTCTGCATTTGGTGCTCAGCTGCGCGCCAAGCAAAAGCTGAAGGGCTATTATGGCAACATCACCGAGAAGCAGTTCGCTGGGCTCTATGAAGAAGCCGCGCGCCGCAAGGGCAACACTGCTGAAAACCTGATCGGCCTGTTGGAGTGCCGTCTTGATGCAATGGTCTACCGCGCGAAATTCGTGCCAACCGTATTTGCGTCACGCCAATTTGTGAACCATGGCCACATCACGGTCAACGGCAAGAAGGTCAACATTCCTTCGTACCGCTTGCGCGTCGGTGACGTTGTCCAAGTTCGTGAAAAGTCCCGCACCATGGCGCTTGTCTTGGAAGCCCTGGACTCGGCCGAGCGCGACTTCCCTGACTATGTTGAAATGGATGTCGGCGCGATGAAGGCCACCTTCTTGCGCGTGCCTGAATTGGCTGACGTACCTTATCCAGTCAAAATGGAACCAAACATGGTTGTGGAATATTACGCTTCGTAATCTCGACCAGAAATCAAACACAGAAAAGCCCGCTCAGCATTGGCTGGGCGGGCTTTTTTCTATCTGGAAGATCGGGCGATCAAGCTTGAAGTGGAACGCCTGCATCGCTGAGAACCTGCTTCAATTCGCCGGTTTCAAACATCTCGCGAATGATGTCGCAGCCACCAACAAACTCACCCTTGACATAGAGCTGTGGGATGGTGGGCCAGTTGGAATAGTCTTTGATGCCTTGACGGACGTCTTCATTGGCCAGAACGTTCACGTCTTGAAAGTCCACACCAACATGGTCGAGGATTTTGACCACGGTCCCGGAGAATCCGCACATTGGCATGCGCGATGTGCCCTTCATAAACAGAACCACATCATTGGTTTTGACCAGATTATCAATAAAGGCTTGTGCGTCGCTCATGGCTCGTGCTCCTCGCTGGGGTCCAGGATGTGTTGAAGAAGGTTTCAGCCTTCGATGGAACACATGAACCGCTGCGTCAATCATTGTTTGACCAGATGGGTCTGAGAAAAGTGTCTGTCTAGCCTTCAGCTAGGGATTACGGGCCATCTGGTCAAGTCCAAGAAGAATTTGCGCTTGTTTGGCGATACCCATTGCTAGCAAGGCGGATCTCTCATTATAGATAAGGCATCTGGTCTATTCTTTGGCTTTCGACGCGGTGCATTTTGACCAGAAGTCGCGCCCGTCTGAGGGGGCCATTTCGGTGGCTGCATCTTGATGCGTCAACATTGGTTAGGATCAGTTTCATTCTTTGTGATTTTGGTCGCCAGTCCTGTCATCGCGCAATCTGGTCTCCGCCCTCTGACGCTTGGGCAGCCCCTTCAAGGCTCCATGGGTCCAGAAGACCCAGTCCTTGAAAGCGATGATAGCAGTTATGAGCTTTTTCAAGTTCAGGCCCCTAAGGGGCAGATGGTCACGGTGACGCTAACCAGTTCCGCCTTCCAGCCCATATTGGCCGTTGCTGAGCAAATTGACGAGGAATGTGAGGGGTGCACAGCATCGGTTGGCGAGACGGACAAGCCCGCGGTTGTTCGCCGACTTGTTCCCGCCTCTGGTTTACTCCAAGTCCGGGCCAACACCATGAATAAGGGCGACCGCGGGGTGTTTACGATCCTTGTAACAGTGTCGCAGCCACCCCCGATTTCGGCGCGTTCGCTCCCCTTTGGCCAAAGCGTTTCTGACGCTCTCGATGTAAACGATGCGGTCACGAGTGAAGGGACAACAATTGACGCTTATGCCGTGCGTTTGAACGCTGAGCAGGAAATTCAGCTTGATCTTACGTCCGATGACTTCGACCCCAAGCTTGAGCTATTGACCCCTGCAGGTGCGAAGGTTGCTGAAGATGATGATGGCGGGCCGGGCACCAGTGCACGCATCCGCTACGTTGTCCCGCGTGCAGGTCTCTACCAAGTTCGTGTCACTGCTGTCGGTTCTGGTGAAGTCGGCACTTATGTCTTGACGACAGGATTACGTCAGGAACTGCCGCCAATGCCAGCGCCCATCTTGATTGCCTTGGGCCAAGCAGTTACCGGAGCGTTATCAAACACGACGCCACGTTACGAGACAGATGGCGAAGAAATCTTTGCCGTGCGTTACGGTCTTCGCCTAGAGGGAGGCAAGGCATATCGGATCGCGCTGAATGCTGCCAACGGCAGTGAGTTAGATCCCAAGATCTCCATTGGAAAAATTGCGGCCGATGGCAGTCTGGAAAGTTTAGCCCAAGATGATGATGGCGGCAACGGCAAAAATGCCCTTTTGCGCTACCGTCCAGAGACGTCTGGAGCTTATGTTTTAGAAGTTCAAAAAATAGGCCGCACCAATGGTTCTTACCGGTTGCTGGTCGAGCAAGCCGCAGCAGACCGCGCGCCTTTGGCCTCCCAAGCCTTGCGCCTTGGTGAAAATGTAACTGGTGAGCTGCGCGATGGGGGCGCGCGCTTGGGTGCTAATGATACCCTTTTCAACACCTACTCCATCGCGCTGCGGGCCGGCCAACGGGTCAATGTGACGATGGAGAAGGAGGGTGATACCAGCCTAGACCCCTTGTTAGAGATTGGTCTTTTGACGTCCTCCGCTTTTAAGGCTCTAGCCAAAGATGATGACGGTGGACAAGGCTTGAACGCCAGAATTAAGTTTACCGCACCGAGCGATGGTACCTATGTTATTCGCGCGACAGCAGGTGAGCCGACGCAAGAAGGCGCTTACACCATCGGTGTCAGTGACATACCGGCATCTGTTGTGCCGCCGTTCCCTGCCAGGGCAAAATTTGGCGAAACGATTCGCGGTAGTCTCGGCACAAATGACCCCTTACGAAACGATAGTCACTATTTCGATCGCTATGTCTTCAATGGCCAAGTCGGTGAAACCTTTGAGATTACGGCCAGCTCGGAGAGCTTCGATATTAGTGTGGGCGCACGCCAGCTTGACCGCGTCGATGACGACTATGCTTTCGACGATGATAGTGGCGGCGGCACAAACGCCAAATTGATCTATACGGTCACGACTGCCGGGCCGCAGATCATTCGTGTCACAACGATCGAGGAATCAGCGGAGGGCGATTACAGCCTGTTGATCATCAAGAAGTAGTAAGCCTTGCTTTAGGACTTCAAACTCGTTTCAAGGGCGAGCGCGTGTAGCTCGCCCCCCATCTTGCCCTTCAGCGAGGCATAGACAGCTTGGTGCTGCTTGACCCGGTTCATACCAGCAAAGCCGTCGCTTTTTACGATGGCCTTGTAGTGGTCTCCGTCGCCAGCGAGATCGATGATCTCAATATCAGCATCGGGAAAAGCATCCAAAATCATTGACTTGATGTCATTGGCGGCCATGGGCATGTCTGTCTCCGGGGTAAGGGGGTTTGGCCGTTAAGCCATAAAGGCGGGCATCCAGGCTTCGTGGGCCTGTTTCAGATCGGTGATATCAATCGCAAAGACGTCTTGAATGGCCAGTTCGCATCCCCCGGCCGAACCAATGGCCGCGCAGGGAATGGCTTTCGCTTCCAAAGCTTCAAATACGCTATCGGCATGGGTTGGGTTTACAATAAGGAGGTAACGGGCCTGATCCTCGCTTAATAGGGCTGCTTCGGCGCTTAAGCCTTGGGGCAAAGTGATTGCGAGGCCGGTGCCGGACGCCATAGCAATGTCAGCAGCAGCAATCAGGAGACCGCCGTCGGATAAATCATGGCAGGAGCGGATATGGCCTGTTTGGATGAGGCCGCGGACAACGTCACCGTTCAAGCGCTCTTGCGTGAGATCGATTTGCGGTGGCGCGCCATCTTCACGGCCCCAAACTTCGCGTAGGGCCAAGGTCGCGCCCAAATTGTCTGTGGTTTTTCCAACCAGTATGACCATGTCGCCCATGTCTACCGCACCAAAGCCAACGCGCTTGGTGTAGTCTGATAGAAGGCCGACTCCGCCAATCGCCGGGGTTGGCGGGATCGCTTGGCCCGAGGTCTCGTTATAGAGGCTGACATTGCCCGACACGACTGGGAAGTCGAGGACGGCACAGGCCTCAGCCATACCATCGGTTGCGCGCACAAATTGGCCCATGATTTCAGGACGTTGTGGGTTGCCGAAATTCAGATTGTCGGTAATTGCAATGGGGCTTGCGCCTGTGGCCGTCAGGTTTCGCCACGCTTCGGCGACGACTTGCTTCCCGCCTTCAAACGGGTCCGCCAACACATAACGGGGCGTACAGTCACAGCTGATCGCCAGCGCTTTTTTAGTATTGTGGATACGCACAATCGCTGCATCTGACGGCGTGGCGCTTTCTTCGAGGCTGTCAGCCATCACATGGCGGTCATATTGTTCCCACAGCCAACGCTTCGACGCGCCATCAGGGCAGGACAATAACTTCAAAGTTGCTTCACGCCAGTCCGCAATAGGGGTCAGCATCGCGCTGGTGACAGCAGGGTGCAGCGCAGGCTGTACCCAAGGCCGATCATAATTTGGCGCATCTTCACTCAAGGGTGCAACCGGGATGTCGCAAACAATGTCACCATTCCAGTGCAAGACCATCCGGCCTGTATCCGTGGTTTTGCCAATCACAGCAAAATCAATGTCCCACTTCTTCATGATGGCCTCAGCCTCGGCCTCACGGCCCGGCTTTAGGATGGCCAGCATGCGCTCCTGGCTCTCTGATAACATCATTTCATAAGGCGTCATGCCGGTCTCGCGAACGGGAACGGTGTTCATATCTAGCTCGATGCCCAGATATTCCTTGCCCGCCATTTCGACCGAGGAAGACGTGAGGCCAGCTGCCCCCATGTCTTGGATTGCCTCGATGCTGTCGGTTGCCATCAATTCAAGGCAGGCCTCAATCAAGAGTTTCTCGACAAATGGGTCGCCAACTTGCACGGTTGGGCGCTTCTCCTCGCTCGCCTCGTCGAATTCAGCGCTGGCCATGGTAGCCCCGTGAATCCCATCGCGGCCTGTCTTGGAACCGAAATAGACAATCGGGCTGCCGATTTTGGCGCCGCGTGCATAGAAAATCTTGTCCGCATCGGCGAGGCCTACGCACATGGCATTGACAAGAATATTGCCATTATAGCCCGGGTGGAAATTCGTCTCGCCGCAGACGGTTGGTACGCCAACGCAATTGCCATAGCCGCCAATCCCAGCCACCACGCCAGATACCAGACGTCGGGTTAAAGGATGGTCTGGACTGCCAAAGCGTAGCGCATTGGCCAATGCGATCGGGCGGGCACCCATGGTGAACACATCACGCATGATGCCGCCCACACCCGTCGCCGCCCCTTGATAGGGTTCGATAAAGCTTGGGTGGTTATGGCTTTCCATCTTAAAGACGGCGGCCTGCCCATCATCAATGTCGATCACACCAGCATTTTCGCCTGGACCCTGGATGACGCGCGGGCCTTTGGTGGGGAATTTAGCCAAATGCCGCCGTGAGCTTTTGTAGCTACAATGTTCTGACCACATGACAGAGAA
>Ga0247831_1005705_pt1 | contig 15321 bp, 10 predicted proteins | sample LaCruzMarch2015__9_FD_192406 | JGI IMG/M metagenome (GOLD analysis project Ga0247831, IMG submission 192406) | Freshwater microbial communities from meromictic Lake La Cruz, Castile-La Mancha, Spain - LaCruzMarch2015_1m | ecosystem: Environmental > Aquatic > Freshwater > Lake | place: Spain... | reverse complement strand
AAAAATTGTTTAAAAATCGTAATACCTGTTTGGTAGCGTGGTTTTAAAAGAAAACGAAATCCAATTAGTTGTTTTATTGATGAACAAATTGCTTTGGGTTCTTCGAGAAAAACTTAATTCTAAACGCATATTAGTTCTAGTATTGATAAGGTATGATGCTGTTAAATCGGTAAACAACACATTATTTTTGACTCCTTGCAAAATGGTATTTCCATAAATGTTAGGAACCTGAGTTGGCCCTTGACCAATTTCGGCGGTGCCTTTAAAAATATTCTGTCCAAAATTACTATTAGCCGTGTCGGCTCCATATTGCGCAAATAAAATTTTAGCTTCTATGCCAATTCTGCGGTAACGATATCTTAAAAACTGCACATTTTCTATAAAATTCGCTCCTAGCGGATGCGCCAAGGGCTGCGCAAAATGAGTATAACTTTGTTCACCGGTAAAATGCCCATAAGTGTAAGGCCTTACATAATTAATTTCGTTTTGATAAACCAAATTCTTGATTCCAAATAAGTTAAACCATTTTGTGCCCAACTGGAAACCTTGTTTATTGGCCCACCAACCGCTTCCTGCCCGTACTTCATTTAATGAAAATTCATCAATCAACAACTGCCCATATAACTGGTATTTTTTTAATATCATTGCTTTGAAGTTGATGCCAATAATCACATTATCAGGAGAACCTCTTGAAAATTCTACTGGTCTGTAAAAGATTATTGGGTTCAAATAATTCACATCAAAACCTCTTCTTTTACCAGTGGAATCTCCTCCTTGCCAAACAATTGTTTCGAATAATCCAACATTCAACCATTTAGTAGCATTGATACTCAAATGATGAATAGTGCTAAATTTTTGCAAATAGCCACCGATGCCACTGTTAGAGGCGTTCCCAACATTTTGATACGATGAGAAAATATTGGTGTATCTGATTTTCCAAAATGTGGTGCTAATCTTAAAATACGGGTTGTTGAAAGCATTATCCGATAAAAACAAAGAGCGGTAACCATCTCCAATAAACTGCTTATCGTTTCCAAATTGAAAATTGAAATATTTTGAAGGACTGTAAGAAACGTATCCTGTCGACATGGCATAATCCCATCCATTGCTTCCAAACGGTTTTACACGACCTTGACCAGGAACAACGTTATTTTTCAAAATAAAACTGTCTACATAATTTACGAATCGTCCTTGATTTTCCCAGAAGCTGGTATAGAAAGATACTTTTTTCCCAATGTTTCCAAACACTTGAATGCCTCTTGCATTTAAATAAGTGATGTTTCCTGTTAATTGGTCTTTCCCAATATCTAATGAAAATAATGGGTCAATGTATAACTGGTAATCGTTCGAATCGAGTTTTAAGAAGTTTTCAGAAAAGAGCTTTCTGCCTACCCATCTTTTATTGAACTTATTGTCTTTAAGCTTTACTCCTGCTGCTGTGTCTGTGTTAATTGCCTTTTTCACATCTGCCATTCTGTAAGGCTTTACAGTTGTATGCTGGTTGTTGCCTTTTTCCTGCATGGCGCGATCAATCAAATCATATTGAAACCTATCCATTGTGAGGTTGTATTGCTGCGCTCCGAGTTTTAAGCTAATCAACAAACAAATTCCGATAATGATTTTTAGATTTTTCATAGTACCTTATTTAATTGTCTTACCACTTTTACTTTTCTCCAAACAACAAATGTAAAAGTCATTAAAATGATTGAAATGAGCAATATTCCAAGTATAGGCTTAATTTCTAAAAAGGTAAATGAATAATAAACAACTAATGTAAAAAGAGACAATACAGTAAGAATAATTGTTGCCATTAAATGTGAATTTCCTAGCTCAATTAATAAATGGTGTAAGTGGTTTTTATCGCCTTTAAATGGATTTTTTTTGTAAAATATTCTGATTACGAAAACCCTGAACATATCGAAAAGTGGCAAACTTGTAGCGCAAATAAACAAAAGCAGCGGTTCTGCATTATCGAATTTATCTACTCCCGAAAGTTGAGTAACTGCGAATGCCAAACAAAATCCTAATGGCAAAGAACCTCCATCGCCCATAAATACTTTGGGTTTCATGATGTTGAAAAACAAGAATGCCAGTAATGCTCCTGCAAACGAAAAACAAATAATGTTAGAGAAGGAATTACTCAAATATGCAGCAACTATTAGCGAAAAGAAGCCAATACTTCCAGCTAGTCCATTTATTCCATCAATGAGGTTGAATGCATTTACCAGCCAAAAGCTAAATATGAATGTTACTGGAAATTCTATCCACCGGAAACTTTCTGAAACAAGTCCAAGTTCGAATAATGGAATTTGATAAGTAGATGTTAATATTAAAATCGGTATCAACTCTCCCAACAATTTGAAAATAGGAGGAATGGGTTGAAAATCGTCCCAAACTCCTACCAAAAAAACTATCCAAAGCCCTAATAAAAAGAGTTTTAAATGACTAAAATCTGCATCATTCATCAATAAAAATAGCGATGAAATAACTGCAGCCATGATTCCAACTCCACCTAGCCGTGGAATTTCTGTGGTGTGAATTTTTCGCTCGTTTAATGGGTCGAACCAGCCTTTTCTATTGGCAAAAAGAATTACCAAAGGTGTGATTATGAGGCAAATGAAAAATGAAACGAAGAATGGATACATCGATTAAGTGAGCGCGAAACTACTACTTTTTATGTTCAGCCCGATACCAGTTAATCATTTGTTGCATTCCATATTCAATACTATATGGAGCCCTAAAGCCTAAATTCTTTATTAATTCTGCATTGTGGAATGTTTGGGTAGAAAGTTTTTTTACGCGCTTTGATGAAATGGGTAAGTTCTTTTTAGTTAGCCAAATTAGTAAATCGAAAGGCATTGCTAAAATCAATACAAACCACATGGGCAGCGTTATTGGAATTTTTTTACCCAACATTTTTGCTTGCATGGCCGCAATCGATTTGCTATTGAGCTGTGGCCCATCAATATAATTGAAAAGTAATTTCCCGGATTTATTTAACTCAAATGCGAATAAGCTTGCTGCCACAATATTTTCTACATATGCCAGCGACTTAATATTTTCGCCTTTACCTACTTGAATGTAAACGCCCGAATCTATGGCTTTTATTAAGTTGAGGACATTTGCTAGGTTGTTAGCTCCAAAAACTACAGTAGAGCGCACAATGATTAGTTTGTTTTCTAGAGAAGTTTCTTGCCAGTTAGTAAATAATTGCTCAGCTTCTAATTTCGAAAAACCATAAAGATTTGTTGGGGCTGGAGCTGTTGTTTCATCTGTTGGACCAGGATTTCCCTTGTTTCCATAAACTGCAACAGATGAAAAATTGATAATAGATTTTATGTTTAATTGCTTTGCAGCTTCAATTATCACTTTAGCGCCATTCACATTGGTATCGAAATATGCAGCATCAGGAATTCCAAAATCGTGGTGCATTGCGGCTAAATGAATAATGGTGTCGCAACCTTCCATTGCTGGTAAAACTTCATTCAGATTTCTAATGTCACCTTTAAAATAGGTTGCTTGAGATTTAAATTTTGGAGGAACAACATCTAAAATATTTATCTCACAATGAGGCAATGCAGCAATAAAATGACTTGCAATAAATCCTGAACCACCTGTGATACAAATTTTTTTCATTGGGGCGCGAAGGTAAACATTCTGTTATTCATAGTTTGTAAAGCTAAAATATTAGTTTTGAGCCGATGAAATTGATTCCTGTAGGTTTAGTAAAAAAAGGCTTGCTGCTTTTGGCGTTTGTGCAATTAGTTTTTGTTTGGTATATCAACAAAAGTACTTTCGATACGGGAGATTCCATTATGCATTATCTTTTTGCTCATTATGCATTTGAGCATCCCGAAAATTTTTTAGACCATTGGGCAAAACCGCTTTTTACACTTTTATCAAGCCCATTTGCTTATTTTGGATGGGAAGGTATGCGCATTTTTAATCTTTTAGTTACTTTATTCACCGCTATTGTAACCATTCTAATTTGCAGGAAATTGGAAATAAATGTTTTGTTAACTACAGTAATATTTCTATCAGCTCCTTATACCTTATTAATTACTTCCAGTGGTTTAACTGAACCATTATTCGCGCTATTTCTGGTAATTGCATTTTATTTACAAATAATTAAACAGCCAAATCTTGCAGCTTTTGTAGTTTCTTTACTGCCATTTTTAAGGTCAGAAGGACAAATAATTCTCATTTGTTGGCTCGTTTATGCTGTTTATTTCAAAGAATTTAAATCCGTATTTTTTCTGTTTTCAGGATTTATTATTTATGCCATTTTAGGATATTTCTTTGTGTATCATGATTTTCTTTGGTACTCCCATCAAAACCCTTACAACGTTGATAAATTCAAATACGGTCAAGGAAATTGGGGACATTTTTTAATGAATTTAATTGAAGTAATTGGTGTGTATGCTTATGTTATTATGTTTCCAGCAATTATTGGAATTATTTATTTCGCATTTAAAAATATAACAACATTGTTAACTGATAAAAACCGAGAAATAATTTTGCTTTTTTCTTGCCTGGGTTCTTTTGTTTTATTTCACGAATATGCCTGGGCAACGGGCTCTTTTGGTTCGTTTGGCCTTTTACGGGTTTTAGTTTGTGTGTTGCCAATCTTGTGCATTGCCATTTCATTTGGAATTAAAAATATTCCATTAAAATTCCGCGATGAATCAAGAGATAGGTTGCTTAAATTCGTTTCTTGCTTACTAATTATTACACCTTGGGCAAATACTAAATACTCTATTCACAAAGAAAAACATTTGCAAAACGCACCGGCAGATATTGCTTTATTCAATTCATGCGTGAAATTTAAATCTAACTATACCTATAAACTATATTATGAAGCACCGCTCATTGCGTATGCTTACGACGCAGACCCATTTAACAAATCAAAAAACATCGGATTGTATTGGTACAATGCAGCTAATACTGGCGATTTAATTGTTTGGGACAATGGATTCGGGAAAAATCAAGCAATGGTGAATCTAGGAGATTTACAAAAAGACACCTTTCAGTTTAAATGCATTTATTTAGACCTTGATAAAAGGTTTGCTTTTTTTAAGAAACTGTAATTTTTCCGTTGTGCAATTCAATTACCGAAATTTCAGGTTTTATTCCTACACGACCTAAATATCCTAAGAATCCAAGTCCTCGGTTTACATAAATATGCTGATTACCTTCTGAATACAAACCTGCCCATTGCTTATAAACATATTGTGATGGACTCCATTTAAAACCTGGAATTTCTATTCCAAACTGAAAACCATGTGTATGTCCAGCAAAAGCAACATCTATATCCTGATGGTCTTTAGTGATTTGTGCTTTCCAATGCGAAGGATCGTGAGAAAGTAGCAATTTTACAGGCACATCAGGCATATCTAATTTAGCTTTTTTCATGTCGCCTTTTCTTGGAAATCGAAGTGCTTCACCCCAATTTTCAACACCTAGGATTCCTATAGAAGCTCCATCTTTACTCAAAATTCTGTGCTCGTTCATCAATAAATCCCAACCCATTTCCTGATGTATTTCTTTCAGCCTTTCCAGATTTTGTGCTTTTAAACTTGTTGATTCCCATTGTACATAATCACCATAATCGTGATTTCCTAAAGTGGAAAATATACCAAATTCAGCTTTTAAGTCTTTCCAAATTTCAACAAATGGTTCCGCTTCATCGGAACGGTCATTTACCAAATCGCCCGTAAAAAATATCACATCAGGCTTTTCCTCATTAATCATTTGTACAGCTTTCTTAAAGGAATCACCACTTGCAAATGAACCACTGTGAATGTCAGAAATTTGAATAATTTTTAATCCATTAAATGCATCTGGTAAATTACCTAATAATATTTTTTCTCTGCGAATGGTGAAATCAAATGCAGTTTTAATCATCCCATAAATCATAGTTACCAAAGGAACTGCTGCTAAAGTCAACGCTCCATAGCTTAGAAATTTAGCCCTGGAAATTCCATTTTTTACAACATTTATTTCTGATTTATTTTGATTGAATAAAGATACAATCCACTGTATTAAGCGCTGAACGTCATCTATCATTAAAAATAAACTGCCAATAATTTTACTTATAACAATTATAAAAACAAGGCAAATAGTGTAGAGGTAAACAAACTTAGGTAACAAGGGATTTTGGTAAGTTACAATTGTAAATATTCCGAAAACAATTGTAAATGCAGTAATTGCCCAATAACTTCTAAAGATAATATCACGTTTAACTTCTGACCAATCAATAGTCACGGTTCTTATTGCCTGAAAAAAATAGAAATCAATCAGCAAGAGAACCGCCAAAAGAATCAAAAAACGAATTAACATGAATGTTGCCAAGGGAATATATTTCTTAAGTTTCTCAAATGGCATGCAATTCGAACAAGGAGTACCATGGAAGAAGGCACAAACGTAGTGGAAATTTCAGCAAGGGCAAAGCCTTGGAGAATGAAAAGTGAACAAAATACACTTACCCAAGAGTTAGACTTGGAAAGACGTAAAGTCATTATAAGTGCCATAATAGCAGGAATTCTCATTCTTCTTCTATGGCTTATTTTGGGATTCGAAAATTATTTTGAATTAAATCTCAATTATTTTGGAGTTATTCCAAGAAAGCTCATTGGCTTGCGTGGAATTTTATTTGCACCCTTACTCCACGGAGACTACAAACACCTTATTTCCAATAGTATACCTTTGTTTTTCCTTCTTACGGGAACACTTTATTTTTACCGTGGACTAGGCTATAAAGTATTTCTGTTAATTTGGATTTTTAGTGGAATAGGCGTGTGGTGCATCGGGCGCGATAGCATTCACATTGGCGCCAGTGGTGTGGTTTACGGCTTGGCTGCATTTCTTGCTATTAGCGGAATATTGAGAAACGACATTCGTTTGATGGCTATTTCTATGTTAACTATTTTTCTTTATGGAGGAATGATTTGGGGAGTCTTACCGCTTTTTCAACATGTTTCCTGGGAATCACATTTAATGGGAAGTTTAATCGGTTTGTTTTGCGCTGTTTATTACAGAAAACAAGGTCCTCCGCAACGTCAATATGATTTAGAACCTGAAGAAGATGAGGAAGAAAGTGTGGAAGTTTTACCCGCAGAGCCATTGAATGAAACCATTCAACACCATACAGCTCATCCCAACTACATCATTATTTATAAGTATAAAAACAAAGAAGAAGAGAATACCGAAACAAAAGCCTGATTTTATCTTAGTTTTGCGCCGTGAATTATTTACAAGTCGATCGTCTCTCAAAATCCTTCGGCGAAAGGGTTTTATTTGAAAACATATCTTTTGGACTGCAACAAGGTCAAAAAACTGCGCTGGTAGCCAAAAATGGAGCAGGAAAATCAACACTACTCCGCATCATGCAAGGGCTGGAAATTCCCGACAGCGGCGAAGTTACTTTTCGTAACGACATCTCTATTGCTTACCTCGACCAGCATCCGCCATTTGACCCAAAACTGACCGTTTTAGAAACCGTTTTTGCATGGAAAGAGCCGAAAATGCTCGCCATTCGCAAATACGAAGAAGCAATTGAGCACCGCGATTTACATCCTACTCCCGAAAATGAATTGGCATTGCAGGAAGCCATCGCAGGCGTAGAAGAGCTAGAAGCTTGGGACACCGAAGCAAAAGTGAAAGAAGTATTGGGTAAGTTGAACATTCACTTTCTCGACCAGCCGATGGGCGAACTTTCTGGTGGACAGCGCAAGCGAGTTTCTTTGGCGGCATTACTCATCCGCGAACCCGATTTGGTATTGCTCGATGAGCCCACTAACCACTTAGATGTAGAAATGATTGAGTGGCTCGAAGGCTATTTGCAACAAAGCAACCTTACCTTGTTAATGGTTACCCACGATAGGTATTTTCTGGATAACGTGTGCACCGACATTTTGGAGATTGACCGCAACAATGTGTTCAAATACAAAGGCAACTATTCTTATTATTTAGAGAAGAAAGCAGCAGCATTGGCAGCATTTAACAGCGAGGTAGATAAGGCTAAAAATCTTTTCACCAAAGAGTTGGAATGGATGCGCCGTATGCCCAAAGCCCGCAGCACCAAAGCAAAATCAAGAATTGATGGTTTTTATGAGGTGAAAGAAAAAGCCAGCCAGCGTATCATCAAAGAAGAAGTGCAGCTTTCTGTAAAAATGAACCGCTTGGGTGGTAAGATTTTGGAATTGATAAAAATTTCCAAGGGTTATGGTGACAAGACTTTCATTGAACCATTTACCTACACATTTATTAAAGGTGAAAAGATTGGTATTGTTGGTAAAAACGGTTGCGGAAAATCTACTTTGTTAAAAATGATCATGGGCGAACTCGCTCCTGACACCGGAAAAATAATCACAGGTGATACCGTTGTCTTTGGGTATTATTCGCAAGAAGGCATGAAACTCGCGGCCGACAAACGTGTGATTGAGATTGTGAAAGATGTGGCTGAAGTAATTCCGTTGGCCGATGGCAGCAAACTTACCGCATCGCAGTTTTTGCAGTTGTTTCTCTTTCCACCGGAAATGCAATACACCTATGTTTCCAAATTAAGCGGAGGCGAAAAACGCAGGTTGTATTTGCTCACCGTGTTGATGAAAAATCCGAATTTCCTGATTCTCGATGAGCCCACCAACGACCTCGACATTCAAACCCTCAACATTTTGCAGGATTTCTTAGAGAAATTCGGAGGTTGCGTTATCATCGTTTCTCACGACAGGTTTTTCATGGACACCCTTGCCGACCATTTGTTTGTATTCGAAGGCGATGGCATTATCCGCGACTATAACGGAAAGTACAACGATTACCGACAGGAGTTGGCCGAGAAGCAAAAAGTAACCTACAAACAACCTGATAAGAAATCAGAAATTGTAGAAATAGAAGCCAAGCCAAAACCTAAAGTAAGTTTCAAAGAAACCCATGAGTTTAGTACCATTGAGAAAGAAATTCCCCAATTAGAAATCAAAATCGGGGAGCTCACCAAAAGGCTTAATGGCGGAATTACTGACCATGTAGAATTGCAAAAAATATCTGCCGAAATCTCCAAATTCACCGAAGAATTAGAAAACAAAACGCTGAGGTGGTTAGAGTTGAGCGAGAAGATGTAGGTGAGGTTGAAAAGATGTTATTTTGGGTGTGCCCCGCTGGGTCGGGCTATCGCTGCAATCTTGTCCTTCGTTCCTCAGGCCAAGGATTTCCGTTTATCACAATGTGGCTGCTATCCCTCACACAATGCATTTCGGTGGATTGTCAGCGCTTGTGGTCCGAAGAATTCTTTTTTACTCATTTTAAAAGTTTTCTATTTTCGACTTCCTGTAAAATCTGCATTTGTTGGATGGCTATTTTATTCAATCGAATAAGTCGATTTTGCTGCGACATATTATCGTTTATGAACACAGCATTTAAGTTTTCCATATTTGCCAAACAAATCAGTTCATTGATGGAAGCATGATCTCTGATATTTCCTTCCAAATTAGGATTTGCATTGCGCCATTCTTTGGCTGTGATTCCGAATAATGATACATTCAATACATCTGCTTCAATGGCATAAATAATTGATGTTTTGGTAGGAGTAAGTTCTTTAGGAATAAGATTTTGTTGGATGGCAACTGTATGAATTCGGTAATTTAATTTGGTCAATTCCCGCTTGGCAGTCCAACCTAATTGTTTTCGTTCTTCTTCTTTAAGCCTTAGGAATTCTTTAATCAAATACAATTCAAATTCTACAGAAACCCAGCTAGCAAATTTGAAAGTAATTTCTCTTGGCGCATAAGTGCCTCCTACTGCACCGTCTTTTGTAATGATGCCAACGGCATTTGTTAATGCTACCGATCTAAAAGGAATCATTGTAAAAGCATTGCTTCCTGCATCTTTCAGAATTGGTGTCGAATTCGACCCCTTTAAATTTGGTATTGTTTAGATGTTCCTAAAGACCTAAATATTTAAAAGTGTTTTTAAGCCACATCCAATTTTTTACAACATCACCAGGCTCAACTGGATTTTTTTGCTTGGCAATGTCGGTTATGCTTATATAGCCATCAACTTAAACATTTAAAATGCGAATAGAAACTTCCTTTAATATGAATTGTTTTGTTTTCACAATTTTCATTTATTTTCTTATTTAAATATCTCTGCGGGTAGCTATTAAGTAGCTTTAGCAACAGACAAAGCCGTTGGCGTTAAGTTTGCATGGTTTTCAACTTGGTTTTAGATGTACTTTGGCAATATGTCAATCCTCTAAGCTTTTTAGCATCACGAGAGAGAAACTCAATCAGAATGCTGTATCGTTCCAGAACACTTTGCCATACCTTGAGTACTGATATACGGAAATTTAATTTCTAAAATAGTATCGTTTTTTGACTCTTGAAGTTTGTTAATGGCTGCATTCGTTTTTAAACAACTTACCAAATCTATTTCTGATACTTGATTTACAAAAGTTGAAACGCCAAAATATCCGTCAAACAGCAGATAAGAGCCAAAATAATCTATTTTTTTCTTGTTCTTTATTAAGAGGCAAACAAATTGTGAGATTAAATTCTGATCATTTTTCTCTAACTCTAATTCCCGCTTTTGTATCTGAGCCTGACCAGATCACTAGCAACCAAGCCCTAGTTTTTTTACTCTTGGGTAGATAACGTGAATAAAATACAATGAAGTAGTCTCTTGAGCCTAATTGATCTATCAACTTTTGATTAAATAATACAATATCCAAATCTCTTTTTTACCATTTGTGAAGTGTATTTTCATTGCATCCGCATTAAAAAAAATATTTGTCGAAAAACAGAGAGCTCACTGAACGAAATCTCATTAATTTAGCCTCATATTATAAAACATGATAAGGAACTCTCTTTTTATTCTATTCCTAATTGTAGGAACTTTTTGCTACTCTCAAGACTATTCAAGAGTTAAAATTAACACGGATGCCAACGGTTTAGCTTTTCTTGCTGAACGTGGAGTTACGATCGACCACGGAACGTATAAAGAAAACATTTTCTTTATTTCTGATTTCTCCGCAGCAGAAATTCAAACCATGCGTGATTACAATTACGATATTGAAATTCTAATTAGTGATGTACAAAAATATTATGTTGAACAAAACTTAACTCCATCGCAGTCAACAAGAAAAAATGTCGCTTGCGCTACTCCAGGTAGTTCAAGTGATTTCACTCCTGCGATTCCTGCAAATTTCAATCACGGTTCAATGGGAGGCTATTTAACGTATAATGAAATGTTGGCAGAATTGGATTCAATGGCTGCACTATACCCAACTTTAATTACAACGAAAGCACCAATTTCAACATTTTTAACATTTGAAAACCGTCCCATTTATCATGTGATGATTTCAGATAATCCATCAATTGATGAAGTAGGAGAAACAAAAGTACTTTACACTTCAATTCATCATGCCCGTGAACCCATGGCCATGATGGAAACGATTTTCTATATGTGGTATTTATTGGAGAATTACTCATCAAATGAGGAAGTGCAATACATCTTAAACAACATGAAATTGTATTTCGTTCCATGTTTAAATCCTGATGGATATGTATACAATGAAACAACAAATCCCAATGGAGGAGGTATGCACCGTAAAAATCGACATGATGTTGGAACATCAAATAAAGGAGTGGATCTGAATAGAAATTATTCTTACGAATGGGGAACTACAGGGACTTCTACGAATATGAATAGTGATACTTACTGTGGTACAGCATCATTCTCTGAGCCTGAAACACAAGCAATGCGTTGGCTAGTTGAAAGCAACGATTTTAAAACGGCTTTCAATGCGCACACATTTGGTGAAGCTATCTTGTTCCCAATTAGCGCAACCACGACTGAGTTTGCAGATCATCATGATTATTTTCAAGCAGAATCAAATCACATGAGTCAATACAACAGCTATGCAGCTATAAAATCTTCAACATTGTATCCTTCTTCCGGTGACTCTGATGATTATATGTATAAAGTGGATATTGGTTCTGGACAAAAAGATACCATTTTCGCTCATACACCAGAAGTTGGAACTTCTTTTTGGCCTGCAGAAAGTGAAATTGATCCAATATGTCAAGAAATGACTTTTTCGAATTTAGTGTTGGCGCATATTACACGCGTTTATGTGGTGACTAGCGATACTGATCCGACTTCTATTGCAACAATGATTGGAAACTTCAACCATGATAGCTATCGTTTAGGGTTAGAAAATGGTTCTATTACAGTTTCAATTGAACCATTGTTGAATGTTGCTTCAGTTGGAGATCCAGTAGTACATAATTTGGCAATTCAACAAACTGAGGCTGGTACAATTTCTTATTCCTTGACACCTGGAATTCAATTCGGAGATGAAATTAAATATATTTTAAAAACAGATAACGGGTTATGGGTTAAACGCGATACAATCGTAAAGACTTATGGTGAAATTACACTTCAAGCGTTCGAAAATGGAAGCTCAGCGAATTGGACTGGAACGTGGGGAACAACAACTTCTACCTTCGTTTCTGATTCAACCTCATATACTGATAGTCCTGTTGGAAACTATATTAATAACACAAATTTGACATTCGAATATATTCCTCAAATCGATTTAACCAATGCTTCATCAGCATTGATTACATACTATGCAAAATGGGACATAGAAGCAAATTATGACTTTGCACAATTCCAAGTTTCAACCGACAATGGAATAACATGGGTTGAACAATGCACTAACTATACAGTTCTTGGAACAAGTGGAGGAGGAAGTGTGCAGCCAAATAATTTACCTGTTTATGAAGGAATACAAGCTTCTTGGGTGTTGGATGAGGTGAACATGAGCGATTATTTAGGACAAACGGTCAAAGTGCGTTTCCAATTAAAATCAGATGGTAGTTCAACAAGAGATGGTTTCTACTTTGATGATTTAAAAATCATGTACTCCGAAGTGGAGACGATTGTTATACCTGAATCTAATTTCAATGCAAGTGCAAACATTGTGTGTGTGGGCCAATCAATTGCATTTACAGACTCTTCTTCAAACTCGCCTACTTCATGGGCATGGGATTTCAGTGATGGCCAAACATCTACAGATCAAAATCCAGTTCATACCTTTGCAACTTCAGGAACTTACATTGTAAATTTGACTGTAACTAACGCAGCAGGTTCAGATTCATACCAATTGAATGTTTCAATAGAAGATTGTGTAAAAATAGTTGAGGACATAGATAAAAATGAAATATCAATTTTACCAAATCCAAACAATGGAATCTTTGCCATCAAAGGCTTGGAGCTAGGAACAGACTTCGCTATTTATGATCTGAATGGAAAATTAATAATGAGAAAAGCGATTTCATCTGAATTCGAAGAAATTCGCTTGAATGGAGTTTCCAAAGGGTATTACTACTTACAAATAACCAAAAACGGTGTTCACCGACAAATGAATTTTAGCATCCATTAAGTAGAAATTGAAAAAATAAGTAGAATTTGAAAAAAGTGATTTCGCAATAAGAATTGATCATTACTTATGCAGAATTAAGTCCCTCTGGAAAAAATACGGCTAAAACTTGTTTAAACCCGTTAAGTTAAATGTTGCTCTTAAACCTATTACGTATCTTGTAGCTTCTATGAATTCTACAAAAGATACTGGTATTTTTGATGTTTGTCATTCAATGGTTCACCAAGAATTTACCCCGCTTATTGGGAGTAATGATTTTAAAATAATAACTTTAAGATTTCAGTGTTATTTTAGCTTGGTTGTGATAATCTATTTGAGTGTTGTAACCCAAACGTAACGCTTTTTATCTGCACCGAACTATTTTACCTACTTTTTTTCGTGAACTATGTTGATAAAAGTTTATCTAATTTACTTTTTCTTCTCGATTTTCTATTGCTCTGTTCACAAATATAAATAACACTTTTGAGTTTTAGGCAAATTTTAATGTGTTTACTTCAAAAACAATTGATGTTATTTTTGGCACAATTTTAACTTACGCGCTGCTGCAATTTTAAATTACTTCTTGTGCTTAAAATTGCTACAATTGGAACTTAAATAAATTCCTTTAGTTTTGAAATTCTTTAACACGCATTATATGAAAGGAACTATTATCGCGACTTTTACTGTTTTTACTCTTTTTTTATTGACGCTTGCAGGTTGCAAAACCACCGTTTCATATACTGGTTTAAGACCGGCAGATGTTAGCTTACCGAGCAATGTAAAATCTGTTTTATTGCTCAACAGGTACAAGCCAACCAAACAAAACAAGTGGTTAAATATTGTGGAAGGTTTATTTACGGGTGAAATTTTATTTGCCGATAAAAGGGGCGTAGAACAAACATTAGCAGGCTTACAGTCGAGGTTACAGAGTGGACCCAAATTTACAGTGAGTATTGCAAACGAGATTTTTGAAGGAACTGGAACCGGCATGTTTCCGCCACCTTTGCAAATGGCCGATATTGATAGGTTATGTAAAACATATAATGCAGATGCAGTAATAGCTTTAGAAGCTTTTGATTCTGATATTAATATTACCTCAGAGCCACGACAGCGTAAACGCAGCGTGAATGGAAAAGAAGTGATAGAGAACTTCTTTTTAGCTTCCGAAAATGTGCGCATAAATGTTGGTTGGAGAATTTATAATGGAGCAGGAGGCACCGTAATTGACCAACACCAAATGTTTTCTAACGAAGTTTTTACGAACGAAGGCAATACTGTTGAAATAGCAAGACGAGGATTGCTTTTTCCTGCCGATGCAATTATGAGAACTGGCTATTCTGCCGGCGACGGATATGGTGTGCGCATTGCACCTTCATGGGTGAGATACACCAGAGAAATTTATGGGCGCGCAGTACCAATCAATAACATGAAAATAGCAAAGCGAATGGCTGTTAGAGGCGATTGGCAACAGGCAGCAGAAATTTGGCAGAAATTCGCCAATCATCCACGGCAAAAAGTTGCTAAACGCGCCATGTATAACCGAGCAGTAGCAGCCGAAATGCTTGGTAAATATGATGAAGCACTTGAATGGGCAAGAAGAGCAGCCGACACTTACGGCTTACGAAATGCAAACAGATATATTTTTGTGTTGAATGCGAGATTGAACGAATTGCAACGCCTAGATCAACAAATGGAAACGAAACCTTAAATCCCAATAGGATGCCAGGTAGTTTTTACCTCTGTATAATCTAATATTCTATACGGGTCTTCGTTTTGAGGAAGTGTCCAATTGATTGATGCTTCTACTTTTACACGCTTTACATTCAATGCTGCATTAGTTTCTGCCGTTACTTTATCTTGTTGGTTATCGGTGTTGATATAAACAGCATTTACGTCCATGTGTG
>Ga0247831_1005703_pt1 | contig 15324 bp, 12 predicted proteins | sample LaCruzMarch2015__9_FD_192406 | JGI IMG/M metagenome (GOLD analysis project Ga0247831, IMG submission 192406) | Freshwater microbial communities from meromictic Lake La Cruz, Castile-La Mancha, Spain - LaCruzMarch2015_1m | ecosystem: Environmental > Aquatic > Freshwater > Lake | place: Spain... | reverse complement strand
CACGGGGACCTCGGTGCCGTTGATTATGCGCGGCGAGCCGCTCGAAGCCGCGAGGGCGGGGACGACGGTGGCGACGACCCCCGCTGCCGCCGCGAATAGCGCGAACGAAAACAACATCGCGTGTCGGAACGCCTCTCTCCTTCGCAATGGTGGTGGCCCAGAGCCCTAAGGGTATGAATTTAACCCTCTGTTTAACCTTAAGTAGTGAATTTAACCCTCTTTTTAACCTTAAGGTATTAGTTAACTCTGGTTCGCTGGGATTATGGCGCCGTCACACTCTTCAAGAAGATAGAAGATAGACACACAACGCGGGGGGCGATTGTCATATTGTCATTGGCTTGTATATGGCTCGACCGTGCCGCGAGAACAGTTTTGCCGACTACTTTGAGAGGGCGACGCGAATTGTCGACAGCAACACAAACGGGATATATATATCATTATCATACATAAAGGAAGTACCTTTCGTCGGATTATACCCTCTATGATCCGAGGTGGAGAGACTTTGCTAAAATATATTGGACATAAATTTGAAGACGAGAATTTTACTTTCAAACATACCGGACCCGGTATTTTGTCAATGGCCAATGCTGGCAAGTTAATATTAATAGTAGTAAAACCTTGTGGAAAAGAGGGGGTGGAGAGAAAAAAAGTTGTGTGTGTGTATCGTACGGCATGATATCGTTGATCCTTTTGGTGACGAATTTGCAACCAACAACAATGAAAAATAACTCAAAATGAAGAGTTTGTTGTAGACATTTTATATACAATCGTTATTATTGTTTAACTCTGGATAAATGCTAAATATCTTATTTCCGAAACAATGGACAAACATTATTCATAAACATAGATTGTCCTTATTTCATCTGGATGCCAAATCATTCAAAAGGATTGTGCGCTTCTTACTATCATCGAAGGCGGCAGTAATTAGGTGCGAAAGTTCTCGTGCATTCACACTACTAAATTTACCCTCTTCTAAGCCACGTTGGATTTCATCGAGTCGCATGGCCATGAAATTTCCCACGGCGCGTGTCTTGTCAAGCAGTGTTGAATATTTCTTCGTCAGTTGGATACTACGTTCTTGCATATTATTATTATTATCATTACCACTTAACGTTTCATTACTACTGTTGGTCTGCTTCGTTGTTGAGCCTTCCGATGATTCAATTACGAAGAAATCGGCAACACCTCGCACGGCATCAAAGAATAATGAGTGGATAAATCGCGATGCCGCCTCAGTAATGGCATCTGACTTCAACACTGGATCTAAGAATAGTATTAGTATCATATCGACTAAGTTGCCCACGGCCATGCAGTACACATTACGTGCGAGTACTAGTTTCCACGATTGTGATAAATGTCGCATATGGAACAGTGCGGCCCTAAGTGCAGTATCAGCATCATCCCATTCGATCACAGATTCATTCGACGTTAGGGCCTCCTGGAAGCTAAGCAGACGTGGAGCAACAAGTTCATATAGTTGACATTTTTGTTTCTCAATCATGGAACCCATACACTTGGTTGCCAAGTCACGAAAGGGTGGGATCATATCCAAGAAGGAACATATCTCACCGAGTAATCGAGTCTTGCCTTTTGGTGTATTACTACTACTACTACTACTACTACTACTACTATTGCTACTATCATCATTGTCCAAGTTGAGATTACGGAACTTGATCTTATACTCAGCACCGAGCAAACCTGATTCATGTGCCAAGTAAACACAATCATTATGTAATACTGCCGCTATACGGGGGATACTACCCACCTCTCTGGCATGGACAGTGGGTATGATTGCACGGAATAGATCTAACAATTCACGTGATGCTCGATATAGCATCGGGGAGAATGTATCATCAACACCAAGGTCAGATCCACCAACAACGATGGGAGTTGTGGCATCATCCAGTGTTGAACGACATAATTCCATAATCCGTTGTGCAGTAATTGAAATAGAACACTTATGAAATGCAAATGTCTTCAAGGGGTCGTCATCAATGTAGGCTAACGTGCCTGGATCGGATGGTTCTGGTACGTCAATTCCGACTTGGACGGTATTGTGATAGTCCGTTTCGAGTAATATTGACCGACCACGGATTAATACTTGCGACCGTTGACCCTCGGTATAGGCTTGTCGTAACGAAACAACAAGCTCGGACAATGGCGAGAGAATCTTGGGTTGTTGCATGTTAAAAATTGGCGAAGTGTCGTATTCGTCTATTGTAGATGATTTAGACGAATCATTCAACATATTCATACCAACAAGCTTTTCCTCAAATGCCATCACTTCAACGACTATACGACATTCCATCTTCTGTAGCGTTTGCCATACCTCCGGAGACCGTGCAGTAGGGATGCAGCATCGTCGCATGTACTTAACAAGCGCAGTCATTAGCGGCATGGTGTCTCCATTCTCAATGTCATGTGCGGCGGCTCCTAGCAGTACGCCAACGTTCAACATCACAGAACCACTGGATAAGATTGAGTCATTCGATACAATGGGATATGTCCCAAATAGATGCTTTCCGAGCATGCTTGCAAGGTCAGGACGAGACAACAATGCGTGGTGATGAATGAATGTAATAATGGTGGTTACAAAATTGAGCGCGGCGAGGAATGATGCACCCGATTGTGACACCTCCAAAGCGAAAGCACGCAATGCTCTTTCGTAAATTACATCAGACGTAGCAATCATTGATTGGTTGATATCCGTCCCGAGTAAACTCTCCAAGTTGCCCTCCAATTCAGCCGTGTGTTCATCGAAGGAGGAGGAGTCGTCTCCTACCAATGGACGGACCAAGGTCCATGCCAATCGAATGGCCGGACCTTTAATAGACACCGGATCATACTTATTGTGATTACTATTCGTAGATGAACGTGCATTTTGTACTGACTGTTGTGTAAATTTGTAGTATCCTCCGACCAAACCACCACCTCTCATGTCCTCACTTTCCTTCTCTTGGTTTGCCTCCAGATTGGTTAATGATACAAGTATCACATCAAGTAACTTTCGTGATAATCGTTGCATAGCCCCATCGAGAGTTTCACCAAATGTTGGATAGTTCTTATCCGAAAATAATTCCAATACAAGGTATGCATCCAACAATGGCGAAGTAAAGTTACCGGTGGTAGCATCGTCTATACTCCCACACACTGACAGTGTGGTGCCCCCCGACGACGACGACGACGACGACAATCCTCTATCAATACCATCCGAATTATCAATTACGATACATTGTTCAATCATGGCATTGGCACGATATCGTAATTCCATCCGATACCGACGAGAACGTTGACGCAGTTCGTTTAACATCTTTGCCACATCATCGTAGTTACTACTTCCGAGTTCGTCATTGCTGTTGTCAAGAACATCACCATCATCGTCAAAGCCCCATCCATCTCCTTCCTCATCTTTCCGTGAGGCAGAAGTAGAGTGTTGTAGTGGTCCTACCGATGATGTCGACATGTCCACGACAATGTCATTTAAAATTACTTCCACGTCAAGTACCAACCGTGCAGCATGGACCATTGGGGATGACCGTATCTTCTCATCATCATTATTGTTGTCATTGTCATTGTCGAAAGTTACACTAGCAAAATGGATAAAATCGGCAGCACTACATATGCTCGATGGCGAATCGATATTGAAACCTTTATTAGTTGACATTGACGTAACGGTAGTATATGCAAAGTTGGTAGAACGGAGGGATAGTTTATCAACCTCGTCAAGGTATTTACTTGCTTGTGCACATTTTTGTAATATTGATATACGTGTTTGTAGTCGTTCCACTTCTTCCTCCATGGACAATTCTACGCGGGGGGCCGTTGTTGTCATGTCATCACCAATGTCGTCACGATTCTTCCCCCTAGACACGACATTTGTCCTTGGTATCGTCTTGGAAGGGAGGGCGTCCTTCAACCCTAAACGAATAGAAGCAATTTCGTCTTCCAATGTTCTGGCTCTATTGTCGAATTCCTTTCCCATTTCTTCCGTGTAACGTTGGGATGTACCAAATAGCCTTAATCCTAGGTCCATGCCCGCTTGCGCACGTGTGTCATCATTGTCGTTGTCATTGTCATTGTCGTTGTCGTTGTTGTTTTTGTTACCAGGAGGAGTCACGCCAAGGATAGCGGCATTGCTACTTGATGATGATAACAAGGCCAAGCGTGCCTCGGCGGTTATACGCTGAACGTCACGTCGTACGGTGCTAAGTCGTTGGTCCATTGTCTCGGCGTGTGCAGTCGACACACAACATCATCTCCAACACAATCGCGCATTTTCGTGGCGGGAACGACCAACCTCTTTTTTTTTGCCTCTTTTGACAGTTTCTGTACCAAACCATGATAATAGCAGCTGTATCGAGGCAAAAACCACCAAACTTGCACCTCACACCCTCTCTCACATGTCTTACGAGAGTGTGGCTACCCTATTTGTCATGTGTAGTCATGATCTCAGGACGATAGACGATTCCTTTCGTGTTGGTTGCGGAGACTAATGTTACCTCCCGCCAAAAAATTACTTTGTGTACGAATTCTGAATTCTGTGTTGTGGGAGTAACATTTTTGTGAGAAGAGTGACTGTGGATGAGTACAAAGTACCATAAAAAATGAGTACAAATACCCTTTGTTGCGAACCCCTTCGATGGATTCCTTAATTAACAGCCATTGTCTCAACGGAACCGAATGTCAACTAATGTTACGTCGGAAGCTTCGACTTGACGTTTTTCCACATGATTTTCCATGCACCTGTGGAAAAACTCACGACGCCAAAGGAGATCACGCATTCTGTTGTTCTCGGACACACAAGGGCAGTGCACATAACCAAATAGCACACCAAATAGCAAGAGCCATCGGTCCAGCTTTAGTCGCAGCAAATATATTACTCGAATCAATACTGCCATGGAGACAGAACCAAGACTCTATCTTACATCAGACCCATTGTCACGTCCTTACGACATCTCATTCAACCCTAACAACCCTAATCATCATTCGCACGAATATAATACAATTGGCTTCGATATCACAATTGCCAACGCCACAAAACCACTCCCTTCCAATCAAAACCTCTCCAACTCAGAAGACTATATTACAACTTTAACTGCCAATGCAGACATCTTTCTTCAGGACTTCGAGAGGAAACAACTCAACAGAACCAACAACACGAGAGCCGACCCACCTGTATCAGGCAAAGCCGTGATTGGAGACTTACTCCGTAGTAATAGACTCCTCATCCCAATAGCAATGGACGCAAACGCACGACTAGGACCAATGTTCCAATATACTTTATATGGAACTATACCTCCACCAATCCCACCCCGTAAAACAATTTAAGATTAACAGACCTAATGCCAAGGCAATGTACGAACGAGCAACATCTATCCCAGCACCCAGTGGAATACTTTTAGAAGCAGACTTCAATTGGAAACATACCCGCAATCAACTATACGACGATTCTTTGGTCGCTCATATATGGCTCCAACACCATCTATTACTACTATCCAACAAATTGGTATTGGTATCGCACACGCTTACAGCTCCTCACTCTTGAAAGCAACCCAAAACTTTAAAGATATCTGACGACATGTCCGGATTCGATATCTTCAATTTTCTCTTACCCCGTGATCAGATAGATGATATTCTCAATTTAGATGTAGACGTAAACTAAACCACAATAATTGAGTAGAGGTAGAATATCCAGAGCACTGATAGTCATAGTCAGTATCACCAATACTATCTTCAATATAAGAATTAGTACGGGATACTTCGCCATAGGACAATGTAAAACGTTCGAGCTTCTCTCTTGGCCTCTTTTACTTTGGAGCCGGCAAATTCACAGCAGTGTACTTTACGTGTCTATTTTACATTTCTACATCTAGTGAATTATCTAACAATAAACCAACAATTTGGTCACGAGGCAAGAGAAAATCATAATGGTCAAAGGCAGGTGATGTCTGTGAGTGGACAAGCTTTTTGAAGGAATTGATGATGAGGGTACTGAATGCGTGAGTATTTCCTAAACCGAGTTGTTGGATTGTAGTTATGGAAGGTGTTGGAGCGTAATGGCTAAGCCCGTAGAATTTTTGATTATGTTGAGGATAGTCTGCCTGCAATTGTTTCCATCGCTGATCTGCTTCAATAAAAATGCCGATAGGGGCTGGAAGGGTGGTTGCACGATCATACATAGCTTTTGCATTTGATCTATTGGGCTTGAATTGTTTACGTGGAGGTATAGCAGGCGGAGGTGTACCGTAGAAATTCGTACTGGTCATGGGACCGACTCGTCCGTGTGCATCAATGGCTATTGGTGTGAGAATCATTTGATTGTGGAGAAGATTACCTATTACATCATCGCCTGAAATCGGAGGGGTTTTTCAGCGGTTATTTGATCTGTTAAGTTTATTCCGTTCTTGGTCTTGTAGAGAGAGATCTGCGTTGGCAGTGTAATTTGTGATACAATCTATAGACGATGGGGGAACATGGTTGGAGGGGGGCGGAGGAGTGGCATTGGTAATTGTGTTATCGTAACCGATCATTGAAAAGACATTCGATGGATGGCAGTCAATGTTTGGTTTGTAGGATACATCGAAGGGACATGCAGTAGGGTCGGCAGGGAGGTGTAGATTAAATATTTTGTCAAGGTTCGTTGTAGGCAAAATGATGTTTGCGGTAGTCAGTAAAGTGCAATTTGTTAGTAATCATATTGTGTGGGCGACCTTTATGATTCTTAGGACAATTGAAGGGATGGTCACCGTAGATATCATAAACTTTGTTGCATTGACATTTGCATTCTTAAGGAAGTATTGGGATTCGTAGTTTCTGCCGCATGTTGAGTGCGAATGGAATAGGAGGTAGTCGGTGTGAAATTTGGCTTCTGCTCATTCCTGCGATGGGGTAGGATGTAGTAGATGATAGTATGCTAGGAAGTAGGTAGATATGATAAGCATTCAGTTGACATCCTATTTACTCCGCGAACTTGAGCTCGTATCTAAAAAGGATCTCGGGTTTGCATCGTACTCGTTGTTCCATAGTTGACACAGAGTGACAATAGGGCTGGAATCAACAGCAGGCGGGAAGCCAAAGAGGGAACCAACAAACCGGAATTCGCACCATTGTCGCTGTGACAGAACTAAATAATAGGGTGAATAATGTGACAGTCAGCGAAGGCACGAGGACGCTCCTCCGACCACGCTTTAGGCTTCCTATGTGCCCTCAAATAGATCTCGGGTTCGCATCGTACCATCGTTGTTCCATCGTTGTGACACAGATGTGACAGACGTGGTGCCAAATTCTCTCCTGAACAACTTGGATCTTGCCATAATTCCTATTTCCGAGGAGTAAGTTGACGTGTGCACGAAGACAACATTAATGGCCGAAGCTGTGTTTGTCGATTTACCATTTTCCATGCTGCATCATTTTGGTCGTCGCAATCATCATCGATGTCTTCGGCATCTTTTACAGTCCCTATCTGATCACCGCGTGCTGGGTTTCACAACAAAATCGACCATAAGCAACGATCATTAGGCAATATTCCCTCTCGTTTCCTTTCCTAATGATGATCATTCATATCTTATCATGTATTCTACCTACTCACATTCTCCTTTAATGCTTTCATTCATTTATATACATTTACCAGCAACCAGCACGCTCCCTCTTCTTCTCGTCGCCAACATGCAAGTCTCTAGCGCCGCAATGATGCTATATCTTCTCTACAACAACGCGTCCTTGGACGCGCAGTCTGTTACGGAAATTCTGTCGATGATGGCTGAGATGGAGGACAGCAACAACAAGATCCACGCGTTGAGCCGCACGCTAAAGAAGGCACAGCGTCAGGAGGGGCGTTTGCTTGAAGAGATTGCCAAAGACATGGTTGATAAGAAGAACGAAAAGGCCGATGCTGGCGTTTTGATCCTTCAAGGCCAAGATGATGGTACTCGTTGTGTGTATCTTGACGGTAGTCCTGGGGTCAAGTGTATAGGAGCCGATGCTTGCAAAGGTGTTACGATCACTTAGATCGCATGTGGCAGTTGCATCAGGACACGTTCCTGCAAAGGCCTGGCTGGCACGACAACAGTTGCTGAAGACTCCTGTGTAGGCTATGAAGCCTGTTATGAAGCCGAGGATACGAAGATCGGCAAAGACAGCTGCAACGATTATTATCGGGCATGCTATGAAGCAGTTAATATGACCATTGCTTACCGCGCGTGTCGTGGACATTATGCCTGTTCTGAGGTCAAGTATATGACCATTGCCATCGAAGGCTGCAACGGTTCTAAATCGTAAATCGTGCGAAGAAGCGGAACGTTCAACCTTTGGTATGAAGAGTTGTCAGGATGAACAAGCCTGTTATGAGGTCAAGGATATGATCATTCACAATCGTAGCTGCGTGGTTACGAAACCTGCTATGAAGCGGAACGCACAACCGTGCATGGGGGTAGCTGCATTGGTGAAAGAGCGTGTGAATACATGCTTGATAGCGAAGTTGGCAAATTCAGCTGCATCGGAGACGATGCGTGCCGTACTGATGATTCTTGCCTTAATACCATTATTGTAGGAAATGATAGCTGCTTTGGAACCAAATCGTGCTATGAGGATGAGGAGCAGTGCAATGAGGAGGGTCGCCAGTTAGGTCCTGTAGGATCTCGTAGCTGGTGAGTAGTCAATATTCTTTCGAACAGTATCATAACGTTTTATTGCTTGTCTCCTCACTTGTTCCATCTGTTCAGCAACGGCTCGTACGCCTGCAACGACAGCTTTGGAGGATCACTTGGGAGCTGTCAGTGGTGAGTATCATCTTTCGATTTACATTCACAATATACGAATATGCATTTGCTTGTGCTCCTCCTCATTACTTTCTCTCGTAACAACCTCCTCTAGTAATGGTGTCAATGCATGCCAGAACGCTAACATTACCGGTGAGCAATGAATATCTTTTTCTCTTTTAATTGTGTATACACCTGTCTAATGACATATCCATTTACTTTTTCTCTCGTCATTTAGAATTCAGTGGATTAGCATGCTCTCCGACTTCTTTGCCCATTGCAAGTAAGTCGTCCAAGGCACCCGTGATGGCCAAGGCCGCAAAGAAGATTGCGGCGCCCGGCACCTTTGTGTAAGTGCCGCGTGAGGGATAATGTTAATGACGGGTGGTGATTGTGAGGAGAGGGTTGGATGTTATATTATCTTTAGGGGTTTTTAGTCATGTGAAAGGATTGGTGGTTAATATTGAAGATTTGGAATCATCCTGAACCTAATGGATGTTACGATGATGTGTATGGGAGAGATTGAACGGCGATATCGATATATACACACTGCCTTCCTATGTTGTTACAGATTTGATTAAGTTGTTTGCCGAGTAATGAAATAGGCTTCTCGTTAAATATTTAAATAAGTAACGAAAGATTGAAGCCTACGTTGACAATTATTATTAATATGGTCGTCATCAATCTCTTTTGTGGTTGCATTGATTCATCACGCCTTGTTTGCCATACCTCCAGAGACCGTGCAGTAGGGATGCAGCACCACCGTCACATGTACTTAACATGCGCAGTCATTAGCGGCGGCATACGTCGAGGAGGCTTTAGCTTAGCCAACTCTAGCAGTGATTGACAAGTGCCCCTTTTGCAATTCCGACGAGGAAGCGGGTGGAGGCAAATGATCCTGCTCTGGTGCAATTAATACCCCTATTGGCTTATCTTCGTACACACAATGTCGGATCCACGACCAAATCAAACAGCGGCGTCCACTTGGCAGTAGTAAAAGTCAATCTAGTCCCACCCTTGCAGTAATTGTATTCTTTCATCCTTCTCGATCTTGGCTGTATCATCTGTTCTCCTCCTCTTCTTCGTTTCAATCGGGTCCCGCGTCCAAATAGTAAAAGCATCATCAAATAACCACAAAGCAATCAAGGAAGAGGGTAATTTTCAATTTTGTGCCTCAATTCAAAAATGCAAGCACAGAGGGATCTTATAATGCACAACATGCCACTGCACATGATGTAAATTGGGTTGTACTTGGCATTGGATCTGGTGTGTGTCCATTACTATAAACAACACACATACTACTACTACTACTACTACTACTCTATCGAATAAAGTTATTTTTGTGTCCCATATCTTACACATCCGATGATGAACCCCCGAGTCGATTAGTACAAATTGAAAAAAAAGAGAAAATGCAGTACAGAATCACAATGGCAACCTAAATAAACGAAATATATATATATGAATCCATTGATACAACATTGATCGTTTAATGATTGTGCAATGGATAGAGGACGACTAGGATAATGAGAGAAAAATGTTGAGCAATGTGTTGAGGTGGTGAGGGGTGATGTGATGAGGGGCGATACTTGAAAGGAGGAGCATCGAAAGATCCCTACCCAATATATTCACGAATAATACAAACGTGGTTGGTGTAATGTGTAATGGATAAAGGAAGGTTAGGGCTGTGTGTTGGTGGAACAACGTAAAATTCAATCAAAGTGGCGCTGCGTTTTTGTCATCTGTCAAACACTCAGGAGGACCCCACAGACGCTTTCCACCAAACATGAAACTCTGTCGGAGTAATAAATTGTTCTCGTTGACTGATTGAAGCATTCCATTAGTAAATTGTCCCTTGATTACAACAAGTGAATTTGGATCACGCATCTTCTTGTTGTTGATATTGTCAACTTCTTTTTCGGCGTTGTCATTGTCGTCTTCACTAGGATAATATCTATAAGTGCCACTACCGGAAATACGGCCTTGCTGCATCTCACCTACATACGATGTAATACCATCCTTAAATTGTATTGTTACATTCTCTCCATGTGGTAATCCACAAAGATATGGGTTCGAGAGTAAAAGCTCCGGCGTAGATGATGATGATGGAGTCGAGGGAAATACCACAAAGTCTCCTACGAGGACAGAACCATCTTTATACTTCATCCTACCACTTCCATATGGCTGATTAAACTGGAAGGTTCCAGTGTACACACCACAATCGGTATGCATTGTCCCGTCATGATACGAACCTTCGTGAAAGGTACCATGAAATAGACGATGATGACTCCGTGTAGTCAAACCATCCTCAGCATTACTATTTCCTGATCCACTATTCGTAGTAATGAAAACCTCATGCACACCGAATCCATCTGGAAGCATAATGATTGAGACTGTGCTTACGTCCACTTCATGCTCGGCCAACTCCGCCTTGTCGATTGCTGTCATCACTTCTTTTGTCGAATTGATAGTGTTGTTCGATGATTTTTGCTGTTTCAGGGATTTATGGTCCATCGGCTTCTCCATAGTGGCGTACAACGGCAAAGAAGAGCACCAATCAGTCTTATTGCTAATGAGATCTGAATAGAAATCTCGTTTCTTCCCTTCGAGCTTTACAGTGAATGACAGCTTGCTAGTCGATGTGGAATCACATTCATCACACTGAGTAACTAGTAACAGCCAGGCTCCGTAATGATTCTCACGTTCCAACGCCAGCTTTTGTTCCACCTCTACTAAACGACGCTCTGTTTGCTTCTTTTCGTCCCGCAACGCTTGTTTTCTAGCCATTCTTGCGTCTGTCAATTGTTGACCGACGATTGCTCTCCCTAATTCGTTATAAATTGGTTTCACAAACACATTGTTGATATCGATATCTAGATTTTTCAGACAGTCCTCTAATTCAACTACATCGGTCGAAAGGATCTGAACAGATTCAACACCATCGATGGCACCATTTACAATCCATCGCTGAATATCGACAGATGATACAGCGAATAGACCATTCTTACTGAGTGGCGGTACATTAGTAATACGAAATATCACATCTCCTTTGTAATACGAGTCATATTCATCATTACCGACATTATTACTAGATGATGTTGATGACAACACCCCACCACGTTCCACACCTCCGGCAAAGTGTACAATTACATCATAGACGACGGGAGATTGTAAACACTTTGTCTGTATATCCTTCGTCGTTATAATTGTCTTGGTCTTTTGTTCACAGAGGTGTGAGACAACTATTGTCTTCTTCTTTGACCCCCCTCGATTCACGACATCATGTAAGAAGTTTTCAGTTAGACGAAATCGTGGTATGGTAAGTACCGTGCTAGTAATGTCATCGTTATTACTTTCAGCTGGTGGTGGTACCAAACGTAGTGTAATAGTTTCATTCCAGTACAATGCATTTTCTTGTTGCTGTCGCTCTTGATCCCTCACGCTGATTGATGCTGGTGCAGCTGGCTGAAACAATCGAGTTGTTTCTACCAATGACAGAAAATCTGGATCTGATGATGCGACCGCCATCGGACTCCTTCTTCCTCTGCCACGAAGTTCGAGGGGTCGTGACCAACTGTGGTTTCGACGAGTTCCGAGAAATTGTTAAATTTTAAACTCCAAGTCACGTCGTGTCAATCCCACATCAAATATCTTCATCTTCACTCCTCCTTGTGATATCAATAGCCCTCGCCAAGTTGTTTGTTGCGTAGTGCAGCGTCTCATCTCACTCCCAGTCCTCACCGAGTTGATCTCATTGCGGTATCAGCTCTCACCGATTGATTGTTGTATAATATGCTGTGTCGTCTGATCGTCGCTCCTACTCGCAATATTATTAGTGTGATGACGAACTCCGACGACGATGCTTTGATGATCAACACGACTATTTCTATTTTGTCGTTGAACCCAAAGAAGACACGAAGGAGCGATGAGTTGAAGTTAGAACAACGTCAGTAATACTATTCTTTTCATTTCCAAATAGTAGCTCGAGGAGTCGTTTTGGACACACCGTCCGAAGGCCCGGACAGTTTGTTTGTCCCAATAAAGACAGTGTTTGTCCCATTAGTGACAAAAAATACTTAACGGTAGTGACGTTTAGATTTCTTTTACTATTTTTTGCTTATTACGAGAAGCGCGACTCATTTCTCCCTTCCGGTTCGTGGATTGCCCTCTTTTGGCTTCCCGCCGAGACGCTGAGTCTAAAACGACTCCGTATGAAGTCCGAACGAAAAAGATTTGTGTCGATGGACATGTCAAGAATAATACAACAGACAGTCACTCCTACGCCTGTGATAAGTATCACGAGGTGTCACTAATGGTTGAGATTACAACATTGGATGTCGTTGACCAAGCCGCCGCCGGCACACCAAAGGATGGGGACGAAGGGGCGGACAAGGGAGCAGCGGCGGACGCAACCAACGGCAAAGCAGCACACAACAACAACAAGGCAGAAGAGGTTGAAGAGGATTCTTCTTTCCCCGCCAGCAGTAGAGGTGATCTCGCTCGTGATACAACCTTTCCCCAACAGCTCATGGATGCCATCGAACATGAGACCATGGCTCCTGATGGATTCATGGGGGATGACGGTGAGCGTGTATTGGAATGGAGCGAGGATGGTACGTCCTTCGTTGTCCGACATAAGGCTATCTTCGAAAGCCATGTGATTCCACGTCATTTCAACGTTAAATGCAAGGTCATGAGCTTCGTGCGGAAACTATACAGGTAAGTAGCACAAGTGTTGTCAGCTGTACCAAGACGAGAAGACAGGAGAGAAATAGACGAATATCATCTCTCCTCTCTTATACTTCTCTTTTGGATTGTCTATCTAGTAAATGAAGACACATTTTCCTCTCATTGTATTCTTGAATTCTCAAACATTCATATTGCATACCCGTCTCTGTGACATTTTAAATGCTTTGTCTTGTTCTCTTTCAGGTGGGGTTTCCGCCAAGTCGAGATTTGTCTTCCCCGGACCATGCAGTTTTTTCATGTTAACTTTGTACGTGGTGACAAGGGGCGCTGTTTGATGTTACGGTCGCTTGTGAAGAAGGCCACCGCACATCGTAATCAGCAGCAGATGGCTCATCAACAACAGCAACTCCTCCTCCACCATGCTAATGCCAGCAATAACAATCTCATGAACCAGTTACGGATGGGAATGATGCCTCCTGGCATGAGCATAGGTCACTTCGGTATGGGTTTCGGAGCACCATTCGGTATGGCTGAGGCTGGCATGATGTTCCAACAGCACTCGATGCTCACCCAGCAAGGGCGGATACAGCAGTATCAGAATGCTCAGATGCAGTTTCAGCATTTGATGAATCAAGGTCAAGGTCCGATATCTTCAGCCATGCTGGGGATGACAACGATGGAAATCATCGAGGCCGGAATGCGCCTAGAGCAGCAACAGCAACAACAAAATCAGGAACAACAAAATCAGGAACAACAAAATCAGGAACAACAACATCAGGAACAACAACAACAACAACAACAACAGCAGCAGCAGCAGCAACAGCAACAACAATGCCTACTTCAGAATACAGTCTTGATAGGCTCCAAAGATATAACAACAAGTAATGATGATGGCCAGACCAGCAATGACAAAATAAATTTGTAGAAAATTATTATGGAGTTGTTGATGGAATCGCTGAAGGAGATTGATGAGCAGGGCAATGCGGACCCAGATGATGGAAGTGTTTGAGCTCACACAGTGAAAGGTTGTTTGCGTGTAGTGTGAAGTAATGATTAGTAACTACTATTTTCATTTCGAAGCACCGCAAATTACGGGAATAGTTGAAGAATGATCTGTTGTGCGCGGGTGCTGTTGTCCTTACTTTCATCCTTGAAAGGTCTGGGATGTGGTGGTCCAGGCAATTTAGTATAAGTTGACGTGTGACTCCCTTGCAGCCATCAACAGTTTCGAGGAATTTATCTGAGAGCTTCATTTTTTGTCCAGCGACAAAGTATGACGTAAGCACTTTCTTCAGAGAGCCGTTGGATATAAGTTGCATGAGCTTTGATTGATATTGTTTGTTTGAGCTGTCAATTAATGTAATCATCGGGTGTTCTTGACCAATAGCTTCCTCTTGTTTTTTTTGATGGCATCCTCGCTTGACCCTCCATCGTGATTCTTGGTGGCGATTTGGCAACTCTTCATTTTTAAGCATGCCTGAATATGAGGATGACGACGCCGACATGGCTGAGCAATTGGTATTTACTAGGTATATTGATCGGGCGTTTATGGAACGCAAGAAGGACGGCGATGTCGAGACGAGGGGTCTTGGTGCGAAAATAGTATCGATTTGAATTTGTATGTCCGTCATCTGTCTGTCCAATTATTTTCCCTCATTTTGGTCTGTCCCCCCCCACAAAAAATTCTACAACACCCTATTGGAGTTGAGGGATTTATGCTTATGTGGTGTCGGCCCGTCGGCCACGTGAGAGTAGAGCAGACCCGTGAGTCGAGCGTCGTGTTCGTTCGTTCATAGCAAGTATCTAGTTTTTGACAAGATTTTTCGTGTCTCGCAAATAGACATACGAAAATGACGTCTAATTATTAGACCTCACTGTC
>Ga0247831_1005702_pt1 | contig 15327 bp, 11 predicted proteins | sample LaCruzMarch2015__9_FD_192406 | JGI IMG/M metagenome (GOLD analysis project Ga0247831, IMG submission 192406) | Freshwater microbial communities from meromictic Lake La Cruz, Castile-La Mancha, Spain - LaCruzMarch2015_1m | ecosystem: Environmental > Aquatic > Freshwater > Lake | place: Spain... | reverse complement strand
AACTACACTTATGCTTGGACACCGGCAAATATAGTTAGTGATCCAACAATTATCAACCCAACCACAATTCCTCCAGGTTCACCTAGCTACCAAGTAATAGTAACTGATATTGCAGGAGGTTGCAGTGATACGGCAACAGTTATTATTCAAAATAGTGTGGTGCCTCCAGATCCAACCATTATTATACCTTCTCAAACTTTTTATTGTATAAACGATCCAGCCATTGCCATAGCAACAGTTACTCCAGGAGGAGTTTGGACTGGCGTAGGAATTAATGCAGCAGGTGTATTTACACCTATTATCGCTGGAGTTGGCAATCATGAGTTGGTTTATACAATTTATGCCACACCTACTTGTTTTATTTCTGATACTGTCTTTTTGGATGTGGTGAGTTCTCCTAATGCGACAATTACCACAACTAATAACCTACAAGTTTGTATTACATCAACACCATTTTCAATGACATCTGCAGTAGCTGGTGGAAATTGGACGGGTGCCGGAATTTCTCTTACTGGCTTGTTTGATCCGGCTTTAGCTGGCGCAGGCACACATGATATTATTTACACCTTAGGATCTGGCAACTGTATTGAAGATGATACTATTGCTATTACTGTTATTGATACACCTAATGATTCATTAGTGCCCGCTGGTCCATTTTGTGAAAACGATGCTGCCTTTAATTTACAAGCGATTACACCTGGTGGAGTTTGGTCTGGAACTGGAATTACTAATGCAAGCCAAGGCACATTTGATCCTGCGGTTGCCACTCCGGGTTTATACATTATGACATATACTTTTACGAGCGTGTGTTCTTTTGTTCAAACAATGCCTGTAACTGTAAAGCCCAATCCTACCGTTCCACTTGTTTCAAATAATTCGCCTATGTGCGAAAGAAATGATTTAAACTTTATTACAACAACAATACAAAACGCCAACTACTTTTGGTCTGGACCTAATGGATTTACCTCTAATTTACAAAGTCCATCTATTTTAAATGTTACCTATGCCGATTCGGGCGACTATCAATTGTACATTATTGTTGATGGTTGCTTAAGCCCTGTGGCAACAAGTGTAGGTGCAGTTTGGCCAACACCGCCAACTCCTGTTATCACCACCAATAGCCCCTTGTGCGAAGGTCAAACATTATATTTAGAGACAGATAGTTTCCCAAATGCGAGCTATTTTTGGTCAGGTCCAAGTGGCTTTAGCTCTAATTTAAGAAAACCAGTGATTGGCTATGCTACTGATGTAAATACAGGCACTTATGAAATTATAAAAATTGCCAATGGTTGTTCAAGTATTGCTACAGCCATAGATGTAACTATTCATCCAACACCAATATCACTATTTTATGCGCTACCTGAAGAAGTAAGCATCATCAACCCAGTAGTTGAGTTTTCGAGTCAGGCTACTACCGGCTCAAATATTCAATACCAATGGGATTTTGGTGATAACAATAGCTCAACTGTATACAGCCCAACTCATTTATATGGAGACACTGGCACTTTTACAGTGAAGTACACTGTTACTGATGCTATTACAGGTTGCGAGTCAGAAACCGAAAAAACAGTAATTGTAACGCCTTACTTTCGTTTATTTATTCCAAGTGCATTTTCACCTAATGGCGATGGTTTAAACGATATTTTTGAAATATCTGGATCAGCCATAGAGAAATATGATCTTAATATTTTTGATCGCTGGGGTGGCAAAATGCATCAATCTGCAAATATCAACCAACCTTGGGAAGGCAAAGTAAACGGAGGTTTTGAAGCACCTCAAGGAGCCTATGTTTATGTAATAATAGTTAAAGATATCAAAGGTATAGAGCACGAATACACAGGCACGGTTACTTTAATTAGATAAATCAAGAAGTTATTAAAATTAAAAAAGAGCGTTCAAATGAACGCTCTTTTTTTTTCGATTTAGTCCAATTGTAGCATGGCCTTATTGTATTAATATCAAGCAATATCGGCATTAGCCATTGCATATTTATTTTTTAGTTGGACTAAAAACAAATGCAATTGATATAATTAAAACCAACGGAAGCTCATGAACTATTTTGGTTTTAATTTATAAGCTATTTAAAAGCTGCTGCATAGAGTCTAGTTTATTTTAAACCTAATGTAATTTATACTAAATCCCATAGCCGAGAACTTTTTTTCGTAATGGGTTTTTGTACTAAAAAGCAAATCGTGATGAGGGCCCAAGAAACCTGGAAGTTCAGCATATAAATTATTAGTATGTAGCAATATTTCAAAACCATTTTCATTCAACAATTCCATTGTAAACTCGTAAAGCAAACTGCTATCTGTTTTTAAGTGTACAACTCCCCCAGGCTTTAAAATTTGTTGATAGCGCTTTAAAAATGGCAATGATGTTAATCTTTTTTTAATGCGCTTTTCTTGTGGTTGAGGATCCGGAAAGGTAATCCATATTTCATCAACCTCATTGGGCGCAAAAGCAGTTACAATATTTTCGATTCGCGTTCTTAAAAAAGCAGCGTTGTGCAAGTTTTGGACTAAGGCAATTTTAGCACCGGTCCATAATCTATTGCCCTTTAAATCAACACCAATAAAATTTTTGTCTTCAAATGCCGTAGCCATAGCTGTGGTGTATTCACCTTTACCACAACCTAATTCAAGCACAAGTGGATGATTGTTTTTAAAATTATCTTTTAGCCACAAACCACGCATAGCAAAGTTTTCCACTTCTTTTTGGGTCTGTAAATGATGATAAACATTAGGAAATGTTTCGAGCTCTGCAAACTGTCTTAATTTATATTTTGCCAATTTATTTCATTTTTATGGCTGTAAATCTCAGCAATGTTTTTAATTTGTGAAACCAAATTTTAAAATAATTAAAGCAAAACGCATTTTATTAAGTCCATTAAACTGGGGAATAGGCCACGCAGCACGTTTGGTGCCTATTGCAAACTATTTGCATCAACAAGGTGCTGAAGTATTTATTTGTGCAAGCGGAGCCGCGCTTAGTTTTTTGCAATTAGAATGCACTTATGCAACATTTGTAAATGATGTTCCTTTTGAAATTACCTACGGAAAAAGCAATTACAGCCAAATTTTAAAACTGACATTGCAGCTACCAAAAATGTTCGCTCAAGTTTATCGGGAGCACCAATTATTAAAAAAACTTGTTGTCAAATACAACATCGAGTTTGTAATTTCAGATAATCGATATGGCCTATATCATCATAAAATCCCATGTGTATTCATTACACATCAAATAAATATAAAAGTACCTTTTGCCGCTTTTATTGTTAATTTATTAAACCACTACTTTATAAAAAAATTTGATGCCTGCTGGGTGCCCGATTTTGAACAAGCTGACCTATCATTAGCTGGTGAACTAAGTAGTAATCATCATCTGCAAAATGTAAATTATATTGGGACCTTGAGCAGAGGCTCAAAAACAAATATAGTTACCGATATAAATGCACCTGTGCTTTATTTATTATCGGGAGTGGAGCCTCAACGAAGCCTTTTTGAAAAAATTATTTTAGAATATCACTCACAACATCCACATTCAGCAATTTTAATAAGAGGCACCACAACTTGTAAGGAAATTATTCAACAAAAGCACAACTTAATTGTGTATACTATTTGCGATGCCAAACAATTACAAAGCCTAGTTGCAGAATGCAAGTATGTTGTGTGCCGAAGTGGTTACAGCAGTATTATGGACTTAGTACATTGGCAAAAAAATGCAGTGCTAGTTCCAACGCCTGGTCAAAATGAACAAGAATATTTGGCGTACTACCTGAGTCAAAAACAATGGTTTTACTGCATCAATCAAAATAACTTTTTGCAATTTAATGATGCAGCAATTGAAAATTTTAAATGTCCTGCAAACATAAAGCATACAGGCAATTTTGAATCATTAATTAATCGTTTTTTTTAACTATTTCTCTTCAATTTTAGACAGCAAAGTAAAGTCTACCTGCTTACGCAAAAGGTCTGTTTTTTTAATTTTAATCAACACTTTATCGCCTAACTGATAAAATTTTCTGGTTCTTCTTCCATGATAACAGAAATTTTCTTCATCAAAAGTATAAATATCATCCGTTAAATCTTTAGTTCTAATCATCCCTTCGCAATGATTTTCAATAATCTCTACATACATTCCCCATTCAGTTACACCAGAAATTAAACCTTCAAATTCTTGTCCGGTTTTATCCATTAAAAATTCTACTTGTTTATATTTAATTGATGAACGTTCGGCCTCAGCAGCCAGTTTCTCCATGTCTGACGAATGTTTGCACATCAACTCTAATGATTCAACATTCAATAAATTTTGGGCATCATCGGGTTTAGCTTTATCTTGATCTAAGGCTAAATAATAATTCAATAAACGATGAACCAACACATCTGGATAACGCCTAATAGGCGAAGTAAAATGAGTGTAATAGTCAAAAGCAAGTCCATAATGCCCCACATTATCGGTGCTGTAAACCGCTTTTGCCATGGTACGAATAGCCAATTGTTCAATCATATTTGCTTCGCGTTTACCTGCTACATCGCTCAGCAATTTATTCATACTTTTTGCCGTTTGCAATTTATTTGATGTTTTTAAACTATAACCAAAACGACTAATAAAGCCCGCAAATTCAAGTAATTTGTCAGGATTTGGATTATCATGTATACGATACACCATTGGACGGTGCTTGGCATTTTCTTTCTTTTCTTTGTCGCCACCTGTTTTTATTTTGCCACAATATTCTGCTACTTTACGGTTGGCCAATAACATAAAGTCCTCTATCAATTTATTTGAATCTTTTGCTTCTTTAAAATATACACCTAAAGGTTTACCATTTTCATCCAAATTAAATTTCACTTCCGATTTTTCAAAAGCAATGGAGCCATTTTTAAAACGATTCTCACGTAATTTTTTTGCTAGTGTATTTAGTGTAATCAATTCTGCATTGTAATCGCCAACACCGGTTTCTAAAACAGTTTGCGCTTCTTCATAACTAAATCTTCTATCGCTCAAAATCACGGTTCTACCAAACCATTGCTCTAATATTTCAGCGTCATCATTCATTACAAAAACAGCACTAAAACACAACTTCTCTTCATTGGGGCGCAAAGAGCAAACATGGTTACTCAACACTTCGGGCAACATAGGCACACAACGGTCTACCAAATACACCGAAGTAGCTCTATTAATTGCTTCTGCATCTAGCAATGAACCTGGCTTTACATAATGTGCAACGTCAGCAATATGTACACCAATTTCCCAATGTCCATCAGGAAGTTTAATGATAGATAGGGCATCATCAAAATCTTTTGCATCAACAGGATCAATGGTAAATGTAGTTTTACCTCTAAAGTCCTTGCGTTTGCTTATTTCTGAAGCACTTATTTCTAGGGCAATATTTTTTGCTTCATCCTCAACTTCAACCGGAAACTCAACTGGCAAGCCATATTCGGCCATAATAGCATTCATTTCGGTGTTGTTTTCACCTGGTTTTCCTAGCACACGTATAATTTCACCAGTGGGATTTTTACCAGTCTCCGACCATTCAATTACCTTTGCTACAGCCTTATCGCCATGCTTAGCACCATTGAGTTTACCCAGCGGAATAAAAATATCTGGGCTATTTCTGTTGTTATCATTAACTAAAAAAGCAAAATTTTTCGAGAGCTCTAAAATACCCACAAACTCTTCTTTAAAACGTTTTATAATTTGCACCACTTCACCTTCGGGCTTACGACCACGTGTGGGTAATAAATAAACTTTTACGGTATCATTATTCATAGCGCCACGCACATTCTGCTGTGAAATAAAAATATCGTTTTCGCTATCGGGGCTAATTACATAAGCACTTCCACTTTGTGTAATTTCTATACGGCCTGTAATATATTTTTCATTCAATTTTAATTTAAATTTACCTCTTTCTACTTCTTCCAAAAAGTTCTGGTTCTTTAAATCATCAAGCAAATGGCTTATTAACATACGTTCTGCTTCGGAGTGCACTCCCACATCGGCTGCTAATTGTTTATAGTTGTATAGCTTTTTAGGATTATGATTAAAAACAGCCACTATATCTTTAAACAACGCGGTTTTGTTTTTTTGCTGATTCCCTTTATTTTTCTTCGACATATATCCTAATAATTATTTCAAAGATAATATATTTAAGCTAATACCGATGTGAAATAAGTAACGGCGCAAATTTGTTTTATGGCATTGTCCCAAACCTATTTCCGATTGGCATTTACCAATGACAATACGTAATTTGGATTAAAATAAATTAAGCATATGCAATTGAAGTGTTTGGGCACATGCCGCTAAAAGCATTTAAATTAACAACAAACATAACGTACAAGCGGCACCGGGCTCTCACTCCTATCTTTTTATTACAGCGCACTTGCCACGCCATAAAAAGGATATCCGCTCCAATCCCTTGCGCAAGGCGTTTTACATTAAAATTGATTCGCTTGTGTTTGGGTTTGTTGGTGATAACACTAAAAAAGAGTAGTTTGTTGGTGATAACACCAACAAAGAGTAAGAGTAAATGGTAACAACAACAAAGAGTAAGTTTGGCTTTGGAACGTTTTCTATTAAAATGATGAAATACCTTGAGCAGCCTTTTCAGGCGCTGATTGCGCGCATCAGTTTAGTGATTTGATTTTAAAATACGTGATTAATACTTAGCCCCACCAGTCCCAATATTCTCAATAGGATGCCAAGTGGTTTTTATTTCTTGCGTATCTAAAATATGATAAGGACTTTGCGCATCACTTGCGCTGCCATTGCTTTTATTGTGAATGAATACGCGCTTTACATTTAATGTAGCTAACTCTTGAATGGTTTTAATCACTTCAGCATCATCGCCATAATAAATAGTAGCGTTTACATCCATATGATTGGCAAAATGTGTATGCAACTCGCTTACTTTACCTGTTAAAATATTTACCACACCGCCGGGCACATCAGATGAATTAAGCACCTCAGCAAAAGTAACTGCACATAATGGTTTACTCTCTGAACCTAAAACTATACAAGTATTACCGCCTGCAATTACAGGTGCAATTGCGTTTACTAAACTTATCAAACTTGTATCTTGCGCGGCTAAAACGCTTACTACGCCTGTTGGTTCGGGCACCGAAAAGTTAAAATGCGATGTGGCTACTGGATTGATACTGCCAAATAAAGCTTGGTATTTATCGCACCAGCCAGCATAATAAACAAGGCGATCAACAGATAAATCGACCTCGGCTTCTGCAGCTTTGGCGGTGCTGCCTTGTTGCATTAATTCTTCAATAAATTGTGCTTTGCGGGTTTCGAGCATTTCGGCTATACGATACAATATTTGCGCTCTGTTAAATGCAGCTCTGCTGCTCCAACCACCAAAAGCACCGCGGGCAGCAACTACTGCATTTCTAAAATCTTTACGCGACGAAAGACACATGTTAGCAATGAGCGTTCCTGCTTTATTTTTGAGCGGATAATATCTACCACTTTCGGTGCGAGGAAATGCACCTCCAATGTAAATTTTGTATGTTTTTAAAACTTCTATTCTTGCCATGATTTGATGTTATTGTTTTATTATTTTATTGCCACAGATTCACAGATTAAAATATAATGCGCTTAAATTTTAAAGAATTTTCCCCGAAGTTAATCAAGAGTCCAATGGGTAATTTTGATATCGCAAGATAATTAATTACTTGATTGAAATGTTCTTCAACTACTCCATTTTGCGCCTTAATTTCTACTATAATATTATTGATTACAAAATCAGCATAATAATGATGTGGTAATATTTTCCCCTTGTATTCTACCAAATATTTCTTTTCTCTTTCGTATGGAATATTTTTCAATTTTAATTCTAACTCAATGGCATCTTTATATACAATTTCTGAGAATCCTCTGCCAAGAATTCTATGCACCTCCATACAAATACCAATAATTTCAAATGATTCATTTTTTAATGGGAAATTATCATTTGTTTGATATTTTTCTTTTGCTTCTTCCAATGTGTAAAATTCATCCTCACTTTTCAGTGTTGAATAAATCAGTGAATCTGTGGCAACATTATTCATTTTTTTTATGGAATTAAAACTTCAAATAAGAACTCAAACCATGAATGCCACCTTCTCGTCCAAAGCCGCTTTCTTTGTAGCCACCGAATGGCGATGTAGGATCAAATTTATTATACGTATTAGCCCAAACTACCCCCGCTCTTAGTTTTGTGGTTAAATTAAATATTTTAGACCCTTTGTCTGTCCAAACACCCGCACTTAATCCATAAGGAATATTGTTTGCCTTTTCAATTACTTCTTCTACAGTTCTAAATGTTTGAATGGTTAACACAGGACCAAAAATTTCTTCTTGCACTATACGGTGACTTTGAGAAGTATTTAAAAATAAAGTAGGACGGCAAAAGAAGCCCTTTTTAGGGATGCTGCAGTTGCTTTGATACATTTCAGCCTCTTCATCTTTTCCAATCTTTATATACTTGTTAATTGTATCTAATTGCCCTTTGCTGTTAATGGCACCAATGTCTGTGTTTTTATCTAAGGGATCGCCAACAATTAAAGTTTCTAATCTGTCTTTTAATTTTCTAATTACAATATCGGCCACACCCTCTTGCACAAACAAGCGACTTCCAGCACAGCAAACATGTCCTTGATTAAAGAAAATGCCATTTACAATACCTTCTACTGCTTGATCAATAGGTGCATCTTCAAAAATAATATTGGCTGCTTTACCGCCTAACTCTAACGTTAATTTTTTATTAGTTCCAGCAATTGATTTTTGAATAAGTTTACCAATATCTGTTGAGCCGGTAAAAGCAATCTTATTGATATCGGGATGATTTACAATAGCAGCGCCCGTTTTACCTGCGCCAGAAATAATATTTACCACACCATCGGGCAAACCACTTTCCTGAATTATTTCGGCTAATTTAAGTGCTGTTAAAGGTGTTGTTTCTGCAGGCTTTAGCACCACAGTATTTCCTGCTGCCAAAGCTGGCGCTATTTTCCAAGCAGCCATCAATAAAGGAAAATTCCAAGGAATTATTTGTCCTGCTACACCCAACGCTTGTGGCTTTCTGTTAGGAAAAGCATAATCTAATTTATCGGCCCAACCGGCATAATAAAAAAAGTGATTGGCAGCCAAAGGAACATCCGCATCTCGACTTTCACGAATTGGTTTACCACCGTCTAAAGTTTCGATTACAGCAAACTCGCGCGCTCTTTCTTGCATCAAACGTGCTATGCGATAAATATATTTTCCACGCTCTGCTGCGGGCATCTTGCTCCAAACATTGTTGTAAGCATTGCGTGCGGCCTTTACTGCTTTGTTTACATCTGTTTCATCTGCCACGGCTACTTTGGCTAAAACTTCTTCGGTTGCTGGATTGATCGTATCAAAATATTTACCTTTTGTTGGCTTCACAAACTTGCCATCAATAAATAAATCGTATTGTTTTTTAAGGTTTATGTGCTTGGTATCTTCTGGCGCTGGCGCGTAATTCCAACTACTATTGAAATCTAAATTTGGTGTATTTTTTTTGGCCATGATTTATTTTTTATACTTTATGATAGTATTAATTTTTGCAAAGTTTTTTATTAAATAAACTCCTCTTCAAATGGTGCACTTTTTACTTTCTCTAATTTTTCATTATGACAATAAATAAAATTTTCTCTGGTATCGAATAAATCTATCACCTCTTTTCTCCTAATCATAGTAGGCTTATCAGATAGATGTGCTTTAAAAGAAGAAAACTTCCATTCCTCTATTGTATTAGTATGCTTGTGATTTACTGGATTGCAATGTATATACAACACATTTTCTTTGGCATGTATTTCATCTACTATTTCTTTTCTATGAAAACTTTGGATAAATAAATTTCTTTTTAATTGTTTATTTAATGCTTGTGTATATGCACTAAAAAAGTTTGCAAACTGTTTACTTAAATGAATGCTAAATATATTCTCCGATTGATTGGGCAAACCAATTTTTATTGTTTTAAACTCATCGAAACTAATGTCGTCTGGGATTTTACCATTTGTTCTTAAAAAATCGAATACTTCTTTTTCTGATTTTATTTTAACGAGCCAATGAAAGTGATTTGGCATTAGGCAATAAGCATAAGTATCAACAATGGGGGACAGTAATTCACTATATCTTTTTAGAAAATAAAAATAATTTTCATCCGAATAAAATAAGTTGTCATTTCCATTTGCGTGGTTATAAATATGATACATTTTATCTGGTTCTAATGGGATTCTCATTGTTTTTGGCGTTGGTATTGCTAAAACTTTAACAAAGTTCTGAACTTTGTTAAAGTTAAAAATTAAATTCGTCTAATCTTTAGAAAAATAATCACTCGATTGATACACGCCTGTTGCTTCTTTCATCAATTGCATTAAAACATCATTGGCCAAACTGCTGGCACCAAATCTAAACCATTCGTTGCTTAGCCATGCTGTTCCTAATGTTTCTTTAACCATCACCAGATAATGCAAAGCCGATTTAGCTGTAGAAATACCACCGGCAGGCTTCATACCAATCATAATACCTGTTTTGTAATAATAATCTCTAATAGCTTCGAGCATAACTAAAGTAACCGGCATTGTTGCAGCTGGAGCAATTTTTCCTGTTGATGTTTTAATAAAATCAGCTCCCGCATAAATGGCAATTTCGCTTGCTTTACGAACATTATCTAAGGTTGATAATTCGCCTGTTTCAAAAATTACTTTTAATCGAGCTTTACCACATGCCTCTTTTACTGCAGCTATTTCATCAAATACAAAGTTGTAATTGCCCTTTAAAAACTCCCCTCTGCTAATTACCATATCTATTTCATCGGCACCGTTTTCAAAAGCAAACTTGGTATCAGCAATTTTAATTTCTCTTGTTGATTGCCCACTTGGAAATGCTGTAGCTACCGAGGCCACTTTAACGAGCGTATTTTTTAGTGCCTCTTTTGCTACTTTAACCATACTTGGGTAAACGCAAACTGCGGCTGTAGTTGGCAAACCTGGTAAAATATCATGCAAATGTGAAGCCTTATAACACATTTGCTTCACCTTACCATCAGTATCTTTACCTTCAAGCGTAGTAAGGTCAATCATACTCAACACCATTTTTAAGCCTTGCACCTTAGTGTCTTTTTTAATGCTACGAGCTGTAAATCTTGCACAACGCTCTTCAACCCCTACTTGATCTATTGTGGCTGTTTTTGTAAAATCAGGAATGCTTATTATTTTACTCATTATAATTTTATTTCATGCCAAATATAATTAATTATTGTAGAAGAAATTACTAGTACATCAGGCTGTTTATTATTAAACCCAAATTCCGCATTAGAAACCTACATAACCTCATTTTTCATTAACTACTAAATACTTTTCCGCATCTTAAATTGCAAATGTGATTATTTATGTAAATGTTCTAAAAACTATTTAATCAATCTAAAGAGCGCTATGATTGATTGCAGAGGATTAAGTAAACAATAAGTGTATTCAGGATCTTAAATAATTAATAAACGTAATCATTACCTTTCGTAAGATGCAGGTTGTACACTAAAATTAGTGCCTATTTAAACATATATTTTTACAGTTAACTATAATTGATTGTGCTATAAACATAAACAACGGTAAACTATTTTTACTCATCATTATCATCGCTTTCTTCTTCTTTTTGTGCGGTTGGTTCAATGATTTCCTTTACAGGCTTTCCAATGATTTTATATTGACCTTCACCATTAACTATTTGCAAATAGGTTGCAGGTGTTTGGAATATTTTTATAGCTTCTTTAATATCATCATCATATTTAAATGAGGCCTCTACCCTACCATCTTGGTAGTAATAACGACAAGCAATTTCTGCTTCAATTATTTGCTGTATTTCTGATTTAAACGTAATTAAATTGGTCTTTTTCTTTGCCACAATTTTAGCTTTTAACTTTTCGTAATCGGCACTTACATTGGCATAATACTTCTCTTTTTTAGAGACCTTTTCTAACTCCGCTAATTGCTCCTCACTTTTAGTTTTGTAATCGAATTTAGCTTGTTCTACAAAGCTTATAAATTCATTATACTGTTGGTTGCTTAGTTCAAATGTTTTAGCGGATGGAATTGTGTTGTTTTTGGCTCTAAATTCATTGGCATAGTTAAATATCAAATATTTTTGCATCAACTCAAAAGACACAAGGTGATATACAGGTGATACAGTTGCAATATCGGGGTAAATACCACTTCCATCATAAATACTCCTTTTGTTTTTTGTTTTAAATTCTGTAATCAAAGAGTCGGCAACTTTAACCACACTTCCATCATCTTTTCTGTTTGTATAATCTAAACTTTGAATACATCTTCCACTGGGTGTATAATACTTTGCAATGGTTACTTTCATTAGTGAGTTATATGATAAACTTAATGTTTGTTGCACCAAGCCTTTTCCGAAAGTACGCTCTCCAATAATAATTCCTCTATCAGTATCTTGTATAGCACCAGCCACAATTTCGGAGGCTGAAGCAGAGCCATTATCAACCAAAATTGCAAGCGGAATTTCTGCATCAATAGGATTTGAAGTTGCAAAATATTCGGCATTGTTGGCTTTAATTTTTCCTTTTTGCGATACAATTAAAGTTCCTTTAGGCACAAATAAATTTACAATTTTAACAGCCTCTTGCAAAATTCCACCACCATTGCCTCGTAAATCAAGCACCACAGCTTTAATATGTTCTTTTTCCTTAAGTGTTATTAGCGCTTGTTTTACTTCTGCAGCACAATTATCTAAAAACTTATCCAATCGAAAATAGCCAATACCATCACCAATAGTACCGTAATAAGATATATTTTTTATTTTAATTTCCTGGCGTGTAAGTGTTTTAGTTAGTGGCAATAATTCTCCTAAACGCTGCACGGTAATTTTCAATGTGGTATTTCTGGCACCCTTTAATAGCGAGGTAACATCATCTACTTTTTTAGCATAAATATCCTTATCATCAATTTTTAATATAACATCACCAGCTCTCAAATCAGCTTTTTGCGCAGGATAACCAAAATAAGGTTCGGCAATTATTACTTTACCGTCTTGTTGTTGCACCAAGGCGCCAATGCCCGCATAGTCATTGCTTACATGCGTTAATTTGTAATCTTCAACATCTGTTTCGGCAATAAATTCTGTGTAGGGGTCAAGCGATTCGAGCATGGCATCAATCCCTTTGTGGATAATTTTTTCAGCCTTAACCTCATCAACATAATTTGCATTTAACTCACGAAATAAGGTAACAAAAATGTCGATGTTCTTAGATATTTCAAATAAATTACTTTCCTCAAAAGCAAAAAAACCAACTGAACAGATTGCAATAGTAGCCACAATGGCCTGCTTTTTAAATCGAACAATAAGGTTTTTTAAACTTTGCATAGTTGGGATATTTGAAAATCAAAAATAAGGATAAAAGCAATGTGTTGTAATATTTTAGCCGTTTTTAACTTTATGTTTTATTAAACGCAAATTCCGAATTAGAAATCTACTCTACTTTATTTTCCTTCATTCTTAAGCACCTACATCATATTGAAAAATGATTTTCAACTTATTTAAAATCCTCGGTATTAATTTGCTCTTTACAAAGTTGATACTCGTATTGTAAATGATTGCTACAAACAATAATTAATTTATTTTTTGCATATTCATCTAACATTGCATGATACCAATCAATTGCTTTTGCATCTAAATTAGAACAAGGTTCATCAAGCAGCAACACGGGGCAATCGGATACAATAGCAAGCGTAAGTTTAAGTCTTTGTTTCATGCCCGATGAAAATACTTTTAATGCTTTATTAGATGCATGCTTTAAGCCACTTAATTCAAGCACTTCATCTGCTGAAATTTGGTTGATAAAAGGTTTAAATTTTTGTTGAAATTGAATGCTTTCTATACAGGTAAATTCTTCAACTAACTCTAGATATGGTGCTGCATAGCTAACTAACTGAAATACATTAGCTGGCTCAATTTCTATATTATTTTGCTTGTAATTTACTTTGCCTTTTCCAGCTTGCATAAAACCTGCAATTATTTTTAACAAGGTTGATTTTCCAGAACCGTTTCCGCCAAGTATAGCACAAGGTGCAGCTGTTTTAAAATGATAATTAAAATTCTTAATTATCCATTCGGAGCCAAATTTTTTACCAACTTCTTGTGCAACAATTTCCATATTTTACAGCATCAATTTACTGTAAACTACCTCGCATAATGCCGTTAGTACTTTCTTTAATGAAAGCTATAATTTGGTCCTTTTCAGGAATTTGAGGAGCTTCGTGTTCTACCACATTTAAAGCATTAGTAACATTGTATCCTTTTACATAAATAGTCCTGTAAATATCTTCAATTACTAAAATTGTTTCTTGTGTAAAACCTCTTCTTCTTAAACCAACAGCATTAATACCCACATAAGAAAGTGGCTCTCTGGCAGCTTTTACAAATGGAGGAACATTTTTCCTAACAAGAGTACCACCGGTTATAAATGAGTGCGCACCTACTTTTACAAATTGTTGCACAGCAACCAAACCTTCCAATATTACAAAATCATCAATAGTAACATGACCCGCAAGATTTACGGTGTTAGCTAAAATAACATGATTTCCTACTTCACAATCATGGGCAACATGCACATAAGCCATTAACAAACAATTACTGCCAACAGAAGTTTTCATTCTGTCGGAAGTGCCACGATTGATTGTCACACATTCGCGAATAGTTGTATTATCACCTATTTCGGCAGTTGTAATTTCTCCTTTATATTTTAAATCTTGTGGTATAGCACTAATAACAGCACCTGGAAATATCTTGCAATTTTTACCAATTCTTGCTCCATCCATAATGGTAACATTGGGCGCAATCCAAGTGTCATCACCAATTTCAACATCATCATAAATAGTAGTAAAAGGACCAATTTCGACATTGTTCCCAATTTTTGCTTTGGGTGAAACTAATGCATTTGGATGAATCATCATTTATAAATATTAATTAATTAATCATGGTAGTTTTGTTATTTTACTTTTGCTATTTGTGCCAACATTTCGGCTTCCATCACTGGTTTTCCCGACACATAAGCAATTCCTTTCATATGGCATAAACCTCTGCGTATTGGCGAAAGTAAATCTAATTTAAACACTACCGTATCGCCTGGCACTACTTTTTGCTTGAACCTTACATTATCTATTTTCATAAAATAAGTAAGATAATTTTCAGGATCGGGAACAGTTTTTAAAACCAAAACACCACCACATTGCGCCATTGCTTCAATCAATAAAACACCTGGCATAACTGGCTCACCCGGGAAGTGACCTTGAA
>Ga0247831_1005700_pt1 | contig 15330 bp, 10 predicted proteins | sample LaCruzMarch2015__9_FD_192406 | JGI IMG/M metagenome (GOLD analysis project Ga0247831, IMG submission 192406) | Freshwater microbial communities from meromictic Lake La Cruz, Castile-La Mancha, Spain - LaCruzMarch2015_1m | ecosystem: Environmental > Aquatic > Freshwater > Lake | place: Spain... | reverse complement strand
ACGCTGCCCCCACCGCCGACACGGTCTACCGCATCGCGTCGATGACGAAGAGCTTCACGTGCGCCGCCATCCTGACGCTGCGCGACGAAGGGGTCCTGTCGCTCGACGACCCGATCACGATGCACGCACCCGAGCTGTCGGTCGTGGTGCCACCGTCGGACGGCCCCCTCCGCATCCGCCACCTCATGTCGATGGCCTCGGGCATCGCCACCGACGACGCCTGGGCCGACCGCCACCTCGACATCACCGACGACGAGCTCGATGCCGAACTGGCGAGCGGCGTGCTCTTCGCCGTCAATCCCGGCACGGCGTGGGAGTACTCGAACCTCGGCTTCGGCCTGCTCGGCCGCGTCGTGAAGCGAGCCACCGGCCGTCGCGTGCAGGACCTCGTGAGCGAGCGGCTGCTCGGGCCCCTGGGGCTCACCTCCACCACGTGGACCCAGCCCGACCACGACCGCTGGGCGCGGCCGCACGTGTCGTGGGAGCTCGAGGCCGCCGAGCCCGACCCGGTCGCCCCGCTCGGTGACGGCGAGATCGCGCCCATGGGCGGGCTGTGGACCACCGTCGCTGACCTCGCCCGATGGATCGCGTTCCTCGACAGCGACGGTGACGGTGACGGTGACGGCGACGGGCCGGGGCCGCTGTCGCTGGCGTCGCGTCGCGAGATGCAGGAGTTCCAGCGGTACGCCGGCGTGCGCGACATCGCCGGGCACACCGCCCCCACGGGCTACGGCTTCGGTCTCGTGGTTCGCGACGACGCCGACCTCGGGCGGGTGGTCGCACACTCAGGCGGCCTGCCCGGCTACGGGTCGAACATGCGATGGATCGCCGGTCGCGGCATCGGCATCGTGGCACTCGCCAACGTCACCTACGCGCCGATGAGCACCTTCGCCTACGAGGCGTTGCGGATCCTGTGGGAGCACGGCGACGTGCCGTCGGAGCCCCGGCCCGACGCACCGCTGGTCGACGAGCTGGCCCACCGGCTGGTCGGCCTGCTGTCCCACTGGTCCGACGACGAGGCCGACGCGCTGTTCACCGACAACGTCGCCCTCGACCTGCCATACGCTCGTCGGCGCGCCGCCGGCGAGCGACTGGTGTCGTCGTGCGGTGGGGCGCTCGAGGTCGTGCGGATCATCGCGTCGAGCGCCACCTCGGGCATCGTCGAGGTCGCGCATCCGTCCGGCACGCCCGCTCGCATCCAGCTCGAGGTCGCGCCCATCCGCCCGGCCCGCATCCAGCTGTACCAGCTACCCGCCTGATCACACCGTGACCGAGGGTCTGGGCGCGCAGCGGGTGCGCCGAAACACTCGGGCGTGCTCAGAAGCCTCGGTCAACCGGTCTGGACTCGGGGTGTCGACTTGGTGGCGCGTGAATGTGGCATAGGATGTGTCACATGATGACAGTCACGCTCCTCGGCACCGGTAGCCCGATCCCCGATCCTCGTCGGGCCGGCCCCTCCACGCTGGTCGCGACCTCGGCCGACCGGTTCCTCATCGACTGCGGGCGTGGTGTGCTCATGCGCCTCGCCGGCGCCGGGGTGCTGCCGCCGATGCTGACGGGCGTGCTGGTGACGCATCTCCACAGCGACCACCTCACCGACCTCAACGACGTCATCACGACCCACTGGATCATGAACCCGACCCCGACTCCCCTGCGCATCGTCGGCCCGCCGCGCACGCGTGAGATCGTCGACGCCACCCTTGCGTCGTTGGCCCCGGACGTGAGCTACCGGATCGACCATCACGACGACCTCACGCAGGGGCCGCTGGTCGAGGTGACCGAGGTCGCTCCCGGCGACCGGCTCGAGTTGGGCGGCGCCATCATCACCGTGGCAGCCACCGACCACCGTCCCGTCGAGCCGACCGTCGCCTACCGCATCGAGGCCGACGACCGCACGGTGGTGCTGGGCGGCGACGGCGTGCCGTCGGCCGGCCTCGACGAGCTGTGCGCCGGCGCCGACGGATACGTCCAGACCGTGATACGCGACGACATCGTCCGCATGGTGCCGAACGCCCGGTTCCAGGACATCCTCGACTACCACTCCACCGTCGAGGACGCCGCCCGCACCGCAGCGAGGGCCGGGGTCGGCACGCTGTTCCTCACCCATTACATCCCCGGCCTCGCCCCCGGGCAAGAGGATGACTGGCGCGGTCGCGCCGCCGAGCACTTCACCGGCCGCATCATCCTGGGCGACGACCTCACCGCCGCCGACCTCTGACCCCCACCCCCACGAACTTCGGCACCCCGGCGGCCCTCAGCACCGGCGTGGTGCCGAAGTTCGTGGGGGTCTTTGGTCCCGGGGTGGGGGGACCTGCGCCTCTGCCACGCTTCGGGGGCCGTCGGTACGGTCATCTGCGTGTCCGCATCCCCCGCCTCTCGTACCCGTCGCGCCGGCGCCGCACTCGCTGCAGCGGTCCTCGTGGCGCTGACCGCCGCCGCCTGCGCCGACGACCTGGCCGATGCACCCCCGCCACCCACGATCGCACCCAGCTCGACCGCTGCTCCCACCACCACGCTGATGCCGGCGAAGCTCTACGACCTCGTCGGTACGGCGCTACAGGGCGGCGACTTCAGCCAACTCGCCGGCATGGTGGTCGACGCCGGACTGGTCGAGACGCTCCGTACCGGCGAGTTCACGGTGTTCGCTCCGACGAACGACGCCTTCCGCAACCTCCCCCTCGACGTGCTGCACTCGGTGCAGGACGACGAAACGACGCTGGCCACCGTCCTGACCTACCACGTCGTGCCGGGCACCCTCATGCTCGCCGACCTGCAGGACGGCCCCCTTGCCACGGTGGCCGGCATCGATCTGACGGTGAGCCACCAGGGCGACACCGTGCTCATCAACGGTGTCCCGATCGTGGCCGGTGACGTGAAGGCGACCAACGGCGTCGTCCACGTCATGGGCGACGTGCTGGTGCCGCCGGCCGACTGACCCGGATCCCCGGGAGCGCCGCCGGGCGGCGTGCTAACAATGCCCCGATGAACATCGGGCTGTGCCTCACGTACGCCGACGTGCTCGCCGCCTCCGAGCGGATCCGGGGCGAGATCGGCGTTTCGGCAGCCGCCCGTTCGTACACGCTCTCCCACATCACCGGCGCCGAGGTCTGGATCAAGTTCGAGAACCTCCAGTACACGGGCTCGTTCAAGGAGCGCGGCGCGCTGAACCGGCTGACGATGCTGACAGCCGACGAGCGGGCACGGGGCGTCGTTGCGATGTCGGCCGGCAACCATGCGCAGGGCCTCGCACACCACGCCACACGCCTCGGCATCGCCTCGACGATCGTCATGCCGCTCGGCACCCCGATGGTGAAGGTCGCCCGCACACGCGACCTCGGCGCCCAGGTGGTCGTGGCGGGTGAGACGCTGGCCGAGGCCCACGATCACGCACTGTCCCTCGTGCGCGACCTCGGCCTCGTGTTCGTCCCGCCCTACGACTGCCCCGTGGTGATGGCCGGCCAGGGCACGGTGGCCCTCGAGTTCCTCGAGCAGGTACCCGAACTCGAGATGCTCGTGGTGCCCGTCGGCGGCGGCGGTCTGCTGTCCGGCTGCCTCGTCGCGACGCACGGTGCCCGGCCCGACGTCGAGGTCATCGGCGTACAGGTGTCGAGCTGCGCGGCGTTCGACGTCGCGCTGCACCCCGACCATGCCGCAGACCGCCCGATCGGTGGCGAGACGATCGCCGAGGGCATCGCCGTCGCCCGACCGAGCGCCCGCGCCGTCAGGGTTGCCGCCCACTTCCACACGCCGATCGTGGTCGTCGATGACGAGGTGGTCGAGGAGGCGGTCGCCCTCTACCTCGAGATCGAGAAGGTGGTGTCAGAGGGTGCCGGTGCTGCGCCGCTCGCCGCACTGCTGGCCGAGCCCGAGCGGTTCCGCGGGCGCAAGGTGGGCCTCGTCCTGTCGGGCGGCAACATCGACCTGCGCGTGCTCGCCTCGGCGATGCTGCGCGCGCTGGCACGCACCGGCCGGCTGACCACCCTGTCGGTCGCTCTGCCCGACAAGCCAGGGGCGCTCCACCGCCTCACCGGCGTGCTCGCCGACGAGGGCGCCAACATCGTCGAGCTCTCCCACGACCGCATGCGCCTCGGAGCGCGCCTGCGCAGCGCCGTCGTCGAGGTGCAACTCGAAACGGTCGACGCAGCGCACGCCGCCCGCGTGGTGAGCGCCCTGCGCGCCGCCGGGTTCGACGTCACCCCGCCGGGCTGACCTCCCGGCGTGTGCCGGCTCTGCCGGCCTGTGTCGCGTCCGGCCGCGCAGCTGCCATCCTGGAAGGGTTCCATGAGCACTCCCGCCACCCCTCGCGCCGCACCCGCGGCAGCCGTCGTCGAACGGCGCGACGCCTCGCTGGCGGCGCTGCGCGCGGCCGACCGGCTGGCACCCCCTGCGTCACTGCCGATCGCCGAGCGGTGGGACGACCTGGTGGCCGCCATCCGCGACCATCAGGTGGTGATCGTCGCCGGCGAGACCGGGTCGGGCAAGAGCACCCAGCTCCCGAAGGCGTGCCTCGAGCTCGGGCGCGGCGTGCACGGCCTCATCGGCCACACGCAGCCCCGCCGCGTCGCGGCCCGCACGATCGCCGAGCGCGTGGCCGAGGAACTGGGCGTCGAGCTCGGCGGCGCCGTCGGCTACACCGTCCGGTTCACCGACCGGGTGGCCGACGGGACGCTGATCAAGGTGATGACCGACGGCATCCTCCTCGCGGAGATCCAGCGCGACCGCATGCTGCGCCGCTACGACACGATCATCATCGACGAGGCCCACGAGCGCAGCCTCAACATCGACTTCCTGCTCGGCTACCTCGCGCAGCTGTTGCCGAAGCGCCGTGATCTGAAGGTCATCGTCACCTCGGCCACGATCGACACCGAACGCTTCGCCGAGCACTTCGCGTCCCCCGACGGCACACCCGCACCGGTCATCACGGTCAGCGGGCGAACGTTCCCCGTCGAGGTCCGCTACCGGCCGTTCGGCACGGGTGACGGCACGGGCGACGAGCGCGACGACCGCGACCAGGTGCAGGCGGTGTCCGACGCGATCGACGAGCTGGCGTCGTCGATGCCGGGCGATGTGCTGGTGTTCCTGAGCGGCGAGCGCGAGATCCACGATGTCGCCGACCACCTCCGTCGCCGCCAGATCCCGAACACCGACGTCCTGCCGCTGTACGCACGCCTGTCCGCGGCCGAGCAGCACCGCATCTTCCAGGCGCACACGGGTCGCCGAATCGTGCTGTCGACGAACGTGGCCGAGACGTCGCTCACCGTGCCGGGCGTGCGCACCGTGGTCGATGCCGGTGCGGCGCGCATCTCGCGCTACAGCCACCGCCTCAAGGTGCAGCGACTGCCGATCGAGCCGGTGTCGCAGGCCTCGGCCAACCAGCGCGCGGGCCGCTGTGGTCGAGTCGCGCCGGGCATCTGCATCCGCCTCTACGCCGAGGACGACTTCGCGTCGCGACCCGAGTTCACCGAGCCCGAGATCCTGCGCACGAACCTTGCGTCCGTCATCCTGCAGATGACGGCGCTCGGCCTCGGTGACGTCGCCGCGTTCCCCTTCCTCGATCCGCCCGACTCGAGGGCCGTGCGCGACGGGTACGGGCTGCTTGAAGAACTCGGCGCGATCGTCGATGCCGACGCCACCCCACGGCTCACCGAGATCGGCAAGCGGCTCGCCCGCCTTCCCGTCGACCCACGACTCGGCCGGATGGTGCTCGAAGCCGACCGCCACGGCTGCGTACGCGAGGTGCTCGTGATCGCATCGGCCCTGTCGATCCAGGACCCGCGCGAGCGACCCGCCGAGCAGCGCCCGGCCGCCGACGAGATGCACCGCCGCTTCCAGGTCGAGGGGTCCGACTTCCTTGCCCTGGTGCGGCTGTGGGACCACCTCCGCGAGCAGCAGCAGGCGCTGTCGAACAGCCAATTCCGCAAGCTCTGCCGCACCGAGTTCCTGAACTACCTGCGCGTGCGCGAGTGGCAGGACCTCTACAGCCAGCTGCGGCAGGTGGCCGGCACCGTGGGTGTGCGGCACGGCGCCGAGGCAGCGCACCCCGACCGCGTGCACCAGGCGCTCATGGCCGGCTTGCTGTCGCACCTCGGCGTGCGTGACGGCACCAGCCGCGAGTACCGGGGCGCCCGGCAGGCGAAGTTCGCGATCGTGAACGGCTCGGCGGTCGCCAAGAAGCTCCCGCGCTGGGTGATGGCGGGCGAGCTGGTCGAGACCAACCGCCTGTGGGCGCGCACCGTCGCCACCGTGCAGCCCGAGTGGGCCGAGCACCTGGCGCCGCACCTCGTGAAACGCTCGTACGGCGACCCCCGCTGGGACGCCCGCCGGTGCGCGGCGGTCATCACCGAACGGGTCTCGCTGTACGGGCTGCCCATCGTCGCCGGCCGCGCGGTCGCATACGACCGCATCGACGCGGCCGACGCACGCGACATGTTCGTCCGCAACGCCCTGGTGGCCGGCGACTGGGAGCACTGCCGACACCCGTTCATCGCGGCGAATCGTCAGCTCGCCGACGACCTACGTCGCCTCGGCGATCGCGTGCGTCGTGTCGACGTCGTCGACGACGAGGCGATCGTGCGCTTCTACGACAGTCGCGTGCCCGCAGGCATCGTCTCGGGCCGCCACTTCGACCGGTGGTGGAAGAACGCTCGCACCGAGCAGCCCGACCTGCTCACCATGACGGCCGCCGATCTGGTCTCGGCCGACCGCGGCTTCGACCCGCACGACTACCCCGGCTCGTGGCGCCAGGGCGACCTGACCCTCGACGTCGTCTACCGGTTCGACCCGGGCGCGCCCGACGACGGTGTGACCGTGCTCGTGCCGGTCGAGGTGCTCAACCGGGTCCGTCCCGACGGCTTCGACTGGCAGGTGCCCGGCGTGCGCGACGACCTCGTCGCCGCGCTCGTGAAGTCGCTGCCCAAGGACTACCGCAAGGAGCTCAGCCCACTCGCCGACACGACCGCTGCGGCCGTCGACCGCATCCGCGCACTCCCTGCCCCTACCGACGAGCCGTTCGTCGCTGCGCTCGGGCGCGTGCTCACCGACGTCTCGGGTGTCATCGTGCCCCCGGAGGTGTTCCAACTCGACCGCATTCCGGCGCACCTGCAGGTGACGTTCACCGTGATGGGCGCGCGCCGCCAGGTGCTCGGGTCCGGCACCTCGATCGACGAGCTGCGGAGCCGCCTCAGCGGCCACGTGCGTGCGGCCATCGTGCGCGCCCTGCCGATCGACGAGCGGCGCGGCATCACCGTCTGGGACTTCGGCACGCTGCCGCCCATGGTCGAGAGTCGGCATGACGGCGTGGTCGTGCACGGGTACCCGGCACTGGTCGACGACGGCGACAGCGTGTCGCTGCGCGTGCTCAGCAACGAAGCGCTGCAGACCCGGGTGATGCGGTCCGGCCTGCGCCGGCTGCTGCTGCTGAACACCTCGGTCCCTCGGCGTGTGGCCGAGCAGTCACTGAACAACGCACACCGGCTGGCGCTCACGCGACGCGGCCTCGGGCTCGACGCGCTCCTGTCCGACTGCGTCACCGCGGTCGCCGACCGCATCCTCGCCGAGCACGAGGGCCCCATCCGCGACGGCGTCGCGTTCGACGGTCTCGTCGCTGCGGCGAAGGGCCAGATCGGCAGCCGCACGGCAGCGGCCGTGAAGGCGTCGGCCGAGATCGCCATGGCAGCGAACGACGTCGAGTCGCGGCTCGAGCGGCTCGTTGCGCCTGCCGTCGCAGCATCGGCCGACGACGCTCGCGCCCAACTCGCCCGGTTGGTGCGCCCGGGATTCGTGACGGCATCTGGCGCAGCGCGCCTGCCCGACATCCTGCGCTACGTGCGTGGCATCGACCGCCGAATCGAGAAGCTGCCGGCCGACCCGCTGCGCGACCAGCAGCGCATGCGCGGCATCGTCGCGCTCGAGCAGCGCTACGCCTCGTTCGTGTCGGCGCTGCCGGCGTCGGCCGTCACCGCCGAGGTCATCGAGCTCGGCTGGATGTTCGAAGAGCTCCGCATCGCCGAGTTCGCGCAGGTGCTCGGCAACCCGCGGCCGGTCAGCGTGCAGCGCGTCGTGCGTGAACTCGCCCGCCTCGGCGGCTGAGCCGAGACGGGCCGCCTCCCCCTATCATCGGGCACGCCGTTGCCGACGATCTGGGGGATCACCATGGCCATCGATTTCACGCTCGCACCCGAGCACGAGGAGATCCGCAACCGGGTCCGCACCTTCGTCGACGAGACGATCAAGCCGGCCATGGAGCCGTACGGCCACCGCGAGGAGATGGACGACGCCGAGCGCGGCGACTACATCCGGGCACTGATCGGCCTGCGCAAGCAAGCGGTGAAGGACGGGCTCTGGCTGCCGCACATGCCGAAGGAGTGGGGCGGCATGGGCCTCGGTCACGTGGCGCTCGCCATGGTGCAGGCCGAGGCCGCCAAGATCCGCGTCGGCCCGTGGGTGCTCAACTGCCAGGCACCCGACGAGGGCAACATGCACACGCTGCTCCACTGGGCCACCCCCGAGCAGAAGGAGAAGTACCTCAAGCCCCTGTGCGACGGCGCGTCGTCGTCGTGCTTCGCGATGACCGAGCCCGAGGTGGCCGGCTCCGACCCCACGCTCATCAAGACCTTCGGCGTGAAGGACGGTGACGAGTGGGTGATCAACGGCCACAAGTGGTTCATCTCCGGCGCCAACCGGGCCCGCTTCGCGATCCTCATCGCCCGCACCGAGCTCGACGTGCCCGAGGGTTCGCGTGGCGCCAACACCGCGTTCATCATCGACCTGCCCACCGAGGGCTGGAACAACGTGCGCGAGGTCGCCACGATGCACGGCCCCGGCGGCCACAGCGAGATCGTCATCGACGACCTGCGCGTCCACGACTCGCAGATCCTCGGTGGCCGTGGCAACGGCCACCGCCTCGGCCAGTACCGCCTCGGCCCGGCCCGCCTCGCCCACTGCATGCGCTGGATCGCCCAGGCCGAGACAGCCCTCGACATGATGGTCGCACGCTCGCTCGAGCGGTACAGCCACGGCAGCCTCCTGGCCGAGAAGCAGGGCATCCAGTGGCTGATCGCCGACTCGGCGATGGAGCTCTACCAGTGCAAGCTCATGGTGCTGCACGCCGCGTACAAGATCGACCGCGGCGACGACTTCCGCACCGAGGTCAGCATGGCAAAGCACTTCGTGGCCAACAGCCTCAACCGCATCATCGACCGCGCCATCCAGGTGCACGGTGCGCTCGGGTACAGCACCGACACGCCGCTCGCGAACATGATGCAGCACGCCCGCTGGGCCCGTTTCGCCGATGGCGCCGACGAGATCCACCAGATGCGGATCGCCGAGAACACGATCAAGGCGTTCACGAGCCACGGCACCACGCGCACCGCCACCGGCGACCTGCCGGTCTGAGCCGCCGCCGGCCGCGACAGCGGCGGCGACAGTCGGACGTCACTCGTCGATGCTGGTACCGGTGCCGCGACGGATCACGTTCTCGGTGACGCGCCCCACGGCCGGGTCGTCGGCGAGGCCGAAGACCCAGTCGGTCGTGCCGATGGTGACCACCTCGCCGCCCGCGTCGCCGAACGGCCGTCCGACGGCCATCACGGCATTGCCGTGCCGAACCCGGGCAATGCTGTCGTCGTCGATCCGGCCGTAGAGCCGTTCGGCGACGAACTCGAGGTCGCCCTGGTCGTCGAGCGCGGCGATCGACGACGGATACTCGCCCATCGCCAAGTTCGACGACGGTGCCGTGGCGACGATCTGGATGTCGTGGGGTGCGCCCGAATCGGGCGCTGCCACGGGGAGCTGATAGTGGTCGAGTTGCAGCCGACACCCCACCGTCTCGTATCCGACCACGCCGTCGCGGGCACCGAGGAGGTCGCCGTAGCGAAGGTCGGTCCCGTCGAACAGCCAGTGCGAATCGCGCATCACCGTGAACGCCCCGGCCCCACGGGCCGTGGCCCGTCCGAAGCGGCTGTAGAGCCCGTAGGCAGACCCGGCGCCCAGGAAGGCGACCTCCGGGCGACCGACCACCGGGTCGGCCCACATGCCGCTCATCGAGCGCACGAGCGCCGTGCCGATGACCGGGTCGACGAGGTGCGCCCGGTACTTGTGGCACACCATCGCGTCACCGCCGTCGACGAGGCGGACCTGCCAGAACATCGTGTTGCCGGAGAAGCTGGCGTAGTTGCCACCGCCCGCGACGTGGCGCTCGACGGCGTCGCGCTCGGCAGCGGTCCAGTACTCGTCGTGACCCACCCCCAGCACGAGGTCGTATCCGTCGACCGCCGCTGGATCGTCGTCGAGATCGGTCGAGACCGCCATGTCGAACTGATACCCGTGGCGCTCGGCCCACTCGACGAACCGACGCTCGTAGGTGAACCAGCCCGTCGACCCCATGAAGCCGGGCAACCCGTGATCGAACCGGTACCGCTGGTAGATCTCGCCGTCGACGTCGGGCTCCTCACCCCACCGGGCGGGGCGCGACTTGCGGTCGTCGCGCTCGGTGTACGGCCGCGCCACGATCCCACGGCCCCACGGCCGCCGGAACGACACCTGGTGCCCGCCGGTGTACAGGCTGCAGCCGCCCCAGGTGTTGTATGCGTTGTAGGTGTTGGTGGCCAGCACCAGCAGCATCCGGCCACTGCCTCGCTGCGGCGGCTCGGCCGCCCGCACGACGAACCCGGCGTGGCCGACGGCACGATCGGCCGGGGCCCCGTGGGCCATCAGGGTGACGTGGTGGAAACCGCTGCGCCAGTGCTCGGGCACGACGATCGTGACGGCCACCGGCCAACCGCATCCATTGGCATCGGCATCGGCCGGGATGTCGTGTGCGACACCCGGGACGGCGTGCTGCTCGTGCACCAACTCACGTCGTGCTCCCCAGCGGTGAACGGCCACGTCGAACGTCGGGGTGGTGCAGCGCACGTGGAGCGTCACCTCGTCGCCCGGCCGCACGCTCAACTGCCCGGCGTACCCCTCGACGGCGTCGTATGCGGTGATGTCATCTGCCACCGGGCGACGCTAGCAAGCCGCCAGAAAGCAGAAGAACCCGCCCCGAGCACTCGGGACGGGTTCGACCGTCGGGTTCCCATGGGTGGAGCTGAGGGGAATTGAACCCCTGACCTCTTCATTGCGAACGAAGCGCTCTGCCAACTGAGCTACAGCCCCAAAGGAGTTCGCATGCTAACGCCGTTCGGCGTCAGGCGGCGAACCAGTGGGAATCGCCGGTGTACGGGCGGTGCTGCTCGTACTGGCGGATCTGGGCGAGCTTGTAGCAGTACCCGCACAGCGACACGAACGCCAGCGCAAAGGCGTAGACCATGGCCGAGGACTTCGTGGTGGCGGCGAGGAACAGCGTGACCGCCGTGCTGGCAGCGAGCATGAACAACACGTTGCTGCGACGCCGGCGGACCATCTCGCGGCGGCTGACCCGGCGCACCTGCTGGTGACGCACACTGCCCCGCTCGGACCGACGCGCCAGCTCGCCATTGTGCGATTCGCGCAGCTGGTGGGCGCCCTGGACGTGGCTGCCCTGCACGTGGCTGCTGTGGACGTGGCTGCTGTGGAGGTGGGCCTGGGCCGGGCGACCGGTGGCGGCGGGGCGCTGGAACGGCGACGGGGCGAGCGGGCGGGCCATCGACCGCATCGGGGCGACCGAGCGGGTGGGGACGGCGCGCTGCAGGGTGGAGAGCTGACGGCGGAAATCGGTGACCGACGACCCCGGGCGGTTCTCCATCCGCGAGCGAAGCATCGGGGGGAGGAGCACGGCTGCCCAGGCGGCGGCGACTGCGAGGAGAACGATCTTGCCCATGGCGTTATCGGGTCCTGCTGTGGTGAGAGAGATGGGTCATGAGTTCGTGTGGTGCCCGGGGCGACAGCCCGGAACGCAACATTACGATTCTACTACGTTCGTAACAGTATCCGACACATCGGAGTCAGCGTCGGACCGGCGGTAGACGCCGGAGCGACCGCCGGTCTTCTCCCAGAGGGCGAGGTCGCCGATCACCATCCCGCGGTCGGCCGACTTGCACATGTCGTAGATCGTGAGTGCCGCCGTGGCGCACGCATGGAGCGCCTCCATCTCGACGCCCGTGCGGTCGACGGTGTCGACATTGGCCTCGATGGCGATGAAGTCGTCACCGATCTCGAAGTTGATGTTCACCGCCCCGACGAGCAGCGGGTGGCACAGCGGGATCATGTCGCTCGTGCGCTTGGCGGCCTGGATCCCGGCGACGCGGGCCACGGCGAGGACGTCGCCCTTCTTGACCTCTCGGTTGGCCACCGCAGCGGTCGTCTCTGGCTGCATGAACACCTTGCAGCGAGCGACAGCACGCCGGTGCGTCGGTTCCTTGGGGGTCACATCGACCATGCGGGCACGGCCCATCGGGTCGAGGTGCGTGAACGACAGATCACTCATGTGGGCTGGATCGTACCCAGGTCGTGGTGCCGAGGTGATGCACCGCCGCTCGGGACGTCGGCCGGTGGTGGGCCGACGCTCATCCGCCGATCTGGCTCATCGACCGTCGGGGCCTGACAAAGGTGACCTGGTTGATCTGGTGCCCGGCCCACTTCGTGCCGACCGCACGGCGGATCTCGGCGGCCACGGTGTCGTCGTCGGCTCCGCTGCGCATGAGCGCACGCAGATCGAACTCGGACGTCGCGAACAGGCACGTGCGGAACTGGCCGTCGGCGGTGAGGCGCACGCGGTCGCAGTCATCGCAGAACGGTTTGGTGACGGTGGGGATCACCCCGACCATGCCCTTGCCGTCGAGGTAGCGCCACCGATCGGCCGGCGCGGCGCCGCGGGCGGGCACCTGCTCGAGCGGGAACTCGGCGGCGATGGCCGACACGATCTCGTCTTGGCTGACGACCTTGCCGCTCATCCAATGGCCGGTGGCGTCGAGCGGCATGAACTCGATGAACCGCACCTCGACGTCGTGGTCTCGGCCGAAGCGCGCGAGGTCGAGGATCTCGTCGTCGTTCACCCCACGCTCGATGACCGCGTTGATCTTCACCGGCGAGAAGCCGGCCTCCTTGGCGGCCTCGATGCCGTCGAGCACGCGCACCAGCTCGTCGCGTCGCGTCATCTGGAGGAACCGGTCGGCGCGCAGGGTGTCGAGGCTGATGTTGACGCGGTCGAGGCCGGCGTCGCGGAGCTCGTGGGCGAGCAGCCGGAAGGTGGCACCGTTGGTGGTGATCGAGAGGTCGGGCTTCTTGCCGGCGAACGCCGAGTCGGAGTGAGCGGGGACCCTGAGCTGGGCCAACTTGGCCACCAGCACGGGAAGGTGGGCGCGCACGGTGGGCTCGCCACCGGTGAGGCGGAGGCCGTCGACCTCGAAGCGTTCGACGAAGATGCGGGCGAGCCGTTCGAACTCCTCGAAGGTGAGCACCTCGGTGCGCGGCACCCACACCATCCCCTCTTCGGGCATGCAGTAGGTGCAGCGGAAGTTGCAGCGGTCGGTGACCGAGATGCGTAGATCTCGGATGGTGCGCCCGAACGGGTCGACGAGCACCTGATCGTGGGTGGTCGACATCGGGTCAGCCTACCCAGAGCACGATCGTGGGCACCGAGCCGCCGGCCTCGACCCCGTCACCGTCGGGCAGGACGGCGATGCCGGAGGCAAGGGCCGTGGCAGCCAGCTGGTGGCTGCCCTGGTGGCCGACGGACCGGACATGGACACGGCCGTCGGCACCGAACGCGGCGTGCACGCGTGCGTAGTGGGTCTTGCCGTCGGGACGGCGGCGGATCGGCTCGTCGGCGATCGCCGCGACGACCGGGCGGTCGACGACCGGGTGGCCCATCATCTGACGCAGTGCCGGTCGGGCGAACAGCTCGAAGCTCACCAGCGAGCTGACCGGATTGCCCGGCAGGCCGAACACGGGGACCTGGCGCCCGCCGGAGGCAGCCAGCAGGCCGAACGCGAACGGCTTGGCCGGCTTGATCGCGATCTGCATCCAGCGCATGTCGGCGATCCGCGAGAGCACCGCCTTCACCACGTCGTAGTCGCCCATGCTGACGCCGCCGCTGGTGACGATGGCGTCGCAGTCGTCGGCCAGCCGCCGCAGCGTCGCCTCGAGCACGGCCTCGTCGTCGCGCACCACGCCACCGTCGACGACCTCGCAGCCGGCGTCACGCACTGCGCCCACCAGCATCGTCCGGTTGCTCTCGCGGATCTGTCCGCGCTGCAGCGGCGAGCCGTCGTCGACCAGTTCGTCACCGGTCGAGAGCACGGCGACGCGGGCCCGACGGACGACGGCCGGCGTGCGATCGTTGACGCTGGCGAGCACGCCCGCGACAGCCGGGGTGATGACCGAACCGGCGCCGAACAGCGCATCGCCGGCGCGCACGTCCTCGCCGACGCCCCGCACCGCGTCGCCGGCATTGACGGAGCGGCGCACGAGCACGCGGCTGCCACCGTCGAGCCGCTCGGTGTCCTCCACCATCACGGAGGCATCGGCACCATCGGGCATGGGGGCGCCGGTCATGATCCGGATGGCCTGCCCCTCGCCCACGGTGAGATCGCTCGATGCGCCGGCGGCGACCTCGTCGACCACCACCAGCTCGACCGGAGCGGCGGCCACGTCGGCAGCACGGACCGCGTAGCCGTCGACCGCCGAGTTGGCGAACGGCGGCACGTCCTCGGCCGAGACGACCGGAGCTGCGAGCACCAGGCCGATCGCGTCGGACAGGGGCACCGCCACGACGCCGAGCGGGGGGCAACGATCGAGCACGTGCCGGCGGGCCTCTGATTGGTGGATCACGAGGCGCACGGTAGCCAATGCGGCGGCAGACTGGGCCGGTGAGCACCTACACCGCGTTCTCGTCCGACGGGCACGACGCGCGGTGGGTCGCCTGGGCCGGCGACGGCGACGAGCACCTCACCCTGCTGTGGGAGAACGAGGGCTGGACGGCCAGCGGCGTCGTCAGCCGCGAGCGGGTCCAGTACGTGCTCCGGCTGTCTCCGGCGTGGCAGGTGCGACAGTTCATCCTCTTCCGCGACCTCGACGAGCCCGACCTGTGGCTCGCCACCGACGGTGGTGGTCGCTGGGGCGAGATGAACGGTGCCCATCGGGTCGAGCTCGACGGCTGCTACGACGTCGAGCTCGCGATCACCCCGTTCACGAGCACGCTCCCGATCAGGCGCCTGCCGCTGCACGTGGGGCACACGGCCGACGTCAGCGTCGCGGTCATCGACGTCGAGACACTCGACGTGCACGCCGAGCACCGGCGCTACACGCGGGAGGGTTCCCACCACTGGGTGGTCACCGACCTCGACGGAGGTGCCGTGCGCGAGTTCGACGTCGACGAGCACGGACTCGTGCTCGACGTCCCGCAGCAGTTCC
>Ga0247831_1005697_pt1 | contig 15336 bp, 14 predicted proteins | sample LaCruzMarch2015__9_FD_192406 | JGI IMG/M metagenome (GOLD analysis project Ga0247831, IMG submission 192406) | Freshwater microbial communities from meromictic Lake La Cruz, Castile-La Mancha, Spain - LaCruzMarch2015_1m | ecosystem: Environmental > Aquatic > Freshwater > Lake | place: Spain... | reverse complement strand
TAATATCAGGTATCGCGTCCCCATCGATACGAAAGCCGCCGAGCCATCCAAACATGGCCGGCAGTCCTGACTTGGGCATCCGCTGCTGCGGGTCGTAGATACCATGAGTCTGCGCCCACTGGCCGAACGATTGGTTCGCCGCGAAGCTGCGGAATTCCACATCCGCCAGATACCCTGCATCCTCGCCGATGTTTCCCGAAGCATCCTTGCGATAGACCCACCGAACATTTGCTCCAGCGGGAACCTGTACCACTTGCGTTTGCCAGACTCCGTTCTTGGTCGAAATGCCTGCGACCTCCTGTCCGTCCACCTCGCAGAGGAGCCAGTCGAAGTTCTCCTGCGTGGAGACTTTCCAGGTCCAAGAGAGCACCCCCGCTTCGACAAACGTCGCTTCAAGGTATGACTGACCGCTGTGAGGAGTTGGGCCTGTCTTCAAGGCAGGGCCCGTGGCTCCGTCGGGCAGGCTCGTCTGCGCGAAGTCCCATCCGCCTGCACCTCCTAGCCCTCCTGTGGCGGTGGACCCAGTTGCTACATTGTCGCCAAGCCCGAAGAGACTTTTTGAGGCGACAGCGATGGTGAATTCAGGATTGTCGGCATCATTGGAAGCGATAGTGACCAGTCCTTGCTGCAGGCCTTGCCCCGCGTCGGTGGACAGGACGCTAAAGACGGTTGAGCCGCCCACCGGAACGACGGTCGCAGGCTGCTGACCTATTTGAAAATTGCCGCTGACGGTAATTCTATCAATGAGCAGTGCGGCGACGTTGCCGGTGTTTCGCACGTTGAAAAATGTCTCGCTGGGCGCGATGCCAAGGTCAACGGGCGATGCTTGACCGGAGGCGAGAACAGCCGAGCCTTGGGCTACTTCAATTTCTCCTCCGAGAATAACCGCGCTGAGCGAAATTGACGGTGGTGCCACAACTGAATCCGGCGCTCCGATGCCAAGGACTGTCAGCTTCTGACCTGATTCCTCGGAGGAAACTTGGAACACGACATCTACAGACTCCAGCCTGCCAAGAAGCAGGCTCAAGGCTTTCGGGTTCTCTCCCGCAAAAGAGAACGGTGAAGCCTCGGGTAACGAAAGCTCCACTTCCATCGGCACGTAACTGGAGTTGGCGAATGTCAGGGTCTTGGTGAGAACCGCCTGCCCTCCACCCGATCCGAAACTGACCTCGGCCTCTCCTGAAAGCACGGTGCTACCGTCACGGACGACCAACGACGCTGTGGCGGGATAAACCGCGAAGTCGTCCAGCCACCCCGCATCCGCGCCTACGCCACCCGACTCGTCTTTCGCGTATGTCCAGCGAATCGTATGCGAGCCTTCGCCAAGAGTCAGTGTGCGGTATGCCCAGTCAACCTCGCCGGAAATGGCTTCCTGCTGCACTCCGTTGATTGAGTAGGAAAAAAAGTCGTAGCCCTGTTCGGAACTCACTTTCCACCAGAAGTCCAATACGGCTGGGCCCGTCAGCGTGTATTCGCGCCATGTCGATTGATTGTCGCCGGTTGAGGCGCGTATGGAGTCCAAGCTATCGTGCGAGACTTGTTCATCCAGGGTCCAAGCCGTGCTCGAACTCACCCATTTGTTGGCGGTTGTAGGATCGAAGGGTGATTTTGATGCCGCCTCTGCCAAACTGGGCACGTACTCAACGGCAAGAGTGTGAAATCCGCCGGCCGCCACGGAGAGCAGGGGCCGGAATCCGCTCGGGATCGTGGTGATGTCAGGGCCGCCTCCCCAAGAAACGGCGGCACCGTCGCTGGTTATAGCGACAGCGTGCGATCTGGCGGAGCTCATTGAAACGATGCCGACAAGCTGCGGGGGGAGTTCCGGCTGCGAGCCCCATTTAACTAGGGTTCCATCGGCTTTCAGGGCGAGGACTTGGTAGTGGCCAGAAGATATGGCAACCACTCCCGTTAGTCCTGTAGGCATGTCAGTTTGCCCGTAGCCGTTGTAGCCCCAGACTGCGACTGTGCCATCTTCTCGCAATGCTGCGGTGAAATGAAGGCCCGCCGAGACGGATGAAATGTCCTCTAGATCCTCGGGTTGGTCGGCTATCGCCTCACCCCACGACACGATACTCCCGTCGTCCTTCAAAGCTACCGTGTGGTAGCCACCTGCGGAGATCGCAACCACACCGCTGAGGTTTGCTGGCGTGGCACTTTGGCCGCGTTCGTCGTTCCAAGAGAAACCTGGTTCAACGGGAGTGACGCCTGCACCCCAGCAGACAACCGTGCCGTCTTGCTTAAGTGCAACTGAGTGGTAGAGCCCCGCAGAAATAGCCACGACATCGTTTAGGCCGGCGGGCACGGAAGTCTGCCCATAGCCATTCCAGCCCCACGCCAAAACAGAGCCGTCTTCCTTCAGCGCCAGACTGTGATAGTAGCCAGCCGCAACGGCTATGATTCCGCTTTTTGCTTCAATCGGCACGGTGGCTGCACCTGAGTTGTTTTCTCCCCACGCCACGACTCGCCCGGCTTGCGCGGCGACAGATGAAGAAATCATCAAATGAGCGGCACACATGGCCGCTGCGAGCAGGAGGGGCGCCTTCCTCATAGTGTTTGTCAGAATGGACCCAGGGTGCGGTTTTTCAAACAGAAACAATTCGTGATTCCCAGACCAATTCCCGCTGGCTGTTGGTGGTCAAGGGGTTGGGGTGGGTTGGTTTGGGTGGACGCTTGGGGGCTCCGCCGCAATCCGAGGCTAGCAGGATGTTATGCGGCGCCAAAGAGCGTCAATAGGCACGAGTTGTCGTTGGCGGCCTTGACATCTTCGGCTGTCTTTTGGCGCGCGGGTGCATTTCGTGGCGGCGTTGCTTATCGGCGTTTGCTGCTGTTCGCGCCATCGGGCCCGGCTTCTATTGCGGCGGCGCCTCCTCTTGCGATGCTTTCCTCCTCGGTCCGCCGCCACCCTTGACGCCGTTCGAGTAGAAGCGATAGACGAACGCCCGCTCACAGCGTTGCGGTAGCCACCGGCTTGACGCCATTCTGTGACAATTCATTATTGCGCCATGGATCATCCCCCTCGAGTTCCAGGAATCCGGCCGATTTTTGAGCTGCAAGACCTTGACTTTGAGCGGATGAAGTCTGCTCTCAACTCCGGTATTGTTAGCAATAACGGACCCATGCTCCGTCAGTTTGAGGCGGAATTGGCTAGATACTTGAAAACCGAGAACGTCGCGGTGGTGTCGAGCGGTTTTGAGGCGCTATTACTTGCCTTGAAGGCTTTGGGGCCGCGTCGGCCGAAAGTTGTAATTCCCTCCTATACCTACATGGCGACGCTTAACTCCGTCATCCAGAGTCATCTTCAAGTGGTCCTCTGCGATGTGAATGCAGACTCCTATACCATTGATGTCGGCAAACTTGAGGAAATACTCTCGCGGGAGCACGAGATTGGCTGCATTGTCCCTGTCAACGTTTTTGGCGTGCCGGCTGACATGGATGCGATCGAGAGCTTAGCAGAGCGATTCGCCGTTCCCATTGCTTACGATAATGCTCACGGTTTCGGCACGGAGTGCTCGGGCCAGAGGACGATTCCCGGAGTGGCAGTCGAAGTTTTCAGTCTTCATGCTACGAAGACGCTTCCCGCGATCGAAGGAGGACTCGTGGTTTCATCCACAAAAAAAATCGTCGAGGAGGTGAAGCGCTTGAGAAATCACGGTATATCCGCGCAGCGCGCGGAGACGGCACCTGGCTTCAATAGCAAAATGGATGAATTGCGGGCGGTTGTGGGACTCTCATCAATCCGCGGTTTCGAAGCTTCTTTGGAGAGGCGCCGCACTTACGCAGCCACAATTAGAGATGCATTCCTTCGCAACGCAGATGTCTTCGTCCCGCAAGTTGTTCCGCCCGGCATTAAAAGCAATTTCCAGAACCTCGGCGTTCTGTGCCCGGCGGCGGAGACTCTGGGTTTGTGCAGTGTCATGGAACGATTCATCGACTTTGGTATCGGTGTGCGATCTTACTTCGATCCTCCGATGCACCATGTAGGCGATTTTGGAAATGGTGGCTCATTCCCTGTCACCGAGCGCGTCTGGCGGCAACTGATTTCCTTTCCTATCCACGCGCGCATGAGCGAGGAGGATCTGCAATTCCTCAGCAGCGGTATTGATGAAGTATCAGACTGGATCCGAAAATGCACTTGAGGTCGGAAATCCCACGGACTGTTGTCCTCGTCCTTGCTGGAGGGAAGGGGACTAGGATCGCCGGAAAGACTGGTCAGCTTCCGAAATGCTTGCTGCCCGCAGGAAATGGTCAGCATTTGCTTGGAAGAGCACTGGAGCAACTCTCAGTCGCCCAAGACTGGCAGGTAGTTGTCTGCTGTTCCGAGGAAAACCACGGCCTATTGTCGGCTTCCCACAGCGGTTCTGGGCCGAATAGCGTGCACTTCAAAGTGTGCCAAGCTTGCCCTTTCGGACCGCTCAGAGCTCTCGCGGAAATTGTCGGCAGCTTTGACGCTACGCACTATCTCCTTTGGCTCGCGGATCTCTATTTTTATGCAAACCCGGTGCCTGCCATCCGACGTTTATCATCCCGAATGGTTGCGAACGGTCATTTGGTCGTTGGCGATAACGTTGCTTGTCGTGACGGCTCAGGAAGCGGCTACGTTGTGGCAAGCGGCGATCAAATCAAAGAGATTTGCTATCGCTCGCCCGAGGCCGTTGCGCCGGATTCAGCTCTTTACCGGTGGTCGGGGCTCTTTCTTTTCGATCGCTTTCTCGCCCGCGATTTGGCTTCCCATCGCGACAACTATACAGACAAAGCTCTTGAGACCTGGCCAAACGAGGCACTAGAGAGGGGCTTTGTCTTGGCTCCGTTCGTCAGCGAGCCCTTTGTGAATGTGAACACCGATAGCGACTATGCGCTGATCGGCACCAGCCCAACTGCTGCACATGGAAACTAACATGAATCCAGGTCCCCGGTGGGTGAACAGCTACTTCCTGCCTAATCTGCGGAGGTTGGGCATTGCCGATCGCCCGCTGCGCATCCTAAGCCTGTGGCCCGACGATGCTTCCGAAGCCGAAGAGCTAGGAAGATTGGGACACGCTTGTGAACTCGCCGAGTTTACGCCCGATAGCCCATCGCCGTGGTCAGATCATACTTTCGACATCGTCATTACGGGCAGGCTGCCCAAGCTCGCGGTCTCGACATCTGAGCGTGACCGAACCATCCGGCTAATTTATTCAGCGCTCCGGCCCGGAGGTGGTCTCCTTGTCGCCATCGGCAACAGGCTATGTCCTGTCGACCTGTCGCGAAATGCTCAATTACTGCACGGACCGTTCAACCGGCACTGCATGTCCTGGCGCGAAGTTAAGCGATTGTTTCTCAGCCCTTCGGGTCCATTTCAAGCAGTGAAGCCACTGCCTGTTGAAGGTCACTTTGGATGGCACCGCCTCGGGTCATTGAACTTTCTCGGGCGCCTCTTGGAGGCATACTGGAAAAGCGTTGTCACTCCGCGCCGACTGTCCCTCTACACCAGCCCTCTCAATCCCATATTTATGCTATGGATACAAAAATAGAGCCAACGTCCAACCATTCTGAAAAGCCCCTCATCTCGGTCCTGATCGTTAACCGCAATTCAGCACGATATCTCGAGAAGTGCCTCGCCAGCCTTTGCCAGTCTCGGGGCGAATCCTCCATAGAGTGCGTTCTGGTAGACGCTGAATCGGAAGACGATTCGGTCGAGGTTGCCAAAGCCCTCTGGCCGCAAATCAAGGTCATCTCCGTCAAGCCGTCCTTAGGCTACGTCAAAGCCAACAATGTCGGTCTGGCCCACGTGACAGGCAAGTACACCATGTATCTGAATAGTGACACTGAGGTGGGTGATCGCTGCATATCGGTCCTGTGTGATTTTTTGGAGCGCAATCCAGATGTAGGTGTCGTCACAGCCCGAATTTTGAATCCCGACGGCACTGACCAAGGAGTTATCCGTCGATTTCCCAGTCCGATGAATGGTCTTTTTGGGCGGCGCTCCGTCCTCTCCCGCATCTTTCCAAACAATCGCTGGTATCGGGCGTATATGTTAAGCAGGACGACGGACAGTCGCAGTCCTTTTGAAACCGACATTGTCTCGGCATGCTCCATGGTTGTGCCAACCGAGTTGCTGCGCCGTATCGGCGGGATGAATGAAAAGTTCCGCTTTTACTGGGTGGACGCCGAAATGTGCGGGCGGCTGAAACAGCGAGGATATAGGACCATGTGCGTGCCCGAAGTCTCGGTTATGCACCATGAAGGCAAAGGCACTAGCACAGATTCTTTTGCCAAAAGGCTCAAGATGAGCGTCGCGTTCAATCAAGATGCTCACTTGGCTTACGTCAATTATCACCGCATCTCACGATTTAATCCGGTATTCTGGCTTACTGGTGCTGCGCTTAGCGTGCGCACAGTTGCCATGCTTGGTTTGCTATGCCTTCGACCCCATAAGGCAACGTCCAGCGGAGGCAAGAATTGAAATTTAGGTCCGTAGTCTGTCGCCCATCCAAGACGCGACTCGCCATAGGTCTGATCTACGCTCGCCTCGTGCGTCGTCCAGCCCTATTTCCGCTCGGCCCCTTTCGACTTGAGGAGTATCACCGGGCTCCTCTTTCCGGGGATCAAGTGCGTGTGAAGTGCCTTATGGGCGGCGTCTGCGGCACCGATCTTGCCCTCCTCAATCTGGACCTGGATCGTAAGAGTGCCCGATTCGCGACCAAAAAGACTGGAGCCCAAATACACTTTATGGGGCACGAATGCGTCGGTCTTGTGCAAGAGGTGGCGACCGAGTCAACCGGCTTACGCGCCGGGCAGCGCGTTGTTTTGTTGCCGGAAGCAAGCTGCAAGACAGTCGGACTTCAGGATACGTGTGAAATGTGCGGTAGGGGACTGCCTTTGCTTTGTGTGGGAGGGCGCCATCACGGCGCAGTTCTTTCCCAAGGTGGTGCTTGGTCTGATGAATTGGTCAGGCCGGCGAGTTGCTTCATGGTTGTCCCGGAGACGATCGATGACCGCAGAGCCGTCCTTATCGAGCCCTTTGCAGCTGCTTTGCATGCCGTGCTGCGGCGGATGCCGCAATCGGGGCAGTCGGTTGTCGTCATTGGTTGCGGCATCATCGGCCTGGCGATAATCGCCAGCCTTCGCTTTCTTGGATTTACCGGAAGGGTCGTTGCATTGGCACGCTATCCCCACCAAGCAGATGCGGCTCTCTTGGCCGGGGCAAGCAATACGCATGTTGGCGCCCCCGACGATTTTGACGTCATGGCCAAGCTGCTTGGGACAAGCGTGCTTGGTCAGTCACGAAACAGATTGCTGCTCCACGGTGCTGATGTTGTTTATGACGCGGTTGGTTCGGAACAGACTATCGGGTTGGCGCTGAGGTTGGCTAAGCCTCGAGGCGCGGTTGTCTTGGAAGGTATCAGCAGCAGAAACAAGTCTTTTGACACCACGCCGATCTGGCTGCGGGAGATAGATTTGATTGGGGCACACGGTTACGCGATAGAGACCGTGGACAATAAGCCCCATCACTCTTTTCACCTCGCGGCCCAGTTGCTTGCCTCCATGCCCCAGGTTGATGCCTTGGTAACGCACTCTTATCCTTTGCGGGAGTACAGACAGGCAATCAAGGCCGCTTGCAGCAAGCGCGATTCGAAAGCCATTAAGGTCGTATTCGACCATTCGCTGTCATGATGCGCAGAGCAATTGACATCGTAGTCAGCGCCTCTTCTTTGCTGTTGGCTGCACCTCTCTTCAGTGGTGTCGCTGCGCTGCTTTTCTTCACGCAGGGGCAGCCCATAATTTTTCGTCAACGCCGCGCTGGCAAAGACGGCGTCCCCTTCGACATGCTCAAATTCCGAACCATGCTTCCCCAAGCAGAGCAGCAGGGCGGTTCGTTGACATTTCAGGCCGACCCACGCATCACGCCTATAGGAGCCTTCCTGCGGAACTATAAATTGGATGAACTACCCCAATTGGTAAACGTGCTTCGGGGGGAGATGACCCTCATAGGACCACGCCCGGAGGTTCTGGACTGGGTCGCAAGATACACCGCTGAGCAAAAACGAGTTCTTAGCGTCAAACCCGGCCTCACTGATCCCGTGCAACTCACTTTCCGCAACGAGCAGAAGTTTCTGGCTTCCGCTCAAGAGTACGAACAGCTCTTCATCATCAAGGTCGCAAAGCAGTTGCAATACATCGACAGTCGCTCGTGTTTTTCCGACGTCTTTGTAGCGGTCTCGACGCTGAAGGCGATCTTCAATCGCTCCGTCGGAGAGGAAGAGTTGGCTGTTTACTCAGCGATCAAGGACAAGTTCAGATCCCGCTGATCCATCGCAATCCCCTCTAGTAATGAATGTCGGACTTTTTGCAATCGAGACGGGGCGAGCCGTCGGAGGGCTCGAAACCTACGAAGTGGAGCTGATCCGAGCCATTGCGGCTTTAGACCACAACAACAAATACAAAGTCTACACTCTTAGTCGCGATGTCCCTGAACTGATAGGTGTCCGACAAGAGAACTTCGAATACGTCGTGCTTGAGAAAGGTCGCTTTCGGGGTGTCGCCTACAGCGCACCCAAGGCGATGCAAGAGGGCCAGCTCGACTTGTTCCACGCCTTATTCGTGCCTCCGCCTTTCGTGTCCGTGCCATACGTTTTTACTTACCATGGCACCGAGGCGATTGAGCGTCCGGACTTCTATCCGCGGTTTCTCGGGATGCGCATGCGTTTTCTCTTCCGCAGAGCGTTTGCCAAGGCTGCGGCAATCATTTGCGTTTCCGGCTATGTAAAGGATCGGCTTGTCGCCTCTGGTCTTAGTCCCGAGCGGCTGTATGCGGTCCCCCTGGCTAGTCGCAATGACATGACGAAGGTTGCTAAGCCTCAAGCTGCCAAAGCGGTCCGTGAACTCTACGGGTTGGAGAGACCGTTTTTCTTGTGCGTGGGCCGGATTGAACCGCGGAAGAATCCCGTAACAACGCTAAGAGCCTATGCAAAATTCTGTGAAACAGAGTCCTCACCACCCGCGCTCGTATTTGCAGGAGACAAAACATGGAGTGCAGCTGACTTCGACCGAACAGTCAATAAGCTGCGATTACAAGATAAGGTTTATTCCATCGGGCATGTTGCAAATCCTGACCTGCTTTATTGCGCAGCGGAAGCCACGGTCTTTGCCTCCCTGTGGGAAGGCTTCGGATTGCCGATTATCGAGGCATTCGCTATGGGCTGTCCCGTGATAACGTCAAACACAACCTCGATGCCCGAGGTGGCTGCCGATGCTGCCCTGATCGTAGATCCGCTTGAAGTTGATGATATCGCCAAGGCGATGACGATGATCCACAGAGACTCAAAGCTGAAAGAGCGTCTGGCGCAAATGGGACTGCAAAGGGCCAAAGCGTTTTCGTGGGAAATAACTGCTGAAGCAACCGTAGACGTTTACCGAGAGGTTGCCGAACTGAAACGGCGGGCCTTTGTCGCAACCCGGTAGACGTCGCTCAGCTCCGAGGCAAACGCCTTCTCGCTAAAGACTGATCTGGCATGTTCGGATGCCCCATTGCTGAGGGCTTGAAGCCCGCTTTTGTTCGCACTTAGATCCGCAATGATGCGGGCGAATCTACCCGCCATTGCAGCAGGCGAACCGGGTTGAACTTTGATACCTGCACCTTCGACCACATGTTCGCCTGGTCCATTGCAGTCGATGACAAGGGGAACGCAACCGGTCATCATCGCCTCAACTAACGAGGTTGGCCCAGCGTCCCGCAGGCTTGGCAAAAAGAAGACGTCTGCGCTCCCCACTTGCTGTAGGTATTCGCTGCGGCTCAACGACTGCTGGAAGTGGACCTCGCGTTCCAACCCCAGCTGCGAGGCTAAATTGCGCAAGTGGGTAAGCTCTGGACCGATGCAGGTGACAATAAAGCTGACCTTAGCCCCCATTTGTTTCGCGATAGCGACTGATTTCAAGGCAAGGTTCATACCCTTTCTGCCGTCCAGAACGCCCCCGCTGATCATTGTGAGCGGAGTCTGCGAATGGGTGTAGCTACGAGTGGTAAGTTCCCTCATTTCGTCGTTGCTGAGAAAAACCGAAGGCAGGCGTCTGATGGTGCTTCTGTCCGCACCTAGATTTTGCAGCAATTCACAACTCCTGTTGGTCGAGCCCAAGGTCGCCGCAGCGTTTCTGATGCAGCTCCGCACGCGAATAGAAGCTCGAAGAGACAAATTGCTTAGATAGCGTGCGCTCTCCCATATCGCCTCGCGCGACCTCAAGCTCCGGAAACACGCGAGGGGAATAAGTTCTCCGCCGCCACATGGTCCGAATACAAAGGGCACAGGTAGTCTCCACAGCGGCGACGCTACCCGGACAGTGCCAAGTGTTAGGTGATGGGTAACATCAAATGGGCGGACCTCGTGGAGCTTGTATGCAAACTCGATTGATTCACTCATCCAGCGAGCGAAGCGATACCAATTCTGAGAACGCGCCAAAGCCATGTTGCGGTGCAAAGGGCAATCCGTGCCGAAGTAGGTGAAAGAAATCGCTGAGGGCAGTGATCCCTCCTGCTCAATCGCTGGCTTATTTGCGATGGAGGTCATTACATGAACCTCATGTTCACGGCTTAGAAGTAGGGCGGTTCTCCAGCCTACGCCGGCTTCAGATCCCGAGCCCGGAGCACAAGCCCATGCAGAAAGCAGAACGCGCACCCAGCCACGATCGCCCAAAGGAACCGCACAATAAAGGACTGAAACACGCGTGGTGTTATAACTGACGGAAAAGACAGATCAACCACCCGCGCAGACCTCTTAACCTGCTGGACCAAAACATGAGCAAAGCCTTCTTCCAACCCGACCAAGGCGGCCGCTTTGAGGATCGCGAATATCGCCCGGACTTTTACTTGCCTGACTACGACCTCTGTCTGGAGCACTTTGGAATAGATTGCGAGGGGAAAAACGGCGCCGTTTATCGACGCGGTTGAATACAACGAAACGATTACTTGGAAGCGCCATCGCTGCAGCAGGGACCGGGCTCTCCTGATCTCCACGCCGCGCAGCTCGGGGTCGAGCAGCCCAGCGGGAGGTAGCAACGGCGCTCGGGTCGGGTAGTTTCTTGCTGGGCAGCATTTGTTCTGCCCTGTCTGTGCTCCTGCCTTAGGCTGCACTACTTACTCCCTCAAAGGAGTCCCTGCACCCTCACCGAAAACATCTCCACCATCGGCGCCCCCAAGGCCTTCGCTAGCTCAATCAACTCGCTGCCCTCCAGTCGGCCCATGGTTCGGCTGCGGTCTCGATGAGGGCCGTATTCGCTAGGGAGCTTGCTTGAGCGGCGGCGCTAGTGTGCGAGCTCAGACGTTGTTGTTTACTTCGGTTAAGGTTGCCCGCTGCGGCGTGCGCCTTATAAAGGCCGTCCCATGAACGGATATTACGAGCTGAAGTCGTCGTCGGGAGGTAAGCCCATGTTCAACCTCAAGGCGGGAAACCACGAAGTCATCCTAACTAGCGAGATCTACGAATCCAAAGGTGCCGCGCTCAATGGCATTGCTTCCGTGCGGATACTTTGCCTGATGGAGTCGAGACCGCGACCTACATCTACATCGACGTTACGGACACCGGCACCGATCCCAATCTTCTGGACACCGATGGCGATGGTCTGAGCGATAGCGCGGAAACCAACACCGGCACCTACGTGTCCGCAACCAACACCGGCACCAACCCGCTCCTCGATGACACCAGCGGCGACGGAATCACCGATGGCGAAGCCGTGACCGCGCAGTTCAATCCGCTGATCGACCAGCGCCCCGTGCTCAACTTCCTGACCCAAGCCGTGGCGGCGCAGCCCAATCGCTTTGGGTTCTACAACGAGGCCAACGTGATGCACCTCGGCATGGGTGGGCTGATGATCCGCAAGTCGGGCAGCGCGGTGAACATCGACCTGCAATGGCAGACGAAGACCTCGCTGGCCGATGCCTGGACCAACCACGGCGCGCCGCTGCCGTTCTTCCTCAACTTGCCGGGTAGCAAAGCCTTCATCCGGTTGCAGGCTACGCCGGGGGCGCCGTGACCCGTAACAACTGCCATGCGGTGCTGAATGATGATGAGCCGATAGCGCCAACACCCTGCGCCGGAACGGCAAGCGCGAAATCTCGGGAATCGCGGATTGTTTTAGGGTTGAAAGGCTGAAGCGAGACTGCATGATGAAAATTCTATGAAAAAGCGGTGCCTCCTCCTCGCCTGTTGTGTCGTCTTTGGATCGAATGGTTTTTCGCGAACCATCAGTGGTGAGTGGGGATACAATCTCAACGATTCCAACGAGGCCACTATCACGTACTACAACGGAGCGGGTGGTGCGGTGACAATTCCTGCGACTCTGGACGGGTATCCGGTTAAGGGTTTTGGCGGCTCAGGTTTCATGTCGGTCTTTGGATATAACAACGACTCGGTCACCAGCGTGATTATTCCCAGCAGCGTGACAAGCATTGGCGGCTACGCGTTCGGCGGCTGCGCCAGCCTAACCAGCATGGTTATCCCCAACAGCGTAACAATTATTGAGTCCAGTGTGTTTTTAGGCTGCATCAATCTGAAAACCCTAACAATTGGCACCGGGCTCCAACTTGAAAATGGAGGCCTCATGAACATACTTGGTTGGGGTGGGAATGTAAATTTGACGCATGTGATCTTTGCTGATGGCACAACGCGAATCGCCGATAATGCATTAGGCAACATGACGTCTCTCGTCAGCGTCACCATGCCCAGCAGCGTGACGAGCATTGGTAGTTATGCGTTCGGCGGTTGCACTAGTCTGACAAATGTGATTATTTCCGACAGTGTGACGAGTATTGGGAGCAGTGCGTTCTCTGACTGCAGTGGGCTAACCAGCCTGACGATCGGAAGCGGCGTGACGCGCATTGGGGACTGGGCATTCATTCGCTGCACTGGATTGACCCGCCTCACACTTCCCAACAGCGTGACGAACCTCGGCGAGGGCGTGTTTTATAATTGCATCGGGCTGACAAATGTGACCATCGGCGACAGCGTGACAAGCCTCAGCAAGTCTTTGTTCGACAAGTGCACCAGCCTAACGAGCGTCATTATTCCCGACAGCGTGACGAGTATCAGCGACGCCGCGTTTTTTGACTGCACCAGCTTAACGAGCGTCGTTATTCCCGACAGCGTGACGAGCATTGGGAGCGAGACGTTTTCTGGGTGCTCTAGCCTTGTGAGTATTAGCTTGCCGCAAAGTGTCACGAACATCGGTTATTGGGCGTTTAAGGGCACGGCATTGTCTGAGATAACTGTCCCTGAAAGCGTTGTTTGGCTGGGGGGCGAAGCTTTTTTTCAGGCGCCCATCACAAATGCGGTCATACCAGTAAAATTCATCGCCCAATACGGGATCATTGGCCTCTCGCCCCAGCTTTCATCATCACTTCTTCTCTCCGCACTTGCCAACACCTTTGCAACGGACGAGGCGGTGACGGCAGCCGAGGCGAGAGGTGTGGCTGCTGTCCAATCGGCGCCAAACGACTACAACCTCTACTCTTCAACCCAATACCAAGCCAACCGCATCACCGGGGTCGCCGAGGGTAAGGCCGAGGTAACCAGCAACCCGACCGCCTACAGCCTCTTCACCGAGTCCTCGATCATGGACATGAACTTGGGGAGCTTGATGCTGAAGAAGCGGGCCGATGCCAATGCGCTTGATTTGGAGCTGACCATTGAAACCAAGGACAATCTCACGACCGACGGCTGGCAGGTGGCGGAGCGGATTACGCGGCTGGTTAGCATGGTGGGTGTGCAGCGACAGTTCCTGCGGGTGCGTGCTGACGCGCCTTACGTGGCGCCGGACGTGAAAGTTCTCGCACATCCGACCTTGGGCAACATCCTGACCGACGGTGCCGGGCGGGTGCTTTATTACTTCGCCGCTGATACCTCTGGCGGCAACCCGCTCTTCAGCGGCTCCTCATGGCCCTACGTCACCGTGCCGCCAGCGCCGAAGGCTGATGCCGGCGTGAGCGCCATGCTGGCCTCTTCGGCGTTCGGGAAGCCCGGTGGTCCGTATCTCACGGTCAACGCGCGGCCGGTCTACACCTACGTTGGTGACGCTGAAGCTGGTCAGGCCAACGGGCAAGGTGCGGGGTCGGTTTGGTGGACCATCAAGGTTGATGGGGCGATTAACCAGTAGACTGGGTAATGCACGCCCCTCGGCGAGAGCCCTTCTGGCCCGACGAGCCTGACGAGCCGCGGGCTGTAGACATTGCCAAGCGCATCGCCTTGGCCCGCCGGCGTTGATCCGGCAGGATGTGCTGGCGGTGCGCCTTGGAGCTGTCGGGATGGCGGCTTGGTTGGCTGGCGGGATTAGGTGGCTATTTGTAGAGGCGGCGGGGCTTTGGGTTAGGCCAGATGCCAGATGTGACAGAGGGCACTCGCGGATGATTTGTGGATTGCCAATGGCGGGGTGGGGATTAGGTGTTACGTAATGATAACACGCACCGCATCCCTCATTGTCCCGTTGTTGGTGGCTGCGTCCCTGAACTCGCCGGCATCGGCGGCTGACGTTTTGCCTGTGACGGATGGCACCATTTATTCGACCAACACAGCCATCACAAACCAATACATCGCGACCTCATCTTACCTCCGCGGCGCACTGGAGTTCGCCGCATTGGACACCAGCAAGTTCGCGTCGTTCCAACTGGCCCTCAATCCCTACGCCTTGCCGCTCGGCGATTTGACGGTCGCTATTTATGGCTACGGAAACGCGGACGGCGCGATCACCGGTGATGACTATAATGCCGGCACTTTGCTTGGGACACTGACGTTGCCCGTGAATCTTGGCTACGGCCAAGACGCGTTTTTCGACGCGACGGATTTTGTCCGCAATGTCCCTGGTGAGTTCTTTGGTTTCAATCTGCGGACCGATTCCGGCGGCGACACGTTCAGCTCGTTGGAATACAACTACGGCAAGCCGTCGAGGTTGGTTGTCACTGTCGTCCCCGAGCCCTCAACCTACGCCCTGCTCCTCATGGCCGGCGCCGGAGCCCTGTGGATGGCGAGGCGCAGGCGGTAGGTTGGCGGAAAGTTTGTCATAGCTTTTCTTGGGAATCCCGGCCGACAGATATGGTCTGGGGTATTGACGATCAACGCTTTACGCTACCCCCTCCGCCCCCGGGTGGCTGGGCTGTCAGCCGGCAGATTGCTTTGGGAGGTCGGTGATGTTGGTGGGGCGCTCGAAGAAGGTGAGGCGTTGGGCGGTGTCTGCTTTGTGGTCAGCGGTAGGCTTTGTTGACTTCGTTTCCTTCTGTTTACAATCTGTCAGCCTTCGCCGGCGTGGTGGAATGGCAGACACATCGGACTTAAAATCCGAAGGGGTGAAAACCCCGTGTGGGTTCGAGTCCCGCCG
>Ga0247831_1005695_pt1 | contig 15340 bp, 11 predicted proteins | sample LaCruzMarch2015__9_FD_192406 | JGI IMG/M metagenome (GOLD analysis project Ga0247831, IMG submission 192406) | Freshwater microbial communities from meromictic Lake La Cruz, Castile-La Mancha, Spain - LaCruzMarch2015_1m | ecosystem: Environmental > Aquatic > Freshwater > Lake | place: Spain... | reverse complement strand
GCCCCCCGCACCGCCCTCCCCGGTCTGCCGGGCGAGACCGGAGACTTCCGCCTCGTCCTGAAATCGATCGCCGACATCGGCCTGGTCGGCTTCCCCAACGCCGGCAAATCGTCGCTGACTCGCGCCACCACCAAGGCTCGCCCCAAGGCCGCCGCCTACCCCTTTACCACCCTGCACCCCCAGATCGGCGTCATCGAATACCCCGAATCCTACGACCGCCTGCTGCTCGCCGACGTCCCCGGCCTGATCGCCGGCGCCAGTGAGAACCGCGGCCTCGGCCACCGCTTCCTCCGGCATATCGAACGCTGCACCCTTCTCCTGTTTCTACTCGATATGGCCGGCGCCGACGAACGCGACCCGCGCCAAGACTACGCCACGCTGCTCGCCGAGCTGAAGGCCTACGACCCAAAGCTGCTTAAAAAACCGCGCGTGGTCGTAGCCAATAAAATGGACCTGCCCGCCGCCCGCAAAAACCTCACCACCTTTAAAAAGAAGTATAAGGTCGAGGTGCTGAAAATCTCCTGTCTCACCGGCGATGGCCTCGACGCCTTCAAAACCGCCCTGCGCGACCGCGTGATTAAACACGGGGGCAAACCCCGCCCCATGTCCCGCCCCCGCACCGCCACCTGAAGCAGCCGGAGTTTTTTAAACTCTCCTCCCCTCCAACGCATGGCCGCCGCCCCCACCCCCTCCCCAGCTGAGATCCGGTCCTTGCTGATGCGCGCCAACCGCCTGCTCGGCGCCAGCCTGGTCGAGGCCAACCTCGTCACGATCGATCAACTCGAGAACGCCAACGAAAAACTCCTCGAACTCATCGCCAACGGCAACCCCCGCCAGTGCACCCTCCTCGGCGTCCTCGCCTACGACCTGAAGGTGATAAAGGAAGAGGACATCCTTCAATACTGCTCCGACGAGCACAACGTCGGCCTGATCGACCTCCGCTCCTACGATGGCTCCGAGGAACTGAAGTCCGGCCTCAACCACGCCGCCTGCTGGGCCACTTGGACCGTGCCCTTCGATCGCGACGAAGACTTCACTTTTATCGCCACCGGATACTACCTCAGCCCCGCCGTCCGCACCTTTTGGGAAAAGCAAGTCGGCGGGCAGGTCGTCTGGTATGCCGCCACCCTCGAGGACATCGCCGAATGCCTCGAACGCCTCGCCAAAGCCAAGCCCTGAGCCATCCCCCGCACCATGCCGCTCGGCAAACTCCAGCTCCAAATCGTCCAGCAACTCGAGAAACAGGGCCGCCTCGCGCCCGACGCCGTCCAAGCCATCTCGTCCCGCCCCGAAGAAATCTCCGGCGACGATCTAGACCGGTTGCTGCGCGAACAACACAACATCTCCGCGACCCAGCTCTTCGTCGCCAAGGCCCAGGCTTACCGCCTCGCCCCGTTCTTCGCCGCCAAGTTCCGCACCAGCCCCGCCACCTACGAGCGCATCACCGAGGATTTCTGCAAAGAGAACACCTGCCTGCCCGTCGGCTACGTCGGCGATATCCTGCTGCTCGCGATCGCCAACCCCTTCGACCTCGCCACCCCCCAGAAAGTCGCCGAACTCAGCGGCAAACGCGTCGTCCGCCTCTACGCCCGCGAGAAAGACATCCGCGATAAGTTTCTGGTCGAGAAGTCCCGCCCCGCCGGCTTCGACGACGTCATCGGCGCCATCGGCAAGGAATACGGGACCATCGGCGAGGACGCCACCGGTGAATCCGACGTCAGCGAGGACTCCGCTCCCATCGTCCAACTCGCCAACCGCATCATCGAGGACGCCTTCTACCTCGGCACCTCCGACATCCATATCGAGCCGTGGGAAAAAGAGGTCATCGTTCGCTATCGCGTGGACGGCGTCTGCCAGGAAAAACTCCGCGTCCCCCGCAAGGTCGGCCCCGCCCTCGTCGCCCGCTTGAAGATCATGTGCAATCTGGACATCGCCGAGCGCCGCCTGCCCCAGGACGGCCGCATCGTCTTCAAGCACTACACCAAGAAGTCCATCGACATCGACCTGCGCGTCTCCACCGCCCCCCTTAATCACGGCGAGGGCGTGGTGATGCGTATCCTCGACAAGCAAAAGTCCACCCTGCCCCTGCCCGCCCTCGGCTTTTCGGAGGAAAACCTCGCCAAATACCGCGAATGCATCCGCCAGCCCTACGGCATGATCCTGCACTGCGGCCCCACCGGCTCGGGCAAGTCCATGACCCTCTACTCCGCCCTCGGCGAGATCAACGCTCCCGACATCGTCATCCGCACCGCCGAGGACCCCATTGAATACACCCTCGCCGGCATCAACCAGATGCAGATGCACCGGCAGATCGGCCTCACCTTCGCCTCCGCCCTCCGCGCCTTTCTCCGACAGGACCCCGACATCATCCTCGTCGGCGAAATCCGCGACAAGGAGACCGCCAATATCGCCGTCGAGGCCGCCCTCACCGGCCATTTGCTCATCTCCACCCTCCACACCAACGACGCCCCCAGCACCGTCGCCCGCCTCACCGACATGGGCGTGGAGCCTTTTATGATCAGCTCCTCGCTGCTCTGCGTCTGCGCCCAGCGCCTGATGCGCCGCGTCTGCAAGACCTGCCGCGTGCAATACGAGCCCCAGGGCCGCGAACGCGAGCTGTTCGAAGCCGCCATCGGCTGGTCCGGCCCCATCTACAAAGCCAGCCCCAAGGGCTGCCCGAAGTGCAACGCCACCGGCTACAAGGGCCGCCTCGGCATCCACGAGTTGATGGTGACCAACAACGAGCTGGTCGAGGCCATCAACAAGGGGATGGAGGCCGCCGAGCTGAAACGCATCGCCATGCGTGCCGGCATGAAAACGCTTCACCAAGACAGTCTGTTGAAGGTGAAGGAGGGCCTGACCACGCTGGAAGAGGCCATCTCCACCGTGCCGCCCGATCTGGCCTGAGCCGGAACATTCCGTTGCCCAGTCCGCGCCGAAATCAGCTCGCCCCCTCGCCCCGCCGCCTGCGCGGTCGCCACCCGGTCCGGGCGAATTTACCCCGCCGGACCGCGCTCCGGTATTCGACTTTCGCCTCGGGGTAGCCGATGGTCCGCCACACTCATGCGTCCCGGCCACGAAACTCTTCCCGATTTCCCTATCCTCGCCCAACAGGTCCAGGGCAAACCCCTCGTCTATCTGGATAACGGGGCCACCTCCCAGAAACCCCGCGCCGTAATCGACGCCGTTTCAGGCTATTATCTGCACGACAACGCCAATGTTCACCGCGGCCTGCATGCCCTGTCCATGCGCGCGACTGATGCCTTCGAACACGCCCGCGCCCGCCTCGCCCGCTTCATCGGCGCCGCCGACCCCGCCGAGATCGTATTTACCGCCGGCACCACCGATTCCATCAACCTCGTAGCCCAATCTTGGACCGCGCAAAACCTCCGCCCCGGCGATGTCGTGCTGCTCACCGAGATGGAGCACCACTCCAACCTCGTCCCCTGGCAGCTCGCTGCCGCCCGCGCCGGAGCCACCGTGCGCTACCTGCCCGTCCTCGGAGCCGACGCCGAGCATGGCCTCGATCTCGACCACTTGGACCAATACCTCACCCCCGAGGTAAAGCTCTTCGCCTTCACCCACCTGTCCAATACGCTCGGCATCCTCAACCCCGCCGCCGAGCTCTGCCGCCGCGCCCGGGCCGTGGGCGCGGTGACGATGATCGACGCCGCCCAGTCCGTCGGCCACGAGCCCCTCGACGTCCAGGCCCTCGGCTGCGATTTCCTCGCGTTCTCCGGTCACAAGATGTGCGGCCCCACCGGCATCGGCGTGCTCTACGGTCGCCGCGCGCTGCTCGATTCGATGCCACCCTGGCGCGGCGGCGGGGGTATGATTGAGAACGTCGAGTTCGCCGGTTCCACCTGGAAACCCGCCCCCGAGCGCTTCGAGGCCGGCACGCCCGACATCGCCGGCGCCATCGGCCTCGCCGCCGCCTGCGATTATCTTGATAACCTCGGCCGGCCCGCCATCGCCGCGCACGACCACCACCTCGCCGCCCTCGCCCACGCCGCCTTGGCCGAGCTGCCCGGCATCCGCATCCTCGGCCCGCGCCTCGGCGAGCCTCGCGCCGGCCTGCTGAGTTTCGCCTTTGCCGGCATCCATGCCCACGACGTCATCACCGTCGCCGACCAGCAAGGCGTCGCCCTACGCGGGGGACACCATTGTAATATGCCGCTGATGAAGAAACTCGGCCTCCCCAGCACCGCCCGCGCCAGCTTCTACCTCTATAATACCAGGGAAGACGTCACCGCCCTCGCCGCCGCCCTTCGCAAGGTCCTCAAATTCTTCGGCTGACCCCACGGCCCAAAAAAATATTTTGGGGAGCCCAACCGCGCCCAACCGCCCCCCCCGGACGGGCCTGGTCATGGACAGGGAAATCCCCTCCGACAGACCCCGCCATTTGCCGCCGCCGCGTCAACCCCGGCCGGACGGCCCGCAAACCGTGTCCGAAACCCGCGCCAAAAAAACGCACGCTTGTAATCGCCGAGGACGCTCCCTACCCGCTCCCAACCCATGAAGTCCCTCGTCATCGCCGAGAAGCCCTCCGTCGCCGCCGACCTTGCCCGCGCCCTCGGCAAAGTCCCCAAAAAAGGCGACGTCTACGAAAACGACGAGTGGGTGATCTCCTCCGCCGTCGGCCACGTCGTCGAGCTCGAGATGCCCGAAGACATCGATAAAAAGAAATACGGTTTCTGGCGCCTAGAAACGCTCCCGATCATCCCCAAACCATTCAGCCTAAAGCCCATCGAGGACTCTAAAGACAAGTTCTCCCTGCTTAAAAAACTCCTCGCCCGCAAGGACATCGACCAGGTCGTCAACGCCTGCGACGCCGGCCGCGAGGGTGAACTGATCTTCGTCTACCTCTACCAACTCGCCAAGGCCAAGCTCCCCGTAAAACGCGCCTGGATGCAGAGCATGACGACCGACGGCATCCAGAAAGCCTTCGCCAAACTCCGCGACGGCTCCGAGCTCTCCGGCCTCGCCGACGCCGCCCGCTGCCGCTCCGAGAGCGACTGGCTCATCGGCATCAACGGCACCCGCGCCATCACCAAACGCATGTTCGGCTCCAAAGCCGGTAACGTCGCCTCGGTCGGCCGCGTGCAGACTCCCACCCTCGCCATCGTCTATGCCCGCGAGCTGGAAATCCGTAATTTCAAGCCCCGCGCCTTCTGGCGTCTCACCGCCAACTTCCAAGTCACGCAGGGCGCCTACGAGGGCGCATATCAAAAGCCCGCCTTCAAAAAGGATGCCGCCAACGAACACGACCGCGCCGACCGCCTCTGGGAACTACCCGCCGCCGAGGCCGTGCTCGCCGACTGCCAACGCAACCCGTCCGCCACCGTGCGCGACGAGAAAAAGCCCACCACCCAGGCCTCCCCGCGCCTCTACGATCTGACTACCCTCCAGCGCGAGGCCAACGGCCGCTTTGGCCTCTCCGCCCGCCGCACCCTCCAAATCGCCCAGTCCCTCTACGAGCGCCACAAACTCATCACCTACCCCCGCACCGATTCCCGCGCTCTGCCCGAGGACTACGCCGCCACCGTGCGCGAGACCCTCCAGGCCCTCTCCGGCGATCTCTCCCAACATGCCGCCAAAGTCGTCCAGTCCGGCTGGATCCGCCCCGGCAACAAGAAGATCTTCAACAACGCCCAGATCTCGGACCACTTTGCTATCATCCCCACCACCGCCGAGCCCAAGTCGCTCGATGAGATGGAGGCCAAGGTCTACGACATGATCGCGCGCCGCTTCGTCGCCGCCTTTTACCCCGAGGCCCAGTTCGACGTCACCACCCGCATCTCCACCGTCGCCGGGAAACACGATTTTAAAACCGAGGGCAAAGTCCTCACCGAGGCCGGCTGGCTCGCCGTCTACGGCAAATCCGCCGCCCTCGACGACGACCTCGCCGGCGCCGACTCCTCCGGTAAAAAAGAAGCCACCGGCTCGTCCAAGCCCCTGCCCGCCCTCGCCCCCGCCGACGCCGCCAAGGCCAAAACCCTCGACACCGTCCTCCACGCCGAATCCACCAAGCCCCCCGCCCGCTACACCGAAGCCACCCTGCTCTCCGCCATGGAAGGCGCCGGCAAACTCGTCGAGGACGAGGACATGGCCGAGGCCATGAAGGAACGCGGCCTCGGCACCCCGGCCACCCGCGCCGATACCATCGACGGGCTGATCAACCAGAAATACATGGAGCGCGCCCAACGCGAACTCGTGCCCACCCCGAAGGCCGAGTCCCTCCTCCAGTTCCTCGCCGCCGTAAAGGCCGAAGCCCTCACCTCCCCCGCCATGACCGGCGATTGGGAATTCAAACTGCGTCAGATGGAACAAGGCCGCGTCAAACGCGACGACTTCATGCAGGAAGTCATCGCCCAGACCGAGGGCATCGTGGAGCGCGTGAAGGGCTTCGAGGAGGACGAATCCAACTCCCGCACCACCGACATCATTTCCCCCACTGATGGCCAGCCGCTCTTCGAGACCCTGCGCGGCTTCAAGTCACAGGACGGCACCCTCATGATCTACAAGGTCATGACCGGGCGCAAAATCGAGGAGTCCGAGGTCCGCCAACTCGTCACCACCGGTGAGGTGGGACCGCTTGATGGCTTCGTCTCGCCCCGCTCCGGCGCCCGCTTCGCCGCCAAACTGAAAATCGTCGATAACGAAAAAGCCAAGGTCCCGGGCGGCAAAAAAATCGCGATGGATTTCGGCGAAAAGACCGACATCGGCGACTTCCCCTCCTTCTGGACCGACCCCAAGACCGGCGCCCAGCTCTGCGAGGCTCCCACTAAATACGTGTTGCGCGAAAAAACCGCCGAAGGCACCTGGGAACAGACCTTCTCGCTCTCCCGCATTCTCTGCAAACGGGAGCTGACCCGCGACGATATGATCACGTGCATCACCACCGGTCGCACGCCGCTGATCGACAACTTCATCAGCAAATTCGGCCGCCCGTTCAAAGCCTACCTTGTCCGCGCCGCCACCAAGGCCAACTTCGAGTTTCCACCCCGCGAAGCCAAAACCGACAAGGATGGCAAACCCGTAGCCCGCCGCGCCTCCGCCAAGGCGCCCCTCGACCTCGCCACCGCCGTGAAGCTCGGCCCCAGCCCGGCCCACAAAGAGGGTGAACTCTACCAGACCGGCGAAGCCTTCGTAGTCGCCAAGCCCGGTGCCGACGCCGCGCCCCGCGCCGTCTTCCAGACCAAGCTCGAGGTCGCCGGCAAAAAAATGACCCCCGAAATCATCCGCCAACTGCTCGCCGAGGGGCGCACGGAGTTGATCGAAGGCTTTATGTCCAAGGCCGGCCGCGCTTTCAGCGCCTACCTCGTCCTCTCCAAAGATAAAAAGAAGGCGGAATTCGAGTTTCCCCCCCGCTAAAAGGACCGGGCCAACCCGCCCCGATGATTATCCCCTCCGGCCACGTAACCGGCGGCCCCCGCCCGGCGTCAGGATCCCAACACCCGCCCCATGCCCACCACCGATAAAAAAAATCTGGCCGTAGCCTTCTTGCTCTGCACCACCCTCGGCACCGGCGCCCTGCTGGTCCATACCCGGCAACAACTCGCCGACGCCCGCAAAGCCCCCTCCCTGCACGTCAGCCAAAGCGAGTTCCAAGCCCCCTCCGCCCCGGCCACCCAAGCGATCGCGTCCTCTCCCGCCGCGACCGCCAAGGAGGAGCCCGCCGACGCCCCCGCCAGTCCGCCCGAAAACGCCGCCCCCGGTGGCAACGGCGCGGCCCGCGGCGCCCGTTTCGCCGCCCGCATGGCCGAGCTGATGAAGGACCCCGATTTCGCCGAAGCTTGGAAAATCCAGCAAGCCGCCCGCATCGATGAGCGCTACGGCGCCTTCTTTAAACAGCTCAATCTCACCCCCGATAAACTCGCCGCCCTCAAAGCCCTGCTCCTCGAGCGGGAAAGCGCCGGTCGCGAAGTTTTCGCCAGCGCCGCGGCCTCGGGTCTCGATCCCCGCAAACAGGAAAACCGCGAACAGTTGCGCAAGCTCTCCGACGACCTCCGCAACGAAGTAAACGCCAACATCAAGGCCACCCTGGGCGACAACCTTTACGCCGCCCTCGATGCCTACCAAGCCAACGGACCCCAACGAAATGCCATAAAAGACTTCGCCGAAAAATTAACCTACTCCGGCACTCCCCTCTCCGCCGCCCAATCGGATAAACTCACCCAAATCCTCACCGAAACCGGCAAACAATCCGGACGAAATGTGCTCGTTACCGAAGCCACCATCACCCGGGCCACCGGCGTCCTCTCGTTCGCCCAGGTCGAGGCGCTGAAGAAATTGCAGACCGAGCAACAAGCCCAGATCGTGGTGGAAGAAAAAATGCGCGCCTTGCGCGAAGAAGCCGGCGGCGGCGGAGGCAATCGCGGCAACTGGGGCGGGCGCGGCGGGGAGTGAGCCCACTCCCCCGCCTGCACGTGCTTTGTATCCACCCAGGGCCCGCTTGATCGGCGGGCCTATTTCGCGCCTTCCGCAAATCCCAAGCAGAAAAACCCTTGCCCGCGCCTTTGGCCGCTACCTAGCCTGAGCGTTTAACCGCGTCGTCCACGCAGTCGTTTTCACCACCATGATCGTCACCACCGCCCAGCTCTTCAAACACGCATACGGCAAATACGCCATCGGCGCCTACAACATCAATAATGCCGAGCAGGCCATGGGTCTGTTCAAGGGCGCGATCGATTCCCAGGCCCCTTTCATCATCCAGATCTCGAAGGGCGCGCGCAGCTACACCGATAAACGCATGCTCGAGGCCATCATCCGCGCCGCCGGGGATATTTTCCCCGAGGCCATCTTCGCCGTTCACCTCGACCACGGCGACGAGGCTACCTGCTACGATTGTATCGATTCCGGTTTCTTCAGCTCCGTGATGATCGACGCCTCCCACGACCCCTTCGAAAAGAACGTCGAGATCACCAAACGCGTCGTCGAACGCGCCCACGCCAAGGGCATCTCGGTCGAGGCTGAGCTCGGCATGCTCGGCGGCGTGGAGGAAGACATCGTCGTCGAGGAAGGCCACTCCTGCCTCACCGACCCGGCCGAGGCGGAGGAGTTCGTTAAACAAACCGGCTGCGATTCCCTCGCCTGCGCTATCGGCACCTCCCACGGCGCCTTCAAATTCAAAGGCAAACAGTCCCTCCACTTCGACGTCCTGGAGAAAATCAAGGCCCGCATGAACGGCTTCCCGCTCGTCATGCACGGCTCCAGCTCGGTCCCTCAAGACGAAGTCGCCCGCATCAACGCCGCCGGCGGCACCATCGCCGGCTCCATGGGCGTGGACGTGAACGAATACCTCCCCGCCGCCAAACTCGGCGTCACCAAGATCAACATTGATACCGACGGCCGCCTCGTCTGGACCCGCGTGCACCGCGAGTTCTTCCGCGATAAGCCTGCCGAGTTCGACTTCCGTCCGCCCGGCAAGATCTTCATTGTGGAATACGCGAAGTTCATCGCCAGCCGCAACGTTCTCCTCGGCAGCGCCGGCCAACTTGCCGACCTCCGCGCCAGCCTGACCAAATAATCCCCGGCCGCGGGAATAGCCCGCAAAAGGGCTGGTTTCAAAAAAAACCGTGATGCTCAGGCATCACGGTTTTTTTGCGTCCAGCTGAAGCTTGGACGCCGCTGACTTCCGGTGGGATTGAACCCAAGCAAGCAAAGCCGTTGCCAATGCCCAAAGACGGGCTTTCGGTTTAAAGAAACTAGGCCGGGTGCACGCTTTGCGCACTGCCCGGCCAGACCGCCCCTGCACCGGGGCTGGCTTACTTGGCAAACAACGAGTCGATATTATCGCTCTCGACCTCGATGTCCGCAAAGAGCCAGGAAGAAAGGTAACGCTCGGCGCAAGAAGCTACGATCACCACGATAGTCTTGCCCGCGTTCTCGGGGCGCTTAGCCAGTTCGAGGGCCGCCCAGATGGCCGCACCGGAAGAGATACCAACGGGAATACCATCCTGGGTGCTGACCTGCTTCGAGACCGGACCCGAGTCGGCCTCCTTCACTTGGATGATCTCGTCAATCACCTTGGTGTTAAGCACCGCCGGCACGAAACCCGCACCGATACCCTGCAGCTTGTGCGGTCCGGGCTGGCCACCCGAAAGGACCGGCGAGCCAGCCGGCTCCACCGCGACAATCTTCACCCCGGGCTTCTTTTCCTTCAGCACCTCGCCGACACCCGTGATGGTGCCACCGGTGCCCACACCCGATACGAGGATGTCCACTTTGCCGTCCGTATCGTTCCAAATTTCCAAGGCCGTCGTGCAGCGATGAACCGCGGGATTGTCGGGATTGGCGAACTGTTGCAAAATCACGCTGTTGGGGATTTTGGCATTCAGCTCCTCAGCCTTTGCGATTGCGCCCTTCATGCCCTTGGGCCCCTCGGTCAGCACGAGCTTGGCACCGAGGATCTTGAGCAGCTTGCGACGCTCCAAAGACATGGTCTCGGGCATCGTCAGAATGAGCTTAAGACCCTTGGCCGCCGCCACAAAGGCCAGCGCGATACCAGTATTTCCCGAGGTCGGCTCAATCAGGATCGTGCTCTCATTGATCCGGCCGCTCTTAAGGGCCTCATCAATCATAGCGTTGCCGATACGGTCCTTCACGCTCGCGAGGGGATTAAAGAACTCCAACTTCAGGAGAATCTCCGCCTGCGCTCCATGCGCCGCCGCCGTGCGGTTCAAACGCACCAAGGGCGTATTGCCGATCGTTTCCGTGATATTGTTGTAGATGCGTGCCATGTTAGGTATGTGGGTTAACTTACCGAAGATTAAATAGTCTGTCGTCTCGTGAAGCAAATCCGAACTGCGCAAAAAACCCGATAATCTCCCAAAAAACCTTCAATGTATCGTAATTACTACAAATGTTAGTTGACCCTAAATCTTACTTTGGTAGCACTCCGTTATGCCGTTCCTTTCTCAGTGCTACCGTCGCCTCGCTGCCGGGCTGGCGCTGGCCTGTCTTTTAGCCGCGCCCGCCGTTTATTCGGCCGAAGCCCCGGCTAAACGCCTTCGTGTCCTGACAACTTTCACCATCCTCGCCGACATGGCTCGGAACGTCGCCGGAGAGGCCGCCGACGTCGAATCTCTCACCAAACCCGGCGCCGAGATCCATGGCTATGAACCCACCCCGGGAGACATCGTTCGCGCCTCGCGCGCCGACCTTGTGCTGTGGAATGGCCTCCATCTCGAGCGCTGGTTCGAGAAATTCTTCGCCAACGTCCGCGACGTGCCCTCCGCCGTGCTCACCGAGGGCATCGATCCGCTCTCCATCTCCGCCGGCCCCTACGCCGGCAAACCCAACCCCCATGCCTGGATGTCCCCCGCCGCCGCGTTGGTTTACGTGGAAAACATCCGCGCGGCCCTGACCCGGGCCGACCCCGGCCACGCCGCCGCTTTCGCCGCCAACGCGGCCGCCTACGCGGAAAAGATCCGCGCCGTCGAAGCTCCCGTGCGCGCCCGCCTCGCCCGCATTCCCGAGCACCAGCGCACGCTCGTCACCAGCGAGGGCGCCTTTGCGTATCTATGCCGGGACTACGGGCTCCAGGCCCTTTACCTCTGGCCGGTCAACGCCGACGCGCAGGGCACGCCCCGCCAAGTCCGGGCCGTCATCGACGCCGTCCGCGCCAGCCGCATCCCAGTGGTGTTCAGCGAGAGCACTATCAGCCCCAAACCCGCCCAGCAGGTAGCCCGCGAGACCGGCGCCCGCTACGGCGGCGTGCTCTACGTCGACTCATTGACCGGCCCCTCCGGCCCCGCCCCCACCTACCTCGCCCTGCTCGAGGCCAACGCCCGCACCATTTTAACCGGTTTTCTCGGCCCGGAGATAGCCCCGTGAAGCCCGCACCTGAACAACCGCTTACCCTGGTCGCGCGCGGAGTGACGGTGACCTACCCGAACGGCCACGCCGCCCTCGCCGACGCCAGTTTTGCCCTTGCTGGCGGCACCATCTGCGCCCTCGTCGGAGCCAACGGCTCCGGCAAATCCACCTTGTTCAAGGCCCTCATGGGGTTCCTCACCCCCGACGCCGGCAACGTGACGATCTCCGGCGCACCCGTCCGCCAGGCCCAACGCCGCGGCTGGGTCGCCTACGTGCCCCAGGCCGAGGAGGTCGACTGGACCTTCCCAGTAAACGTGCACGACGTCGTGATGATGGGCCGCTACGGCTACATGAATTTTCTCCGCGTGCCGCGATCCGTCGATCGCGAAGCCGTCGCCGCCGCCCTTCACCGGGTCGGCCTGTGGGAGCTGCGCGACCGCCAGATCGGCGAATTGTCGGGTGGCCAGAAAAAACGCGTGTTCGTGGCCCGCGCCCTCGCGCAGCAGGGCCGCATCATCCTGCTCGACGAGCCCTTCACGGGCGTCGACGTAAAAACCGAGGAAGCCATCGTCACCCTCCTCCGCGAGTTGCGCGCCGAGGGGCGCCTAATCCTTGTTTCGACCCACAACCTCGGCTCCGTCCCCGAGTTCTGCGATCAAGTCGTGCTGATCAACCGCACCGTGCTCGCCTGCGGCCCGACTTCGGAGGTGTTTACCGCCGAGAACCTGCAACGCGCCTTTGGCGGCGCCCTCCGCCATTTCGACCTGTCCCGCTCCACCGTCGAGGCCCACGACGGCCGTCACGTGACCGTGCTCACCGACGATGAGCGCCCGCTCGTGCTCGGCCAGGGCGGCCACCTCGAATACCGCGACCGCTCCGCTCACGAAAAACTCGTCGCCGACCGCGAAGCGGGCAAGGGGCTGGGGGGAAGTAGCGAGTAAAGGGTAGCGAGTAGCGAGCATCCCCGAGACGACCCTCCACCGCGTGATCATCCGGCTACTCGCTACCGCCTTCCTCTACTCATTACCCGCTACTCACTACACGCTACTTCCCCTTTCCCCATGCTCGCCCCCTTCTTCTACGACTACATGTTGACCGCCCTTTGGGTGAGCACGCTGGTCGGCGCGGTCTGCGGGTTGCTGTCGGGATTCATCACTCTGAAAGGCTGGTCGCTGATGGGCGACGCCCTTTCCCACGCGGTGGTGCCCGGGGTAGCGCTGGCCTACCTCGCGGGCCTGCCCTTCGCCCTGGGCGCATTCACCAGTGGCCTGCTCGCCTCCGCCGCCATGTCCTTCGTAAAGCTCAAAACCCCGGTGCGCGAAGACGCCGTGATCGGCGTGGTGTTCACCGCCTTTTTTGCGTTTGGCATCCTCCTGATCTCACTCTTCCCCGCCCAGCTCGACCTGAAGAGCATCATCTTCGGCAACATCCTCGCCATTGCTCCCGGCGACGTCGTGCAACTGTTGGCGATCTCCGCCGTCTGCTTAGCGGTGCTCGCCTTGCAGTGGCGGGACCTTCTGCTTTTCAGCTTCGACCCCAATCAAGCCCGCACCCTCGGGCTGCCCGTGCGCCGCCTGCATCTCACCCTGCTGCTGCTACTCTCCGCCACCACCGTGGCCGCGCTTCAGGCGGTCGGCGCGATCCTTGTAGTCGCGATGCTGATCACCCCAGGCGCCACCGCCTACCTGTTGACCGATCGCTTCGGCCGCATGCTGCTGCTGGGCTCCGCCATCGGCGCCCTCACCGCCTTCGCCGGCGCCTACGCCAGCTATTTCCTCGATGGCGCCACCGGCGGGTGCATCGTGGTGCTCCAGACCCTCGGCTTTTTCCTAGCCTTCCTGTTCGGCCCGAAACACGGCCTGCTCGCCGCTCGCCGCGCCCGCCGGCGGCTGTGCTTGATCCCGCCCGCACTAGCGCCATGAACCCCGCCACCCTACTCGAACCCTTCCGGCACGAGTTCATGCTGCAGGCCTTTGCAGCCGGCGGCTTGATCGCGGCGGTGTGCGCCGTGTTGTCCTGCTACCTTGTGCTCCGCGGTTGGTCGCTAATGGGGGACGCCATTTCCCATGCGGTGCTGCCAGGCATCGTGCTGGCCTGCATCGCCGGCCTGCCCCTCGGGGTCGGGGCCTTTGCCAGCGGCCTGCTCTGCGCCACCGGGACCGGCTGGATCAAACGGCACACCCGCGTGAAGGAGGATACCGTGATGGGAGTGGTTTTCACCGGCCTTTTTGCCCTTGGGCTCGTGCTGCATGTGCGCACACCCAGCGAGCTGCATCTGGACCACATCCTCTTTGGCAACCTGCTCGGAATCGAGCCCGGTCAACTTCGCCAGACGGCGGTGCTCACGGGGGGGGTGCTCACGGTGGTGCTCGCGTTGCGTCGCACCCTGCTGCTGGCCGCCTTCGACCCTTCGCACACGCGCGCGCTGGGCTTCCCGCTGCGCACCCTGGATACCCTTTTACTCACCCTGCTGGCCCTCGCCATCGTGGCCTCGCTCCAGGCCGTGGGTATCGTGCTGGTCATCGCCATGCTGATCACACCCGGGGCCACCGCCTTTCTGCTCGTGCGTCGCTTTGATGCCATGCTGGCCGTAGCCGCCGGCGGAGCGGTGGCCTCCACTTTCATCGGCGTTTATGTGAGCTTCTTCGCCGACGCCTCCACCGCAGCCTGCATCGTGCTCGTTCAGGCACTGGGCTTCGTGGCCGCGCTTTGCCTCAGCCCCCGCAGCGGTCTGCTCCGCCGCCCGCGCCCAGCCACAGCCCAACGCGCCTAGCCCCGGACCCGCGCGAGGGCCACGTCCCCGCGCTTGCCTACTACCCGTCCCCGCGCGCAACCTCGCCCGTTTATGACCGCCGAGCCCAACGCCGCCGCCGAAGCCCCCGTTCCCGCCCACAACGATTTTATCCGCGATATCGTAGCGTCCCACGTGGCCGGACAACGCTACCCCGGCGGCATCGTCACCCGCTTCCCGCCCGAGCCCAATGGCTACCTCCACATCGGCCACGCGAAGTCCATCTGCCTGAACTTCGGCATCGCCCGGGAAAACCAGGGCCGCTGCAATCTCCGCTTCGACGACACCAACCCCGCCAAGGAGGATCTCGAATACGTCCACTCCATCACCGCGGACGTCCGCTGGCTGGTCGCCGGCTGGGCCGACCAGAGCCTCGGCCTGAAACCTTCCGGCGCCCGTCCTGCCGCCACGACTGACGCCACCGGCGCAATCGATTTTCAAGCCCGCCCCGCTGACGGCGGAGCCGCCGCCGAGCCATTTTTTGCCAGCGATTATTTCGAGGCCCTCTACACCTTTGCCGAACGCCTCATTCTTGCGGGCAAGGCCTACGTTTGCGACCTCTCCGCCGCCGAGATCGAGGCCCACCGCGGCACCCTCGACCAGCCCGGCCGCGAGTCCCCCTTCCGGCACCGGCCCGCAGCCGAGAGCCTCGACCTTTTCCGCCGCATGCGCGCCGGCGAGTTTCCCGACGGCGCCCGCACCCTCCGGGCGAGGATAGACATGGCCGCG
>Ga0247831_1005690_pt1 | contig 15350 bp, 7 predicted proteins | sample LaCruzMarch2015__9_FD_192406 | JGI IMG/M metagenome (GOLD analysis project Ga0247831, IMG submission 192406) | Freshwater microbial communities from meromictic Lake La Cruz, Castile-La Mancha, Spain - LaCruzMarch2015_1m | ecosystem: Environmental > Aquatic > Freshwater > Lake | place: Spain... | reverse complement strand
GTATTGTGTAACGCGTTCAATCATTTGCAAGAATGTCTCATCAGGTAGGTATATAATTTCTTCTCTTTTGTCCAAACTGAATTCGCCATTTACAACTAGCGACACAACATCGAATAAGCAGTGAGTAACATCATTGTTGTCAATCGCGCTGAACAGATTCTGCCTCAGGAACAATGGAATCTCTTCGCTAAAGCCTTCAACAAAGTCAATGAATGATGCTTTATCCAGAAACATTTTCGTTGTGTCAAATATTTTTCCATCAATATCCTCTAAAAGTGGTACATGCCAAAGGCGAGGAAGTTCGTGCCTATCATTGAAGTACGCCAGGACTGAGTTTGTTTCTTCGTCGCAGAATTCGAGTGGTGGTCGATTAAGTTTCATCGACTGCATCTCATGACCAACATGGAGTAACTCTCGAGCCAACAAGACCAATGTTTCATTACAAGCAGAGAAAACCAAATCATCAGAGAATGACGATCTGAAGCATCCCTCAGAGTCCATATTCTGTAGCAGGCGTTGAAGACAAAGAAATCCAATGTTCGCTATAGACACACGAACCATCGACATGGCTCCGCAAGAGAAACTAGATGGCATGTTGGTCCTGTTCGAAAGACTATCATAATGTGACTTGACAATAGCCTCACAGCACTGCTCCAAATCTCGATTGAAATTACCACCGCATTCTTCATTATCCAAAACAAGTTCCATTCGAGTACTATTGCTGTCCTCAAGTTGTATCGGAAACTCAATACGAGTACCAATGGAAGAAGGCCGCACTAACAAAGCGGCATTATAATCTTTACACCCCGCTGGTTGCTCGTTTCCAATTACTGACACCACACGAACTTGAAAGGTTTTTGACCGTCTCTTAAAGGTGTGAACTATCACGTTCCCTATTCGAAGATAAGAGTTTACCCACATCCGCAAAGAGTCATGTAAATTCTCCAACCCATTCCTTTGTGGAAGCCACACGACCAACTTGAAGAGAAAAACATTGCTAACCATCTGAAGGTTGTTTAGATCAGCCGTATTATCTATAATATGATGAAGGCATCGTGCTACCATTCCAGAGAGATCAATGGGTTTTCTAGGTGCTGTTGTATGACGATATAGTTGACTCTCCAACCCATTCTCAGAGATAGCTGTGAATGAATTATGTTTATCGTTGGCTTTCAAAGATCTGCTTGTCAGAGGTGGTGGACAGTGAGTAAACGTTGGATCTAGCCTACCTAAGCACAGACGAGACTTATCAAGGCTTTCACGCTGGCGCATCTGCTTTCGCCATAGTCGCCAAGCTAGTATCTTTCTTGCCATTTCAATCTTTTTCAGCCACATCATTTCGATTCGCCGAGCCTCCTCTTCTTGAACTTTTCGTATTCGATCCTCTTCGGCCATTCTTCTCAGATCCGCTAAACGAAGCATCTCGTCTCGCTCTCGTTGCTCCTTTGCGGCCTGTTCTTCTGCGGCCTTGATTTCTGCAACACGACGTACTGCATCCTCTCGTTGTTTGACAAGCAGTTGTTGTCTCTCACGCTCTCTTTCATCTTCCTCGGCTTGTTTACGAGCTGCCTCGCGCTCACGAGCTTCCCTTTCCTGTCTTTCCATCTCCGCACGTCTTGCCAACAATTCAGCTTCAGCCAATCGTCGTGCCTCTTCTTGTTGTTGTCTCTCTTCGGCCAATATTTGTTCGCGCTGAAGTCTTTCCTGCTCTAACCTCTCCATCTCGGCTCGTTTTGTTGCTTCTTGCCGCGCCCTTGTCTCGGCAGCCAATTTCTCTTGCTTTATTCTTTCCCTCTCCTTCATCTCCTCCTGAGCTCTCACTTTCGCTTCTGCCTCCATCAGACGCTTCATTGTCTCAATTTTGGCCTTTTCTGTCGATTCTTGAGCCTTCTTGCGCTCCGTTTCGTTTACCACTGCCCCACTTCCAATACTTGCACCTGATAATGTTGCACCTTCCCCACTGACCCCTCCTCTACAAACGGACAATCGCGTGGCACCATGTAGCTTAGACTCAATCGTTCGAATCATTTTCCTTGGCTTCAAAGGGATAATATGATCTTTTTCAGGATCCCTCAACTCCGTAAACTTACTGTGCCGCCAGAGCACTTTGTCTCCTTTCACAGTAATCCCATAGTGGCAACAGGCAGTCATTGCCTCTTCATTGTCCTCGTAGCATAGCAGCTTCACAAGATCTTCCAGGGCATATTCATCGAAGAACGGCTCACCAGTTGTTTTGTGTTTGGCTCCATACGTCCGGCTCATGATTGTCAATGCATCCTTCCGCATACTCTCAACATATTTGAACATAATACAGGCATACAAATATGGTGTTGACGGTGACTGTAAGAGGCTAAAGAATCTAGCGTAATTGTGATCTTTCTTGGCTTGGAATATTGACAGTGCTAATTGAACAGGCTTGGAATAGAAAATAGCCGGTTTTTCAACACACAATCTTCCAGAATATTTAATCACTTCCATACCACCTTCATTATTCAATGTAAGGAGAATATACAGTCCTCTCATCTCTGGTTCTGCCGTTCCTCGAGATGGAGAATTCATGCCATTCTTCCCAATGATTCGCTTCGATACGTCATCTGACTGAGAATTATTTGCGAGGACACTACCATCGAAGTCAATCGGAGATTTTCCCATTACAATATCTGACCGGCAACCTTGGGTGCCGCCCAAATTATCCTCGCTATCCACTACTTCGGTCAAAGATCTGCCTTCGGCATCATCGTAATAGTTGTTGAGTGTCTTCATCGTCTGTCCAAGTTCGGCTATATTTTGTTGACTCTGATGCTTGACAAATTCAGGTATATGACTCAATTGGTGTTCACACATAGCATGCCATCGTGCGATACGTTCATGACACCGGACCGCTCTGGCATCACAATTACCACCAGTGCCTATATAGTTCTGAAGAATGTAATCTTTCCGTATCATACGCGTCCGGTCCCAAATGAATTGATATACATCTAATGGAGGTGGAGTATCCGACGGTTGGTTTGCCCATCGTTTATCAGGGCCCTGTCTATCACGTTCCATGACCCACTCTTCAAGGTAGGCACATACTCGCTCTAACACCTCTGGTGGTCGAACCCAGTCGGGGATATCTAATTTAAAGTCTGCCGCGGATCGTCGGAATCGTTTCACGGCCGTATCACGCAATGTCCATTCCTTTGGGTGTAGTCCACCTGGATCTGTAACTTCTAATAACTGTATATCACCCTCCTTCTCCCGTCGTAGCAATTCCTCATCGGGGCACATAAAAGTGCATGTCCCAATTAACGATTTTGCATTGCTCAATATACGAAGATCAAGATCATCTTCTCCTTCGTCGCCGATATCGGCCACAGCAACATCATCATCATAGTCGTCCTCCTCACCGCCCAGAACAACATCCTCATCCTTCAAACGACGGTCCTGTAATTCCACGGGTAGCAATCTTCCCAACGCCTTCTTCGGATCTCCACCATCGCCACTACTAGTCGAGGTAGCGCCAAAACGAACCGCATTCCTCGCAGCAAGTGTAGCGTTCGTTCCACCCGACGATGGTACTGGTGATGTCCCTCCCATGCCAAATCGAAGTGCAGTCCTTGCGGCAAGTGCAGTGTTATTATTGTCATCCGAACGCTGCTGCGACTGCGACTGTTGCTGTCCTTCACCATCCTGCTTCATCTTAAGTAACTTCTTTCTCTTTTCTTGAATCTTGGCACGTAGAGCGGCTAGCTGATCATCCCCTGCTGCTGTTGTCATTGTAGTTACTTCATCGTCCCCACCTCCTCCATCACCATCTTCCAAAACAACATCGTCCATCCTTGTTGTACTCTTTCGTGGAATATGCATATCAAATGACGATGACGACGAGGACGGGGGTGCAGTAGTACCATATCCCATACTGCTATTGGATTGTCCGAATCCTCCAGGGGTGATAGTCCCGAATCCTCCTCCCACAGTAGTAGCAGACAATTGTGTTGGGGGAGCTGCAACAAAAGGTGATGATGATAACGATGAACCAAATCCAGAATTAAATGATGGCTGTTGCTGTGGCGTTGACGACGACATTGTACCAAATCCAAATCCAAACGAAGACGATGGCGGCGGAGCAGCAGCAGCAGCAACGGATGCTGATATTGAAGGCGTTCTAAAACCTGATCCAAATAATGTCGATGTTGGACCAGAAACGGCTGGCCTGCTACCAAATGGAATAGCAGCGGCATTGTTTGTCGTCGTTGCTGTTGTCGTGGTCATGGGTGCAGCAGCAAATGCATGAGATTCACCCGAGGATGATGACCCGAATGACAATGCTGGTGTTGAAGGAGGACCTGTACCAAATCCTGTGCCAAATCCAGCACCGGTTGTTGTATTAATAGAAGGTAGATTGCTAGTATTATTCGTTGTTCCGAAGCCAGTGAATACATTTCCCCCAGACGATGACGAAGACGATGACTGACCAAAACTTGATATTGTTGGACCACCCCCAAAGCCCGTGTTGTACTGTGCAGTACCAAACGATGGCATTGCTGCATTATTATTGTTGTTGTTGTTGTTGTTGTTGATGTTGATGTTTGTTCCACCGACGAATCCTCCACCAAATCCACCACCAGCAGATTGACCAGTAAATCCTCCACCAGGTGTGTTGGCAGCAGTTCCAAAACTAAGAGGTTGCAACATGTTGCTGCCAATAGTGATAGAGGATGATGGAGATGAACCGAATGGTACTCCTCCGAAGGTGTTTCCAGCGAAGAATGATTGTTGTTGTTGTTGTTGTTGTTGTTGTTGTTGTTGTTGTTGTTGTTGTTGTTGTTGTGGTTGTTGCATCATTGTCTGGCCAAAGCCCAATGGCGGCTGCGGCTGTGACTGCTGGCCGAAACCAAATCCTTGCGGCGGCATGCCCTTTGTTGGGGGTGGCTGTTGGCCGAAGCCACTACCGAATCCTCCACCAAACCCCGTCATTCTAATCGAGATAGTGACACGACGCGGAGATGGAAAGGCGGGGAACAAGTAGTTACAGAGATGAGAGGAGGAGATTCTGGATTGACGAATGGCAACGGCAATCAATATGATGTCTTAAAGGACTTGGTCAACAACAACCCAGGAGGAGTGAGAAGCCCATCTACTAGAGAGAGAATAAATGACGCAGCTTAATTATTATTGCCGACGTTTGTCTTCGTCGTCATTGTTGTCAACCCAATCAATGGTACAAAGTCTACTACTCTTTGGTATCTTCTTCTTTACCATTGGTATCCTTGTTACATACTCCTATATAATGAAGATAGAATCAGACATGAGTTCTCTTCTTCTTCGTAGATCAGTAATAGGTAGTGATGATCATAGCAGTGGTAGTAGCACGATCTCTTCATTATCAATATTGCCCAAACCTCTACCAGGGAGAGGTTTAGGGTCAGGAAGAGGTCATGTTTCATGTGATGCAGATATTACTCACTTGGTTTCATATTGGAACGATCCGCGCAGTAATGCAGATCGTAAATTCCAATCACCCTTCTCAACTGCAGTATTGAATAAGCAACATCCCAATAAACAGCAACAACCACAACAACGATACCTGTCATTTGAACCAGATCGTGGTGGATGGAATAATATACGTATGGAATTTGAAATCATGTTTGTTCTAGCCGCAGCCACGGGCCGTATATTAATAATGCCTCCCGATAATCCAATATATCTACTAAATAAAGACAGAGATGAACATGGTCAAAATATGCGTGCATTACAATCCTTCTTTCATACATTTACTGATGTTGTATCAACCATGTCAATGCAAGATTTTTTTGCATTAGAGGTACTAAATGAACAAACATATCCATTACCAACAGATGAAACAAATCGATCAATAGTAACCAATGCTGTACAAAATTGTGAATGGTATAAATATTCAAATCGTTCATGTTTCGTACTTAATGATTATTTAACAATGATATCGAACTATAGTCCTAATTGGCATGGTGAACATGATTGTTTAATTATGGATGATACAAATTGGTTTCGAGACATGAATAGTGATGGTGGTAGTGATCGTGAACGAGACGAAGATGGTGAACCAACGACATTGACACGGCAGCAGCAAAAGCAAGAGCAGCAACGTATACAAAGATTTTGTGGAACACGATCGCCAGTATATTACAATGCCCAAATACATACTGCACCATTAATGCATATCCGATCACATACCAAGGATGCACGTTTGCTGGTACATTATTATGCATTCATATACTTTACAAATCCAATAATTGACAATTATTATAAACGTTTAGTACGGGATCGTGTCAGATATTCGAATGATATTTTTTGTGCCGCGGGTAAGATTGTGAAGTCACTTATTACTGAATCGGGAATAGATAAGTCTGGTTATTATTCCATGCATATTCGACGAGGTAAGTGTGCTTTCGATGTAACATATTAGGTCTTGTACTTCTTTCATACAACTTTCTGACAAGAACTTCTTGTGTAGGCGACTTTCAATGGCCGAAGCAACGATTGTCTGCCGAAGAGTGGTATACAAATACTCGTACATGGCTTATACCAGATGCTGGACATTTGCTGTATATTGCAACCGATGAAACGAATCGAACATGGTTTAGTCCATTAATGGAACATTATACTGTACGCTTCTTAGATGATTATACCAAGTTGGCGGGGTTAGATAAGCTGGATCCTAATTTTGTTGGTATGATTGATCAAGTTGTAGCAAGTCGAGGTTGGGATTTTGTTGGTACCTACTTTTCTAGTTTCTCTGCTTATATTGGTAAGTTTGTTTCATACAATTATTTCAAGCTATCCTATCACAGCTTCTTCTTCTGATTTTAATACATATGTAAAAAATATAGGTAGGATGAGAGGTTACCATGGTGTGTCTGGAAAGCGAATGTACTACGCTCATCCTGCTCATTGGAATGATACACATAGCTGGGGTAAGAAATCAAATCCCTACGTTTATTTGTTTTCTCATTATTATGTGAATCGCTCACGTCTGTTACTGCTTCGTTTGTTCGACATTAGTCTATCCACATGCTGCTTATGCATCAAGAGAATATCCAACCGGATGGGTAGGAATAGATGGTAATGACGAACCGAGCGAAAAAGATTTCTATTAAGCTATAAATAGGTAAGAGATAGTTATTCCGTACGAAAATGTATTTGTGACTATAAAAGTAGTAAATACGGATCAATCATGCATCGAGCAAATCGTCCAAGTCACCATCGTCTCCCCATGTATCGGCATCGGCGGTATCATCGTATGCATCATCAAGAAGGGATGATATCGGAGCACTACTAGTTGGGGCATTGATCTTTGATTGGGCAATGGAAGTTGTCGGAGGAGGAGGCCTAGTTGTTGCCTTACTACCAGCAGTTGATGAATAAGCTGGGATGAGTCCCATGGACGCAAATATGTCATCAGCATTTTCCTCTTTTGGAATCGGCTTTGGTTTTGCTATTGTTGTCGTTGTGGATGACTTTTGACCAAAGCTTGTTATCCTAGGTCCACCTGTACCTCCCATTTGACCAAGCAAATCGGATATACTGTCCCCTCCTGACGAATATGACAATGATTCAGTGGACGTATTTGTAGATCTTGCTGTTGATGATCGTATTATTTTGTCTTTATTCGATGGTGGACTAAATTTGGAGACATTCTTACTCGATGGAGGTTTCAGGACGGATGTAGTAGATGCATCATCGCTACCATTCCTAGAATCTGATATGCTCATAGCGATAGCCAATGCCAGGTCTTCATCGTCCTTTGCTTCATCACCTTGCATTGCCGAGAGTTCTAACCTAGTGCCCATGTCTTCATCATCCCATCCCCATTCTTCGTCCGTGGCCGTAGGAATAGTCTCACCGACCCTAGAATTGCCGTAGCCACTTGATTCATCATTTCCAACTTGTGCATAGTTACTATTGTCTCTGGTTCCATTAGATGCGCTCGTCGCCCAAGAAACTACTCTTGACACTACATCAACCACTTCATCTTTGACAGCACTTGATAGACTGACTGACGGGTCGGCACGCACACGATCTCTAACACGCTGCCTAAGGACAAAAAAAGACGTCAGGCCCACGGCAAGTAGTATAACGTGAAATGTTGACTGGACTAAGTCAAAGAAGGAATCTTCATCCTCATCAATCCAATCTTGAATGGGTGGCCGTTCGGGATGCTCCGGACTAGGAGGTATTGATTCGTTGGGGTTGTCAAATGGCACATTATTAGATTTGCTGTCATCAGGGGTGGTGTTGGTGGCGGGAGTTTCATGTTTTTCATCGTCCTCGGTATCTGTTGTATCAATCTCCTTTTCTGGGATAATTTGAGCATTTTCATTTCCAACCCCAGTCATTTCTGTCTCTGTTCCAGCAACTTCATCCGCATTATTTCTCGTTTCGGTGACATCTGCCGTTGATTCTAGATCTTCCGTCACAGAAGTGTCATTTTTGTTTTCATCAACAATGCCATCTTCCTCCTCCTTAGATTGGTTGGTACGATGATTTGCTGTCGATTGAGACTGTAGTTCATCCATCATATCGTTACTTTTGATATTCGACCCACCTCCTACATTTGTCATCTTGGCACTTGCAGATTCAGTCGTGAATGCATCATCATCATCTCCTGTCGGAGATTTCTTTGACGTCGTGAGGACAGTAGGCCGTGAATTATTGGTAATAACACCGTCATGCTTATCATTTACATTTTCATGCACATTCTTGACAGGCGGCGCTACATCATCATCGTCATCAGGCCAACGGGGTGTGGTTGATTTGTTTGCCACCGTGTGACCTGAATTCTTCTTTTCAGAGTCATTATCAACCTGTTCTTCTGAGATAGAATGTTGTTCCTTATCCTTTCCTGGCGACTTTGAACTTTTGTCCACCACCTTCGGACTTAAATTGGGAGATTGTACTGTCGTATCTCCCCCAGTCATTGACGAAACGTCCTTTACTTCATCATCCTCATTTTCCAAATGATCGTCAACTACTGCTTCCGTGACTGAGTCGTCATCGACGTTGTCTTTGTCATTGCCCTCCAATATATGGTCTTCGTCTTTTATCGAATCTTCTACTTCATCGACAAGGATTCTCTCATATGTGCCGCCAATCGTGATAGGATTGTCGACCCCGCCCTCACTATTGATAGAGTTTTCCAATAACGACGCGGGGATGGCCGAACACCGAATCACCGAAGAGCAACACAAAAATAATACAGTCAAATGAAAATGATGACGTCCAGATATCAATGAAGTAGAAGTGAATGGCTGGACGGTTGACCGCTCTCGTCGGCGTAAACGCCTCGCCGACCGCGGCCACAACATGAGATAGAGGTGTTTGAGCGTTGGGACTCACTGGAACCAGCTCAAACGCCTATTCCAAATTTTCGTTCCCAAAAAATGTTAGAGACCGGTTCATCCTCGTCCTTGCCCATCGTAGCAATCTCGTGGATAATCATCATGGTCAATGCTGCCAAAAACAATGCAAATCCATCACTCAATGAGCCGTTCAACTCGGCAAACTTTGAATCACTACCGCATTATGCATGCGTGACATTATTTCATCGGTCCGGTCGTGCAGGATGTGGAACCGTGGGTCATGCCGTCCAGACCGGACGGCTATTGCATTGGGAAACGGTCTCTGGGACAACAACGAGTAGCAGTAGTGGCAGTAGTACGACAGCGAAGAGGAGTGTGACGCCGTATGTGGCAGTCATGGAGGAACAATATTATACTTCCATCAATGTTGCCAAACTCGTTTACTTTTCATCATTGTATGATGTCGGAGGCGACTACGGTATTGCGGAGGAGGGTGGACCACTTCGTGGGATTGTCGTACTTGCAACGAACAACAATTCAACAACGTCATTATTATCATCGCCTGAGCCATACACACCCCAGGGACAAGGCACGCCATCTGCGTCTCTTTCCGTGGGTAATTCCTACGCTTGGAATACACAAGGCAGCGACAGTAGTAGTAATGAGGGGGGTGAGGAGAGTAATGGTGGATTAATCAATATTGATTGGTATGGTGTACCCACCGTTTATGTACGTGATACTGGCTTGGTATCGTATTTATCAAGTGTGGCAACATCACAGTCGAATTCTCTATCTTCTTCTAGTAGTGACGATGGCAGTAATAACGGTGTGGATGCGATGTTATCCACAACACCGTACCCATCCATACTCGCTGAATTCAATTATTACATGGGACCCGAAGATATTAATTCACCCAAATGTCTAGGATGGAAGGATATTGATGGTTCATGGACACCACGATGCTTACCATTGGGTGGGAATAGTGTTTGGTCAAGTGCGGGTAGTCCAGTACCAATATCAGTCGAACAACAGGGGAATAATGCAAATACTAAACCGACAATACTTGTTGCCACAAGTATTGATTCAACAAGTATGTTTCACGACTTAAGTCCGGGCGCCAATACGGCAGCATCGAATATCCTCGCTGTACTAATGGCTGCCAATCTTATTGGTACCACTGTGAATGATGCAACACTCGATGGACTGTATGGACGTATAGTCTTTACCTTCTTTCAGGGTGAAAGTTATGGTTATATCGGTTCACGTCGTTTCTTAAAGGATGTGACCATTGACGAGAATAGTAATGGATTTGTGTGCACTAATGGTGATAATGGGATTATACCCACTGTACACAAACGCAAGGATGAAGGGACTATGACACAATCATGTTTGTACCCCCTGAGGCAAGATTTGACATTTATGAATCTTGGTACAGTACGTGGTATGATTGCTGTAGATCAGGTAGGTAATTTATCGGGTAAGAAGGTCATGTATGTACAAGGGGGCGGGGCCACTGATGGTGGAGCTGGGTATGCATCATTCATGAGTAATGTTATGATAGATTTGACTGCTAACGATTCCTCCAATACTGGAGGATTCACAGCCCAGGCATCAAGTGTTGGGCAGGATGATGATGGCACATCACCTTTACCACCCACGCCACTGTCATCACTTGTTAAACTCTCATCCTCATCCGTGGGTGGCATTGTTCTTACCGGATATGATGATGCCTACATTGACAACTCGCTGTTTCATTCACATTTGGATTCGACATTAACGTCGACGGGTGGCAAACAAACGATTGACAAGGATGCTATTGCGTACGCGGCCACATTATTGGCACGCACGGCCATTGCGGCAGCATATCAGGATGCTGATTCCAGTATTGACTATGCCACGGCATCGGCGTATGCATTAAAGCTATTACCGAATGCTGTTGACTCGTCATCTGAAATATTTGTGAAATTATACAATTGCCTTTTTGAGGATGGTAATTGTCAATCATTCTTAGATTATGGCAGCGTCGAACGACTTAATGATGCATCACGGACAGGAACGGACCTAGGCATGGGTGTACCATTGGGCACGCCTCCGAACTATTATGTGGGTATATATGACTCATCACATGGACAGTCAATCGTCCGTGCGAGTGGTAAGTATTACGGTTCACTAATTGGTGGTGAGACGGAGGATGACAGTGCACCGATGAAGGGATACGGTGACGACCCCAGTGATGCTGTACTAGTCCGACCGTCACTGTTGGAAATGTCTCTCTTTGGCACGTTGAATGATTTCCTTGGTCGGGGGTCATTCGTTGCCAACTTTGATTCAAATACATTAAAAAGCTGTAAGGGAGGCGATGACTGTTCGTCAGTCACGTATTGTGATACCACCTATTCGACACTGTTGGTACCTACATGTGCTGGAGGTCAATGTATCTGCGGCTCAAGGTCGCATTACCATCCATCACTAGATGAGTCATTGGTTGCGGCTACAAAACTGGGGAGATTTAATGTCTTGGACGGCGACGATGCTGTCAGTGCGATGTACACGGAACCTTACTGGTCAAGTTACGTCGGCGTGCGGATATATAATGATGCTGGCTCGGGGCCAGGAGTTTATGCCTTAAGTATTGGTGTTACATTCGCCGTTGTGTGCATGGGGCTTGTATGGCATTTAAAGAAACGATTGGTGAAGGAAAAAGTGTATTGACTAGTGGGTCTCACCTGTGAAGACTGTGATACCATTTCATCCTCTGCTACACACGAAAGTAGCTAATGATACTTAATCTAGAAAAAAAGTTAACTTGTGGACTCATTAAATCAGGTTGAGATGTACAGCTTTCATTTCTTAGAGGATGCCGACTTCACTCTGGACTCAAGCTCGTCCACCAATGTCAATACTTCGTTTCTAATATCGGTGTCCCAACGATTCTCTCCATCCGGCACTTCCCCGATGAATCGTTTCGCCTCTTCCAACGATCTTGTAAATTTCCGAATGGACGGTTTAAGAAGAATACCCTGTGTAGCTGTGTTCTCAAGGTACAGAGTCATTTGTGTTGTAACATTGTCAAGCTCCCCATGCAGGCCCTCCAGAGCTTGCGAGAACACGCCCTTCACAAGAATAGAGTCCATAAACGGCTCTTTCGCTAACGCACTCGTCGTCGATCCGACAGTGGCATTCTTGCACTGCTCAATGAAGATGGCAACTTGACCGAGAAGTGACGAGGACGTGTGCTCGATGAAATCGTTGCAGGCGGAACGGAGACAATCCTCTAGATCACGTTTTGAATCCACAGACGATTCTTGAACGGAGACGCCCTCCCGCAAGAGTGTGACGAGGGCGTTCTCTGTACTCATGGAGAATAATCGACGATTACGATTAGCCAAAAATCTTGTAACTGCCTTACCAGCCTCACTGAAATCGAGCTGCCGTTCGACGGATCGGAGTTGTATGTCGAATGGAGATAGCTGTTCACGTAGAATCTACAAGCAGATGGATAAGAGGTTGAGAGCCATGTTACATTGTCAGAAAAGCAAGAGATATAACTAATATTCTTACCAGCAAATGTTTCACCAAGAACAAATCAGCATGGATTTGACCACTATTCTTTAATATGTGTACACTGCCATCCTTTAGACTTTTAGTACACGACTGCACCGACTGCAAAGCAATATCCTCAAAGACTCGTGGTTCAACGACACGGAAGATCTTTGACAGTATCCGCAATACGCTACGCATGGGTGGAAACCAGGATTCGTACACGCGTAGCTGTGCCGACACAGCATCGTCCACCGCAGCCGTGGTGGCGGTGTCGGTGTTAGTCTTGTCCTCTCCCGCGTTGGCTTCCTTCTTCTTCGCATTATCATCATCATCAATGACAATAGACACCTTTGGCTTTTCTCCAAGCAGCTTCCCCGGATAATTCAAATCAGCATTCGTGGGTTTGAACCGTGCCACCTCTTTATGTAATGAATCATTGGCACAAAAGATTAATCGTTCCTGTGCATCCTGTATGACTCCACTCACTGCACGTGCTGCCGCAAGTGTTGTGGGGGAGGAGTTGGCAGCACTCCGTTCATCACGTAACACACTCACGACTTGACATAAAACATCAAGATCAAGGACTGAGACTAGTCCTCGACGGATTGTCCGATGTAGTGCCGAACAGAGTGAGCAGAGCATGGTTTGGAATTCGGCATCACGGTAGGTTGAGTCCTCGGATAAGATTTGAGAAGCAAGTGCAGCCGCAGCGGGATGGGATGTCGATGTAGACGATGACCGTCGAAATTGCTGAGAATTTGGTCCACCCTGTTCTGTGGAGTCTTCTGCCGACCCACTGCTTTGTTCCTTTTCCTCCTCTGTCGCATCCTTACCCTCGTTATCGTCTACAACTGCCCCCTTCGTCTTGGTCCTAGGATGACGTCGCTTATCTGGATTGCCAAAGAAATCAAGATACAATGCCGTCTCAACGGTACACAACCTAATCAAGAATACACTAGCCAACCTCGTCATCCCCACAAGGCCATGTCGTTCTCGAAGTGTGTCCATATGATGTCGCACCGTCGATCCAAGTAACGTCTCACGTGCAGTACAGTACGCATTGCGGCACAATGCAAGTAAGTCTTCATAGCCCGTTGACGCCAAGGTGTTACCACCAGCATTGGAGGAGCTACCTCCTGCGCCTAGTATATCAAGCCGTCGGCGTGCAATTGAGATGAGTGAATTACTTCGACGTGAAATGCCATGAAAACGTGTGTACACCAACGACGCCTCTAGCTTGTCACTTGCCATGGGTACACGAGGGAGTTGTAACGCATCAGCAACCTGTGTGGATGTTTGTGTTATCCTGTCGGCAATCCCCACACGTAGTAATTCAAGTGCCGCATCCTGTAAGGCACATGCACGTCGATAATACTCGATACTGCCCGAACTTGTTGCCTCCAGTGTGCGTTGTTCCCCCACAGCCGGTATACTGCTACTGCCTTTTGCACGCCCACCCCCATCCGTCGTCGTTGTTACACCAAAGAAATTCACTGCCTCATCAATCTGTTCTAATATACGTCCATACTCCTCGGTATCATCAACATGTAATCGTGGTGGACTACGTACAACAGTCCGCCCGCCATCACGATAGTGCACCCCCATAATCGGCCCTAATGAGTCGACTGCATCATAATGACGTAATGGCCGGCCTATATCCTCAGCACGACGTGCTAGTAGTGTTTCCTCATGTTGCAATCGTTCGGCTGCGGCAGATAATTCTCCCGAATGTAGTAGTAGTTCCGTATGACGACGACTTACATCGTCGGTAATGTTAATACTTGCACGTAGTGCTAGACGTAATGTCGATGACCGACGGATTAAATTCGTAAGTTCAGTTGTGCGTGAACGTACATGGTCCAGTGTTTGTTGTACGGCTGGGTCTATACTATTGTCATCGTATAAAATGTCAAAATTTTTATAATTATCATTGGTGGATGATGATTCTGTTGGACACATGGCATCTGCGAGTGTAAACATTCCTTTCGTCGTCGTATTCGCAGTAGTCGATGGAGTTGGCGTAATGCCACTGCTACTGCCTCCTGAAACTTTGCGCTCAACGTCGTTTAGGGGGCAAGGACCTGCAGTTAATGCAGCAATACGTGCCAATCGTGAACGTTGCTCGGCAGTACGTGGTGCATAGACCTCGTAGGATACCTGCTGTGGCTGTTGTTGCTTTGACGATGACGAGGGCGGGACAACAACTCCGCCGCGCGAGTAGGAGGAGGTGGTAGGAGTGGCAAACGACGACGCTGCATGGGAGGAGTTGGGGGTGGTTGGGAATGACACTTTGGGTGGCGGTGGGAGCATGGCCATAGGTGGTTGTGTCGTGAGAATAGAGAGATTTTAAGCTATTTTAAGGTCGTCCCCCTGCTAACTTTTGTACTAGTTCCTTCCGTATGTAGATTTTCCCGCCACGTTCCCGTGCCCATTCCTCATCGCGACAGAAGCATGGTGAAATCATCATACTAGGCTGGACCGTCTAGC
>Ga0247831_1005687_pt1 | contig 15359 bp, 14 predicted proteins | sample LaCruzMarch2015__9_FD_192406 | JGI IMG/M metagenome (GOLD analysis project Ga0247831, IMG submission 192406) | Freshwater microbial communities from meromictic Lake La Cruz, Castile-La Mancha, Spain - LaCruzMarch2015_1m | ecosystem: Environmental > Aquatic > Freshwater > Lake | place: Spain... | reverse complement strand
CATGATTTTTTGCTCAATTTGTTGATGATTTAAAATACTTTGCATCGTTCAATTTTGGTTAAAATTACGAATAGTCTTTGAAGTAAAGGACAAAAGAAGGAGCGGTTTTTTACCATAGTATCAAAATCGGTTTAGTGAAAATCTAATTTTACAGAAAGTATTGAATGACAAATTGAAGTCATTTGGTTTTCTAAGAGTTCACTGTTAATACTTATTTTTTCTTGTAAAGTGTAGTCTTGATTATAGGTGTACATTTGAATTATTAAACTATTCATGTGGCAATTCTAAAGATTGAAAATATTTCCAAGCGATTTTTCGAAAAACAAGCGTTGAATGACGTTTCGTTAGCCGTTAATTCTGGAGAGATTTATGGCTTGTTAGGTCCAAATGGCGCAGGTAAAACTACCTTGATTCGCATAATAAATCAAATTTTAATGCCGGACAGTGGCACCATATTTTTTGATGATGAACCCATCAAACAATGTCATTTGGTTCAAATTGGCTATTTACCAGAAGAAAGAGGCCTATATCGATCTATGCGGGTTTTTCAACAGTTGCTTTTTTTAGCGCAATTGCGTGGACTATCAAAATCCGAGGCGACTGTTCAAATTGAAAACTGGTTAGCCAAATTCGATATAGTGGATTGGAAAAAAAAGCGCATCGAGGAATTATCCAAAGGGATGGCTCAGAAAGTTCAGTTTATTGGTTCGGTGCTTCATAATCCGAAATTGCTCATTCTAGATGAGCCCTTGAGTGGTTTTGATCCATTGAATGTTGAATTAATTCTGAGTACACTTAAGGAGCTGAAAGAGCAAGGTAAAACAATTATACTGTCTACCCATAACATGAAAAGTGTGGAAGAGATTTGTGATCGTGCTGCGCTGATTTACAATGCTAAAAAAGTATCCGAAGGCAGTGTCTTAGAATTGCGCGAAGCAATTAAAAAAGGACATTATGGATTAAGATTTAAAGGCAACATGATAGCATTTGTACATGCACTTTGGACTGACTTTGAATTGATTGAAAAACATGAACTCGGTAAAAATAGATTTGAAGCAATTGTTTCTATGCGCTCGGAAGCTGATTTTGAAGATTTATTAAAATCGATGATAGGTCAAGTGAAATTAGAAGCTGCGTGGGAAATTATGCCAAGCATGCAAGATGTATTTTTACAACAAGTACAAGAGGAGGATACGAAACAAAAACAAGAAGCATGAGGAATAGTTGGATTATAGCAAAGCGGGAAATTGCAGAACGATTGCAGTCAAAATCGTTTTTACTGTTTTTGTTCATTGGTCCCGTCCTCGTATTGCTTGCCTTATTTTTATTGTTTCAGGCCGGAGATGAGGGGAAAAGTCAATTGAAAATTTTGGTTTCCGATGAAGGGAATTTGTTAGAAGGTATTTTACACACCCAAAAAAATAGCCCCATTCAATATCAAATCTCACGCGATTATATTTCTTTTGAAACGTTTCGAAGCAACCCGGAATACCAACAATATGATGCGCTGTTGGACGTGAATCACAAAGTATTGGAAAATAAGATGTGTATGGTTTTTTACCGTGATAAACCAGCGGTGGAAAGACAAATTGGCATCCGTTTTCAATTGGAGAAACGCATTGAGGAAATTTTAGTCAATGAAACATCTCAAATGAGCATCAGTGACTACAGGAAAATAAAACAACCGCTCAATGTCGTTTATCGCAATGTATATGATCCGAAACAAGAAATTGATCACCTCGCCGGATGGTCTGGTTTTGCGTTTGGTTTGTTGACAATGATTTTTATTTTCCTATTTGGAATGACAATATTGAGAAGTACATCACGCGACAAAAGTAATCGAATTGTTGAGGTGATTTTGGCTTCCGTAAAGTCGTTTCATTTTATGGTTGGAAAGATTGTGGGTATTGGAGTTGTTGCCTTTTTACAATTTTTAGTTTGGACGTTATTTGTGGTGATAGGACTCTATTTTTTCAGGGAAAATTTGTTTCCCGATATCTATGATCCAGCCAATTTGGGATTGAACGGTATGGGCTCACAAGACGCATTCGTTGCGGAAGGAATGCACTTAAATAAAATTGTAGAATTGGTGTATGATCGCATCAATTATTCGGTAATGATTCCCATATTTTTGGTGTTTTTCACGGTTGGATACTTTTTTTACGCTGCTTTTTTTGCGTCTATTGGTGCGAGTTCAGGATCGGAAAGTGATGGACAACAGTTTATTTTGCCTTTAATAGGATTATTTGGGCTATCCATTTACGCGGGATACTTGGCCGTTCAATTTCCAGAAAGCGACTTGGTAACGTATTTGTTTTATTTGCCTTTTACCTCTCCAATGGTCGCTTTGGTCAAAGTGTCACAAGGATTTGCTGCCGGTCAATCGTACACGCTGTTTATGTCTTTATTGGTTTTGCTTATTTCAACCATAATTGCAGTGCAACTAGCATCTCGAATTTATAAAAACGGAATTTTACAATTTGGTCATCGGTTATCGTTTAAACATTTTTGGAAATGGATGAAAAAAATATAGTGCGGAAAGCGGTTATTGATCTTGGTACTAATACGTTTAATTTATTGGTTGCCGAATTGATTGAAGGAAAGTGGAGACGCATTCATGCTGAAAAAGATGGAGTGGCTCTGGGAATGGGAGGAATCAATCAAAAAATGATTGCGGAAGATGCGATTTTACGAGCAGAAAAAGCATTGATACATTTCAAAAAAGTTTCAGAATCCTTGGGCGCTTTTGAAATTACGGCCATCGGTACCAGTGCCATTCGAGATGCTAAAAACCAACAAGAATTTGTGGAACGTATTCGAAAAGATGTAGGCATTTCGATTACCGTTATAACTGGCGATGAGGAAGCGGATTATATTTATCAGGGAGTGCGTAAAACGATAGACTTTGATATTCCATCCTTAATCATGGATATTGGCGGCGGCAGCACGGAGTTCATTTTGGCTGATCGGTCGGGTATTGTAGAAAAGATAAGTTTGAATATTGGTGTTTCGCGTATTTTTCAATTATTTCAATTTGATGACCCCATTCGGCCGGAGCAAGTAGTTGAGCTTGAAAATTGGTTAGAAGAACAATCAAAGGGTTTCTTTGATCAATTAACGGTTACGCGATTAATTGGTGCTTCCGGTAGTTTTGAAACATTTTATGAGTTGATACACAACGAGACCATTCCGTCGATGGATGCATCTATTGAATTGCCGTTTGATAATTTTTATGCCGAATTGGATACCTTAATTTTCTCTACCCAAGCACAACGCGATGTGAATCCTTGGATAGTTCCTATTCGAAAGAAAATGGCACCCTATGCAGCAATCAAAACCAAATGGGTGATCAATAAATTAGGAATTACACAAACGTATTTATCTCCGTATGCCTTGAAAGAGGGGGCGTTGTAAATTTTTTAAATCAATAATTGATTTTCAATAACAGAGATAAATTCCGAAACTTTATCATTATTTTCAAGTGAATTTAGAAAAACTAAATCTCGATTAGTACCATGGATAGAGATTCGAATTGCTGATTTTAAATGTGGTTCTACTTTGTTCTGCTTTTTTACTAGAAACCCAAACACGAAGAATACTGAAGAAAAAACCACAATTCCTAAACCTAAAAATAAGTCCAGTTTTAAAATCACCCCAATTCCAAATAAAATGAAAAAACCACCGAAGGAAAATAAAATTTTTCTAAGGAGTTTTGAGGTTTTGAAAACAGTTTGAGCTTTTTCAAATTCTTCTACTAAATCAATAATTCCAATTGAATTTATTGATTTTAAAGAGAAAGACTCATTTGAGGATTCTGTTTTAACTATTAGTTTTTCACCAGATAATTCAATATCCAATTCTTTTGTTTTGAAATGTTGCATCGTTGAATAAATCAATATTTAGTTTTATACATTGAATTCATTTATTTTTTGAATTATACCTTTTGCAGCTGATTTTCGACAATCTTTAAAAGGAAAGAATTTAAAATCATAGTTATTGACTTCTTTTTCTATTTTTTCAATTAATTCTATTGGAATTGATTTTTTATAAGGCAGTTTTGGATTTTTATTATTTGGAATCAGAAAATAAACTCGATTTTGAATAATACTATGAATAGTAAATTGTTTGTTCTTTCTTGTAGTATGAATCACAAGTCCCTTAATCAAAATATCTTTGAGCATTTTAATTATTTTTGGATAACTGAATAGATTGAATAATCAGGTGCAAGTGAGACGTGAAATTGCGGAATATTTAATCCATATTCGTCTTCGGTTTTATCTAACTTACCTTGATTAGATGGTTCAACTAGTTTTCCTTCGTAGTAAACTAGATATGAAATATCAGAATAATTTTTATCAATGAAAATTAGTTTTACGTAGAAGAATGATTTACCATTGTCTGAAAATTTGGATGATTTTATTTCATAATTCCCATTGAATGTTCTTTGGTTATTTGATCTTTTATCTTTCAATGTTAAAACAAATTTGTTTTCGATAAAGGAATATGTATGGCTTTCATTGAGAGGGGATTTTTGAAAGAAGTTATTCGACAAAATGAAATTTTTAAGTTCAATTTCACTATTAACTGTTGTTTCTTCAGTATCTGCACAGTTGTTTAATAACAACATTAAAGGAATAATTAAAGTGAACTTTAATAATGTTTGGCTTAAATTTCTTTTCATAATCTAGGATATGTGAATAATTGATAATACAAGATTCTCGCTGCAAACATAATAAATAGTGTTAAATAAAACAAACACAAATGATAAATAAATCAAACTATTTTATATAAAAAATACTCACAGTATTGTGGAATTTTGTTTCAAGATGGTAGAACACATTGGAGAACAAATAAAATCAGTCCTAGAGAAAAAAGGCTTAAGTGTAACTGAGTTCGCAAAGCGAATTAATAAGTCTCGTGAAAATTGTTATTCCATTTTTTCAAGAAAGACAATAGATACGGGTTTGTTAATGAAAATCTCGTCTGTTTTAGAATATGATTTTTTTGAGCAATTTAGTGGGAATAGTCAGAGTAATAAAGAACTAATTGAACAAATGCAAGAGGAGATTCAAATGCTTAAAGATTATAATGCGTTACTGAAAAGGCAAGTAAGAGATGAGAATTAATTGATTTATAGAATTAAGTTCTTTTTAGTTTACTTAAAAATCAATTCATCCAAAAATACCCACGTTTTATTTCCTTTTCCTAAATGCCAATCAGGACAAACACCCGGGTTTTTAATCGTGTAGCGAATAGCTTTTACCGTAGTTGATTTATTGCTCTCTACAATAAACTGCATGTTGTCTGGGTTTTTATCTGTCGGATCGGCTGATTTGATGGATATGGGTGATAATTTCTCAAATGAACTGCCATCGGTAGAAATCTCAATGTCAACTTGAGCCGGGTAAAATATCCATGATTTTTGATCCCGAATGGCGGATACCCCAAATGAACTCAAATTTCTAGGTTGATCAAAACGCACCTCGGCTTGGATATCTGTTCCGTAAAAGCCTTGCCAATCGCCTGTTCTGAATTCATTTCCACCTTTGATTCCGTCAATTAATGAATTTGGACCTGATGCGGCGTATTGGTTAGCATAAGGTGTTTTGAGTGTCAAATGAACCGTTGGGTCTTTTTTGATTAATGTGCTGCGAACGATGGCGCTATGAAAGATTTTTCTTGGGTTAATTCTGCGTTGTAGCTTCAGGTCAATCGTCGATGTTTTATCGATAAAAAAGGGTTTTTCAAATACCACCCATTCTCCTTCATTCAGGCTGTAAAAAGGAATGAAATCGTCTCGGTCATTAAGCGGAACAAAACCGATACCCACTTTTATTTTATCTTCAAAAATGCGTTCTTCGTTTACTAAAAAAGGGGTAGGTACAAAATTTTCAGGCACTTCATCCTCCGGAGAACCCGAAATCCATTTATCATATTCTAATCTTGCTTGACTTCCCATTTCAAATTCCAATAATCCACCATAGGTCAACTCTTCGTGCGAAATATAGCTGCGATAAAGTGGTTTACCATTTAATTTAACCGACTGAACGTATTTGTTTTCATTCGAAATATTGGGCGCAGTAATGAATAAAATGGCACCATTTTCAAATTTTAATTCGGTTTGTTTGAAAGAAGGTTTTCCTAATTCATAATACGGTTTTCCGGGCGCAACTTGATAAAAGCCAAGACTTGACAATACATACCACGCCGACATTTGACCGCAATCTTCATTACCAGAAAGCCCGTCAGGTTTGGTGGAGTACATTTCATTTAGAATACGATCCACATAAACTTGTGTTTTGTATGGAGAATTGGTGTAATTGTATAAATAAGCCATGTGATGTGAAGGCTCGTTTCCGTGGGCATATTGACCAATTAAACCGGTAATATCCGCTTGTTCTCTTCCGGAAAGCGAACTGGAAGTCGTAAATAAGCGATCAAGCCATGATTCCAAAGAATCTTTGCCGCCAAGTTGATGGATAATTTCTTGAATGGCATGAGGAGCAGCCATTGAATATTGCCAACTATTTGCCTCCGTATAGTTAAAATTCACTTCGCTAGGGTCGAAAGGGGAGTACCATTGTGCTCCGCGTTTTGCCCGCATGAATTTTGATTTTGGATCATACATATTTAGGAAATTGAAAGACCGTTTCCGAAATTCATCTTCAATAGGGGTATTTCCCATTTTTTTGGCCATTTCAGCGATACAAAAATCATCATAGGCATATTCTAGGGTTCGTGAAACTGATTCCGGTTCTTGGTCCGCGGCAATAAATCCTTGTTCGCCAAAGTGCTTTTTGCCGTATTCATCCAATTTTGCGGTAGCTACCATGGCTTCTAAAGCAAGCGTGGTATCAAAATCTCGAATTCCTTTTACGTAAGCATCTGCAATGACCGAAACACTGTGATAACCAATCATGCATTCCGTTTCATTTGCAGCCAATTCCCAAACCGGTAGGTCTTTTCCTTCTTTGTATTGACGTAAAAAAGTTTGAATAAAATCAACCGTTCTTTTTTGCTGTGTCAATGTAAATAAAGGATGGGCCGCGCGATAGGTGTCCCACAAGGAAAAAACGGTAAATTGCTGTTGACCTTTGGATAGATCATGCAAATAATTATCCCTGCCGCGGTATTTGTTTCCGTATACGTCTGTGAAAAGATTGGGTGCTAGAAAACTGTGGTAAAGTGCTGTGTAAAAAATAGTTGCTTTTTCTTTGTCTTCTAATGAGATTTTTATTTTACCCAATTCATTGTTCCATTTTTTTGTTGTGCTTGCTCGGGTTTCATCTAAATTCCATGAAGTGATTTCCGATGTTAAATTGGTTTTGGCTCCTTCGCAACTCGTAGCCGAAATTCCAACGCGTATTTTGATGAGGTCTATGTTTTTTGCAAATTCCAATAACAATTTATGCTGACCGTTTTTGGTAATTAATTTTGCTTTTTTGTAGGGTATTGAGGTTTCTAAATGAAAGTAAAAATGTTGATTACTTGCCCAGCTTTCAGAAATGCGTGACCCTTGAATAGTGTTGTTATTGAGCTGATTAATGGAATAGTTCAACAATTTATCCCGATGGTCTAAGTCAATTAAAACAAAGCGTTTTTCTTTTTTTGTTAAAAAGGAATATTCGTGTATTCCTGCACGCTCGGTTGTGGCAAGTCTCACCTTGATATTGGGATCTTTCAATACGACTTCATAATACCCGGGACTTGCTTTTTCGGTTAAATGCGAGAAAACCGATCCGTAACCACTTTTGGATAAATACCCTGGGGTTGTTTTTGCTTTTTTAGATTGGGGAACGAGCAGCAAATCACAGTAGTCGGGAACGCCTGTACCGCTCAAATGCGTATGTGAAAAACCATAAATAATGGAATCGCTGTAATGATACCCCGAACAACCATCCCAACCATCGTAGCGAGTGTCCGGACTTAATTGGATCATTCCAAATGGGGCAGAGGCTCCCGGAAAAGTATGTCCGTGTCCACCAGTACCGATGAATGGATCCACAAAAATAGAAGGAGAGTAATTGGAAGATGAATTTCCAAAAAATATGGCTTGTGCGCTATCAGCGTTTGATTTGAGTTTATTGATAACTGGGTCTTGAGCAAGAATAGTTTCCTGCAAACCGAGTAGCAAAACAAGTAGAAAGGAAGGGTAGAATTTCATTCGGTATTATTTGATTTTCAAAAATACAATAATCGAATGATTTTACCATTCGTTAAATCGAAGTACTTAAACGGCTACGTCAAATTCGCGTAGGGCATCATTCAGTGATGTTTTGATATCGGTAGATTCTTTTCGTTTTCCAATAATCAAAGCACAAGGCACTTGGTATATGCCTGACGGAAACGATTTCGGTATAGATCCTGGAATCACCACACTTCTTTCAGGAACATATCCGCGGTATTCAACCGGTTCAGGACCTGAAACATCAATAATTTTAGTAGATTTCGTTAATACCACATTAGCGCCTAGAACAGCTTGTTTACCAACTCGAACGCCTTCTACCACGATTGCTCGCGAACCAATGAACGCATCATCTTCGATTATTACTGGAGCTGCTTGAAGAGGTTCCAAAACACCGCCAATACCTACACCACCGCTTAAGTGAACGTTTTTACCGATTTGAGCGCATGAGCCAACGGTAGCCCAGGTATCCACCATCGTTCCCGAATCAACATACGCACCAATATTCACATACGAAGGCATCATGATCACCCCAGGCGCAATGAACGAACCGTAGCGCGCAATTCCATGAGGAACAACACGAACACCTAGAGCAGCAAACCCTTTTTTGAGGGCCATTTTATCGTGGAATTCGAAAGGACCAACTTCAATGGTTTCCATTTTTCGAATCGGAAAATACATCACAACCGCTTTTTTCACCCATTCATTTACGATCCAATCGCCAGAATCAGTTGGTTCAGCCACACGAATAATTCCTTTGTCTAGCTCTTCAATGACGTGAATAATTGCCTCAACTGTCTGATTTTCTTTTAGTAACTCACGGTTTTCCCAGGCTGACTCAATAATTGATCTCATGTAAATTCTTTTTACAAATATAGTCACTAAAAAAAAGCAACAATTTTTTTTGATTGCTTTTGGAAATAAAAAGTTTTATTATATTTGCACTCTCAATTTTTTGAGAAACATATTCCTCCTTAGCTCAGTTGGTTAGAGCATCTGACTGTTAATCAGAGGGTCTCAGGTTCAAGTCCTGAAGGGGGAGCAAGGGTGAAACCTAATACAGTAAAGGGAATGCAGATTAAGATCAGCATTCCCTTTTTTATTTTTTTCTTCATTTGCAAACAATTTGCAAACATTTTTAATTTTAGAGTTGGATTATGGAAATTATTTTATTTGAAAACAGATATAGAATTGACGTTGAAAACATTGTTTTGAAATTAGAGAGTCAGCTATTAATCAATCTAAAAAACACCCCTGGAGTAACACAATCTGAAATTGAAAATTACCCGAAAGATATTCGTGGTCATTTTAATAATGTAATAGATAATTTACTTTGTTATTATCAAAATCCTGATTCAATTGTAATTGATCATACGAATAAATTCGTAAATGTTGAATCAACTCTGAGGAATCAATATACAGATTTTATCGAAGAAAAATTAAAAAAAATGAAAGAATATCAACCTACTCAATACAAAAAAGAAGTAGTTCGTTTTATTGATTCATTTGCAATCGAATTTCACACCTTTTTTTCTCCAGAATACAAAATAAAATAAATAGTTTTGAATCAGCACGAAACTCCAACTAGTGAAAAGTTCACTTTAGTTTGACGACGTACATTTTCTTTACTCCTTAAGGAATCAATTTGCTGAATTTTATCGTTTAACTCGTTTTGAGCCTGAAAAGTCAATCCCAAGATACAAGTAAACACAAATCCGATCAGAAACTTCATGAGCTGGTTTTAAAGCCCAAAACTACGAAGAAAATAAGATTGGACCGGAAAACAATAGTGCATAATGATAAATGATAATCTTGATTTAATAAGAAAAACCATTTAGTAAACTGGCATATTGAATATGCCTAAGAGCCGAACTTCTTCTATTCCAAATACTCAACTCCCAGAAAACGTTTTCAGCTCCTTCGATTCAATCACCTTCTTTACATGAAGTAAGTCATTGGTTTCAACTATCAAATTCTTAATACTATTCATGTTTTTTCCTAAAAGCTTAAACATAGTCCAATTCTTGAATCAATTGATCGGTGTTTCACTTCTTCCTCCGATATTTCCCTCTAGTTTGATAATAATATCGTGACCGATTCTGGCTTTTAACAGCGTTTTTATCGGTACTTACTTTTTTGCGAACGTGGCCTTTGCGGGGTTGACCTTTGTAGTTTACAGATGGTTTGACGTATGAACGGTTGGAATCATCCGATTTTTTGAAATCACACGAAGAAAATAGGAGTATAAAACTGATTAAAAGTTGGAGGAATGTACTTTTGGTCATGAATTATAATTAGATTAGTTTTAATGCGTGTTTTGAATCGCCACATTGAACGTGCGTAAAATAGATTCCTAATTTAGGATACTTCCTATTAATCTTTTATTAAATTACTACTTATTTTCTTAAATGTTGACATAAAATAATTATTTTTAAAAAAAATTAAATTATGAAAAACCTATTACTTTTTTTAATCAGCTTAACGTCACTGGTTTCCTTTGGTCAGCAGCGATCCTGCCACACCATGGATAATCACGAACGTCTTTTGATGGAAGACCCGCATCTTTTTGAGCGAATCGCGAAAATCGAGCAATTTACAAATTTCGCAATTTCCTCAGGCAAAGTGAGCCAAAACAAAGCGGTGATTACAATTCCTGTTGTTGTACATGTGGTTTACAATACCTCAGCTCAAAATGTTTCTGATGCACAAATTCAATCTCAATTGGATGTGTTGAATAAGGATTTTAGAAAATTAAATACTGATTTGAATTTAATACCATCAACGTTTTCAAGTCTGGTTGCTGATGCAGAGATCAATTTTTGTTTAGCAAATAGAGATCCTAGTGGAAACGCAACAACCGGAATTATTCGTGTACAAACGAGTCAAACTTCTTTTTCCACCAATGACGGTATGAAGTCTGCATCTTCAGGCGGAAGTAATGCATGGTCGACAAATCAATACTTGAATATTTGGGTGTGTAATATGAGTGGTGGAATTTTAGGATACGCACAGTTTCCAGGTGGAGCGGCAGCTACGGATGGTGTTGTAATTGGATATACTTGTTTTGGAACTACCGGAACCGCTCAAGCACCATTTAACAAAGGAAGAACGGCAACGCATGAAGTTGGCCATTGGTTGAATTTACGTCACATTTGGGGTGATGCAACTTGCGGAAGTGATTTAGTTTCTGACACGCCGGTGCACAATACATCAAACTATGCATGTCCATCTCATCCGAGAGCTAATTCATGTGGAACCTCTGCTGAAATGTTTATGAATTACATGGACTACGTAGATGATGCGTGTATGCAAATGTTTTCCAATGGACAAAAAGCACGCATGAAAGCACTATTCGTTTCAGGTGGTGCACGAGCAAGTTTGGCAACTTCACCAGGATGTTCAGGTTCAACGGGTGGCGGAACAACAACCCCAGCGTATTGTGCAGCAACTGGAGGTAACACACAATTTGAATGGATTTCAAATGTAAAATTCAATACAATTAACAATACATCAACAGGTAGTGGAGGATATGCAAATTACACTGCAATTTCTACTACTGTCAATAAAGGAACAGCATATTCCTTAACGTTAACTCCTAGTTTTGCGAGTACTACATATCCAGAATATTTTAAAGTTTATATTGATTATAATGGCGATTTAGATTTTGCAGATGCTGGAGAACTTGTTTATTCATCACCAGGAACAACTGCCGCAGTTACTTCGTCTATTACGGTTCCTACTACAGCTATAACTGGTAATGTTAGAATGCGTGTAATAATGAAAGACGGAGCAATTACAAGTCCTTGTGAGTCATTTACATACGGCGAAGTTGAAGACTATACTCTTTCAATTCAACCAGGAACTACAGGAACAACTTGCTCAGCTCCAACGGGCTTGACAAATTCAACGGTTGGAACAACTACAGCTACAGTTTCATGGGCTGCTGTTTCCGGAGCTTCTAATTATACCGTGCAATACAAACAATCAACCGCTACAACCTGGACATCTGTTTCTACTGCGAGTACAAGTTATAATTTCACAGGTTTAACAGCATCAAAAGTATATAACTGGCAAGTGCGGACTAATTGTTCAAGTGGAAGCAGTACTTATACTGCTGGCGCCAATTTTACAACGCAAGCTATTATTTCTTCTTGTACAGATTCGTATGAAGCAAATAATTCGTTATCTGCCGCAAAAACAATCTCAGTTAACACAAATATCTCAGCAAAAATAGGAACAAGCACTGATGTTGATTGGTTTAAGTTTTCGAATACATCAACAGCTAAAAATATACGTGTCACATTATCTAGTTTACCAGCAGATTATGACTTAAGATTGTACAATAGTGCAGGAACATTATTATTTACCTCAGCAAATGGTGGAAATACAACTGAGCAAATTAAATATAACAATTCACCGGTTGGAACATATTACATTAGAGTGTACGGATACAATGGAGCTTTCAATGCAAATTCTTGTTATACATTGCGTGCTGATATTTCAAGTACAGCATTTAAGCAAGTTGAAGGAGCAGAAGAGTTGGAAGAAATAACACAAACTGAAATTATCGATGTTTATCCGAACCCAACAAATGGTTCGTTCACCTATTTAATTGATTCGGAAATGGTTGGTGAGTATGATTTAACTGTTACCGATTCTTATGGAAGAATTGTTTTCCAGGACAAAATTAATAAAGACGAACAAATCTTTAAAAATACAGTGGGATTAGAAAATTCATCTGAAGGAATTTACTTCGTTTCATTGGTTAATGGAAGCAAGAAACATGTTGTCAGATTAATGATTGTAAAAAATGACTAAATAGTACAACCGATTTAGGATAAGGCTTCTCATGTTGAGGAGCCTTTTTTTTTGATGGTTAGATGTTTATTCTAGAGAATTAATTATTTATAACCGCTAGATTTATGATGAAGTTCTTTGATTCAAATGAAGAGTTACTATTCAGCTATTCTAGCTTAAATTGTATCAGTCTAATTTCACACATCTCACGTAATGACCCATAATCCAACTGGTTTCACCATATCGGAATCCAATTGAACCGTCTTCATATTGTATAACGCTTAGTGTATTGGTTGTTGTTTCATACGCAGTAGGGTCAATAATTGCTTCGCACCAGTAGGTTACAGAACCTCCAACTCCTCCACAACCCACATCTCGCCATCCTGCCGGTTCAATATTCAAACCTGTTTTGTTTGTTCCGCCCAACGTATCCCAATCTTTTACGCTAATCAAATCACTTAATTGAAAATTGGACCCAGAAACATACTGTTCTAAATTCCCCCAATCATCAGTTGTGCTAATTCGCCATCCTTCAGGTGCAATTCCGCGGGGATCGTTAATTGCGAATGAATTGTACAATTTACCATAACGTTTCAATTCTTGATTTGCTCCATCATCATTCGTAATCGTTACATAACACCACGCAGCTTTTCCGGAAAAACCGGCTTCTTGCCATGCCTCATCGGTTTGTGCTTGAGGGATTGGGTCACCATTTTTGAATTGTGTAACATCTAGGTTTTTTGTCATCCATGTTTGTGTTCCAAGCTGAACGGTATTTTGACAATAAATGGATCCTGACAATAGAACGAGGCAAAGGATTAAAATTTTCATTCTTGTACTATTTTATATTTAAATTATTCTTCAATTATTTCTATCACAAAACGGAATCCAACTTGAGGGGAAGGTAGGTTTATTTTTTCTAAAAAAGCATATTCGCTACCCAAATTTTGGCAATTTTCGAGCATGCTGGCAAATGAGCCTCCAAATACGTAATCTGAATTCAACACAGCCTCAGCAACATTTCCATTTAGATTATATAGACCATTGCCGCATGGGTAATAAGAATCAACTGGCGCTGTGAATTCAAATCCGTCCAAGGCTCTACTCATCTTTAATGTATTCAATTGATTTTTTCTGTAATTTAAATCAATTAATAATTTATTTTCATTGTATGTTGAATAATCTAAAAGCGGGTTGTAGTTCATTAAATACTCACCTTTTGAATTTACTTGATAGGGTCCTCCCCAGCTATAATTTGAACTAGTTGATCCACATTGACTGGCAACTATTTGTTGCTTTAATGTAGGAAGTGAAAAACGTACTTTTTGAAAAGCTCTTTTTGAATCGGAATTATAGCAATGAGTCATCCATTCGCAAAAAGCAATCATTGACTCTCGAGTAATATTTACCACTGGATGATTGGGAAACTGAGAAGAATAATGTTGGTATTGTATGAGCGAAGTTTCATGTTTCCAATTTTTATCTTCTGACATGTACTTGTTTTTTAAGCTAGAATCTTTTAAAGAATGTATAAAATAATTATACAATTTATTACTTACTTCAAATGCTGAAATGTGGAAAGAATGTTGAACGAAAATATCTACTGTATCATTGAATAAGTTGCCGTAATCTTTGGCGATGTAGCATCCAGAAGGAAATCGTTTTAGATTTTTCTCAATTAATTTTGCATTTACTAAAACAGGTTTATGGTTCATATGAAATTTTTCAATTTCTGCAAAAACACGAAATCCAACCCACATTTCTGCAATTTTCATGGTGTCACGTGAGGAAATAACTAATTGATTACCATTACTAATCCAACCGCCTCCTTTACAAATGGTATTTTCTTCGACCATTTCTGCAACATTTCCTGAAATGTTAAATAAACCATATCCATTGGGTTGGTATGAATCTACCAAATCTGTCGCATAAGAATCATTAAGTGCTCCTGCAACCCCTAAATAATCTCCAATGCCATGCATGAAATTCGCTAAATAAGATCCTTTTAGTTTTCCTTTGTTCGCTCGCAAAGTTTTATAACCCCAAGGATAAATAGTGCCTTCAGGTAAACCACCACGAGCGCCAATCTCCCATTCTTCCTCCGAAGGTAAACGGTATATAATTTTTTTGATATTCTTGTCGTTCATTTCTTTGTTTTCCTTTTCGGTTAACCACAGGCAATAGTTTTTGGCTTGATCATAGCTTATTCCAACGACAGGGTAGTTTTGGAATGCCGGATGTCGAAAATAATATAATTCCCCCCATTTTTAAGACAGCTGGTTAAAGTGTAATTTTAACAGTTGTAATATGAAAAAAGAAAGACGCAAATTTAGTGCTGCCTTTAAAGCGAAAGTGGCACTCGAAGCAATCAAGGAAA
>Ga0247831_1005685_pt1 | contig 15362 bp, 15 predicted proteins | sample LaCruzMarch2015__9_FD_192406 | JGI IMG/M metagenome (GOLD analysis project Ga0247831, IMG submission 192406) | Freshwater microbial communities from meromictic Lake La Cruz, Castile-La Mancha, Spain - LaCruzMarch2015_1m | ecosystem: Environmental > Aquatic > Freshwater > Lake | place: Spain... | reverse complement strand
CGCAGCCGCATGATCGCGGTGGTGATGTCCTACCTGGACAACCAGTTCTACCCGGTCGTGCTGGAGAAGATCTCGCAGCGCATGCAGCGCGACGGCTACCACGTGCTGCTGTTCATCGCCGACACCCGCGAGGTCGACTCCGTGCTCGCCGAGCTCATGCAGTACCAGGTGGACGGCGTGGTGCTGGCCTCCACCTCGGTGTCCAGCGCGCTGGCCCTGCGCTGCTCGGACGCGGGCGTGCCGGTGGTGCTGTTCAACCGTACCGTGCGCGACGGCCAGGTCACGAGTTCGGTCACCAGCGACAACTACGAAGGTGGCAGGCTGGTGGCCCGCCACCTGGTCGACCTCGGCCATGAGCGCATCGCCTACATCGCCGGCATGGAAGACAGCTCCACCAACCTGGACCGTGAGCGCGGGTTCCGGGACGCCCTCATCGAACACGGCCGGCGCTGCTTCGGGCGGGCGGTGGGCAACTACGACTTCGAGGCGGCCAAGCTGGCCGCGCGGCAACTGTTCGCCGGCCCGGCCCACCAGCGCCCGGATGCCGTCTTCGTGGCCAACGACCACATGGCGATTGCCGTGATGGACACCCTGCGCATGGAGCTGGGCCTGCGCATCCCGCTGGACGTGAGCGTGGTCGGTTTCGACAACGTGCGCCAGGCGGCCTGGGGCTCCTACCAGCTGACCTCGGTCGACCAGGACGCCGACGCCATGATCGAGGCCACGGCCGCTCTGCTGCTCGACCAGATCGACGGCAAGGTGCACAGCAGCTCGGTCGTGCTGCCAGTCAGGCTGGTCGTGCGCGGTTCGACCCTGCGCCGCAACAGCCTCAAGGGGAAACCATGACACACCACGCCATGGCAGCGGTTGCCGGTATCCACCAGACGGCAGGCATGCGCGGATTCGCGTCTGAATTCCGCGACCTGGACCACTACATCCGCGTCATCACCGACCGCATCTGGGAAGGCAGGCGCATCGACGACATCCGCACCTACTACAGCGACCCGTGCATCGTGGAGACACCGATGTCGGTCAGCACTTCCGTGGCGGATGTGATCAGCGGCACCCGGGCCACGCTGGCGATGTTCCCCGACCGCCGCCTGCTGGCCGAGGACGTGATCCAGTCGGGCGACGACCTGCAGGGTTTCCTGAGCTCGCACCGCATCATCTCGCCGATGACGCATCTGGGCGAGGGCAGCTTCGGCCGGGCCACCGGCGCGCGCGTGCATGCCCGCACCATCGCCGACTGCGTCTGCAAGGACAACCGCATCATCCACGAATGGCTGGTGCGCGACCAGGCGGCGATCGCGCTGCAGATCGGCACCACGCCTCGCGCGCTGGCGCAGCAGTGGCTTGACCAGCGCGGCGGCTGGAACAAGCCCGAGGCCGGCCCGGCACCTGCCGGGTATGTGTCGCATGTCAGTGCGCAACCGCAGGCGCGCCTGCACGCCCAGGGCCTCGAGGCCCTGTTGCGCCGCAATGGCGAGGTGGCCGCGCTGTACGACGATGCCGCCCACCTGATCGGGCCCGGCGAACGCAGCTGCTACGGGCATGCCGAGATCGCCGATTTCTGGCAGGGGTTCGCCGCATCGTTCCGGGTCACGCAGTTCGCCATCGAGCACCTCGTGCTGCAGCGGGACACGCCCACCAGTGGCCGGCCGGAGCGCATCGCGCTGCGTTTCAGGGCCCATAGCGTGCATGAGCCGCTGACGCTGGAGGCACAGCGCTTCGGCAAGGGTACGGGGCGCCCGGTCGAACTGCTGGGCATCGTGCATGCCGAACTGCTGCAGGGCCGTGTGCTTCGCCAGTGGGTCCTGCTGGACGAGGTGGCGCTGTGGATGCAGATCCTGGCCCCTCAAACCTGACGCCGCAACCGTCCGGACACACCATGGCCCGAATCCAACTCAAGGACCTCGTCAAGACCTGGGGGTCGTCTGTCGGCGTCAAGCGCATGAGCCTGGACATCGCCGATGGCGAATTCCTGGTGCTGCTGGGCCCCTCCGGTTGTGGCAAGACCACCACCATGCGCATGGTGGCCGGCCTGGAGGACCCGACTTCCGGCGAGATCTGGATCGGCGAGCGCTATGTCAACGCGCTGGAGCCCAAGGACCGGGATGTGGCGATGGTGTTCCAGAGCTACGGCCTGTACCCCAACATGACGGTGTACGAGAACATCAGTTTTCCGCTGCGCATCCGGGGCACTCCGAAAGACGAGATCCACCCGGCGGTGATGAAGGCCTCGGCCAAGGTCGAACTCGACGACTTCCTGCAGCGCCGCCCCAAGGAACTCTCCGGCGGGCAGCGCCAGCGTGTCGCGCTGGCGCGAGCGATCGTGCGCCAGCCCAAGGTGTTCCTGATGGATGAGCCCTTGTCCAACCTGGACGCCAAGCTGCGGGTGAGCATGCGGGCGCACATCAAGCACCTGCACCACGAACTGGGCGTGACCACCATCTACGTGACCCATGACCAGGTGGAGGCCATGACACTGGCCGACAGGGTGGTGGTGATGAGCAAGGCCGAGGTGCAGCAGATCGGCACGCCGGAGCAGATCTACAACGACCCGAACAACCTGTTTGTTGCAGGGTTCATTGGCGCTCCGGCCATGAACCTCGTCCGGGGGCAGTTGCGCCAGGGTGTGTTCGTCGCGACTGGCCCTGCGTTTTCCGTGCGCGTCGCCGGGTTCAAGGCCCTTGACCAGGACGATGTGGTGCTGGGGGTGCGCGCCGAGGACATCGCGGTGGTGCCGCAGGCACAGGCGCAGATCGCGGGCGAGGTGTTCTCGTTCGAACTGCTGGGCGACGCCACCACCGTGACGCTTCGGCTGGCGGATCAGTTCATCACCGCCAAGGCGGGCAAGGAATTCCGTGCCGAGATCGGCGCCCCCGGCGGCTTCGCGGTCGGCGCCGACCGCTGCTACCTTTTCGACGGCCAGACGCAGAACCGGATGCGTCTGTAACCCCTCCTTTGACCGGCCCTTCCAGGAGTTCACCATGCCTTTTTCCACCACGCGCCGCACGCTTCTGGCTTCTGCGGTCCTGCTTGCTGCGATGCCCGGCCTCAGCCAGGCGCGTTGCGAGTCCCTCACCAACGTCAAGCCCGGCGAGATCAACATCGTCGGTAACTCCTTCCCGGCGCTGCAGCACATCGCCAAGGAAATGCAGTCCTGCACCCAGGGCGGCCTGAAGGTGCAGTTCAAGATGACGCCCCAGATCCAGCAGGAGGTCCAGCAGGCCTTCGGCTCCTCGGGAAAGTCGGCGTTTGATGCCGCGGTGGTCTCGATGGGCGTGTTTGCCGATCTGCAGAGCAAGGGGCAGCTGCAACCCATAACCGACCTGGTCAACAAGTACAAGGCCAAGTACAAGATCGAAGACAACATGTTGATCAAGGTGAACGGCGAGGTGATGGCCATCGCCTTCATGCAGAACGCCCAGAACCTGTTCTACCGCAAGGACCTGTTCGACAAGCACGGTCTGAAGGTGCCAGCGAGTTATGCCGACATGATGGCCGCGGCGAAGACGCTCAAGGAGAAGGAGCCCGGCATCGAGTTCCCGATTGCCCAGACCTTCGCCAAGGGCTGGGACAGTGCCACCGAGTTCACCAACATCTTCGCCGGACACGGGGGGCGCTTCTTCAAACCCGGTTCCGCCGCGCCGGACTTCAACAGCGACGCTGGTGTGAAGGCCCTGGAAACCATGAAGGCCATGACGTCCTACATGACCCCGAACTACCTCGCCTCGAACTCGGACGATGTGATGAACCAGTTCCAGCAAGGCAAGGCAGCGATGGGCGTGTTGTGGGCCTCGCGCGCCTCGCGCATGGACGACGCCGCCGCATCGAAGATCGTGGGCAAGATGGAGTTCACGGCGGCTCCCGCTGCAGTGTCCGGCGGCAAGTCGGCCACGCACCTCTGGTGGGACGGTGTGGCGATGCCCAAGAATATCGCGGGCGACCGCGAGACCGTGTTTCAGGTCCTGATGGAGGCCCTGGACGAAGAGACCATGCGCCGCGGCAACGATCTCACCATCTGGATCCGTTCGTCCTACAAGCCCACACGCTTCGGCACGGGTGTCTCGGCATCGGCCAAGGCCGGCGCGCCCATCTGGCCCACCGAGCCCTACTTCGGCCTGGCCCACGGTGAAATCGGCAAGGTATTGCCGGATGTGATGACGGGCGCAATGTCGCCGAAACAGGCCCTGGATGTCGCTGCTGCAGCCTATGTCAAGGCAGCAACCGAAAAGGGCTTCATCAAGTAAGCAGGTATCGACCGGGCATCGACTCCACCGCCGCCATGAAGACCCGCAGTTTCCTGCAGTTCGTGGGCCCCTCCGTGCTCATGATGCTGCTGTTGCTCGCGATTCCGATGGCCACCACCTTCTACCTGTCGGTGCGCAACTGCACGCTGGACATGGAGATGGTCAAGGTGGAGGAGTCGAGCCCGTTTGGCAAGAAGGAGGTCCTGACCCAGCGCGCCCGGCTGGACGCATCGGGAAGGGCCATCCAGACCTGTCGCTTCGTCGGTCTGGACTATTACCGCAAGGTCCTGGGGCTCGAGCGGGCCGCAGATCCGTCTGCAGTGCCTGCGGCAGAGGCCTCTGGTGCGGGCGGCGCCACGGCGCCCGCGGCCAGGGCGGACAACGAGTTTTTCGGTGCCCTGCAGTTCACGATGGTCTACACCTTCGTGACACTGCCGTTCGTGCTGGTGATCGGCCTGTTGCTTGCGCTGGCCGTGAACGGTGCCACGCAGCGACTGAAGAGTGTCTTCATCTCCGCCTCGCTGCTGCCTTTCATCATCACGCCAGTGGTCGCTGCGCTGTCGATCAAGTGGCTGTTCCGCGACAACGGCCTGGTGCCCTACCTGCTGTCCCAGGTGGGCATCGAGGTGTTCTGGATGGCGCAGGCCTGGTCGGCCAGGCTGCTCATCATCGTGTACGGCATCTGGCACGTGGTGCCATTTGCCTTCATCGTGTTCTACGCCGGTCTGCAGTCGGTGCCGCAGGACTCCCTGGAGGCTGCCACCATCGATGGCGCCAGCCGCTGGCAGCGGCTGCGCTATGTGACGCTGCCCCATCTGATGCCGCTGGTCGTGTTCGTGACGCTGATCCACCTGATGGATGCCTACCGGGTGTTCGAACCCGTCATCGTGCTCACGCAGGGGGCCTTCACCACCAGCGTGCAATACCTCACCTACTACATCCTCCTGCAGGAGAACAATCCCTACAAGGCGAGTGCGGCGGCCGTGTTGACGCTGATCGGCATCCTGATCCTGCTGATCCCCCTGCTGGTGAAGACCTGGCGCGAACAGAAGGCGGGTGTCTGATGCAAAAGCGCAGCCTGCCTTTGTCGGTGATCCTGTACGGCGGCCTGGCTCTGTGGCTGGTGCTGGCGTCGCTGCCCATCGTCTGGACGGCGGTGATCTCGTTCCGCCAGTATGTCGATGCCTTTTCTGCGCCGGTGAAGTGGGTCGCGCCGTTCACCTTCGAGAACTACTCGCGCTTGTGGATCGAGAAAGAGTTCTACCGCAACTTCCTCAATACCGCGCTGGTGACGGTTTTCACGGTCACCATCTCGCTGACAGTCGGTTGCCTGGCGGGTTATGCCTTGTCGCGCTACCGGGGCTCGCTGGGATTCTGGCTGCTGCTGGTCGCGCTGGTGTTCCGGGCCATTCCACACTCCAGTCTGCTGCCGTCGTTCTTCACGATCTTCGATGCGCTGGGCATCCGCAACACCTATTTCACGCTGATCTTCGTGCTGGTGGCGATCAACCAGCCGTTCACGATCTGGATGCTGCGCTCGTTCTTTGTCAACATTCCCAGTGAACTCGACGAGGCGGCGCTGGTGGACGGCTGTACCCGCTTCCAGGCGTTCCGGCGCGTGATCATTCCGGTGATGTGGCCGGGGGTGGTGACCACCGGGTTGTTCAGCTTTCTGTTGGCGTACAACGATTTCCTGCTCAGTTCTGCCTTGACCAATGCCGAGAAGATGACGATGCCGGCGGCCATCGCGAACTCGATCACCGCCGAGAGCGAGGCCTTGCTGATGCAGGGTGTCGCCGGTGCGGTGAGCATCACCATTCCGCTGATCATCCTGATCGTGGTTTTCCAGAAGCAGATCGTGGGTGGCCTGACACAGGGCGCCGTGAAGGGATAGCCATGTTGAAGTCGGGCGATGTTCATGCACGCAACCGCGCGGTACTGGCCCCGCTGCGGCAGGCCCAGTACGACTATGACCCGGACCGGGTGCGGGCGACCCTCGTGCAAGCCTTTGCCCCTGGCGCCGTGGTGCATCTGGCCACGCCCTTCGAAGACCTCGACGGTGCCGAGGAACTGTACGCCCGCGCCTACCTGCCCCTGCATGCCGCCATTTCGGACCTGGAGCGGCGCGACTGGATCGTGGTCGCAGGCCCCAGTGCCGATGGCGACGACTGGGTGGGCTGCTGCGGCACCTACACCGGCACCTTCACACGACCCTGGCTGGATATTCCACCCACCGGCCACCAGGTGGCGATGCGGTTCCACGAGTTCTACCGGCTCGAAGATGGCCGGGTCGTCGAGATGCAGGCCCTGTGGGACATCCCCGAGCTGATGCTGCAGGCCCGGGCCTGGCCCATGGCACCGGCGCTGGGGCGCGAGTGGCAGGCTCCCGGCCCGGCCACCCAGGACGGTCTGGCCGAGCACCCCTGGGACGCGGGTGCCTCCACGCGCAACCGGCAACTCGTGCTGGACATGCTGATCGGCCTTTCACGGCATGCAACAGGCGGTGTCGCTGCGATGGAGCTCGAAAAGTACTGGCACCCGCGCTGCAACTGGTACGGTCCGTCGGGCATCGGTACCAATCGCGGGATTGCCGGGTTTCGCCACTGGCACCAGATTCCGTTCCTGCGTGGCATGCCGGACCGCAGCGGCGCGTCGTCCAGCGGAAAGAACGACCTGTTCGCCGACGGCAACTACGTGGCTGTCACCGGCTGGCCCAACATGCGTGCCACGATCTCCGGCGACGGCTGGATGGGCATCGCGCCCGCCGGCCAGAAGATCACCATGCGCAGCCTGGATTTCTGGCGCTGCGAGAACGGCCTGATCCGCGAGAACTGGGTGCTGGTCGACCTGCTGCATGTCTACCGGCAGATCGGGGTGGATGTGCTGGGCCGCATGCGCGAATTCAACAAGGCGCGGGCCCTTTGACGGTCCGTCCCGCCCGCGCTTTTCATCGAGACACCACCTTTTCTGGAATTGCCATGCTCACCGAAGAACAGATCCGCCAGCGCTTCATCCCCTTCAGCGGCCTGCGCTACAGCACCGAGGCCTTCATCGACTACCGAATCCCCGAATGCGCACCGAAGAAGAACTACGCCCTGATCGGCCCCGGGGTCTCGCAGAACCCGAACCAGCCGGTGAGCCTGCGCGAGAAGCACGGCTTCCAGGTGGGCGGCGTGTCCATGCCCAACGGCAAGACCAACCCGCCCCACATGCACTTCACGGCCGAGGTGTTCATCTGCGTCAAGGGCCCTTGGGAGGTGCACTGGGGCTTCAACCCCGAGCGCCTGGTGGCCGAGGTGGGCGAGGGCGACATCGCCACCGTGCCGACCTGGATCTACCGCGGCTTCAGGAACCAGGGGCCGGACGACGCTTTCCTGTTCACGGCCCTGGGGCAGGACGACACCGGTGGCATCCTGTGGGCGCCGCAGACGCTGGATGCCGCCCGCGCACAGGGCGTGCACCTGACCGAAGACTACCGCATCATCGACGAGCAGTCCGGCCAGAAGTGGGACGACAGCCTGCAGCGCCTGCAGCCCATGACCCCGCAGGAGATCGGGCAGCTGCGGGTCTGGAGCCCGGAACAGATGGCCAGGCGCATCGTGCGGTTCTCGGCGCTGGACTGGTCTTCGCAGGCCCTGCTGGACTCGGCGCTGCCGGGTTGCGGCGCAGAACTCGCACCGGTGATCGGGCTGGGCCTCACGCAGGACCGCAACCACGCGGCGCCGGTGTCCAATGCGCACGGCTTTTCGCTGGAATGGCTGCGTATCCCGCCCGGTGGCCGCGTGTCGCGCCACGCCCTGCAGGAAAAGCAGGTGCTGATCGTCTACCGCGGCAGCGTGGGGATCGACGTGCAGGGTATCGACGGCATGGTGCGCAGCACCGCCAGCGGCGCCTCTGATGGCTGGGACAGCTTCGCCATGCCGGCCAACTGCTGGCGCAGCCTGCACAACACCGGCGCCCAGGAGGCGGTGGTGCTGCTGATGACACCGGGCGATCACCGCAAGGCCATCACCTGGGCGCCGGAGGTGCTGGAGGCCGCCGCCGCGCAGGGGCTGGCCATCGACGCCAACGGGTATGTCGCGCCCAAGCGTTTTGTCGACCGTTCGCAGCGCTGAGCCCTTCTGCTTCCGCCCCGTCCTTGTCCTTCCTGCTGGAGAAACCCGCGATGTCGCACCGCATCCTCACCACCCACGTCGGCAGCCTGCCGCGCCCCGAACGCGTGGTCACGCAACTGTTCGCGCAGGACAGCGGCCTGAACTACGCCGAAGCCGACTTCGACACCATCATGGCCGCAGAGGTGGCCGAGGTGGTGGCGCGCCAGGCGACGTCGCGCGTCGATGTGGTGAGCGACGGCGAGATGAGCAAGATCTCGTATGCCACCTACATCCGCCACCGGCTGACCGGCTTCACGCTCGGCGAGATGCCGCGCGCCACCCCGCGCGACCTGGACGACTTCCCTGACTTCAAGGAGCGCCTGTCCAAGCTCGGCGCGACGCCGAAGTACCAGCGCCCGATCTGCACCGGCCCTATCGCGGTGAAGGACCTCAGCGGCCTGCACAAGGACATCGCCAACCTGCAGGCGGCCTGCGCTGCGGCAGCAAAGCCCGGCAGCCCGCCGTTGCGCGCGTTCATGAACAGCGCGTCTCCCGGGGTGATCGCGGTGTTCCAGCCCAACAAGTACTACGCCAGTACCGAGCTCTACCTGCATGCGCTGGCCGACGCGATGGCGACCGAATACGAAGCCATCGTGGCCGCCGGCCTCGACCTGCAGATCGATGCGCCCGACCTGGCCATGGGCCGGCACATCAAGTTCCGCGATGTGGACGACGCCGAATTCCTGCGCAACGCGCACCTGCAGGTGGAGGCGCTCAACCACGCCTTGCGCAAGGTGCCGGCAGAGCGCATCCGCATGCATGTGTGCTGGGGCAACTACGAGGGCCCGCACCACTACGACATCGGCCTGGAGAAGATCCTCGACGTGGTGCTGAAGGCCAAACCCGCCACGGTGCTGTTCGAAGGCGCCAACCCGCGCCATGCCCATGAGTGGGAGGTGTGGGCCCAGGCCGGCAAGGCGGGCCGCATCCCCGACACCAAGATCCTGGCGCCCGGCGTGCTGGACACTGTCAACAACTTCATCGAGCATCCGCGCCTCGTGGCGCAGCGCCTGCTGACCTATGCCAACATCGTCGGGCGCGACCGGGTGATGGCCGCCACCGACTGCGGCTTCGGCACCTTCGCCGGTTTCGGCGCCATCCACCCGCCGATCTGTTTTGCCAAGCTCGCCAGCATGGCCGAGGGCGCCGAGATGGCCAGCCGGGAGCTGTGGCCATGACGGCCTGGCCCGACCATGCGCGCCCGCTGGACACGCGGCTGCCCGACATGCTGCGCAGTGGTCGGCGCCTGCGCGGCATCTTCAACGGCATCCCGTCACCCGCCATCGTGGAAATGTGCGCCTATGCGGGGTTCGACTTCCTGCTGATCGACAACGAGCATGGCAGTGCCGGCATCGAGACCACTGAACACATGCTGCGTGCGGCCCGCGCCAGCAACCTGCCCACGCTGGTGCGCTGCCTGGAGCACGACATCGCGCGCACGCTGGACATCGGTGCCGGCGGCTTGCAGATTCCGATGGTCGGCACGGCGGACCATGCGCAGTCGCTGGTGGAGCGCATCAAGTACCCACTGCCGCCCGGCGCGGCCGGCATCAGCGGCCGGCGGGGCAGTGCGTTTTCGTCGCGCGCGGCAGGGTATGGCGCCTTCGGCGGCCCAGCCCACACGGAACGCAGCAACGCCGGCATCGCGCTGGTGGTGATGATCGAGACGCCGGAAGGTGTCGCGAACGCGGCCGCCATCGCCGCGGTGCCCGGCGTGGACGCGGTGTTCGTCGGCCCCAACGACCTGGCCCACGCCATGGGGTACGAGAACCGCTGGAACGAAGCGCCGGTACAGGCGGCCATCGAGCACGCGCTCAAGGCGGTGGCCGCTGCAGGCAAATGCCCCGGCATCCTGGCACTGACCCCCGAGGATGAAGACCGCTATGCCGCCTGGGGCGCACGCTACTTCGCCACCGTCAGCACCGCCATCATCACCAAGGCGCTCAAGGATGCGGCGCAGGGCGGGCGCGCGCAGCTGGCTTACTGACAACGCGTTCCCGGGACATCTGTCCGTCTGCTTTTTCAGGGTGCTGCGGGCCAGTCATTGCCGGTTGCCGCCCACTGCCGCGGCCATGATCGGCTTTGCCCACTGCGGCACCCGACCCAGGGCAATGTGCGACACGATGCGCCCGCAGGCCATGTGCAACAGCAGTACGGGGTGTGGCGGCTGCCCCTTCTTGGGGTCCGCGTCGGCGCTGTTGTCGAACACACGCAGGCTGGCCAGGTGCGGCAACAGTCTGACGAGGTTGGCGCGGCTGTTCACGTAGCGCTCGCGGATTTTCTGCTCCGGGATGTCGTGGCCGCCTGCGGCCACACGCTCCTGGACCCGTTGCATGTGGAGCTCCACAGAGGTCAAGCCCGCATACCAGACATGCACCTGCGCACCTGCCGCCGCACCAGCCAGCAGCATGTCCGTGAATGTGGCGGCGCCCAGTGTGGTTTCGAACGCGAAGTTGAGGCCTGCATCGAGGGCCCGCGCCAGGCCGTCCCGGCCCATGGCCCAGGCATGTGCATTGGCGGTTTCCTGGTCCATGCCGGGATGCGCTTGCAGCAACGCGCGCGCGGCGAGGTCGGGGTTGAAATAGGGGACATTGCGTGCCAGCAACGCCGCTCCGCCAATGCTGCTCTTGCCGGCGCCATTGACGCCGGCAAGAACAAATACCTGCGCCGCCACGGCTAGCCGGCCTGGGTCGTCCTCGCAGTCTTGCGAGCCTTGCGCGCCCCACCGGCCGCACGCACGGCGGCGGCACCCATGGCTTCGGGTTCCATGGCAAACGCGTCCGCCATGGCCTGTGCAGCATCGGGGCCCTGCATGCGCGAGAACATGTCGTCGAACTGGCGTGTCAGCGCGTCGAGGTTCGGCGCCGCGGCTTGCTCCAGCTTGAGATAGCGGTCTACGGACATGAGCACCATGGTGGGCTCATCGTGGCGCGTGATGACGATGGCGCCCTCGGCCAGGACGGTGCGGGTGACCTTTTGCATGCCGGCGACCAGCGATGTAGCCGAGACGCTGGGCAAGGTGCGGGACAAACGCTCGAGGGACTCAGGACGAGCCGACAACACAGCAGCCATACGAATACCCCAATAGACCTAATTTGCCCATTTTAGCCATTCTCCGGGTCGTGTGTTGTCTCCCGCAGCTGCGCTTGCCGGATGCGTCCGGCCGGCGGCTGGCCAGGATATCGTCAAGCCCGACGGCACCCCAGGACAGATGCATGCCCGGCGCGGGCAGGGGGGCGGGCTAACCGGCCTGGACGGCGTGCAGGACCAACCCGCAGGCGGGTCGCAGGTCCAGGCTCAGGCGTCCGGCAGACTGCTGCAGACGGGGCAGTTTCAGAAGATCGGCCCGCCGGGCGATCTCGTCCAGATCCGCGAACTCCACCGTCATCGCGGTGGGCAGCACGCGGGCCAGGTCTTCCCGGGGCTGCAGGTCGATCGCCGATGGCCCGAGAGTCAGGCGGCCGGGCTGGGCGTCGCGGCTTGCGCGGGCGCCGGCGCGCTGCAGCCGCGCAGACCAGGCAGCCAGCTGATCCGCCGGCCCCGCGTAGTGCAGCACGCGCAGCGCGCTTGCGCCGTTGGCATGCTGCAGCAGCGAAGGCGACCGGACAAGTTCGGGCGTGGCATGCTGCACCCAGCAGAGGTAGGACGGGTCGCTGGCCTGCCACGGGGCATCGAAGTAGAGGAACCGCGCCATGCCCGAGCGTTCCGGTGTCTCCACCAGCCGCGACCAGTCCATCACCTCCCGGGGCGCGATGCCGTTGCGCAGGCACTGCGCATGCCAGCCGCGCGCGTCGCGGGTACCCAGGGCCAGCACATGCATCCCGTAGCGTTCATGGATGGCCGGCGTCAGCTGGTGGCCGGCCTGCGGGTCGGTGATCTGCATCAGTTCGATGTAGCCCACGCCGAACATGATGGAATGCTGCGAACTGCCGGCCGAGACCTTCTCGCCCTGGGCATTGGTGCGGGTGTGGTCCGCACGCTGCGTCAGCGTGAACCCGAGACCGCTGAAGAAAGCGCGCGCCGCGACCAGATCCTCGACGATGAATCCGATGTGATCGAGGTCGATATCCGATGTTTCGTAGGCCAAGTTTTGCATACCATCCGACTGAGTTTGCCGCTGAAAATCGGAGTGCATGGCCCGATCATCAAGCGGCAGATTCGTGCTGCGCCGCCAACCAGCGTTTCTCGAATTGCATCAGGCTGGAGTAGCCCAGCGCCGAATGTAACCACGGATGATTGTAGAAGGCCATCCAGTCCATCACGGCGCGTCTTGCCTGCTCTCGTCTGGCCAAACGCTGGCCTCGCAGCCGGTCGTGGATCGCCCGGACTTGCCATGCTCCTTCCCGGCATTGTCCGGGTGGGGCCATGCACTCTGAAATTCGGGGGCATGGTCAGTCAGGTGTCAACCCAAAGGAGGGATGTCAGTCAGGTGATGTCAGTCAGGCCAGGCGTTGCTAAACTCGCAGCAATGACCGACAACGACACCGAAGCCGCACGGCGCGCCTACTGGACGCAACAGTTCGAAGACGCTTACCAGTTCATGTTCGATGACATCCTGCCCTACCCGGTGCAGGAGTGCGGCGAGCGCTTCGTGTCGCTGCCCGAAGCGGCCAGTGCTGCCGGCGTGGAGGTGCAGTTCTCCGACAAGCCCCATGTGCAGCAGCTCGAGCGCCTGTTCTTCCTGCGTGAGGGCCAGATTGAAGGTTTCATCGGCGCAGCGCGCGAGATGAACCAGCGCGGCTGGATCCTGAAGGTCGAGGACGGCTACCGCACCCGCACCATCCAGAAGTACCTGGGCCGCACGCCGCAGGTGTTCGACGCGGTGCTGCGCAGCGTGATGTGGGAGCTCGGTGGCAAGGTGCCGACACCGGAATTCATGTTCCGCCGCTGCTCGGCGCTGGTGGCCACGGTGCCGAAGTTCGGCACCCACATGTCGGGCAGCGCCATCGACATCTCGGTGATGTGGCGGGATGACCCGGCGCGCGAGGTGGACCGGGGCGCGCCCTACATCGAGATGTCCGCGCTGACACCGATGGACTCGCCGTTCGTGTCGGCCCAGGCACGGCAGAACCGCCGCGACATCTCGGCGGTGATGGAACGGCACGGGTTCGTGGCCTATCCGTGGGAGTTCTGGCATTACTCCAGTGGCGATGCCTACGACGAGTTCCTGCGCGGCACGGGCCGGCCGGCCCGTTATGGCGCAGTGGATTGGGACCCCGCGACAGGCGCAGTCACTCCGCTGGCAGATGCGACGCAGCCACTCAACAGCGAAGATGAGGTCCGCGCGGAAATAGACGCGGCGCTGCGCCGCCAGTCCTGACAGAATGGGACTGCCATGAAGTGCCCGCGATGACGCCCGAACTGTCCCAGAAGCTGGCCGCTGCCGTCGACGCCATGCCGGCGTTTCCGAAGAGCGTCCAGAAGATCCTCGAGCTCACCCGGGATGTCAACTGCTCTGCCAAGGACCTGGTGCAGGTGATCGACCATGACCCGGTGGTGATGGTCAAGATCCTGAAGGTGGTGAACTCTGCCTACTATGCGCTGCCGCGCAAGATCACCTCGATCAACCATGCGGTGGTGCACCTGGGCCTCAACCCGATCAAGAACCTGGCCCTGAGCATCGCCGCCATCGGCATGCTGCCCCAGACCAGCGCCGCGGGCTTCGACTCCCAGCAGTACCTGCTGCACTCTCTGGCAACCGCCGGCCTGTCCCGCAAGATCGCGCTGCGCCTGGACGACGCGGACCCGATGGACTGTTTCACCGCAGGCCTGCTGCATGACTTCGGCAAGGCGGTGTTCGCGCAGTTCATGCCGGTGGAATTCAGCCAGGCACTGGCACGCAGCAAGGCGAGCGGGGGCTCCCTGCACCAGGCGCTGCGCGAGGTGATCGGCGTCGACCACACGGTGGTGGGCGCGATGCTGGTCGAGAAGTGGCGCTTTGCGCCGGCGCTGGTCGAGACCATCCGCAACCAGCATGGCGACAACCTGATCGACACCGACATGGTGGCCTGCGTGTTTGCCGCCAACCAGATCAGCAAAAAATCGTCTTTCGGGGATGCTGGCAACCCGCATGTGGAGCCCCTCACCCCGGCCATGGCGCGCCGGCTCGGTGGAGACCTTGGCCCATTGATGGAAAAGCTGGGGGATTTGACCCAGGTCTTCGAAGAAGCGCGGATCTTTGCGAAGCTCTGACAGGATTCTTCTCAGTAGTTTCCCTAGATCGATAAAACAACCAGAACTTTTTTGTGGGCATTGTCTCTACCCACAGCAAGCCGCTCCCCGTCACTTTCCACCACAAAGGTTCTCCCATGAAATTTGTTGCTACTCTTGCCCTGGCCGCTGCCGCTGTCACGCTGGCTGTTCCGGCCCATGCCCAGTTCGCCAAACCCGAAGACGCCATCAAGTACCGCAAGGCGGCACTGACCGTGATGGCCACGCACTTCGGCCGCGTGGGTGCCATGGCCGCCGGTCGTATCCCCTTCGACGCGAATGCAGCTGCCGCCAACGCAGCCATCGCCGAGTCCATGTCCAAGCTGCCGTGGGCGGGTTTCGTCGAAGGTTCCGGCACGGGCGACACCAAGGCCAAGCCGGAGATCTGGAGCAACGCAGCAGGCTTCAAGGCCGCCGGCGACAAGATGCAGGCCGAGATGAGCAAGCTGGCTGTCGCAGCCAGGAGCGGCAACCTCGACACCCTCAAGGCCGCCTTCGGCCCGGTCGGCGCGGCCTGCAAGGGCTGCCACGACGACTTCCGCAAGGACTGAGTCGGGTCCGCTTGGCCTGCCAGTTACCAGTACAACGCTGCTGTCACACAAAAGCCGGCCTTCGGGCCGGCTTTTTTACTGGTGCGCCCAGCATGGGCGCACTCCTGCGGGTGCAAGTCTCGCCGTAAGTTGATCACAGCGAACGAAGTGAAGCGCAACTGCATGAGGGCGACCGAGTGTGGGAAGGAAGCGTG
>Ga0247831_1005684_pt1 | contig 15366 bp, 12 predicted proteins | sample LaCruzMarch2015__9_FD_192406 | JGI IMG/M metagenome (GOLD analysis project Ga0247831, IMG submission 192406) | Freshwater microbial communities from meromictic Lake La Cruz, Castile-La Mancha, Spain - LaCruzMarch2015_1m | ecosystem: Environmental > Aquatic > Freshwater > Lake | place: Spain... | reverse complement strand
CGACAGCGGCTCGAGCCTGCCGATCGACGCCCACAGGGCCTCCGCCATGGCATCCGTCTTCGGGGGGAAGAACTCGAACGAGACGTCGATTTCGCCGGCGCCGATGAGGCGACTACGGCGGCCGTCCTGCTGTGTGGTATGCTGCATGTCGTCACCTTACCGTTTCGAAATCACTCGTTGTCGGCACCGTCGATGCCACCGCTGGCGCAAACCGGCCCGCCCTGCGCGTGTCCGTCGCGACACGACGGCTGAGCCAGATCTTTACTGTCAATCCTTCGCCAGCGACCGCCTGCCCCGGCACGAGCGTCCGCTCGTCCTCGATGACGAGCCCCGCCTCCGCAAGCCAGGGCTCGAGTTGCTCGATGGTGAAGCCGAGCCGCTGGTGGGCGAAGGCCTCGCGCAATTCATCCTGATCGTGCGCCGCGAAATCGACGATCAGCAGCCGCCCGCCGGGCGCAAGAATGCGGCCGGCCTCGCGCACCGCCCCGCCGGGGGCCGTCAGGAAGTGCAACACCTGATGCATCACCACGGTGTTGGCCGCCCCATCGACGAGGCTCAGGTTGTAGATATCACCCTGGCGCAGCTGGATGTGGGAAAGCCCGAGCGTCTCGAGCCGGGTGCGCGCATTGGCAAGCATAATCGGGTTGACGTCGATGCCGATGCCACGCGTGCAGCGATCGGCGAGCAGTTCGAGCGTCCGGCCAGTGCCCGTGCCGAGATCGACCAATGTGCCGAGACCGCCGCGCACCCCAGCGCCGGACGCATCGCCGGCGAGCAGGTCGCGCATCGCGGCCTCGACGATCGCCTCGTCGACATGGCGGCGCCGAATATCGTCCCACTCGGCGGCATGGCGGGCAAAGTAGGACTGCGCGGCGGCAGCGCGTTCGGCTTTCAGCGCGTCGGCACGCTCGCGATCACGCTTGAGCGTGGGATCGGCCGGATCGATCAGGTCGACCAAGAGACGTGACAGCGCGCCGGCGTGGCCCTGCTCGGTCAACCTGAGATAAACCCAGCTGCCTTCCCGGTAGCGCTCGATAAGGCCGGCATCGGCGAGCAGTTTGAGATGCCGACTGATCCGCGGCTGGCTCTGTCCGAGGACGTGGCTGATATCTTTGACGTTCAACTCCGAGGCGCTGAGCAGGGCGACCAGACGCAGACGAGTCGGCTCGGCCGCTGACCTCAGCGCCGTCACTGCTTCCTCGAACACCAGCCCCGCCATATCCCTCGCCTCTCCAAACCCGTCATTTTCGACTGGCTTGGCGCATATAAAGATATCTTTATGTCATTGCAAGCGATCCGGGCGATGCCCACAGCCAGGGACCGTGGCCCGGCGGGCTCTGGCCGCCCGGCGGACCCGCTATCGCCGCAGTCCCGCCCCGACACAGCCCTTAATCGGTTGGTAGGTGTCTGCCGCTATCGTCATTCCTTACCTGCTCACTGTTCAGGATCGGAAGCCCTCATGCTCGTCACCGATGTCGATTCGATCCAGCCCGACCGCATCGTGCCGGGCGCGCCGGTGGCACTGGTGCAACGACCCTCGCGCGCCGCGATCACGGGTCTCGCTACCGCGGCAATTGCAGCCACGAGTGTTCTGCTGGCGCCCTTCTGGCTGATCGCCTCTCGCATCATCGCCGAACCGGCGACGCTCTCGCTGGCCGGCGAGCAGCCCCTCGTGGCCCTCCAACTCGTGTTTGGCCTGATCGCCGCACTCGGTGTCGCCGGCTTCGCGATGCGCAGACTGTTCCGCCTGATCGGGCGCCGCCGTGACGTCTACATCGAAGCCGGCACCGTCACCGTCACCGACGTCTGGTTCGGCCACGCCAAACACTGGCAGCAGCCGCTCGCGGCCTTCTGCGGTCTCGCCCGCGTCATGCGTTCGACGGCATCCGGCACACGTCACATGATCGTTCTCATCCATCCGGATGCCCGCCGCCACGTCGTGTTGACCAATACCGCACGGCCGGACGGCGAGACCCTTGCAGTGCTGATGGACCAGTTCGGCCTGCCTGAGGTATCCGATCGCCTGCTTGCAGCCGAGGCGCGGACGGAGACGCAGGGTCAGCCGATGGTTGCCGAAGCGGCGGGTCGGCTTGCCGCATGAGCGGCGGGTCGGCTTGCCGCACGACGACGCGCCACCATGCTGTCGTCACGATCACATGGTGAAGATCGCGCTTGGCCAATGGGCCTCGCGGTCGTATGTCGGCGGCGGCCCGCACACCAGCGGCAAAGTTGCAGTTGCATGAAACGTTGCCATCGCCCAAGCTCTTTTAACGTTCGCGTCGTGGGCAGGTCGGTCGTGGATGGACAAGTTACCACCAAGCGGGGGTTCTGAGACATGGTTGAGATGATGAAGCGCGGCTCGCGCCCGTGGTGTGCGACGATCGCTCTTCTGCTTGGTGTGTTCGTCGGCGCTCTCGCAGTCCCTGCTGCGGCGTCCGACCCGGCGGTCGAATACATGCGCCGCGCCGCCAATGAACTGATCAACGCCCAGCGCCAAGGCACGCCCGAAGCGTTCAGTCGCGTCATAGACAGCTATGGTCACGTTCCGGCGATCGGCCTCGGCGCACTCGGCAATTATCGTGAGGGGCTCTCGGCAGGCGATCGCGGAAACTATTACAAGGGATTGACACGCTTCATCGGCCGTTACGCCTCGAAAGAAGCTGTGAAGTACCCAGTGGCGCGCGCAGAGTTCCCGAGCGGCGGCATCCGCGACGGGCGCAGCGTCATGGTCGACAGCCGCATCGTGCTGCGCGACGGCTCCACCTACGACGTGCGCTGGATGCTGATGCCGCACGGCCGCTCGTTCAAAGTGCGCGATGCGCAGGTCCTCGGGTTCTGGGTGAGCCCGTTCCTGCAGCGCCTGTTCGAGAACTACATTGCCGAGAATGGTGGCACGGTACGTGCGCTGGTGATCGCTCTCAGCCGATAACTGCTCTCAGCCTGTTCAACTGCTGAACACCGTCGGACCGTAGTGGTTAGGCTGCCGGGGCATTCACGGGGATTGCCTTCGCCGTGCCGATAGCGTGCCCTCGAGCAACCCTTCGAGACGGCGGCGGTGCTCGTCGCCGAGTGTGAGACGGATCGGCACGCTGCGCACCTTGTCGGCCAATTCCCCGCAGCGGCCAGGACTGCCGATCAGACGCACCTGATCCTTTTCCGTCGTCACCAACCCGGCCTGGACCGATTGAGCGGTATCGAGCAGTTCAGCGGCGTCTCGCTCGCTGAACGCATGATGATCGGAAAAGGCGAACGTGTGCACGACATCGCCGCCGTGCCGGCGCAGCATGTCGAAGAAGCGCTGCGGGTTGCCGATGCCGGCGAACGCGATCCAGCTGCCGCTGCGCAGCCAGTCGAGAGGTTCGCTCGGTTCGGCGGCGACGCTCAGTACGGGGCCCGGAAACCTCCCGCGCAATTTTGTTGCTATGTCGCCTTCGCCGCCGCTTGCGACGTCCCGACCGTCTTCGCCCCGTCCGTTGACCACGATCGCCGAGACCAGCGCCAGTTGCGCCTCGATCGGCGCACGGAGCGGACCGGCCGGCAGCACGCGGGCGTTGCCGATGCCGCGCACACCGTCCACCACGGCGATGGTCAGATCCTTGGCGAGCGCCGGGTTCTGCAGCCCGTCGTCCATCACGATGACGGTGGGTGGATCATCCCGCTCGCACAGCAACCGCGCGCCTGCCACGCGATCGGCCGAGACGCACGTCGGCGCCCGCCCGGCCAGCATCAGGGCCTCGTCCCCGACGTCGCGCGCCGTGTCGAGCGAACGGTCGACCATGCGCGTGCGGCCGCTGCGTCCACCATAGCCACGCGTCAGGAACGCCGGGCGCTCGCCCGCAGCTGCCAGCATCGCAGCAACCAGCAGCGCCAGCGGTGTCTTGCCTGTGCCGCCGGCGGTGAAATTGCCGATACAGATCACCGGCACGGGGGCTCGCCAGCGCGGGACCTGTCGCATGCGACGCACGGCGAGCATGCCGACCGCCTGCCCGGCGAGCCCGATCAGTGGGCGCCGGTGACCGTCGTCACGATACCACCAGCGAGGTTCCTCAAGGGGCACGCTCTACCTCCCTGGCCACCGGCATCAGGTCGAGCAGGGCGTCGCTCGTGCGTTCGAGCGCACCGGCGAGGCGGTCGAGGCCCGATGCTGCCGCACCTCGTCGGCGACCGAGCTCCGCGCTGTCGCCCAGCAGCCGCCCGGCGACATCAGCGAGCGCATCGGCGTCTTTGACCGTCACGGCGCCGTCCCGGCGGAGCAGTTCCCCGTAGGCATCTTCGAAGTTGCGTATACTCGGCCCGGTGAGGACGACCGTGCCGAAGCGCACTGCCTCGATCGGGTTCTGGCCGCCACGATCGATCAGCGACCCGCCAATGAAGGCGACAGGTGCCACGCTGTAGAATAACCCGAGTTCACCGATGGTATCGGCGACATAGACGTCGTCCGTAGGCCCCGGCAGCGCGCCGCTGCTGCGCCGCGCAACGCTCAGCCCCTGAGCTGTCGCCAGTTCGACGACGGATGCACCGCGCTCGGGATGGCGCGGTGCGATGATCGTCAGCAGGCCAGACAGGCGCTCGGCAAGTATGCGATGGGCGGTAAAGAGGATCCGCTCCTCGCCATCGTGGGTGGAGGCTGCCAGCAGCACCGGTCGCTTGCCGATTGCGGCCTGCAGGCCCTCCAACTGCGCCCGGTCGACAGGCAGCGGCGGCGCGTCGATCTTGAGGTTGCCGACATCGCGCACATCGCGTGCACCAAGCTCGCGGAAACGGCGCAACAGCGCTTCGTTCTGCGCGAGCACCAGCCGCAGCCGCCCGAACAATGCGCGCGCCGTCTTGCGGCTACGCCGCCAACGCTGGAACGAGCGCTGCGACACGCGGGCATTGACGACGGCAATCGGGATCGAGCGCTCCGCCGCCTCGATGATCGTGTTCGGCCAGATCTCACTCTCGGTGAGCACGATGAGGTTAGGCTGCCAGTGATCGAGAAACCGGTTGATCACGCTTGGCGCGTCGAGCGGCACGTACTGGTGGATCGCACCGGCGGGCAGTCGCTCTACGGCGATCACGGCCGACGTGACGGTACCCGTGGTGAGCAGGACGGAGAGGCCGGAGCGGCGCGCCATGAGGCGCGCGATCAACGGCAGCACGGCGTTGGTTTCGCCGACACTCGCGGCATGAATCCACACCAAGTCACCGGCCGGCCTCGCCTTCGAGGCGATGCCTTGCCGCTCCGGCCGACGTGCGGCGTCCTCCTTGCCTTGGCGCGCTCGCAGAGCAAGCAACGCGGGAGCGGCAGGCGTCAGCAACCGCGTTGCAGCACGATAGACTTTGAGGCCCCTGGTGACTTTGGCAGGCGGCGCCGTGGGGTCGTTGGATGGCGGACTGGCCTTAGCCAGATCGCCGCCCGCGATCGCGTAGGCACGCGTCGTCACCCGGCTCAACTCACGTTCAACCGCGACGCGGGCCGCCTCGCGCTCGGCTTCGCCCGCCGAGGCATCGACATAGATCGGCTCACCGACGACCACCCCGATCCGTGAATACGGCATGTTGACGGTCAGCCGGCTCCACGTATCGAAGGCGCGGAACCGGGACGAAGCCACGGCGACCGGTACGATCGGCCGGCCGGACAGCCGCGCCAACGTGACGATGCCAGGCCCGGCCTTGCGAGCAGGGCCCGGCGGCACCTCGGCGGTCATCGACACCGACCACCCTTCTTCCAGGCTGTCCATGGCCGCGCGCAATGCCGCCGCACCGCCACGGTCGCGCTTGCGCGTGCCAGCCCCTGCACCACGGATCAGTTCCATGCCGTGACGCGCGACGATGTCGCCGATCAGTTCGGCGTCACCATGTCGCGCCACCATGACGCGCACGTCCATGCCCGGCGGAGAGAAGGCCGGGATCATCATGAACTGTCCGTGCCAGAATGTGATGATACAGGGATGGGCCTCGCGCAGCCGTTCCATTGCGTCGGCCGGCTCATAAGTGATGACGGAGGATCGCTTCACGAACGCGATGTAGCGTGCGAGAACGTTGCCGCCGAAGCGGACCAACCGCTTCATCCTGGGCTTGTCTGCCGCCATTCCAGGGAGTCGTCCTGCCTGCTCGTCGGGGTCGGGGCGACCTAGCAAGGCCGCGCGCTGTCATGCTGCCTGCCGACGCGACTTCGCGCCATCCGCGATCGCAAAACGATTTGCCCCGCAACGTCAAGCCACACGCTGCATACTGCCGACACGGCCGGTTTGTAAATCCAGCGTTCTCCTGCCACATCCAGCCTACGATGGCGCGCCGATTCTGCTCGACCGCAACGACCTGTTCGACTAGGCACCGGCTCGGGTTGCATCGGCCGACAGGTTGACGTTGCGCTACATCCGGTCAAGTAGCTGGCAACATGATCGGCCGGCAGGCCTGAAATTTCGGGGCTTAGAACACACGCCATGCCAGGCATCATGAAACGCACGCGACGGGCCGTCAGCCGGGTGGCTTCCGCCGGCAAGCGCGCGCTCGTCGACATCACGCCGCAGTGGGCACGCGAGCCGTTGACGCCGTTCGCCGCCTACCTCGACATGCTGTTCGTCGATCATGGCCTGTTCCGGGTGTTCTACCTCAATCGCCACAAACTCTCGGGGAAGGCTTGGCGGGCGGCGCAGCCGGCGCCGCACCAGATCGCGTCGATCAAGGCGCTCGGCGTGCGTACCATCGTCAATCTGCGCGGCGCCTACACCTCCGGCAGCTACTGGCTCGAGAAGCGTGCGTGCGATCGGCTCGGCGTGACCCTGGTGAATTACAACGTGCGTTCGCGGGCGGCCCCGAGCCGGAGCGAACTGCACGGCGCGCGCGAACTGTTCGAGCGCATCGAGTATCCGATGCTGATGCACTGCAAATCGGGCGCCGATCGGGCCGGATTGATGAGCGTCCTCTACCTCTACCTGCACGAAGGCGTGCCGCTGGCCGAGGCCAAGAAGGCTCTGTCGCTCCGCTATGGCCACATCCGGCAGGCCGACACTGGCATTCTCGATTACTTCTTCGAGCGTTATCTCGCCGACAACGCGCGCCAGCCGATCGCCTTCTTCGACTGGGTCGACAACGTCTACGACCCCTCCGAACTGCATCGCAGCTTCAAGTCCAAGGGCTGGGCCAACCGGCTGGTCAATTCGATCCTGCGTCGCGAATAGCAGACGGTGCCACGGCTGCCGGCTCGCCGACCGTAAGGCTTTGTGTGCGCACAAGATCGCCGTAGATGCCGCCGGCCGCGATCAGTGCGGCGTGCGTACCCCGCTCGACGATGCGCCCGCCCTCCATCACGCAGATGAGGTCGGCATCCTGCACCGTCGACAGTCGATGCGCGATCACCAGCGTCGTCCGCCCATGCCGGAAGCGTTCGAGCGCCTCCTGCACCAGCCGTTCCGACTGCGTATCGAGCGCGCTGGTCGCCTCGTCGAGCAGCAGGATCGGCGCATTCTTGAGAATGGCACGGGCGAGCGCCAAGCGCTGTCGCTGGCCACCCGAGAGCCTTGCCCCACGATCGCCGATGATCGTGTCATAGCCCTGCGGCTGCTCGATGATGAACTCGTGCGCTGCCGCCTTCCGTGCCGCCTCCTCGATGTCGGCCTGACTGGCGCCGAGCCGCCCGAGTTCGATGTTGGCGCGGATCGTGTCGTCGAACAGCGTCACGTCCTGGCTGACGATGGCCATGCTATCGCGCAGGCTGGCGAGCGTGACGTCGCGAATGTTGGCGCCCTCGATCCTAATGGCTCCAGCGGTGACGTCGATCAGGCGGGGCACCAGATTGACGAGCGTGGTCTTGCCCGAACCCGAGCGCCCGACCAGGGCGACCGTGCTGCCGCCCGCCACCTCCAACGAGACGTCACGCACGGCAGCGCGCCCGTCGTCAGCCGTGCTGTCGTAGGCGAACGATACGGCTTCGAAGCTGATGCTCCCCCGCGATACGGTGAGCGGCCGCGCCCCTGCGCGCTCGACGATCTGGCGTTCCTCGTCGAGCACCTCGTAGATGCGTTCGACAGCCGCGAGGCCCTCCTGCACACGGGCCGAGAGTGCCCCGACCGCCCGGATCGGCTGGGCTGCGAGCAGCAGCGCCGTGACGAACCCCATGAAGTCGCCGACCGTGGCGCTGCCAGTCGAGATCCGCCAGTAGGCGAGGCCGACGACACCGGCGATGGCGACGCCAGCCAGCGCTTCCAGGATCGGTTCGATGCGGGCGCGGTTCCGCACCCCCTTCATGGATAGTGCCAGCACGTCGTCGAAACGCCGGTGGATGCGCTGCTCGGCGTAGGCTTCGAGGCGGAAGCTCTTGATCAGGCGGATTGCGCCGAGTTTCTCGGACAGTTCACCCATCATCTCGCCCATGCCGACCTGGGTCTGGCGCGCCACCTTGCGCAGGCGCTCGGAGATGCGAATGATCGGCACTGCTGCCAACGGGTAGACGAGCAACACGACGCTCGACATCACCCAGTCGAGGTAGAACATCGTTCCCACCAGCACCACGGTGGACAGCACGTCACGCAGCGCGGTGTTGACCACGGCGGTCGTGCCGGCCTGCACGACGGCGATATCGTTGGTCATGCGCGAGACGAGTTCGCCCGGCGAGGTGCGGCCGATGCGCGCGAGATCGGCGTGCACGAGCTTGGAGAACAGTCGCTTGCGAATGTCGTTGGTCAGATCGAGCATCACGGCGTGCGTCGACACCGTATGCAGGTAGAGAAACAGCGAGCGCATCGCCGTGACGCCGATCACGGCTGCGAGCACGATCGGCAGCACGCCGGGAGTCTGCTGCATCAGCGCATCGAACGCCAGCTTGATGATCAGAGGGTAGCCGCTGGTCGCCGCAGCCAGCAAGGCGGTCAAGATCGTGACGAGCACGATCTCGCGACGGCGTGGCAACAGCCAGTCCCGCAGGAACCGCAGCGCCAGCCCGCGCCGGGCCGCATCCTCTGCCGAAATGGCGTGGGTCGCGGAGGTTGTCACGTGCTCTCGCGAGCCTTCGGGCTCGCCCGGCGAGGAGCTTTCCGGGCCGCCGGCTTCGCCTTGGGCTTCGGCTTGGCCAGCAACGGTCGGGCCTTCATGGCGGGCGTCCGCTTGACGGGCTTTTCGTCGTCGGCAGGTTCTAGCAGGCGGTGCATGTGAACGACGAAGTACCTGGTCTGCGCCTGATCGACGGTGCGCTGGGCGGCCGCACGCCATGCCTTCGCAGCCTCCGCATAGTTCGGAAAGATGCCGACGATATCGAGCGCTTTGAGGTCGACGAATTCGTTACCCTCGAGATCCTTCAATTCGCCGCCGAACACGAGGTGCAGGAGTTGCTTCGATGGTGTGCCGGAGCCCGGGTTGCTGGCCATGCGATCGTTCCCCTCTCTTCAAGGCCCGCAGCGGGGCGGGCGGCGGGCCTGATGCCGCCGCCTCTGGTGCCCCACCTCGCGGGGAGTCGCAAGCCCGCCGGACGTCGCGTCGGCATCGCGCCGTGCCGGAACGAGACGCGCGCGAGCCGGAAATTGACCATGTCCATTAAGCGCGTCGACACAACCATGGGTTAGTTTGGGTAAGGGGGCGCAACGATCGCCCTCGACGGCATGGGACGGCGACGACCGGCACCATTCGGGATCAACCGGATGGGCCGGCTCCTCCCACCCCGTTCGGCAATCTCGGCGCCGGCGCCTATCAGGCGACGAGCACGTCGACCGCCAGCGCCGCCGTCAGGACGAATCCCAGATCGCGGTTCGATTTGAAGCGGGCGAGGCACCCCGCCGCATCCTCCGTATCGAGCGTCGCGACCTGCCACACGAGATGCCCGGCCACCAGCGCCAGTCCGGCGTAGAACGCCACCCCGCTCCCGGCGAGCGCGCCGGCCACGATCCACATCGCCAGCGCGCCGATATAGAAACCCGTCAGCCACGGCCGCGTGGCCGCCCCGAATCGCAGCGCCGTCGATTTCAGACCAAGCAGCAGGTCGTCTTCCTTGTCCTGGTGCGCATAGATCGTGTCGTAGCCGATGGTCCACAGCACCGCTCCGGCATAGAGCGCGAGTGCTGGCCACGCCAGAGTGCCGGTCACGGCTGCCCAGCCGACCAGCGCCCCCCATTTGAACGTCAGCCCCAGCACCACCTGCGGCCAGTAGGTGTAGCGCTTCGAAAACGGGTAGACGACGACCAGCCCCAGCGAGGCGATGCCGACTGCGACCGTGAACCAGTTGAACTGCAGCAGCACCGCCAGGCCGATGAGGCAGAGACCGACCGCGAAGGCGAGCGCCTGCTTGACGCTGACCTGCCCCGAGGGGATCGGCCTCGAGGCGGTGCGGCGGACGCGAGAGTCGAAATCACGGTCGACGATGTCGTTCCAGGTGCAGCCCGCACCGCGCATGACGAAGGCGCCGACGAAGAACAGCGCCATGAACCACAGGTTCGGCACCGTCTGACCGACGTGGTTCTGAGCGAGCAGCGTGCTCCAGCAGCAAGGCATCAGCAGCAGCCACGCGCCGATCGGACGATCGAAGCGGGCAAGCCGCGCATAGGGCCTGGTCACCGCCGGCGCATAGACGTCCACCCAGTTGCCGGCCGCGGCATCGGCCACGCGGCCTTCGGCGACGGACGGGCTGGCAGGCTCAGGGCTGGTCATGCGTAGCTGGGCTCCCTAGGCGAATGGCAGCCGTCATAGCGTCTGCCGGCTGGTCCTGCCACCCTCGCCTGCCGCCTGCCCTACGGCCTGCAGCACGACCGCCGCCAGGATGATGCAGCCGCCGACGAGAGCGATCGCCGCCGGCGTCTCGCGGAAGAACAGAAACCCCCACAGCGGCGCCAGTACCGTCTCGGTCTGCGCCAGCATGGTGAGCGTCACCGCACCGACGTGCCGCGAGCCCCGCCCGAGCAGCCAGAGGCCAGCTGCGAGCACGAGGCCGCCGTGCAGCGCCGCCAGTGCAACGCTGGCCGGATCGGGGGCAAGCTTGGCTCCCGTCACCACCACGCCGACGACACCGACAACGAGGCTCAGCAGCCCGAATGCGATCAACATGCCGTCGAGGTCCTTGGCGAGCGCGCCCCGCGTCGACAGCGTATAGCCGGCGAAACAGAACGCCGAGGCGATCGCCAGCACCTTGCCGGTGAGCGAACCGCCGGTCGGCACCGCGCCGCCGGCCACCAGAAACAGCCCGACCAGGGCCAGCGCGACGGCCGCCAAGGTGATCGCGCCTATCCGTTCGCCGAGCACCGGGTAGGCGAGCACGGCAGCGAGCAACGGCGCGAGCGAACAGAGAAAGAACACCTCGGCGAGCGTCGAAACGGCGAGCGCGGTGAGAAAGGTCGCCGCAGCCCCGGTGATGCAGATCGCGCCCGCCCAGCCGAACGGGCCGAGTTCCGCGACCTGACGAAACGGATCGCGCTCGGCCCGCACCGCCCCGAGGACACCGAGTACTGCGACGAGCGCGACCGATCGCCAGAAGATGTAAGCCCACGGGCTCATGTCGCCGGCAAGCCGCACGCAGAACGCGCCGAGGCTCAACACCGCGCCACCGGCGACCACGAGGCCGCACCCTATCAGCAACCGGCCTGTCGCCTCGCTCGCAGCCGGGGCCATCGCATTTCCTCGAAGCGGTGGAGACGATCAGCCCTTGCGCGGCACATACCGGCGATAAAGCGCGATGGTGGCCGGCAGGATGACGAGCTGCGCGATCAGCGACGTGAACAGGCATACGCCGGTCAGCCGCCCGAACAAGCGCAACGACGGCAAGTGCGAGAGGATCGTAACGCCAAGGCCGAGCGCCAGCACCATCGTCGTCAGCACCACCGCCGGGCCGATGTGATGCGCCGTCTGCATCAGTGCCGCCTTGGCGGTCCCGGGCCCGCCGCCGAGCTTGTCCTCCTCGATGCGGAAACGATTGAGGAAGTGGATGGTCGAGTCGATGGCGAGCGAGAACGCGACCGTAATGGCGATGATCGAGGCGAACTGCAGACCCTCGCCGGTCAGATACAGCAGCGCGCCGGTGGCGAAGATCGGCAGCAGCGAGGGCAAGATGCTGGCGACGCCAGCGAGCACCGAAGACAGCGCGATCCCAAGGAACAGGAACACCAGGAAGATGTCGCCGATCAGCCCCCAGTTCATGTCCCAGATCAGTTTGGCGCTATTGCGCGCGGCGATCGCCGGCAACCCGGTGACGGCGATCTCATAACCCGGATAAGCCGCACGCACGCCCTCCAGCGCCTTGTCGAGCTTGTCGACGACGGGGAGGATCTGGCTGGCGTCGACGTCTGGCAGACGGCCGGTCGCCAGCACCGCGTCGCGCTCCTTGGTGAGGAAGCGCTGCACCAGATGCTCCGGCAGAATGTCGAGATACTTCTTCACCGTCTCGATGCGCGTATCGCCGGCGTCTGCCAGCCAGCGCCGGAGACTGTCGATCGACCATACGTTGCCGAGGCCGGCTTCCGTCTCGAGCACTTTGTGGGCGGCGGCCAGCACCGCCATCGTCTCGCCCTCGAACAGCTTCACGCCGGCCGGAAACTGAATCATCACGTGCACCGGGTTGGCGCCCGTCAGCTTCTGATCCAGGCGGCCGGTTGCGGCCAGCGCCTGCTCACGGTCAGGCACCTGATCGGCGAGCCGGTAGTGCGCTTCGAGGCGGGAATAGGCGAGGCCGGTCAGGATGACGGCCGCTATACCGCCGAGCACGTAGCCGAGGGGCCGGTCGGTGACGTGGTCGACGATGCGCGACGTCACCCGATGCAGGATGCCGACGCCGCCTTCTTCCTGTTCGCCGCGCTTTTCCGTCGGCGCTTCTCGGCGGATCAGCAGCGCGGCGAGTGTCGGCACCACCACAGCGACCGCGATGTAGGAGATGAAAACCGCGAACAGTGCGGCGATGCCAAACGTGCGCACCAACGCCGAATCCGCCCACGAGAACGATACGATCGAGATCGCCTGGTTCATGGCGGTCAGCAGGCAGGCCGGTGCCACCTCGCGCACGGCGTTGCGCGCGGCCGTCAGCCGGTCGATGCCGGCCATGATGTCGCGCCGGATGGCGAACACGAGGTGCATCGAATCCGAGAACCCGGAGACCAGGATCAGCGGCGTGATGACGTTGATGAACAGGTTCAACCGGAAATCGAGCCCGCCGACGACGCCGAGCGTCCAAAGGATGGCGATCGACGGGCCGAGCACCGCGATCAGCGTCAGCGAAAGCCGGCGGAAGAACAGGTACGCCATCACCGCGCCGACCAGGAAGCCGAGCCCGTTGTAAACGAGACGATCGCGCTCGACGGCGTTGCGGATCTCGAGTTGCATCACCGGTGCACCGGCGAGTTTGATGGTGAGGCCTGCCGGCAGCGCCTCCTGTTCGACCGCCTTCTGCAACGCGCCGATTACCGAACGCGGGCCCTGCGCCTCGACGACCTTGCGATCGAGCGCGACGACGATCAGCGCCAGCGTGCCGTCAGCGGACAGGAACTTCCCGGACACGATCTCGTTCGCCTTGAGGCGGACGATCATTTCGTCGTAGGCGGCGCCTTCCGGCATGTCGTCGGGTACCACAGGGGCGACGTAGCCGGACGGATCGGGCTTGCCGCGCGCCGACAGCATCGAGACGACACCGTTGATGCCCTCGGCGAGTTGCAGCTCCACGACCGCGCGCCTGAACGCCTCGAGCTTGTCGCGCTTCAGCAGATCCGGCCCTTCGACCACCACCAGCACGTCGTATTCGCTGGATGGGAAGCGCTTGTCGATCTGCTCGTACTGGCGGAATTCCTTGGTGTCGGTTCGAAACAGCTCCGACAACGAATCGTCGACCCTGAGCCGTGATACGCCGAACGCTGCGAGTACGGTCAGCAGCGCGATGACCAGCAGCGACAGGTACGGCGACCTCAGCGCCAGAAGCCCCAGCTTCTCCAGCCCGAACGTCAACCGGAAGCGCCCCGGCTGTTCGCCGCGCGACCCGTTTTCGCCCCGATCGCCGTCGTTGCCCGCCATGCGCCAAGGTCCCTGGTTCGCTCACACTCTGGCCGCCCGCACCTGCTGACGGCGACCGAATCCCGCGAGGGGCGAGCCTGACACTTGTCGCCCCACCGCCGCAACTGGATGCGACCGAATGGTCAGCCAAGGCCGGTTCGCAGTGGCCGAACCGCCATCTCTTGCGCGGCGCTGCCCTGTGTCGCCGGGATTCCCCGATCCTCGACGCCTGTGGTCGAACTGTCTAAGAGACGTCGTAACGCTAGGCTGGACGAGTGCGCCCGCCACCTATCATACCGTGGAGAACTTGCATGGCGGACACTCCTGTACTGGCACCAATCGCCCGCCGCACGCTCGGCCGCTCCGGCCTCGCCGTCAGCGAGATCTGCCTCGGCACCATGATGTTCGGCGATCGCACCGAGGAGGCGGAGGCCCGCCGCATCGTCGATCACGCCCGTGACCTCGGTGTGAACTTCATCGACACCGCCGACGGCTACGCGCAGGGCCGCTCCGAAGAAATCACCGGCCGCGCCATCAAGGCCGAGCGCCGCCACTGGATCGTCGCCACCAAGGTCGGGTCCGCCCACAAGGACCACAAGACGACCGGCCGATCCGGTCTCGCCCGCCGCTACGTGATGCAGTCCTGCGACGACAGCCTCGCCCGCCTCGGCCTCGATCATATCGACATCTACTATACCCACCGCGTCGACCCGCTGGTGCCATGGGGCGATGTGGTGGCGACCTTCGGCGACCTGATCCGGTCGGGCAAAATCCGCTATTGGGGCCTCTCCAACGTGCGCGCCTGGCATATCCCCGAGATCGTCCACCAGTGCCGGACGCAGAGCGTGCCGCAACCGGTGGTGCTGCAGCCCTACTACAACATCATGACGCGTCAGCCCGAGACGGAGCTGCTGCCGGCAGCGCGCGCCTACGATATCGGAATCGCCAGCTATTCGCCGATCGCCCGAGGCATTCTCTCCGGCAAATACAAGCCCGATGCTGCCCCCGATCCCGAGACCCGTGCGGGCCGTGGCGACAGGCGCATGCTCGAGGCCGAATGGCGCCCGGAGAGCGTCGCCATCGCCGAGCAGCTCGCCCGACATGCCGAAGCGCGCGGATCGTCGTTGATCGAGTTCGCGCTCGCCTGGGTGTTGAACAACCGCGCGGTCAGCGCGGTCATTGCCGGCCCGCGCACCCTCGACCAGTGGCAGAGCTACCTCGGGTACGCCCGCCTGCCGTGGCGCGTCGAGGACGAAGCGATCGTCGATCGGCTGGTGCCGGCTGGGCATGCCTCGACGCACGGCCACACCGATCCCGCCTACCCGATCGAGGGACGTTTCCCGTCCGTCGCCTGAGCCGGGCGATACTCCTGAGCCGCCACACCTGAGGACTGCCCCGATGCGTCCCCCCGAGACCCTGGCCGCCTTCGCC